>Ga0315268_10001589_pt1 | contig 26176 bp, 18 predicted proteins | sample C1_top_MG_FD_204535 | JGI IMG/M metagenome (GOLD analysis project Ga0315268, IMG submission 204535) | Sediment microbial communities from Yellowstone Lake, YNP, Wyoming, USA - C1_top | ecosystem: Environmental > Aquatic > Freshwater > Lake > Sediment | place: USA: Wyoming | collected 2017-08-01
CGTCCAGACCGACCGCAATCCGGCCACCGACCAGCGCCAGGTCGCGAGTCTCCAGCGCCGGCAGCCCGTCCTCGGTGGTGTACAGCCGCTGCCGCTGGCGTCGGCGCAGATCGTATCGCTCGACGCCACCGCTGGTCGCTGCCCACAGCGTGTCACCGTCGAGCAGCAGGTCTCTGACGTCGCGGGTGTCGGTGAACAGTTGCCGGTCCAGCACGGGAGCCGGGCAAGCGGCGACCAGCAGGGCGGCGGCGAGCGTCAGCATGTCACTCCCCCACCACGACGATGGCGACGTCGTCGGCCTCGTTGCGGGCGGTGTCGGCCACCACCACGCGCAGCTCGTGCACGCCCGCGGGCAGCGGGAAGAAACCGCTGAAGAGCGTGCCGCGCGCGTTGGGCTCGAGCTGGATGCGCTGATCCGGGTCGGCCGCCAGCGCGACCTGCGCCTCGCGCACCGCTTCGTTGGCAAACACCAGGATGGCCACGCCACCGGGAACCGGAACTACCTCGAGGTCGAAGTCGGGCTCGTCGCTGTCGATGCGGTACTGGGCGGTCGACCACTGGCTGGTGCCGTCGGCCAGCACCACCAGCAGCCGCACCTGGTAGCTGCCGTCCTCGATGTTGGCCGGGACCAGAAAGCGCACCTGCCACTGGCCGCTGTGCGGGTTGAAGTGCAGGTCCTTGACCAGACCGAACGGGAAGTAGGCGGTGACCTGGCGCGCGTCGGCTGGCGCCTCGATGGTCAGCAGCGGGTCGCCGGGCGGCATGTTGTCGCGCGACAGCGCCAGCGCGTCCTTGCGCTGCGCCATGATCGCCTGCTTGCGCGCGCGCGCCGACTGCATCAGCTCCTGGCTGGCGTCGTTGAGCTCGCTTTCGGGGATGGCCAAAAACGAGGTGTAACGGGACACCAGGTTGTAGGCGAGGGCGAGCTCGATGGTCTCGGTCTTCAGCTCGTCGGTCTCGCCGCGCAGCTGCATCTCCTCGGTCAAGTCGTCGACGCGGGCGGCCGCCCACAGCCGCCCGACCCACGGCTGGCGCACCGCCTCCGGAATCGAAACCGTCGCCTCGTGCCGCACTGCGCGGCCGGCGATGGTGCCGCCAATGGCCAGGTTGACGGCGCCGCTGTCCGGGACGCGCGCCATGACCAGCAGTTCCTCACCCGGCTGCAGGTCGGCGATGGTGCGCGGGAACATCCGCAACAACGGCTGGCCGTCGCTCTCGACCGTCACGTTGAGCAGCAGCGGCTCGTCAAGCTGAGCGAACAGCCGCCCCATCTGCTCGACCAGCGATTCGGCGGTGCGCACGAACAGCGCGCGGCCACGCATTTCCTTGGCCAGCCGCGACAGCAGCGCGCCGTTGATGCCGTTGCCGAGCCCGACCGTGAACAGCTGCACGTCCTGCCGCTTGGCCGTGGCGGCGAACACTTGCTGCACGTCGTTGGCGTTGCCGTCGGTGAGCAGGATGACGACGTGCGGCCGACTGTCGGTCTCCTGGGCCGCCAGCGTCCGCTGCAGCGCGCCCGCGATGTCGGTACCGCCGCCGCGCATGTCGCGCCCGAGAAACGCTGTCGCCTGCTGCCGCACCTGGTCGGTCACCGGCCGCGGTTTGCCGAACAGCAGATCGACCGTGTCGTCGAAGGTGACGACGTTGAGCCGGTCGTAGCTGCCCAGCCGCTTGATGATGGCCGCGGCCGAGAGTCGCTCCTGCTCCAGCGGCTCGCCCGCCATGCTGCCCGAGCAGTCGAGCAGCAGCGTGACGTCCTTGGGGCTGACATCGCTCTTGTCGAGCGGGGTCGGCATCGAGATCGCGAGGTAGGCAGGTTGTCCGGGGTCGCGGTGGACGCTGGTCGAGATGGTCCAGGCTGGCTCGTCCACGTCGTACTGCAGCACCAGCTGGTCGCCGCCGTTGCGGGCGCTAACCCGCAGCAGACCGCCGGCGCGCTCGATGTCGAGCTGGTGGCTGCTCGAGCGAATGTTGGTCAGCTTGCGCTCGTCTCGCAGCTCGACCACGATGCTGGCGTCGGGACCGCCCAGCTGCGCGCGGTGGGTCACGGTCCGGCCGCTGCGCGCCAGGTAGACGCCGGTGCGCACCTCGATCTTTTTGCGCTCGTTCGGTTCGATCGGAAACACCCGGAAACTGAACGCGTTGACGCCGTCGTCCTCGAGCAGTCCGGGATCGCGCCGCAGACCGGTGGTCTGCTCGTAGATGGCGCGCGCCACCTCTTTCTCGAACACCTCGCCGACGATCTTGGTCTCGCCGTTCCAGTAGGCAAATCCCTGCACCCGCTCGCCGTCGAGCATGGCCTGGCGAAAGCGCCCCTCCAGCCGCACCGCGCTCAGGTTCTCGTAGGCCTGCGTGTGCACGCTGGTCGCGAACTGGTGATCGATCGTGACCTGCAACGACTCGGCCACCAGCGGCAGTTGATCCTCGCCGACCACTCCCGCGTCTTGAGGCGATGCCTCCAGGGTCTGTCCATGGGCGATGCAGCAACACAGCAGCAAACCAGAAGTCAGCAGAAACGCTCTCATCGGGCCACCTCCTGTGGACCGTCACTTCAACCGGCGTGCCAGCGAAAAATGGCTCATTTGCGGGGAATTTCCGGCTGCTGGAACCGCTATTCTATTAATTGTCGAAATGATCTATAAAATATGTATGCAGGATTGGTTGCGCCGCGCGCGGCATGATCTGGTCAAGCCGCTGGTCTGGACAGCGCGCGACCTGGTCGACCTGGGGCGGCCACTGCTGGCGACCGACCTGGCAGAAATGCGGCGGGCGCTGGGCCAGTTGATCGATCAGGCGGGCACGTCGGTGACCATGGATGAACTCTGGCGGCAACTGCGAACCGTGGCACCGGTCGCGATTCCGGCGGGCGCGCTCGACCGCTTCGAGCAGGCGCTGCAACAGGTCGCGTTGGCCTGCCACGCGGATGCACAGACGGCGGCCGACGCGCTGCTCGCACTGGAACCCGCGTTCGAGCAACTGGCGCAGAGCGCTGCGGGAACAACGGCATGACCCGGCTGCTCGTCGTCGACGACCGCGACCGCACGGTCGAGATGTGCCACCGCCACCTGCCACACTTCGACTACGTGACCCGCTGCGATCGCGACGTGCCGTGCCAGGTCTGCCCATTGCGCGACCAGGGCTGCCGGCTCAAGTGCGCCCACGACTACTTCGAGGCGCGCGACGCGCTGGCGCGCCATAGCCAGTTGCCCGACCTGGTGGTGCTCGACCTGCACTTCGCGCTGCCCGAGGAGCGGCTGCTGCCCGAGGACAAGTCGGCGCTGCCGGCCGCGGCCAGCCCGCGCGCCGCGGCGCTGGAGAAGCTGCGTCGCCACCAGGGGCTGCACATCCTCGAGCGGTTGCGCCAGGACTTTCCGACGCTGCCGGTGGTGTTGCTGACGACCACCGACGAGGTCGTGGCCGAGCGCGCCGACCCGCTGCTGTACTTCTGCGCCCACGAGGTGGTCGACAGCCGGGCGCTGGCGATCGAGATCAACCGCGCTCTCGCGCTACGCCACGCCGAGCAAGAGGGACCGGTCTTCTGGGGCAAAAGCCGCTCCATGAGCGCGCTGCGGCGCGAGCTCGACGTGCTGGCGCGGTCGCCGGTACCGGTGCTGCTGCAGGGCGAGACCGGGACCGGCAAGAGCTACCTGGCCGAGCAAGTGATCCACCCGCGCTCGGGACAGAAGGGGCCGTTCGTCGTCACTGACCTGGCGGCGGTGCCGCAGAGCCTGCTGGCGGCCCATCTGTTCGGTTCGCGTCGCGGCGCGTTCACCGGCGCAGTCGAGGACCACGTCGGCGTGTTCGAGCAGGCGCACGGCGGTACGCTCTTCCTCGACGAGATCGGCAACCTTGACCTCGACCTGCAACGCCAGCTGCTGCTTGTGGTCGAGCGCGGCGTGGTCACCCGGCTCGGCGACAGCGTGCCGCGGCCGGCGCGACCCAAGCTGGTCGCCGCCACCAACCAGGACCTCGAGGCGCTGGTCGCGGTCGGGCGGTTTCGGCACGACCTGTTCATGCGCCTCAATCCGGCGACACGGCTGCGGCTACCACCGCTGCGCGAACGCCGCGAAGACCTGCCCGAGCTGATCCGGTTTGCGCTGCTCGACGCGTTGCGGTCCGACGTGTTGCGGCCGCTGCTGCGGCAGTTTCTGGCGCGATTTCCGATCCCCGAGGACTACCAGTCCGCCGGCAACCAGGTGCTGTTCGGCCGCCCGCGTGTGGCCAGTGCGCGTGCCGACGCCTTCACCGTTTTTGTCGCCGAGCAGAGCCAGCGCGCACTGCTGGCGCACGAATGGCCAGGCAACCACCGCGAGCTCAATTTGTTTGCGATGAATGCGCTGGTGCACAAGCTCAGCGAGCAGCTCGACGCCGCAGCGGCGTCCGGCCGTGCGCCAGCCATCCTCGAGATCGAATCGCGGTTGGTTGCCAGTCTGCTTGGCGGCGACCGCGGGCACCCATCGTCGCTGGCCGGCCCGGCGATCAACGCCGCAATCGAGCTCCGACCGCATACCAGCTTCGCCCAGGTCGCTGCCGACGTCGAACGGCAGTATCTGCGCGCGCTGTTTCGTAGCACCGGCGGCGATCTGGAGCGGATGGCGCAGCTGCTGCTCGGGCCGGCCGGCACCCGGCGTCAGGTGACCCTGCGCCTCAACCAGCTCGGCCTCAGGTTGCGCGAGCTGCGGGAGCAGCCATGACGCTGGGGGCGATCGCGATCGCGCTGCTGCTCGGTCTGCCGGACGCGGCCAGCCCCTCGCTGGTGGCCGCGCGCCAGGACAACCGGCGCGGCATCGAGCTGTTTCGCCAGGGCAGGATGGACGAGGCGGCCACACTGTTCGAGCAGGCGCGCGTCGCGGCGCCGGCCGACGTCGAGATCATCAACAACCTGGCAGCTGCGCTGGCCAGGCTGGGACGCCGGGACGAGGCCGAGACTTCCTATCGCGCAGCGCTGGCGCTCGATCCGCAACGCTGGCTGGCCTTGACCGGCCTGGCCGACCTGTATGCCGACGACCCGCGGCGGTTCGAGCGGCGCGAACAGATGCGCGCGGCGCTGCAGGCCGCCCTCGAGCAGTTGACCGCCGCCGGCGCGGTCAACCACGCCGCGCTGGCGGTGGCCAAATTCGAGCTGGCGGCCGGTGACGTCGAGGGCGCGCGCGCCCGGCTGACCCCGCTGGACGAGGTGCAGCTGACCCGCGGTCAGCGTCTGCGGCGCGGTCAGTTGCTGCTCGCGGCCGAAGCGGCCGAGAGTGCTCGCTCGCTGGCCGAGTGGCCAGAACCGACAATCCCGCCCGAGCTGCAACAGCAACTCGTAGCGCAGCAGGCAGCGCTGCGCGCCGGTCCGGCGGCCGACGTGCTGCGCTGGACCGACGCTCAGGTCGACGCCTGGCCGGCCTGGCGCGAGCTGCGCAGGTTGCGCGCCCGCGCGCTGGAGAGCAGCGGCCGCTACGACGACGCCGCGCGCGAGCTGACCATCTTGCTGCGCCTGCAGCCGCTCAATGCCGCCGGCTGGGGCGCGCTGGGCACGCTGCTGGCGACGCGCGGCGGGTTGCTCGAGGCGCCGCGCGCCGTCGACGCGCTGCGCCGCGCGCTGGCGCTCGAGCCGCAGCGGGATGCGCTGTGGTTGTTGCTGGCGCAGGTGCAGGTCCGGCAAGGGGCGTTGACCGACGCCAGTCGCGCGCTTGAGCGTTTTCTGCGCGATCAGCCGGAGCGCCGCCGTGACCGCGAGGTGCAGGCGTTGCTGCTCGCTTCACAGCAGCCACCCCGCGCCGGGCAAGCGGCCAGTCTCCCGACGCTGGCACCCGCCAGTGCCGAGGCGCGCGCCCGTTACCAGGAGGCGCAGGACTGGATCGCGGATGGCGATCCGCTGGCGCTGGCAGCCGACTTGCTCGAGCGCGCGCTGGCCGATTCGCCGGGCTACGTCGAGGCAGCGGCGCTGTACTACAGCAGCAAGGGTGCATTGCTGCCGCAGACCGTGAGCGCGCTCTGGCAGGCACCGACCGAGCTGCTGCAGCTGGCGCGGCTGGTGCGCCAGACCGCGACCCCGGAGGCGCGCGCACTGGTGCGACCCTGGCTCGACCGCGCGGTCGAGCTTGGCGCGGTCGAGGCCTACCTCGATCGTGCACAGGCCAGCGCCGAGGAGGGCAATCCGGATTTCGCGCTGGCCGACCTGCAACAGTACGTGGCGCGTGCGGACGAACCGGCGCGGCTGCGCGAGGCATTGGCGTTGCGGGCGACGCTGGCCACAAGCGATCGCGACCTGACCGCATTGCTGGTCGAGGCGCGCTTGGCCCACGGGGACGCCGACGGAGCGATGCAGTTGCTCGACCCGCGCTGTCCGACGACCTCGTCGCAACTGCTGCTGACCGGGCGCGTCCACGAGTATCGTGGTGACTCGATGCTGGCGCTGGAGTGCTACCAGCGTGCGGCCGCAGGTCTCGACCGGGCACCGGCGTTGCGACGACTGGCCGAACTGGCAGCCCGGCTCGAGGTCGCTGCGGTCGAGCCGCTGCTGCCGCTGTTGCACGAGGCCAGCGCCGGTGGCGTGGCGGCCGCCGACTGGGCACTGGCGCGAAGGTACCTGGCGCGGCGCGAGCTGCAACTCGCCGATCCGCTGATCGAGCACTTTCTGGCACGCGCGGCCGACGACGATCCGCTGCGCCCGGCAGCTGCTGCCGCGCGCACGGTCCGGCAATCCGCGCGCCAGTCCGCTGCGCTGCAACGGCAACGGCTCGCGCTGGGGGGCGCCATTGCCGTGGCTCTGCTGCTCGCCGCGTGGCTGGCGTGGCGCTTTCGCGGAGCGACCGTGCAGCGCGCGCTGGCGGATCAGCCGGCGCTTTTCCCCGACGTGGCCAGCTGCGTCCACTCGATCCGGCACGACGTGCTCAAACACCGCGCCAGCGCGCTCGGTATGCTTGGCAGCAGCGCCAGCGTCGGCGCCGACGTGGCAGCGACGTTGCGCGAGCCGGCACCGACGTCGGTCGCGGTGCGCAACCTGTACTTGACGCTGAGCGGGCAGGCGCGTGCCTGCGGACTGGTGCTGCGGCCGATCGAGCGCGAGCCGCTGTTCTGGCCGCTACTGCGCGATCTGCAACGCGCCGAGCGCCAGGCAGCCGATCCGCGCCGGGTGCCGGCCATGCTCGCCATCGATCGGCGTCTGCGCGGCGTGCATGCGGCGCGGCTGCAGGCGCTGCTGCAGGCCGGGCCGCGTACCCGGCTCGATGCTGTTGTCGTCAGCGGCTGGTTGCGCGCACTGTCCGCCGAGCAGCGGCAGCGTGGCGTTGACTGGGTGGTGCCGGCGATCGCGATCGCCGAGGGTGAGGTGGTCTGTCCGGTCGAGGCGCAGGTGCTGCTGTCGATCTTCGCCAACCTGGTGAGCAACGCCGAGCAGGCGGTGGCGGCCGCGGTCGACAAACAGATCCTGATCCGGCTGCAGCAAGAGCGCGACGCCGCGGGCCGGTCGGTGGCAGCGCTCTGGGTCGCCGATTCTTCACCGCAGGAGTTGACGCTGGCGCTGGTCGAGGCGCAGCCGGCTGATCGCGGGTTGGGTATCGTGCGCGAGCACGTGCGGCGCTGGCGCGGCCAGTTGATGGTGCGCGCCGAGGCCGGGCCCTGGCACAAGGCGATCGGTGTGACATTTGCAGCGTGAGCGCGAGGTGACCGTGGCGCCACTCTGGATCGTGTGCGAGGACGGCAGCGAATACCATGCGCGCTTAGCGCGTTTTCTGTCCGACCAGTTTTCATTCGTTCGTGCTGACTGTGCGGCCGCGCTGGTCGAACAGGCTCGCCAGGGTGCGGCCGGCGTCATCGTCGACCTTGACTTTCGCCGCACGCCACCCGAACGGCTGGTTGACCAGGACGGCGCATCGCCGTCGCTGCCGCTGGCCGAGAGCGAGCGGCAACGGCTGGCGCGCGACCAGGGCATCTTTGTCATCCGCGCACTGCGCGCGGCCGGCAGCGCGCTGCCGGCGATCCTGTGCGCGGACCTCGACGACGCCGCTCAAGTGGCAGTCCTGATGTCGACGCTGGCGCCGTTGCTCGTCGTCGGTTCGAGCGAAGGTTTGCCACAGCTGGCGGCTCACATGCGCGCGCTCTCGTCGTAAGCCGGGGTCCTGCTGCCGGGGTGGGGGCCCCGACGGATTCACTCCGGCGGGGGCGGGGGCGGCCGACGCCCCCTCAGAAAGGATTGGCGCCCGAGTGGTCGTTGGGCCGCCGCACCAGGATATAGGTGAACTGGCCGCCCTGGCTGCGCGACACCGCGTCGTGAAAATCCTGGAACACTCCGGGCGCCATGGTCTGGCAGCCGGTGCTCGACGGGCCCGAGTTGTTGCCCGGATGGATCTGGATGCCATAGCCGTCGTAGCGCCTGCGCTCGCGTTCGCCGTCGATCACGCCGTTGTGGTTGATGTCGCGCGCCACCGGCTCGGTCGCCCAGCCGGCCGGATTGAAGCGCTCCTTGCCGTTTTTCCACGTCGTCGAGGTCTGGTAATTGTAGACACCGGCGTGCAGGTGCGCCACGTCGCCGGCGCTGTCGCCGCCGACATTGGGGCTGTCGCCCGACGTCATCTGACCCGGATGTGACGCCGATTTTCCGGGTGGCATCTCCTCGACCAGCTGGCCGTTGTGTCCCTTGAAGACCGCAACCTGTCCGGTGTAGCTGCGCAGGAAGTCGTTGCGCGTGTTGTACGACGCGTTGGCCTTGGGCTCGTCCTGGTCGATCTGGATCGCGTACCTGCGGCCCTCCTTGGGCGGCCACTGCCCGTTGGTGCGCATGATCTGCTCGGCTTGGTCCAGCCGCTTGCTGCGGTCGTTCGAGAACTTGCCAGCGGCGCGCCCCTTTTCGGGCGCGAAATCGTGCTGGGTGGCGGACGCCCGCTCGCTGGCGGTGGCGGCCGGCTGCTCGGGGGCAGGCGCGGTGTTGTCCGACAGGCCGCGCGTGGTGTTGACCGTGCGATTGCTGCGCGGTGCATCGGCTGGTGCATTCGCGTTGTTGTTGTTGCCGGTCGAAGCTGTGGCGCTGGTCCGGTTACGCCTGGTCTGTTCCCCCTCGACGCTGCCACCGCCCTGCAGCGCCTTCAAGGTCTTGGGACCGACCTGACCGTCGACCTTGAGACCGTGCTGCTGCTGAAACTGGCGCACGGCCCGATCGGTCTTGGGTCCAAACATGCCGTCCTGTTCGAGCGGCGGATGCGCACCGGCAGCGTTGAGCTGCTTCTGGACGGTCTTGACCGAGGCGCCTTCGTGGCCCTTCTTGACAAAGTCGCCATGCTTGGCTGCGGTGACGCTGGGCGCTGGGCGGTAGCCGTCGTGCAGGGAACTGTTGCTGCGGGTTGGCTGGGTGCTTCCGCTGATTCTCTCGACGGGCATGTTGGACCCCTGGTGACTCACGTCACCGTATACCAAAGTATCGAGCGCAACGACCGTCTGTTGTGCCCGACTGCCATCTGTCGATCATCCGATGGTGACGCCGGACATCAGGTTGTACCGCGCTGGCATCAGTACTTGGTCGCGTATTGGAAGTGCATGTCGTCCCCGAAGTTGCCGCCCCAGTAAAAGCCGTGTTTCTCGAACAGCGCCCTGAGCTCGGGATTCACCTTGTTGGTCGCGGCATTGATGTCGAAGGCGATGCCCCAAGAGTGCGTGCTGAGATCAGCGTTTGGATCGCCATTCTTGTGCTTGTACACGCTCATGCCGTCAAAAGACTCGATGTGCTTGAGCAAGTCCTTCTGCTTCGCCTCCTCGAGCATCTCGCGCATCTTGGGGACCAGCTTCTCGTGCAAGGTCACCGACACCTCTTTGCCACCTGGTCCGATCGGTAACTTCGTCGTCACCTGGTCGTCGCCGGGCTGCCCAAAAGTGCGCTCGATCGCCTTGCGCCCCGCCGGTCGCGCGGGCGCCGTGCCCGCTGGCTCCTCGACTCCATGGAGCGCGTTCCAGGTTTTGCTGCCAACCACCCCATCGGCATCCAGGCCATGCTCGCCCTGAAATTTCTTCACCGCCGTTTCGGTATTTTTTCCGAACTTGCCGTCGCCCTCGATCCCCAATTTTTTTTGCAGCTCGACCACGGGGTCACCGGTCGATCCGCGGCGCAACGGCTCGGCCAGCGGCGGGACGACGGGTGGTGTCGCGGCTGGTGTCGCGGCTGGTGTCGCGGCTGGCGTCGCGGCTGGTGTCGCGGCTGGCGTCGCAGCCGGTTCGGTCGCTGGCGTGCTTTCGGGTGCGATGCCGCGCGTGGTGTTGACCGGGCGCGTGCTGCGCGGCGGGTCCACCGGCGCCGCCGTCGCCGCGGTGTTGCCGGTCGCCGCGGTGGCCGTGGTCCGGTTGCGGCGGGTCACCTCACCCTCGACACTGTTGCCGTTTTGCAGCGCTTGCAGTGTCTTTGGACCCACCAGACCGTCGACCTTGAGTCCCGCGCTTGCCTGGAACTGGCGCACCGCGGTATCGGTCTTCGAACCAAAATCGCCATCCTCGGCGAGCGGTGGCTGTGCCCCGGAAGCATTCAGCTGGCGCTGCAGGTCCCTGACCGACGCGCCCTCCTGGCCGCGCTGGATATAGTTGCCCTGGCGGGCTGCTTCGATGGTAGGCGCCGGGCGGTAGTTGGAGGCCACCGGACGGACGTTCGAACTCGAACTCGATGTCGAACCAATGGCGTCGACTGGCATTTTCGCTCTCCTTTTGAGTGACCTACATCACCGCACACCTGAGTATCGTGTGCGCTGGGTCACTGTTGCGCCTGACCGACATCGGTCGATCGACCGATGTCGGGCGTCGCTGTCGCCCAGAAGTGGAGTCAGATGCTAGCGACCGTCACCGAAAGCAGGCGGCCATCAACGCCAAAAGACTCGATGCGCCGCTGATCTCCGAACGCAGAAAAAACGACCCGCACCACCGGCACCGGCTGGCCGTCGAGCTCGACGAAGGCGACGTCTGCGGGCACCTGATCAACGCGCTGCTCCTGCTGCGTGCCGTCGACCCGATTCTCGAAGACGATGCTGCCGGGATGTGGCGGCGTCTGGGTTGGGTTGCTCATGGCTGCCGCCCCGTCGCTCGGACTGCGGGCTGCGCCGAGGTCGGCGGCGGCGTCCATCTGATTCGGCCGGCCAGCACATCCTCGACCACGGCGAACCGGGCCGGGAACAAGGTGCTCAGCTCTGCATACTCAACTGTGCCGCGCCGCGTGACGTACAGCTGCAGGGTCTCGGCAAAGTCCTCGTTGAGGTTGCCTGTCCCGTAGCCGCTCGGCGCCACGCCGTCTTTCGCAACTGCCTGCCGGTAGCGCTCCCAGCCAGGCCCACCGACGGTCTCGCCGAACGCCTCGTAGGCCAGCAGGTGACCGGCCTCGTGTGCGATCGTGCCAGTGACGACTTTTTGCGAGCGCGTTGTGCTGCCGGCCGGGAAGATGTTGATCGAACCATCGGTGGTGGCGGTCATGGCAGCGCGAAAATCTTTCACGTTGAAGGTCTTTGCCCAGTAGCCGTCCTCTGGATTTCGCACGGGATTGATCACCACTTGCTTGACCTTGCGCAGGGCAGGGGCCGGGATCGCGGCCAGGGCCCGCGCCACCTCCTCGGACGTGTTCTGCTTGGGTATCGGAGCGCCCGTCGCCGAGAAGATCGGGATGGTGCGTTGGTGCACCTTGAGGTCGCGCTCGCTGGCGTCGCGGGTGGCGCCCCGGAACTTGAAAGCCGGCCGGGCGACCGGCTGCTCGAGCTGAAAATCGACGGGCGTCCGCTCCTCGACGTCGAGCGAACTCACCAGATACGGTGCAGCAGTGGCGCCGCTGGCGATCTCGGCCAGCCGCTTGGTCCGCTCTGCCTGTGTCATCACCGCATACACCGGGTCGCGCGTGCGGCGCTCGAGCTCGATCCGCGCCTCTTTCGAGTAGGGATTGGTCTTGGCGGTCAGCAACCGGTGCATCTGCTGCCCGGTTTTAAAATCGATGTCGCGTGCGGCCGGCTGTGCTTTGAGCCGCTTCAAGGCGGCGTCCGTTCCGGGGTCCTTGATCTTCGCGCCGTCCGGTTTTCGGTCCAGCTCCTGCAGCAGCAGTCCGGCCTGGGCCTTGGCGTCGCGCTGCGCAAAACCCTCGGTCTCGACCATGCGCCCGAGAATGTCGGCGTTCTGGCGGGCCTTCGGGTCGCTGAGCGCGCTGGTCAGCCGCTGCTGCGTGTGCGAGTTCAGCAGGCCCCAACCCGTGCTGGATTGCATTCCGCGCAGCGCCCTGAACGGCTTCAGCTTGGCAAGCAGCTCGTCCTTCTGCTGCTCGGGCGTCATCTTCGCCCATTCGGCGGAACCGACCACTTTTTGCAGGGCCGTCTTTTGCTGGACTGCGAGCGGCACACTGCTTGTGAACATCTGCGAGAGCAGGTTCTTGCTGTCGGGTGGCAGCTCGCCCCAGCCCTTTGAGGTCTGGACCGTGCCCGGATTGAGCGCCGGAGCGGCCAACTTGGCGCCGCTCGCGCTGGCTGCGGTGCCCAGAAAACCGAGCAGACCGCCGCCCGCAGTCGACCCGGTGCCCTGCGTGAGGCCAGAGGTGGTTGGCCTGCCGCTGCTGTCCGGTCGTCTCTCTTCGAGCAGCGCCACGACTTGGTCAGCATCCAGGTCCGGGACGGTCGGCGCGGGCACGCCGATGGCTGCTGGCGCTTCCGGAGCAGGCCGGATCGCGCTGCTGCTCGTCGACAACGCGCTCTTGATGCCGGTCACGGCATTTCCCCCGAGTGACCTGCAGCTCCCCTGACTGCTCTCACTGTTGTACCACTTCGAGGCTGGATTTGGAGTGTGGGGGGTAAAACTTTCGGTGTCAGTACATCGGCTCTTGCGGGATCGGTGGGATCGGGATGCTGGCCACGTCGATACCCAGGTTGGACATCTCGTTGACCTTGACCAGCGTGCCCGAAATCGAGAAGACGTAATTGTCCATGATGATGCTGCGCTTGACCTGCGAGTTGGGGCTCTGCCACCAGTTGCCGCAGTCAACCGGGCCGCTGGCGTACGGATCCATCGGGTCGGTGGCGGCGAGCGGGTGGTCGACCCGGCCATGCTCGCTGAAACCGTTCTCCACGGTGACGTCGTAGACCAGCAGCCCGCTGAAGGTCATCTCCAGGCCGTAGCTGCCGCCGCCCGCGCTCTCCTCGCAGATGGTCAGCGGCAGCGCCAGCAGATCGAGCGGCGCAAAGTAGTTGAAGGCGAGGTGATTGCCGGTGGCCTCAGACGACGAGCCGCGGGTGCCGATCAGCGCCTTGTGGTCCAGCTTGGGACGATCGAAATCGCCGACGTCGAAGATCTGCAACTGGATGCCCTGGAACCAGGCAAAGTCGCCCATGTCCTCAGCGTCGAAGCCGATGGTGAGCAGGTGGTCGGCGTCCATCATGTGCAGGTAGGTCGAAAAGCCCGGGATCTTCAGTTCGCCCGCGATGTGCGGCTGGCGCGGGTCGCGCAGGTCGAGCGTGAACAGCGGATCGGTTTTTTTGAAGGTGACCACGAAACCGCGGTCGCCGACGAAGCGCGCCGAACGGATGTCCTCGCCCACGGCGATGCGATCGATGCTGCCGACGATGCCGAGGTCGGCGCCTTGCTGCTCGAGCACAAACACCGAGTTGTGCGCGTCCGGGTCGGGCAGGTGGCCGCTGGTGGTGGCCAGCCGCAAGAAGCCAGCGTGCTCGCCCAATGCGAACTGGTTGAGCAGGCGGCCCTCGACTGCGCCGCTCGCCGCATAGGTCGCCGCCGGTGAGTCGCTGGCCAGCGCAAACTTGTGCAGCGCGCTGGCGTCGACGGTGGTCAGCGAACCGAGGCTGAACCAGGGGCCGTTGTCGGCGCGCTGATAGGTGCCGGCCACGTACAAGGCCGCGGTCGAGGCATAGACCACGTCGGCGCGACCGGCGATGGCGACCACGTTGGGTGCGTCGCTGGTGGTGAGGTCGAACGAGATCACGCTGACCGTCGCGGTGCCGCCCGGCACCTCGGGCACGTAGAACTGGCCGCAGTGCTCGCGCTGCTGCGTGCGCGCGCTGACCTGGCCGCTGGCATCGGTCACCAGCTCGGTCGTCATCGGCAGCCACTCCTCCAGCTGCAGTTCCTCGATCAACTTCTTGTTGGCGAGGAACAGCTCGTAGAAGGCATCCATGATGGCCTGGCCGTCGCTGAAGCACGGGCTGACCTGGCTGGGGAAATAAGCCACCTGGCGCAAGTTGGTGTCGGGCAGCTGGACCACGGTGTGCACGTTGCGGCCGATGCGACGCGAGTCCTGGTATTGGCCGTTGACGTCGATGGTGCGCAGCAGCCGCGGCCGGGTCCGGTCGGTCAGGTCGACCAGCGTGATCTTGAGATCGTGCAGTTCCTGGCAATAACCCCACCAGGTGCCACCGTGACAGGCGTAGCGGCCCGTGCTGTCGGCCGGTACCACGTCGGAATAGACGACGGCGCGGTCCTCGGCCACGTAGATCTTGCGTGGGTCGCCCTCGATCGCGATCGAACCGATCTCGTGCGTCTGCGGTGCCGGCCACGCCTGCAGCACTTTCAGCATGCCGCCGGCCAAGATGTAGATGTAGTTGCCGTCGTTCTTGACGAAGTCGGCCTCGTCGACACCGGCCTCCTGGGTGTTGGTGGTCGAGTACTGCGACGCGCCGGAGTCGTCGCTGCTGGCCATCGTCTCTGGCGCGGACGCGAACGGCAGCGGGATCGGTACCGCGCACCAGCGCGGTTCGAGGTAGGTGACCAGGTTGTTGTAAAGCTCGGCGCGCATGGTCTCGACCGCGTTGCGCTGCAGCAGCGCGCGCAGGTCGTCGCAGTCGCTTGCTGCCTTGAGGCTGGCCGACCCCTCCGTCGGGTTGCACAGGCCAGGATAGTCGTCGCACGGGATCAGCGGTGAACCCCAGCTGTACCAGCACGAGTTCAGCGCGAGCAATTGAGCCGCCAACGCAACCGGTTTGAACAAAGCCTTCATGGCGTCACCCTCCTTGGCGCGGATGCCAGGTTCGCGGCAGCAACAACGCAGGGAGCGTGCCGGGCCGCGGTGCGAGGCTAACTGCTCGAAATGTCGACGGTCGCCGAAACCCCACGCGCCGCGATAGCGACATCGCTGCCAGCCCTGCTGTGCTCGGACAGCAGGTTAAATTTGGCGCACCCCATCGGTCGTTCGACCGTCATGCCACTGGCTGATACCCAGATGTGCGCTGTTGCCGCACATTGGAGCCATGAGCGCGACGAGCAGGCTGTGCTGCGTTGGAATGGCGATCGGGTTGAGCGCGTGCGGCGGCGAGTTCGAGCCCTGGCTGGACGAGCCCGGCACCGACAATCTGCCGCTGACCGCGTTTTGCACGGCGACGGTGGTCGGTGTTGGCGAGCGAGACGTCGAGACCGATTATCTGCCGCATGTGGTGACGTGCGAAAATGGTGGTGCGCCTTTCGAGTCGCTCAAGGCGCAGGCCGTGGCAGCGCGCACCTTCCTCTACTACAAACTGATCCACGGCGGTTCGATCCGCGACGGCACCAGCGACCAGGTCTACAGCTGCAACGCGCAGCCGGGCGACGCCCAGATCCGCGCGGTGCGCGAGACCGCGGGGCAGTACCTGGCCTTCGGCAGCACGGTGCTCTGCTCGTTTTTCGTGGCTGGCGCCCACCAGTCGCCGCCCGAGTGCCGCGGCAACACCAGCGACTCGACCAACACCGAGCGTTACGTCACCTACAACTGGGGTCTGTCGGGCGACAACATCCACCAGTCGACACTGGGCTGGGTCGATTCGGGCAACAACGCCAACCGCGGCTGCTTTTCGCAGTGGGGCTCGCGCTGTCTGGCCGACGACGGCTGGGTCTACACCGACATGCTCAAGTTCTACTACGGCATGGACATCGGTCTGCACACGGCGACGGGCGACTGCGTGCAGCCGCCGGCGCCGGCCAACAGCGCGCCGCGCGGCTACCTGGACAGCGCGGACTGCGAGCGGATCGCAGGCTGGGCGCAGGACCCGGACGCCGCCGCTGCCGCGATCAAGGTCGAGGTTTTCGTCGACGGCCGACCAGGCGACGCCGGGGTGCGCAAGCTGTCGCGCCAGGCCGACGATGCGCGCGACGATCTGTGCAGCGCGATCGGTTCGTGTAACCACGGCTACGCGATCGCGACCCCCACCTCGCTGCGCGACGGCCAGCAGCACACCCTGCGCGCCTACGCACTCGACAGCGCGAACGGTACGGCGGCCGAGCTGTCGGGCTCGCCCAAGAGCATCACCTGCATTCCGCCGCCGCCACCGCTGAGCGCGGCGCAGGGCGTGCGCCGCTGGATCGTGGATCCGCAGTCGCTGACGTCGTGGGACCTGTCGTGGTGGGACGTGGCGCGCCTGGCCGACGACGTCGTCGACGGCTACCGGATTGGACCGCCGATGCCGGCCCAGCCGGCGCTGGTCAAGGCCGACGACGGCACGCTCGAGATCTGGTCGCTCGACACCGGAGTTCGGCGGCACGTGCCTGGCCCGCAGGCCTTTGCAGCATGGGGCTTCAGCGCGGACGCGGTTGGCACCATGCCCGCCGCCGCGCTGTACGCCATCCCGATCGGCGCACCCCTGCCCGCGGCACCGTTTGCCATGCAGGGAAGCGGCCCCGAGGTCTATGTGCTCGACGCCGCCGCCTGCATGGGCGCGCCTGACGAGCCGGATGCGGGCTCGCCAGCCGAGACAGACGCTGGCGGCACCAACGAGATCGATGCGGGCACAGTTGCCGGCACTGATGCCGGAGCTCCGGATCCCACGGCCGGCAGTGCCGAGGGTGTCGACGAGAGCGGGCCCGAGCGGGTCGAGATCGGGCTGGCCCCGGTCGGCTGTGCCGCGTCGGCGCCACTGGCCGCATCGCCGCTCGCCGGGCTGGCTCTACTGGCCTTGCTGCTGCGGCGCCGGTCGCGCAGCTGATCCGGTCGCGCACTGCAAATCGTCGTTCCCGGCTTTCGATTTCGATCTATTCTTGTCGACGGTCACGAGGTCGCAGGTGTCCGACGACGTCCGCTATCAATGGTTGTTGCACGCGCTGCGTGGTCATCTGCGCGTGCTGCAGGCAACCCATCAATTGACAGTGCTGGAGTGCGTGCGGTTGGCGACTGCGCTGGTGCGCACGCTGCAGGACGAGTGCCGCGACGACGGCGCCGATGAGGCGGCGATCCGCGCCCAGCTCCTGCAAGGCGATCCGCAGTACGCAGCGGCGCCAGGGCACTCCAGTGCACCGGCCGCGACCGTGGCTGCAATGCCTCCGCTCACGCTGGCGGCCGAGCCGATGGCACCGCCCGCGCCCGAATTGCCCGCCGAAGCAGCGTCCGGTCGCACGCTGCTCTTTGCTGCGCCCGTCCTGGCCAGACCGACCGTGACGATGGACCCGGCGTTGGTCGCAGTGCCCCTCGACCGCAGTCCCGAGCCCGATCCGTTTGCGCTGTTCGAGTCGCCGCCGCCAGCGGGCGACGATGGCGAGTTGCTCGACGCCGTGATCATCGGCCAGGAACTGGCGCCGGAGCCTGACGCCGGTGTGCAGGCAGGCCAACTTGCCGACGCTGCGCGACGGCACCCGCGGCTGGTCACCCGCACCGAGGTGCTGGTCGCGGTCGAAGGGCGCGCGGAGACGGCCACGCTGCTGACGCGCGACATCAGCGCCGGCGGCATGTTCGTCAGCACCGAGCAGCCGCCGCCGGCCGGGACGATTGTGCGCATCACGTTGCGGACTCTGGCGGGCGATCTCGAATTGCGCGGCCGGGTGGTCAGTGCGCTCGATGGCGCGCAGGCGCTGACCAGCGGAGACGAACCGGGCGCCGGCATCCAGTTTACTCAACTGGGGGAGTCGCAGCGGCTGGCGCTCGAACACTACGTCGGCGGGCTGGCACAGCAGCGCAAGGAGGAGGCAGCGGCCGACGTGGCGGCCACCGACGATGTGCTGCTGCGATGCGCACGCAACTTCATGGCCAACGTCGACATCTCCGAGTTTTACGCTGCGATCGAGATCGATCCAGCGGCCGATGCCGACCAGGTACAGGCGCGCGTCGACGAGTTGGGCGCGCGCTTCATGGCCGCGGCGGCGACCGGCCGGCCCGAGCAAGATGCGCTTCTGCTCAACGCGGCCAGGATCCTGGCCCACGTTGCCCAAACATTGACGGTGCCGTCGCGGCGCCTGGCGTATGACTTTGCGCACGGCCACGTTCGAGCCGAACAGAGGATTGCCACCTGCGCCGCGACCGGCGATTCGCCGGACTCACTGCGCGCCATGTGGCACCAGATCTTTCCCGATCACCTGGCACAGGCGCAGGCGCTGCTGGCCGAGGCGGTCGCGCGCTCGCGCGCGCACGACTATGTGGGCGCCCAGACGCTGGGAAGTCAGGCGCTCGAGCGCGATCCTTTCAACCAGAAGCTGGCGGCTGCGATCGCGCACTGGCGGCAGCGGCAATGATCGCGCCGTCGCTATTGCGGCGTGACGTGCGCGCGGTACGGGCTATATTTGGAGTCGTCGCGAGGAGCCCAGGTGACTGACGAGAGACGACTTGCAACCCCGCTGGTCGAGCTGCGGCAGCATCTGAGCGGGGTGCAGGCGGCGCATCAACTCTCGCCCGCCGACTGTGTTCGGCTGGCGTCGGCCCTGTTGAGCTCGGTGCTGGCCGACAGCCGGCAGGCTGGTGTCAACGAAAGCACGCTGCAGGCGCTCGATCGCGAAGGCGATGATCTGGCCGTCGGCTCGGGGGTGGCGATCCCGCTCAAATCCGTTGCTGCCGCCGAGCTGGTGCAGGAGATCGCGCGTGAGGAGATCGCCGAGGAGCGGCCGGGCACTGTCGTTGCGACCCCGCTGCAGGTGCTCGAGGCACTGCCTTCCGTGGACGACGACGAAGCGGCCTTTTACGAGCTGCCGCCGCCGATCGAAGATCGGATCACTGGCGATGCTGCACTGGCCACTCTCGTCGCGCCTCCGGCAGCCGACCCGGCAGCCGCCGCGGGCGCGCGGTCTGGGGCCATGCGGCGGCATCCGCGGTTCGTCTCGCGCACCGAGGTGCTGGTGGCGGTCGCGGGCCAACAGGAAATCGAGGCACTGTGGACCTGCGACATCGGCAGCGGTGGCTTGTTTGTTGCCACCGCCACTCCGCCGTCGCTCGGGACCGCGCTCGACATCACGCTGAAGACACCGGGCAGCGAGCTACACGTCCTCGGTCGCGTGGTGCGCGTCGTCGACGCCGCGACCGCTGCGCGAGACGGCAGCGAGCCTGGCGTCGGTGTGGAGTTCACCGACCTGACCGAGGGTCGTCAGCTCAGGATCGAGCACTTTCTCTCCGACGTGAGCCAGCAGCTCAAGTCCACCGCCGCGGCTCAGGTCGTTGCCAGCGCCGACGCCTGGGCTGGCGGTGTACGGCGTTTTCTGGCGCTGGTCGACGCCGCCGACTATTACGGTGCGATCGAGGCGGCGCCGACTGCGACCCACACCGAGGTGCAGGGCAGGATCGACCAGCTGCAACAGGCGTTCGAGCGCGGCGTGGGCCAGTCGACTCACGACGCGATCGCCCGCAGCGCGCTCGCTGCGCTGCAGCGGCTGAGCAAGACGCTGACCGACGCGAACTATCGGCTGGCTCATGATTTCACTCACGGTCACGTGCGCGCCGAGGAGCGGCTGGCCGAGTGCGTCGCCACCCGGCAATCGACCGAACCGCTGCGCCGCACCTGGTTCCAGATCCACCCGCAGAAGTTGACCGCCGCCGAAGGCCTGGCTCGACGCGCGGTGATGGCGTCGCGCGCCAACGACTTCGAGGTGGCTTGCACGCTGGCCGTGCAGGCGATCGACCTCGATCCGCTGAACCCGGCGCTTCGCGCCACGCGGGCGCGCTGGGAGGTATTCGCGGCGATCGGGCGCGCTTTCCAGACCGACCCGCTCGACGTGGCCGGGATCACGACCTGGGCCGCCGAGCGCGGGATCGATGGCGAGCGCCTGCGCTCGCTGTGGGCCGCCCTGCAACCCGAGCGCAGCCAGCGCGCAGAGCAGCTGGCGCGGCGTGCACTGGCGGCGGCCGCAGCGAGCAATGACGCTGCCGCGCTGGCGGCTGGTTGCGAGGCGCTGCAGCACGATCCTTTCAACCAGAGCCTGCGCCGCAAGCTCGCCCGTTGGCGGTAGCCAGGCAGCGCTCGCCAGTCGCCAGCAGATCGAGTTATCCTTCCGCACCGGACGAGGAGTGGCAGTGGCGGACGAGCAACGCCTGGCGCACGCGCTCACGATCTTGCGGCAGCACCTCAGACAGGTGCAGCAAGCGCAGCAGCTTTCGCCCGCCGACAGCGTCCGCCTGGCGTCGGCGCTGCTCAGCTCGGTGCTGGCCGATGGCCGCGCTGCGGGCGTTGGCGAGAGCACGCTGCAAGCGCTTGACCGCGAGGGCGAGGCGCTGGCCGTCACGCCAGGTGGGATCGCGTCGCTCAAGTCCGAGGCGTCCGCCGAGCTGATGGCCGAGATCGTGCGCGAGGAGGCGGCCGAGGAGCGACCGGACACGATCGTGGTCGGTCCGCGCGCGGTGGAACAGGCGCCGGAGGTCGACGACGACGAGTCGGCGTTTTACGAGTTGCCGCCGCCGCTCGACGACGCCGAACCGATCGAAGCAGTGCTGGTCGGGCTCGAGCTGTCGCCACCCGAGTCGCCGGCCGCCGGCGGCTTGCAGGCCAGCGCGCTGCGTCGCCACCCGCGCTTCGTGTCGCGCACCGAGGTGCGGGTGGCGATCGCCGGCCGCCAGGATCTGGAGGAGTTGTGGACGCGGGACATTGGCAGCGGCGGCATGTTCGTCGCGACCGCTGCGCCCCCTCCGCTGGGGACTGACCTCGACATCGCGCTGCAGACCCCCGACGGCGAGTTGCATGTGCAGGGGCGGGTCGTCCGCGTGCTGGATGCCGCAACCGCCTCTGCCAGCGGCGCCGAACCAGGTGTCGGGGTGGAGTTCACCGACCTGACCCAGGGGCGGCAGGGCAAGCTGGTGCAGTTTCTCGACCAGGTGACGCAGCAACTCAAGAGCATTGCGGTGGGAGCCGGCGCCGGTGAAGATGACTGGACCCGCAGCGTGCGCCGGTTCCTGGCGCTGGTCGACGCGTCGGACTACTACGCGGCGACCGAGCTGGTACCGGAGGTCGGCGACGGCGACCTGGCCTCTCGGATCGAACAGCTGGCCTCGGTATTCGAGAGCGGTCGCAGCGCGGGCCAAGCCGAGCGCAGCGAGCTGGCCGGGGGTGCACTGGCTGCGCTCGAGTGCGTGCGCAGGAACCTGACCGAACCTGCGCACCGTCTGGCCTACGACTACACCCATGGCCACGTGCGCGCGGACGAGCGATTGGCCGAATGCGCAGCGACGGGACAGTCCTCGGACCTGCTGCGGAGTGTGTGGCACCAGGTGTTTCCCGAAAAATTGGCGGTCGCCGAGGGGCTGGCCGAACGCGCGGTGGCGGCATCGCGCAGCTGCGACTTCGGTCAGGCCTGCGCGCTGATCCAACAGGCGATCGACCTCGACCCCATGAATCCAGCGCTGCGCGCCACCCGCGCACGCTGGGAGGTATTTGCTGCGCTGGCCCGATCCTGCCGCTCCGACAACCTGGACGTCGCTGCGCTGACCTCGTGGGCAGCCGAGCGCGGCATCAGCGGCGGTCAGCTGCGGTCGCTCTGGCATACCCTGCAACCCGAGCGCAGCTCACGCGCCGAGCAACTGGCGCGGCGCGCCCTGGCCGCGGCCTGGGATCGGCAGTTCGAGGTCGCGATCACGGTTGGCGGCGAGGCGCTGCAGTGCGATCCCTTCAACGAGAATCTACGCCACGTGATCGGCCGCTGGCAAAAGCTGCGCTGAGCGCCGGCCCCGGACCCCTTGCATGATCGACGTCGACCTGTTTCGCGCCCTGACCGTGTGCTGGTTGCTGGTCGCGATCGCGGCCTTTGTGGCGCTGCGCTTTCGCACCGCCGCTTACGGTCGCTACGTCGGCGCGAGCCAGGCGCCGCGCATCCCGGCGCGCGTCGGCTGGATGGCGATGGAGTCGGTGTCGCTGCTGCTGTTTGCGGGGTTCTTCCTGGCCAGCGACCGCGTGCGCCAACCAGCGCCGCTGCTGCTGTTCGGCTTGTGGACGCTGCATTACGTGCAGCGCAGCTACCTGTATCCGCTGCGCGCACGCATGCACCAGCGGCAGATGCCGATCTCGGTGGTCGGGTTGGCGATCGGGTTCAACGTCGTCAATGCGTCGCTCAACGGCTACTGGCTGTTTCACCTCGGGCCGCCGCTCGGACCGGAATGGCTGCGCGACCCGCGCCTGGTCATCGGTGCGCTGCTGTTTGTCAGCGGCATGTACATCAACGTCAGCTCGGACGCCCAGCTGCGTGCGTTGCGCACTGCCGGCGACAGCGGCTACCGGGTGCCGCCCGCGGTCGGACTGTTTCGCTGGGTGTCGTGCCCCAACTACCTGGGCGAGATCGTCGAGTGGTGCGGCTGGGCGCTGGCGACCTGGTCGCTGGCCGGGCTGTCGTTCGCGGTCTGGACCGTGTGCAACCTGGCGCCCCGCGCATTGGCCCACCACCGCTGGTATCGCCAGCAATTTGCCGACTACCCGGCGCGCCGGCGCGCGCTGATCCCGTTTGTGCTGTGAACCGACGTCAAGCCCGGCGGGCGCGCTGCGATCAATTGTGCAGGTTGAAGCCGGCGACCCAGGCCCAGGCGTCACTGCGCTTGTGGTAGGTCGCCTCGTCGATGTAGTGGCTGCTGCCGGTCGCCAGCTCGAAGCGCGTGGTGTAGCCGAGCCCGGCGAACACATTGGCCTCGTTCTGGACCACGCTCGCGCTGTAGTTGGGGTCCTGGTCGCCGCAGGCGTAGTAGAGCCGGATCTTGTGGCCGCTCCACGCCGCCAGGTTGTCGTAGGCGGTCTGGCCGCCGGTGCCCGGGAAGACCATGGTCGACGCTGCGAAGTCCTGGTTCTCGCTACCCAGCATGACGAGCAGGTTGCCGCCGGCTGACCAGCCCGCCAGATGGTAGCGCGCGCGGTCGACGTTGTAGCTGGTCTCGAGCTGCGTTGTCGCGTCGTTGATTTTTTGCACGTAGGCGCTGCTGTCGTTGTACTCGTCCAGGTCGACCAGCACGATGCCGTTCTGGTCGGCGATGGCTCGCCACTGATCGATCTCCTCGTTGAACAGCCAGATCACGGGTGCCGCGGCCAGCGCCGGACGGTAGCTGGTCGGCAGGTAGACGTAGATGTGGCCCGACCCGACGCCGGCCGTCCAGTCGCCGGTCTGGCCAGCCGCGATCGCGCCACCGCTACCGTTGGAGGGATCGATGCCGGTCGCGTTGCCGCTGTCCGCGCTGCCGCTGTGGTCGGCAGCGACGACGTGGTCATGGGTCGGAACGCGATCGGTTGCGGCGGCGTCGACGGGACCGTTCCGGTCGCGCCGGGCGGCCGCGTCCGTCTGCTGGGTGGCGTCGGCAGCAGCGTCGGATCGGTCGCCGCCATCGGGGCCGTTGACGTCGATATCGCGCAGCTGGCTGGCTGGCTCGCAGGCGACGGCAAGCAGCGCGACGCAGAGCGAGGTGGCGCGGATCATGGAGCGACGGCGCGCCCGATCTGCAGACCGTACTGCCCGCTGCGGATGACGCCGCCAGCGCCGATGACGTCCCAGAAGTATTCGCTCATGAAGGACGGCGCACCCGCCACTACGGCGTTGGCAGGATCGGCCTCGCTGGCGCACGACTCGGGTTCCCAGTTCGACGGATTGCAGCCGAAGTAACGCAGGCCGATGATGGCGTTGCTGTTGTCGCGGATCCAGCCGATGAAGACCACCGAGTGGCCGCTCGGCGGGTCGCGCGACAGGTTGATAAAGTCGCCCGGTTGCATGGTCTCGAGGCTGTTGTTGTCGTTGGAGATGTGGATGCCGGCGTTGGCCAGCTCGAAGGCGAGACCCGCGCTGGACAGGTTGGCAGTCTGCGCGCTCGCCGTGCCCTGCCACTGCTGGTAAAAGGCGCCCTGGTCGAGTTGCTGCAGGGTCAGGCCGCCCAGCTGCGCGCTCGCGGTCAGCCCGTTGGCGGTGCGGTAGCGGCGCCAGGCGTCGAGGAAGATCTCGAGCGTGTGGCCGGTGCACATGCAGTCGCCGCCGCCCTCGAACACGGCCTGTGCCTGGTACATGCCGTCGTGGATGAAGCCGTACGCTCCGCAGCTGCCGCCGCCGAGACAGAATGGATAGGTGCCGTCGCGCGGGAACAGCGTGGCGTCGTTGATCGCTTCCAGCACGAAGTGGTTGAACGCGTTGGTCGGCGCATTGGTGTCGATCGGCTGGCAGTCTCCGCTCGGCTGCAGCCAGCAGGCGCCAAACGAGTCGTCGCAGCTGTAGCCCTCGGACTGACGGCAGCCGCTGTCGCCGCTGCAATCCTTGAGGCAGACGGTGCGGCCGCCGTAGGTGTAGCAACTCGATCCGGTCGGGCAGCCGGCGTACTCGCACATGGTTTTGGTGCAGTAGCCACCCGGCCACGGCAGGCAGTAGAGCGAGTTGCAGTCAGTGCCGACGCTGCACGCGGTGCCGATGTCAGCTGCCTGCGCGGTCTCGCCCGGCCAGTTCTGGGTCGTCGTCGGCAGGCAGACCGCGGAGATGGCCGCGCTCTCGGCGTAGCGCTGACGCAGCACGCAGGTGTAGCCCGGTCGGCAACCAGTCGCAGACTGATCGAAATCGCACTTTGCGACACAGCGCCCGCTGCCGTTGCCGTCGATGCAGAAAGACATGGTTTCGCCGGCGGGGATCGGCTGGTGGTCAGGGCAGACCCAGTGGCTCGTGTAGACGCACTCTTGGGTGCACATGCCGTTGGTCAAGCCAGTGGTCTCGCAGATCGCGGCGCTGGTGTAGCCAGTTGCGCTACATTCTCCGACGTCGCTGCAGGCACCACCGATCCAGCCGGGATTGAGCTCGACCCCTTGCAGGCCGCTCGCGTCGGGCGGGTTGACGTCGGGGTGGCCGGCATCGCGCGGCGTGGCGCTGTCGTGTCCAGTCGCGTGGTCGGTGCCCGTGTTCTGGTCGCGACCACTGGTGTCGCGGTGCACGGCATCGGTGCCGGTCGCATCCTGATCACCCGCCGCGTCGAGAACTGCGCCGCCGTCGGTCGCGGTCTGGGCGTCCGGCTCGACCGCTGGGACGTCGCAGGCCAGTGCGACGACGACCCATCCCAGTTCTGCCCACCACCGGATCTGCTGCCTGCGCATGCGGCCTCCCTGTGCCCTGCAAAGCGAACGCAGAGACTATGACCGAGCGCAGCAAAAGACGTCAATCGGCGGCGCGCGTCACTTCCCGCGCGCGCTGAGAAACTCGCGCAGCCGCTTGCGGTCCTCGGCGTTGAGATCGAGGAAGCGCAGGTTGGTGGTCGGGGTGCGGCCGGTCCAGCTGGCCGCGATGATCTCGGCAGTCACCTCGATGGGCTTTTCCATCTCAGGCAGCGAGAAGCGCAGCTTGACCTGGGTACCGATCGGGTGTGGCAGCCCGTAGTCGAATTGCATGCCGCCGACCGACAGGTCAGCCGCCCGGCACAGGCAGACCTCGCGTTCGACCTCTTGCCTCACCCACAGCTCGACCGAGATCCGGCGCAGGCTGCGGCGATCGCCACGGCGGCGCTCGGAAGTGCTCTGCTCGGCGCTGCGCGCGGCAGCAGGAGCGGTTCGTTTTCGTCGTTCGCGCGGCATGGTCTGCTCCTTCGCTGCGGCGCGGATCTGATTCCCGATTCGCGGTCTTCGCCAGCCTATCTTTGCCTCGCCGGTTGGACAACTGTCGGTGCGACCCAGACGCGCTGTGGTCGGCACCGTGCGCACGGGGAATATCGTTCCATGGGTACAGGTTGAGCATGCGTCGGCGAACCCAGTCGCTCGAACGACGGCACATGGTGTGCCCGCTTGCGCGGCTCGTCGGCGCGGGCAACGACGGAGGCCCGCGGAGGAGACTTTGATGAAGTTTGTCAAGAACCTGCTGCTTGCGTCTTTCCTGATGTGCGGTTCCAGCGTGCTGGTCGTCGGTCCGGCGTTTGCGGCCGACAAGAAGGAAGAGAAAAAGGACAAGAAGGAAGAGAAGACCGCCAAGAAGGATGAGAAGCAGGACAAGAAGGACGAGAAGAAAGCGAAATGCGACAAGGACGGTAAACCCTGCGACAAGGGCAAGCACTGCAAGGCCAAGAACTGCAAGGAGGAGAAGAAGGACGAGGCCAATCCCGAGC
>Ga0315268_10001590_pt1 | contig 26174 bp, 18 predicted proteins | sample C1_top_MG_FD_204535 | JGI IMG/M metagenome (GOLD analysis project Ga0315268, IMG submission 204535) | Sediment microbial communities from Yellowstone Lake, YNP, Wyoming, USA - C1_top | ecosystem: Environmental > Aquatic > Freshwater > Lake > Sediment | place: USA: Wyoming | collected 2017-08-01
ACTGTGACGGATAGCGATTGGGTGACATCGGGTACGACTCGCCCGCTCAATAATATCTCCGCCAGCGGCGGCGTGGTGCACAAGGCGGGTCAGCCGCTGCGCGTCTACGCTGTCGCGGTGAATGCGCTTAGCAATACCACGACTAACTATACCGGCTCACCCTCGGCGACGCCGGTAAGCTGCTTGCTGCCAAGTGCTTGTGTGAATGCCAATCTCGGCACCTTTACCGTGGGCGCGAGCGCAGTGGCCGGGGTATTGACCGCGGCCAGCGCGAGCTACAGTGAAACGGGGGCGTTCACAATGCAGCTCCTGGATACGACGTTCGCTAACGTGGACATAGCCGATTCCACCACCGCTGAGCGTTACATCACTTCCACGGCGATGAATGTCGGGCGCTTCGTGCCGGATCATTTCGACTTGACTGCGAACAGCGTCCCGCAATTTAAAACGTTTAATGACACGACCTGCCTGACGCGTTCGTTTACCTATATCGGCCAGCCATTTGGCTACGTTACCCTGCCGCAATCATTGGTGCTGGCACGCAACGCAGCGGGCAATACCACGGTGAATTACAGCGGCAATCTGTGGAAATTGCTTGCGGCGGGTGTGACGCAAACTTACTCCCCGATCGCGCCCGCATCGCCCGCGCTGAATACCGGCGGCATCGGCACGCCTGTTGTGACCTCGGCAGGCGATGGCACGGGCGCTGTCACCTCCAATAGCGCCGATACGCTGTTCTATATCCGGACGACGCCGGTTGCGCCGTTCAATGCCAATATCACGCTCACCGTCAGCGTGCAGGACACGGCGGAAAATGCCGCCAATCAGGGGATTATTACAACGGCATTGCCAGTCATTTTCAACGGCGGCGGCAGTGGCATCGCCTTCGATTCGGGCAATCAATTCCGCTATGGCCGGCTCCGGCTCAGCAACGCCATCGGTTCGGAGCGCTTGCCGCTGCCGGTGCCGCTCAAAGTGCAGTATTTCAACGGCGCCGGCTTCGTGGACAATAACGCCGACAGTTGCACCGCCTTTGCGTTGACGCCGGTGGTGAATGGTTCGCCGACAAACTACCAGTATGGCGATTTATTGATCGACAACCCCAAGCTCAGCATGACGGTATCGGCCAGCACGCCCACGCTTGCCAGCAACCCAGTCAGCGCGGGTGTGTCGACCATTAACTTAACCGCCCCGAATCTGAGCGGGAGTATTGATCTCACGCTCACCGTTCCCGCGTGGTTACAATTCAATTGGACCGGTGTCGTGGGCAACCCCAAAGCACGCGCGACTTTCGGCGCATACAACAGTGCCGATCAATTTATCTACCAACGTGAGAATTATTAAGGTGGGCGGCTAACTGGTTCGAGATCAATGCTGACGGCAGCGCCACGCCGGGAAGCGATCCAATGCTAGCGGAGAATTAGGAGGCGAAGTTGTTAAACCGAACGATTTTCCAACTGATTTTGCTTGCTTGCCTGGCAGGGTTGGCAAGCGCGGCACAGGCGGTGACTTATGCCAATAAAACCATCCCGTTTAGCTGGGTGAATACCGCCACCCATGCGCATGTGGGGTCCGGCACCACACCTTATAAATTCAACGGCACCATCGCGCCCGGCACGGCCTGCGGCACCGCGCCACCCATACTGGACGACACCATCAGCGATAACATTCCATTCGGATTCAATTTCAATTATGGAGGGATCGTATTTACCGCCGCGCGCATCATGAGCAACGGGCGGCTCCAGTTCAACAACAATACCGCCTGCGGCTACGGCAGCCCGGTGACGCAATTGCCCTATGCGTACTACAACAGCGCGACCGATAACCTGAACTATTCGATGCGCATCTATGGCAACGATCTGGATCCCACGCCACAGGCAGATGCGCCCTACTCGACCGCATGTACGTCGACCGCCACCTGCTACATCAGCTATGCCAGCATCGGGATGGCGCCTAATCGCCAGTTCGTCGTAACCTGGAACAACATTCCGGAATGGGCGGCAGGGGGTTCCACCAGCGGCAACTACAATTTGCAGCTCATTCTGAACGAGGATGGTTCTTTCATCTACCAGTATGGAGTGGATACTCCTGGTCCTCAGGCAACGCTGGCCCAGGTGGGCTGGCAGGTCAGCCAGACGGACTTTGACGTCCCCAGTGTCGGACTGCCGGCCGATAACAGCGCGATTCTCTTTTATATTCCGAATCCGGTGGCTCAATATCATTTTCAGCAATCGGCCTGGACGGCTCCCGGTCAAGTGCTGGACACTAGCGGGAGCTCACCCGCCTATAACGGAACCGCATTGGGAGGGGCCACCCCCGGTGCGGGCTATGTCTGCAATGGCGCGGTTATTCCTTATAACAACAATGTTGCCGTTGATGCAATCGATACGGGCATCCCTGTTCCCACGGCGCTGGGAGGAGCCGGCACGATTGATTTTTGGTACCAGGCCAATGCCGCTTGGGTAGGCGGAGGCGATGCGCAATTGCTGGATGCCACTACCGTCAACGGGCGGTGGTTCTTTGCGGTAAAACGCAACAACGGCAATGTGCGCTTCGTCATCACCGATTCCACCGGTACGATACGCGCGGCCGAAACGGCGGCAAACAATATCGCCGCCGGGACATGGACGCATATCGCGCTTACCTGGAATTTCAATGCGCTGGCCGGCTCCAACAAAGATCATATGAGCGTCTATATCAACGGCGTGCAAACGGTACTGTCGGTATTCACCACGAGCGGCACGGTTTCATCGCAAGTTGGAACGCTTTATTTGGGGGATAACCGCAGCAGTTTCATGGGCTCGAATGGCACACTGAACTCGGCTAATGGCACGCTGGACGAAGTGAATATCTATAATTTCGAGGGCGGCACCGGGCTGATTCAGCGTGATATGAACTACACGGCAGGCTGTGGCCCCGACCATCTAATAATTCAATCCACCGGCAGCGGATTGACCTGCGCCGCCAGCACGCTGACGGTGCTTGCTTGCCAGGATGTTAGCTGCGTCACGCCCTATACGGCGGGGGTGTCGGGCACACTGGGCGCATCCGGCCCGCCCCCCACCGTCAACTGGGACGGCACCACCGGCGGGGCTGCGGGGTCTGGTTTCGTCATCCCCATTGGCAGCAGCAGCGTCACCAAGAACGTGCAGGTCGCAACGCCGGGCACCGTCACGTTCGGTATCACGAGCGCCATACCCGCGCCGGTCAACCCCACTACCTGCAACTTCGGCACCAATACGCCTTCCAACAACAACTGCGTGTTCACGGCGAATACGGCGGGGTTCATTTTTTCCAGCAGCAGCACCGGCAACACCTACACCATCCCGCCTCAGGTTTCCGGCATTGCCGCCACCGGCTTGTATTTGCGCGCGGTGCAGGCCGCGACCACCAACCCCGCGGTCTGCACCCCGGCGATCATCAACTCCACGACCGCGGTGAACCTGGGTTATACCTGCAACAACCCGACAGCCTGCCAGCCGGGCAGCCTCGCCACCATCAATGCCACCGCCATCGCGCCGGGCGGCACGGCGGTCAGCCTGGCTTTCGATGTTAACGGCTCGGCGCCCATCACCGTGCGTTATGACGACGCGGGCCAGATCACGCTTAATGCCACCAAGACCGTCACACCGTTCGGCGGCGCCACGGCCATCACCCTCAACGGCAATAGCAACGCCTTCGTCGTAAAGCCCTACGCATTCACCGTTACCGCGATTCAGCGCACTGCGGATAGTTTCGCCAATCCGGGCGCGGCATCGGCGAGCGGCCCGGTATTTATTCAGGCCGGTGACCCCTTCACCGCGACCGTGACCTCGATCGCTTTCGGCGGTGCCGCCACCCCGAATTTCGGCAAAGAGATCACCCCCGAAGGCGTCTTGCTCACGCCGAATATTGTATTGCCCGTAGCCGGTAATAACCCGGCACTGGGAAACGGCACCCTGGGCGGCGGTTTATTCATGAGCGGCGTGGCCACCGTGACGAATTTCAGTTGGGACGAGGTCGGCATCATCACGCTCACGCCCAGCGTGGCGAGCGGCAGTTATCTCGGCGCGGGCAATGTCACGGCCACCACCACCGGGAATATCGGACGCTTTTACCCACACCATTTTGCTGTCGCCGGCGGCGTGCTCACTCAGCGCGCCGATTTAGCGTGCGCACCGGCCTCCGGCTTCACCTATATGGGCGAACCGATGGGCCTGACGCTCACGCTCACGGCGCAAAATGCAGCCAACGGCACGACCCAGAATTACACCACGGCCAGCGGCTTTGCCAAACTGGATGGCGCCACGGCCTCAAAATGGACGACATTCGGTGCCAACGACAGCATCGGTCTGGGCGCGGTGGATGGCACGACCACCGCGCTCAGCGCGCGGCTTGGCATCAGCGGCGCGCCGAGCGGCAATTGGGCTACCGGCGTAGGCACTTTAGCGGCGAATGTGGCGTTGAATCGCGGCGCCGTGCCGGATGGACCATTCAGCAACTTTAGACTCGGCATCGCGCCGCAGGATATGGACGGTGTCATGCTGCTGTCCGGCGCGCTCAATCTGGATGCGGATTTAAATGGCAGCAACGAACGCCAGCAAGTGGCGACGGGCATCATACGCTATGGCCGGGTGCGTCTCAGCAACGCCATCGGTTCGGAGCGCTTGCCGCTGCCGGTGCCGCTCAAAGTGCAGTATTTCAACGGCGCGGGCTTCGTGGACAATAACGCCGACAATTGCACCGCCTTTGCTTTGACGCCGGTGGTGAATGGTTCGCCGGCCAATTACCAATATGGCGATTTATTGATCGACAATCCCAAACTCAGCATGACGGTAGCGGCCAGCACACCCACGCTCGCCAGCAACCCGGTCAGCGCGGGGGTTTCGACCATCAATTTAACGGCCCCGAATCTGAGCGGCAGTATTGATCTCACGCTCACTGTTCCTGCTTGGCTGCAATTCAACTGGAGCGGTGTCGTGGGCAACCCCAAGGCGCGTGCTACCTTCGGCGCCTACAACAGTGCCGATGAATTTATCTATCAGCGTGAGAATTATTGAGTTTCCATAAAAATTAAACTATTTGACAACAATAGCTTGTTGCTATAAGTTCAAGTAAATTCGGTTATTTTGGTATTATGTTAGAAAACATCTTCGGCAACCAGAAAAAACAGCCCGGTTGGATGGCCCTGAGCTTCATCCCCGAGGGGCTGTGCATGGCGCATGTTCAACCATCTGCCGACGGCAAGCCGATCGTGACGGTATGCGGGGTGGCGGCAGCCGAGGGTATGAATCCGCAACAACTGGAAAAAACCGCGAAAGAAATGCATCTTGCACGCTATCACTGCGTGACCTTGCTGCACCCGCACGAATATCAAACACTGGTAGTGGAAGCGCCGAACGTGCCGCCGCTGGAATTAAAAACCGCCATGCGCTGGCGCATTAAAGACTTGCTGGATTTTCATATCGACGACGCGACCATAGACGTGCTGGACATTCCGCCGGATAAAAGCGGCTCGGCACGCGCGCATTCGATGTATGCCGTGGCGGCGCGCAACAGCGCCATCGAGCGCCGCGTGAACACTTTCGATGGCGCGAAAATTCCGCTGGAGGTGATCGACATCCCGGAAATGGCGCAGCGCAATATCTCGGCGCGCTTGGAAGAAGCGCGCCGGGGCTTGGCGCTGATTTCGTTTAGCGAAGAGGGCGGTTTGCTCACCGTGACTTATCAAGGCGAGTTGTATCTGGCGCGGCATCTGGATGTCGGCTGGCAGCAATTGGCGGCGGGCGATCACGCGGCCAAGCAGGCTTATTTCGACCGCATCGCGCTCGAATTGCAGCGCTCGCTCGACAATATCGAACGCCAATTTCCCTTCATCAGCATTTCCCGCTTGTTTATTGCATACATACCGGATGCGGAAAGCTTGCGCGCTTATCTTGTGAATAATCTTTCGGTTGCCGTGTCAGTGCTGGATTTGAACGAGGTATTCGATTTTTCGCACGTGCCGGCGGTGGGCGCGCTCAATAATCAAGCGCGGTTTTTCTTGACGCTCGGCGCATCGCTGCGCCACGAGGAACGGACCTTGTGAGCCAGCAGATCAACCTCTACAACCCGATCTTCCTCAAACAGAAGAAGATTTTTTCAAGTCAAACGATGACGCAGGCGTTGGGCTTGCTGGCACTCGGCTTGCTGGCATTTTATGGTTATGCGCGCTATCAAGTGGCGAATTTGCAGACGGAAGCCGATAGCGGCGCGAAGCGTTTGGCGATGGCGCAAACGCGCACCGAGCGCATAGCGCAGGAACTTGGGCCGCGCAAAAAAAGCGCCAACCTGGAAGCCGGCATCCAGCAAGCCGAGGCGGAGTTGAAGGCCTTGCAAGCGGTACAGGGCGCGCTCAAACAGGGCGGTTTGGCGAGTACCAACGGCTTCTCGCCTTATCTCAAGGCATTTGCGCGGCAGGCGGTAGAGGGTCTTTGGCTTACCGGATTTTCAGTCAGTGGCAGCGAGATGGCCATCAGCGGCCGCACGCTCAAACCGGAATTGGTGCCGGAATATATCCGCCGCTTAGGCGCGGAGCCGGTGATGCAGGGGCGCAAATTCGCGATGCTGGAGATGCGCCAGCCGGAAGCGCCTCCGGCCAAAGACGGTAAGCCCGCCGCCGCGCCGCGCTTTATCGAGTTCACCTTGCAGTCCGCGCATCAGGAGCTGGATAAATGATCGCCAAGCTCAAGTCCTACCGGGATCGCGTCGACGCGATGAGCTTGCGCGAGCGCGTCCTGATTTTTGTGATGCTGGCGGCAGTGCTGGTATCGTTGGTGATGACCAGCGTGATCGATCCGCTGAGTGCGAAGCAAAAGCAATTGTCGCAAGCGCTGGTTCAGTCTCAGGCGCAGACCCAGGCCTTGGAATCGCAAGTGCAAGCCTTGGCCGAAGCGGCGCGGCACGATCCCGACGCGGCCAATAAACAGCGGCTCGCCGCCCTCGATGCGCAGCGCAAAAACGCTTATGCCGAATTGGCGAATGTGCAGCAAGGACTGGTGGCGCCGGATCGCATGACCCAGGTATTGCGCGATCTGCTCAATCAAAACGCGCGGTTGAAGCTGGTCAGCATCAAGACCCTGCCGGCGGCACCGCTGATCGAGGACGGCAAACCCGCGGAACCTGGCGCGAAGCCCGAAAAGGCGCAGGGGAAAAAGCCAGTGGCGAGTCTCGGCCTGTATAGGCATGGCGTGGAGATCAGCGTCGAAGGCAATTATGCCGATTTGGTGGCGTATCTCGCGCTGCTGGAGAAAATGCCTTGGCACGTGTATTGGGGTGACGTGAGTTTGACGGCGCGGGAGTATCCGAACTCGCGGCTGACATTAACGCTCTACACCTTGAGTTTGGATAAAACATGGCTTTCCGTCTGACTGGGCTATTGTTGTGCATGAGTTGCGCGGCGCACGCGGCGGGGCTGCCGGATCCGACGCGCCCGCCCGCCGGTTTCGATGCCGGATCGGCGGCCGCGGCGCAACCCAGCGGGCCGGTGCTGCAAGAGGTGCGCACCATCGGTGCGCGGCGCAGCGCGGTGATCAGCGGACAAGCGGTCAAGGTGGGATCGAGGGTGGGCGATGCGATGGTCACGCGCATCGACGAAGATCGCGTGCAATTACATGGGCCGGAAGGAATGCAAACGCTCAAATTGTTCCCGGATGTGGATAAACAGCCCGCGGCAGTGGCCTATACACACAAGCCACGCGCTAAACTTCGAGCGCATAAGCTCGTTAAAAAAGCAAAACGGAAGGAAGCGGAATGAAAAAGCTGGTTTTGATACTGCTGCTGCTCGCGGCGGGCTGCCAGACGTTGCCGGGGCCCACGACCATGAAGCAAATTAACGATGAAATGGCGCGTGCCGCGCGTGAAAACGCGAAACCGGCAACACCGGACCAGGTGAGTCAAGCGCTGCTGCCGCCGCTCAAGATCGATATTCCCGCGGCCAGTGCGCGCATTGTGGAGCCGCGCTTCGATTTGGTGGTGAACAACGCGCCGGCCAATCAGGTATTCATGGGCATTGTCTCCGGCACCCGTTACAGTATGCTGGTGCACCCCGATGTGACCGGCACGATCTCGGTCAATTTGAAAAATGTGACGGTATTTGAAGCATTGGACGCAATTCGCGATCTCTACGGCTACGATTACAAGCTCGACGGCACGCGCATCTATGTGCAACCGCTGACTTTACAAACCCGCGTGTTTCAGGTGAATTATTTAACGTCACTGCGCAAAGGCACGTCGGAAATCACCGTGTCTTCGGGCTCCATCAGCAATACCTCCTCCGGCGGTACGACTACGCCCACTTCGACGATTTCGCCCACGACCACGGCGACGGCGCTGCAAAGCAGCAAGATTTCCACGACGTCTGACAGCGATTTTTGGGGCGAACTGAAATCGGCCTTGAGCACCATTGTCGGCACCGAGGGCGGGCGCAGCCTGGTGGTGAGCCCGCAATCCGGCGTGATCGTGGTGAAGGCAATGCCGGCCGAGTTGCGCGCAGTGGAGAAATATCTGCACGCCGCGCAAATATCGGTGGATCGGCAAGTGATCTTGGAAGCAAAAATCATCGAGGTGAAGCTGGATGCCGGTTTCCAATCCGGCATCAACTGGGCGGGGTTCGATAAGAACAGTCAGTTCCGCGGCGGCATGGGCACGAACGCCCAAAACGTCACGCTCCCCAGCGGCGCTTTGACTGCCGGCACGACCTTGTCCAATCTCGTGGGCGGCGGTCTGGCGTCCGCGAGCGGCACCACGACCGGCGGCATTTTTGGCCTGGCCTTTCGCACCTCCAGTTTTGCTGCGCTGTTGGAGTTTTTGGAATCGCAAGGCGCGGTATCCGTGCTTTCGAGCCCGCGTATTTCCACGCTCAATAATCAAAAAGCGGTATTGAAGGTCGGGACGGATTCGTTCTTCGTCACCAATGTCAGCACCAGCACCACCACCGGGACTACCACGACGTCGAATCCGAATGTGACGCTACAGCCGTTTTTTTCCGGCATCGCGCTCGACGTGACGCCGCAAATCGACGAGAACAACAACATCACTTTGCATATCCATCCCTCGGTGAGCGATGTCACCACCGTAAATACAGCCATCAGTTTGGGTACTTCCGGCACGCTCAATCTGCCGCTCGCTTCCAGCGCGGTGAGCGAAACCGACAGCATCGTGCGTGCGCAGGACGGCCAAGTGATAGTGATCGGCGGGCTGATGCGTTCCGCTTCGCTGTCCGATAATTCGCAAATACCCGGTGCGGGCGATGTGCCGATCTTGGGTAATTTGTTTCGTCATACCAACCGCAGCACGAGCAAGCGCGAGTTGGTGATCCTGCTCAAGCCCACGGTGGTCAAGAGCGGCGACACGTGGTCGCAAAATATCCTCGAGTCGCAGCGCAACTTTCAGAATCTTCAGCAGCCGAGTCCGGCCAGCCCGTAAATGCCGGCTTTTCCGGGGACGTAAAGCCGGTATAATCACCGCAGTCGCATTGCGGTGGGTGTTATGTACAACAAGCATTTCGGACTGCGCGAAGCGCCGTTCTCGATCACGCCGGACACTGCATTCTCCTTCGCTTCCGGCGTGTTTCAGGAAGCGATCAATACCTTGCTCATCGCCGTCAAGAACGGCGAAGGCTTCATCAAGATCACGGGCGAAGTGGGTACCGGCAAGACTTTGCTGTGCCGTAAGTTTCTCGCCAGCCTGGATGACGGCTACGTTTCCGCTTATATCCCCAATCCCTATCTCGAGCCGCGTACGCTGCTGGCCACGCTGGCCGATGAATTGAATCTCAACATTCAGCGCGACCTGGATCAGCACCTGATACTGAAATCATTGACGCTGGCTTTGCTCGAATTCGCGCGCGAGGGCAAGCGCGTGGTGGTCACGCTGGATGAGGCGCAAGCCATGCCCTTGGAGACGCTGGAGGCCTTGCGCCTGCTTTCCAACTTGGAAACCGAAAAGCGCAAACTATTGCAAGTTGTCTTGTTCGGCCAGCCGGAACTGAATACAAAACTCGATTTGCCTGCGCTGCGCCAGCTCAAACAACGCATCGCGTTTCACTACGAGCTGCGCGCGTTGACGCGCGATGAGCTGGAGTATTATGTTGCACATCGTTTGACGGTCGCCGGACATCAGGGCGGCGCATTATTCACCAAGGGCGCGCTGAGCGTTTTGTACCGCGCCAGCGGCGGCACGCCGCGCATCGTGAATATTTTGTGCCACAAATCGCTGTTGCTGGTATTCGGCGAGGGCAAGCAGCAAGTCGAGGAGCGGCATGTGCGCACCGCCGCGTCCGATACGCCCGCGGCGAAGATCGGGAATAAACCGCATTGGGTGTGGATCGCCCTCGCGTTGCTGGGTGTCGGGCTGGGTGTCAGCGGCTGGGTGTTGATGCGATGAGCGTCATCAACCGCATGCTGCAGGAGTTGGAGCGGCGCCACGACGAGACGGAAGAGCGCATGCCGGGCGTGGTGCGCGCCGTGCCGGCGCGCTTGTCCACGGTATCGTATCGGGCCGGATTGTGGCGCGGCGCGATCATCGGCTTGGCGCTGCTGGTCGGTATTCTCGGGTGGCGTGTGGCCGTCAGTTGGAAAACCAACAAAGCAGCACCCGCCGTCGCTGCCGCCGTGCCCGCGCCGCAAATTTTACCGGCTGTGCCGGTGGTGCCTAGGCCGCACTTAAAGCCGAGCGCGACATTAGAGCGCGTACCCGTGGCGGTAGGGAATATTGTGGCAGCCCCGATGCCTGCGGCACCGGAACCGGTGGCTGCGCCAGCCGCTAAACCGAATCGAGAAGCTCCTCTCGCCAAGCCGCCGCAAGCAGCACCGGAAAAATCACCGCCAGCGCTTCCGGCGCCCGCGGTGACGGAATCTTCGGCGTCCGGCAGCGTCAAGCCGGAGGCAATTATCAAGACCCATCCCACCAATACCGAGGCGCCGGTATCGAATGGCATCAAACAGGTTTCCGTCGCGCAGCGCGCCGATTTTCATTACCGCGAAGCCTTATCGTTCATTACGCAAGGCCGGATGCAAGAGGCGCAGGAAGCGCTCGAAGCAGTGTTGCGCATCGACCCCAAAAACCTGGACGCGCGCCAAGTATTGTTGAGTTTACTGGTGGACGAGAAACGCTATCCTCAGGCGGAGCAATTATTGCAAACGGGCTTGCAGCTTCATCTCGCGCCCGCGGCCCAGGCGGCGGCATTGGCGCGCGTGCAACTCGAGCGCGGCGATCAAGCGGCGGCGTTGGCGACGTTGGAAAAGTATGCGCCGCAAGTCTGCAAGGATAGTGAATATCACGGTTTCTACGCGGCGTTGTTGCAGCGCGCGGGACGCCACGCGGAAGCGATCCAGCAATTTCAGGCGGCGCTCAAAATTCAACCGCGCCAGGCAACCTGGCTGATGGGACTGGGCATCTCGCTGCAAGCCGAGAAGCGCAATACGGAAGCAGCGCAAGCCTACAGCCAAGCGTATGCCGCCAATACGCTCGCGCCGGATCTGCAGGCATTTGTCGCGCAGCGCTTGCAGCAGGTGCGGCAAGCAAAATATTGACCCGGCCAAGAAATGTTTTAACTTTGTCGTTGCGAGAGCGACGTAGGAATAGCGCCGGCATCCTTGCCGGCAACCCACGCCGCGGGCAGGGGCGGATGCCGGCAAGGATGCCGGCGCTACAGTGACGCGATACGCTTGTTCTGGCCGGATCAATAAAAACCCGGGCCCGTTATATGAGGGCGATATGCCTTAGGCGTTGACGCGGCGGCGGTATTCGTGGGTGCGGGTATCGACTTCGATTTTGTCGCCGGGCTCGCAGAATGCGGGAACTTGGACTTCGAAACCACTCGATAGCTTGGCCGGTTTCAACACCTTGCCCGAGGTGTCGCCGCGCACGGCGGGCTCGGTGTAGATGATTTCGCGCACCACCGAAGTCGGCATATCGACGGAGATCGCCCTGCCGTCGTAAAAGACCAGCTCGACCGACATGCCGTCTTCGAGATAATTGAGCGTATCGCCCAGATTATCCTTCTCGACTTCATGCTGCTCGTAGTCGCTGTCCATGAACACATACATCGGGTCGGAAAAATACGAGTAGGTGGCTTCGCGGCGCTCCAAGGCGACGGTGTCGAACTTATCGTCCGCCTTGTAGACGCTTTCGCTCGGTGAGCCGGAGAGCAGATTCTTAAACTTCAGTTTCACCACCGAGGCGTTGCGGCCGGAGCGGGTGTATTCGGCCTTTTGCACCACCAATGGCTCGTTGCCTATCATGACGACGTTGCCGGCGCGCAGTTCCTGTGCGATCTTCATAACGGTACCTATTAAACGGAGATGGGAAAACCGCGCATTATAGCGGTTTTTGGCTAAATTTCACCAACTGGGTAGCCAAGTCCGGCTGGGTCGCCAGCCCCGTGGCCCATTGACGGGCGTGACCGCTTAAGGACGGTAGGGCGGCGGCAAAGGCGGGCCAAACAGCGGCCACGTCACTTGTGATATTCCAAGCATGCCAGAAATCAGCCAGCACACCGGTGTCCGATACATTCATTCCCGCGCAATAGCGTGCGATAAACGCCTCCAGTTTGGCCGCATGCGCCGCATCGTGCTGCGGATAGATATGCCATACCAGAGGTTTGGCCGCCCATTGCGCGCGGGTAAACGAATCCTCGCCGCGCACGAAGTTGAGATCGCAGGCCCATAACAGCCGATCATAATCGGGCTGTGAGAGGAAGGGAATGCCGACGAGCGTGAGCTGGCCGCGCGTGATGCATTTCCCCGGCTGGAGTGCGCCGGCTTGTAGCGCGGTGGCGATGGCGGCGGCAAGCGGTGTGTCCGGCACCAGGCAAATGATGGGGGTGGGCGAGGCGATCCAGGCGGCGAGTAGTGGCGCAAGCGGGGCACTCGGATAGGCAAACAAAGAGACGGTAAGCGCACCCGGTACCGGCGCGACACCGAGTTTGCGCCACCAAGCGGCTTGCGCTTGCGCATCGTTCTGAAACGCATCGCGTGCCGCGATGAGTTCCGCTTCGCGCAACAGCCCGCCGGTTTTTCCGGTGAATCCGGGAAAGAAAAAATACTTGGTCAACGCCAGCCGCGGATGCGGCGAGGGTAGGCAGTGGCGATCTTCAACCCACGCTTCCGCGCTCAAATATTCCAGATTGATCCATAGCGGTTTTTCTGTCCGCGCCGCCATGGCTTCGATGTAGGTGTCCGGCAAATTGCAGGCGAAGGCTTCGATGACGACCTCGGCCGGGGCCGTGTCTGCAAAGGGCATGGCCCAGCGCCGAATTTCCACGCCGCACAGAGATTGGCTGTTTTGCGCCGGATCGAGCTCGGGCGCGAGTTTGGCGAAGCTGGCGAAGCTGGCGAGATCATCCACCCACAGCCGCACAGGCAAGCCGTGTTCGCCAACGAGCTGGCGCGCGAGGCGCCAGCACACGCCGATGTCGCCGTAGTTGTCGACAACGGTGCAGAAAATATCCCAGCGATTGCGTAGGAGCATGGTTTGCATTAAGCCTGCCAGAACGGCGTCGTTTGCGTGAATTTTCCCCAGTGCTTAACGAGAGAGCGATGGTGTGCGCGGTGCTGTGCTTGCAGCCAATCGCGGGCGAATTCGGCTGCGCGGGCAAGGGTGGGCGTAGGCCGGCTGGCGGCGATTTCGGCAAGTAAGGTTTCCGCAACAGCGAGATCGTTGAGGAAGCCTAATTCGGTTTGCATGCTTTCCAGTCGCATCAGGTAGTCGCAGTTATTCCCTCCACTATAGCGATAGAGCGGTGCGAAAAACGCCGTGCCATAGCGCAGTTTTTTGACCGCGATACGCAGACGATGGCGTTGCGGTATGGAAAGCCGGGCCAGATTTTCGCCGCGCCGATGCGCTTTTTGATCCAATGCTGTCAAGGCCGCGCCCGCGAACGGCAGGATAGAGGTGCGCCAAAGCTTGTGTTGTGCGCGCTTCAATCCGGCTTGCGGCAGACCGGCTAGCCAGCGCTCGAGCGTCAGCATGAGTTGCGCATAGGCGCTTGAGGTGAGCCTCTGCTGTGTTTCGCGGCGATGCCGTGCGCGATACACTTGGGCGCGCCGCAGCAGCAGCGCCAACCCCGGTGCTGCCGGGTGTTCGGCCATCAGGCGCGGCAAGGTTTCCGCCATCCACACGTCCCAGTCGCGCGCGACGTTGAGGGCCATGGCCAGCGCATCGAGGCCGCGACGGATGGCCAGCATTTCTTTGCTCTGGATCACCGGCTTGAAAATGGCGAACACCGTGCGCAAGCGGCGCAGCGCCACGCGCATCTGATGCACGAATTCCGGATCGCGGCTGTGCAACACCCCATCGTAGTTCGCATGCATTTGAGTGAGGCAGGCGAAAGCGATTGTTTGGAACGCCAGCCCCGTGCCGGCGGTGGATTCCAAAACCACGGGGTCGGCTTTTACCGGCTGCGCCGGGGTGCGCAAATAAAGAGCATAACCGCGCTCGGCTTTGCTGCGATGTTCCGGTAGCAGCGGCATGTCGTCGAGCAGCGCCAGCGCGCAATCGAACAGAATACGCGGATTGCCGTGCTTCAGTTCCAACTCGATCTCGCACAGGGGCTGTTTCCTGCGTCCGGCGTAAATCTCGCCTTGATCCAGGGCGGCTTCGATCAAGGCGCCGTCGATTTCGAATTGCCAAGTGGTGCGGGTGAAATCGGTAGTGAAAATGGGCCGAATATCGCGGGCCGCACCCTCGATCCGATTAAGAATGGCCAGCGCAGACTGCGGCAGCCGATCGAATTCCGGCGCGAAACCCGCGACGGGCGTTTCCCATTCGGTGCGCGTGTGCAAGCCGCCTTGCGCCTGGCCTGCCCCTTTTAGCGCTTGCACCCAATGGCGTCCGGCTTGGCGCACGCGCAACGCCACTTGCTGTGCGCGCAGTTGCAAGTCGGGGGTATCGTAATAACGGCTCACCAGGCGATCGCGTCGCGGCTTGGCCGTGGCCCAGCGCTTAATGCGCGGCAAGCGCACGAAACGCGCCGCTGCGGCAGGAGAGAGCGCAAGCTTGAGTTCGATCTCGGTGGTCATGCGGCGATGATAGCCAAGGGCTCGGGAATGCGCGAGTCACATGACATATCGAGGTCAGGGTTCGTCGCCGGAATCGTCTTGCACGCTTTTACCGGGAATGATGCCGAGGCGCTTCTTGAGCGAGGTGAGCGGCGCGCCGAAGCGTGCCGCGTAGTAGGCGCTGTTGCTCATGACCTTTTTGACGTAGTCGCGTGTTTCGTTGAAAGGAATGGTCTCGATGTAGGCCGCGCCTTCCATCGGCTTTGCGGCCTGCCATTTGCGCGCGCGGCTGGGGCCGGCATTGTATGCGGCGGTTGCGAGCACGGGATTGCCGTCGAAACGATCCAGCACGTGCTTCATGTAATAGGTGCCGAGCGCGAAATTGGTGTCGAGCTGGTTGACGATGCCGATGCTGAAACTCTTGAGGCCGATTTTTTTCGCCGCCCAGCGTGCCGTGGCGGGCATGAGCTGCATCATGCCCGAGGCGCCCACGCTGGATTTCGCCACGGACACGAAGCGGCTTTCCTGCCGCACCAAGCCGTAGACCCAAGCGACATCCAGATTCAAGCGCTTGGTGTAGGTTTGCATGGTTGCGCGGTGCGGGGCGGGATAGCGCAGGTTGAAGTCGTGCAATTGCCGGGTGCGGCCGGCAGTGTAGATGGCGCGGTCGTAGAGGTCGTTGCGGTGCGCCAATTCCGCCGCCGCCAGCAATTGCTTGTCGTCGAATGCGCGGATTGCCCATAGCCACTCGCGCGCGCCTTCGGTGCGCATATTGAGGCGATAGAGGGCAAGCGCGCGCTGGAATGCGGGAATATCCGCGATGGCTTTGATTTCCGCTTCCGTTGGTTTATAGGTCGCGGCCACGGGCCCGATTGCCGCGCCCAGTTCCGCGCTCGCAAGCTGGCCATAAAAATCGTGTTCGCGTGAAAGTGGCGTGAATAAGGCATCCGCGGCGACCGGCTTACCCGTGGCTTTCAAGGCGCGCGCTTTCCAATAGTGCCATTCCGGGCGTTGCTGGTCCGTTTCAGGCATCGCGGCGAGCGTGCTTAGCAACACATGCCAGTTTTGTTCGCGGATCGCGGCGCGCGCTTTCCATGCGCGCTGCAAGTCGGTGAGTGGGGCATCTTGCGCCTGGCCGAACCACGCCAGCGCATCGGGTTCGTGATGGCGCGCGAGATGCAGCGCGATTTGGCCCGCAACATAAGCTTGCTGCACTGGGGAGAAGCGCGCCTTAATCGGCTCCCAGTGGCTAATCGCCGACTCCGGGTCGGTGCGTGCGATGCGGTGCACGGCGAACAGCGCCATCTCCTGCCCGCCGCGGCTGGCGAGATCGTAAGCGTGTTTTTCCAAAAACCGCGCCGGATTCTCGGCCACGGCTTCGAGCGGGCGCACGCCGTGCCGATACGATTGCGGCAAGTATTGGGTGATATAGCGCGCGACGCTGACATTCCCCGCTTCCAGCGCCAGCCGCAGGCGCGCGAACACGTCATCCACGCTGAGCATGCGTTCATCCGCCAGGCGTTCGAACAGCGGATTGCAGCTCGCCGGCAAATCCGCGCCTGAAAACCAAAGGTGCTTGGCCTCATCGAGCGGATCCTTATCGTCCGGCTGGGTGGCCAAGCGCGCTTGCAGCGCATAGCAGGTGATTTCGGTATCCTCGTTTACCAGTTGCGGATACGCGGCTTGAAACAAGGCCCATTGTTTTTGCTTGCCCAGCGCTTTCAGCCATTCGGCGCGCAAGCGGTCGGAGAGAAAAGAATCGCCATGGCGTTCCAGGAACGCTTTGACCGCTTCCGGATCGGCGGTATCGATATTGAGCGAGAGCTGCCAATACTGCACGAACGGCGCGAGCACATAGCCTTGCAGCTTGTGCGCATACTGGTCGAGGCGGCTGGCGTTGCGCGCATTGTAAGCGTCGCGCGCGGCGAGAAAGTCGTCGTCTGGCGTAGCGAACGCGGGAGCGAAAACGAGTTGAAACGCGATAAATGCGAGGCACGCGATGCGCGCCAAAAACGGCGCGAGGCGGCCCTCAGAGATTCTGCCCATACCTGCTATATTAAGGCCTGCGGCGCAATGTTGCGCCAGCCACAAGGATAACACACCATGCCCTATGTGAGCCTCAATCCGAGCAGCAATCGGGTGCTTCAGACCTACACCAGCTGGGATGACCGCCGTTTGGCGCAAGCCCTGGAACAAGCACATGCCGCGCAGCAAGCGTGGTCGCAAACGTCTTTTACCCGGCGTGCCGAAGTGCTGCGCGACGTGGCGCTGCATTTGCGCGTGCAGCGCGACAAATACGCGACGCTGATTACTCAGGAAATGGGCAAACTGTTGCGCGAAGCCCGCGCCGAAGTCGAAAAATGCGCCGGCGGCTGCGATTACTATGCGCAACATGCCGAGGATTTTTTGCGCGCCGAGCCGGTGGAATCCGATGCCGGGAAAAGTTATGTCGCGTATTACCCGCTCGGCGTGGTGCTTGCCGTCATGCCGTGGAATTTCCCTTTCTGGCAAGTCTTTCGCGCCGCCGCCCCGGCTTTGATGGCGGGCAATGCGGTGGTGTTGAAACATGCGTCGAATGTGCCGCAGTGCGCGCTTGCGCTGGAAACGCTCTTCCGTGATAGCGGCTTGCCGGAAGGCGTGTTTACGACGCTCATGATCGATGCCGATCAAGTCGCGGATGCGATCGCCAGTCCGCATGTGCATGCGGTCACGCTTACCGGGTCGGAAGCCGCCGGGCGCAAAGTCGCGGCCTGTGCCGGCCAGCACCTGAAAAAATGCGTGCTGGAACTGGGCGGTTCCGATCCCTTCATCGTGCTGCGCGACGCGGATGTGGAATTCACCGCCAACATGGCCGTGGCCTCGCGCTTTCTCAATTGCGGCCAATCGTGCATCGCCGCCAAGCGTTTTATCGTCGTGCCGCAAATCGCGGACGCCTTCCTGCGCGCATTTAAAACCCAAGTGGACGCACTCGTGCCCGGTGACCCGATGGCCGAGGCCACGCAAATCGGTCCCATGGCGCGTCTCGATCTGCGCGAGGCCTTGCATCGGCAAGTCACCGACTCCATCGCCCAAGGCGCGGTGGCGCTGATGGGATGCAAGGCGGAGGAAGGCGAGGGTTTTTTCTATCAGCCGTCGATTCTCGATCAAGTCACGGCCAAGACCCGCGCCTATCACGAAGAATTATTCGGTCCGGTGGCCGCCGTGATTCGTGCCGCGAGCGAAGAAGATGCGCTGCGCATCGCCAATGAAACGCGCTTCGGGCTCGGCGCGTCGATTTGGAGTATCGATGTGGCGCGCGCCGAGCGATTGGCGGCACACATTCAAGCGGGGTGTACTTTCATTAACGGCATCGTGAAATCCGATCCGCGTTTGCCGTTCGGCGGCGTGAAGGCATCGGGCTTCGGACGGGAATTGTCTTATCACGGCATACATGAATTCGTGAATGCAAAAACGGTATGGATTCGGCAGGTGCGGGCGACATCGCGGTAATACAGAGCGGGGGTCTTGACTATCAAGTTTTGTCTTCCGCGCCGGCAATCTCAAACAGCATTCCCCCGTTGAAGATCAATCCGCCATGCATTCGTTTGCCCGGGAAAAGCGCCTGCATTGCGCTTAAATAATTTTTGAGTTGCGCGCGATAGGGTTTCGCGGCTTGCGCGAGCGTAGCGATGGTCGCGGCTTCCGTGCTTTTGTAGTCCAGTATCCAAATTTCATGTTCGAATTCCACTAAGCGGTCGATACGCAGAAAGTCGCCGTTCGCGGTAAGGAAGGGCAACTCATTCCAGGCGCGGCGGTAGTGTGCGGGATCGAAGAAACGCGTCAGATGCGGTGCACCGAGGATGGTTTTCGCCTCGTGCCATAGTGCTTCGAAGTCATGTTCTGTCATGCCCCATTCTTGATGTAAGCACAGACTATAGTACTCGCGGAGCGAGCCTAATTCCCTCTCTCCCGCTCGCGGGACTGCGGAAGGGTCGCTGCGGAGCAGCGGGGCACCCACCGGCGTACTCCTTGCGGGTGAAGAGTTAGGAGAGAGGGTTCCACTTGGGGTGAGTTGCTCCAGCAGGCGATGCAAAAGCGTGCCGTGGCGCATGGCGGGGGTTTCGATTTCGCGTACGCGCCGGCCGCAGGCGGGAGCGGCATCGAGTAAACGTTGCGCCGCGTCGATGGCGACTGTGGATGTCGTGCCGGTCACGGAAGCGGCGAGCGGCGCTTGATCCGGCGGCGTGAGATCGAGGCTCGGCGCGATGACGCCGGCGAGCCTCGCATACCAGCTCGCGCGCTGCGCGCTGCGCGCCTCCGAACCGCTCACGATCAGGTATTGCCGGGCGCGCGTCATGGCGACGTAGAGCAGGTTCAATTCTTCGCGCGCCAGCAATTCCGCTTCGCGCGCGAAATGCGGGTTGCGCGCTAGGCCGCGCTCGTCTTGCTTAGCAGTGAGCGAAAAATGTACCGGCGCATCGGCACCCGGTTGCCAATCGACCAGTACGCCGTAAGCGTCTTTGGCGGGCGGGACGCGGTTGGCATCCACCAGCCAGACGATAGGCCGCTCCAGCCCTTTCGCGCCATGCACGGTGTAGAGGTGCACGGCGTTTTCCGCATCGGCCACTTGACCTTCGTCGGGAGCCTCTTCATCGCGCGCGCGGCGCAAAACGCGCAACTCGTCGATGAACTTTGGCAGGCTGGGATAGCGTCCGCCGTCCAGGGTGAGCGAGAGTTCGAGGAAACCCAGCAGATTGGCCTGTACCGAATCGGCCATGGCCGCGGGTACGCTGCGCCGGTAGCAGGCAAGCACATCGCCTTCGTGATAGATGCGGTCGAGCAAATCGTGCACCGGCAGTTGGTCGGTGTGCCGCCGCCAGTTATCCAGCAGCGCTTGTGCGCGCTGGAGCGCTGCGCTCGCGCCGCCGGTTTCGACCAGGCCGCATAAGCGCTGCCACCAACTGCCTTCGCCGTTTTGCGCGAGCGCGAGGAGATCGTCGTCGCTGGTCTCGAACAACGGCGCGCGCAACACTTGCGCCAGCTTAAGATCGGCGCAGGGCAGCACCAGGAATTCGAGCAGCGCGATGAGATCGCGTGCTTCCAGTGTTTCCAACAGACCGCCTTTGCGCGAGGTGAGGAAGGGAATGTTGGCACGCTTCAGGGCCTCTTCGTATACGCGCAGATGCGTGCGCATACGCGTGAGCAGCATGATGTCGCGATAGTCGGCGGGACGGCGCACGCCTTTGTCGCTGATCGCCCACCGCCCGGCGATGGCTTGAATGCTGGTTGCGATGCGTTCGGCTTCGCGTTGGTTCGCGCTTTCGGTATCCTCGGCGAGCGGGGTGGTGAGCGGGTTACGCAAGGCTTCGGGCATCGCCTCGCTCATCGCCGGCGCGGCTTCGAGCGGCAGCAGCCACACTTGGCCCGGCAAGCCGGTTTGCTTGGCATGATGCGGATGAAAATGTTGGAACACCGGTTCCGCCGCGAATACGCGGTTCACGACGTCGAGCACGGGTTGCGCATTGCGCCACGATGCCTGCTGGGTGAGATGGCGTGCGCCGAAATGCTCCTTCAGATAGCCGGTGGCGAGATCGAATAGACGCGCATCCGCGCCGCGAAAGCGGTAAATCGATTGCTTCGGATCGCCCACCACGAACACCAATGGCGTGCGCCCCGCGCCGACGGCGGCGTCGAACCAGCTTTTTAGAATCTGCCACTGCAAGGGATTGGTGTCTTGGAATTCGTCGAGCAGAATGTGGCGGTAGCGTGCATCCAGTTTATATTGCATGTAAGCGGCGTGATCGCTCTCGGTGAGCAGCGTACGCGCGCGCCATTCGATGTCGGTGAAGTCGAGCGCGCCGCGCGCGTCTTTGAGCGCTTGATAATGCGCGAGCAGCGCTTCGCCGCAGATCAAGGCGTCGCGATTGAAGCGCAGCGCACGTTGTTCCGTGAGTCGCATCCTGGTTTCGTTCAGGCGCTGTACGATGCGTTCATGCAAATGCAGAAAGCGCTCGGCGTTTTCCGCGCCGAGATTTTTGCCGAGCGCCTTGCTGAGCTTGCGGTCGCGCGGTTCATCGTCGGTGGTGAAAAAGATTGGGACGATAAGGGCGAAACGTTTTTCCAGATCTTTTCCGGCCAGTGCCGCGTGCATCGCTTGCGCAAATTCCGGGTCTTTTTTTGTGTCGCGTTGTGCGAGTAAATCGGCGAATCTCTCCAGCGCCGCTATAAACACCTCATCCGCGAAAAGTGTTTCCAAAATGGCTTCATCGAAAGTGATACCCAGTTCGTCGATGAGTTGGTCGAGCGCGAAGGCGATGGGTTCGGCTTGGCCCTGGCCGTAGGCCCACCACTCGGCACGCTGGGCGATAAAGCGATGCAGCAGCTTGCGGGTGCTGGTGAGCCCATAGTCGCGGAACAGCCGGTTGAGGCTGTGCGCGACATCGGAGTCGGGCGCATCGAGCAATTGCTCGGCCAATCCTTGCCACGCTTCTTCGATCAGCGGCGAAGCTTGTTCGAGCAAGGCTACGCTGCCCGCCGCGCCGGATTTGAGCGGCGCACGCTGCAATAAATCCAGAAACCAGCCATGGAAGGTGTTGATGGTGACCGAGGGCCTGCTGCTCACGGTGATCTCGAACAAACGGCGCGCGCGCGGCAGGCACTGATCGATCTCGTCGTCCGTGAGCGCGCGTTGCCGCAGAAAATCACGCACCTGATCTTCGGGTGCAGTCGCTAATAAACGCAGCCAATCGTTGAGCCGTGCCTGCATTTCCTGCGCTGCTTTGCGCGTGTACGTGATGGCGAGAATTTCCGACGGTGCGGCACCCGCGAGCAATAGCCGTACGATGCGCGATACCAGGAGCCAGGTCTTACCGCTGCCGGCGCAGGCCTCCACCACCACGCTGCGCGTGGGGTCGAGCGCAGCGGCAACCAGGGGATCGATTTGGCCGCTCATCTTGTTGTTGCCATGGGGAGGCGGTTTTGATTCATACTGGCGACGCACCGCCTTATCCATTGACCTTGCGAAAGGAGTCCTATCGTGAATACCGAGGGAGTGACCCAAGAAGACAAAACCATCGCGCTGCTTACCCATCTGGGCGGCATTTTTTTCGGCTTCATCCCGTCGCTGGTGGTGTGGCTGATCAAGAAAGACAGCAGTCCTTTCGTCGCCGGGCAAGCCAAGGAAGCGCTCAACTTCCAAATCACGATGCTGATCGCGTTTGCGATTGCGTATGTGCTGATATTCATTGTGATAGGATTTTTCCTGATCTGGGCGCTCGCAATTACGAATCTGGTGTTGTGCATCGTGGCGGGGGTCAAAGCGAACGCCGGCGAAAGTTATCGTTATCCATTTGCGTTGCGGCTCATCCAGTAGCTGCGCCGGCACAGGCCTTCCATTTCGCACTGCGCGCAGACTGCCTCCGCACCCTGCGCGGGGAGGCCGGCGCCCGTATACAAGGCGTCAAATAGCGTTTTCAGGCGCATCGCCACTTGCCGTGCGAGTGCTTGTATGTCGCCCTCCGGCTGCACGGCCTGCACGCAGTCTTGGTCAAAACTCAAGTACGCGGCTTCGGTGGCGAGTTCCCCTGCCAACAGTGCGTACACCGGCAATTGCACATCTTCGCCGGACAGTTTGAGTTGTTTCACTAAGGCGTTTTTGGCTTTCATTTTGTAGTCGATTACCGCGTGTCCATGACTGCCGGTATCGAGCCGGTCTAGCCTGCCCTTCAAGATGATTTGTTCGCCGTTGGCGAGCGTGAAAGTCACGCGCTCGGATTGTTCGCCGCTAAGCCAATGCCAGCCTTGCGCCTCCCGCGCCAACTGCCATGCCACATAGGTTGGGATCAATTTCTCCCACTGTGCGAGCCAGGCGCGGCTTAAATAATTGATGCGTAGCAGCGGCGCGAAAATAGACAAACTGACTTCGCGTAAGCTTGCTTCCAGGCGCGCCGGATCCTGCTCGCCCAACAGCGGATGACGGCGGTGGAAAGCGTGCAGAATATAATGCACGAGGCTGCCGAAATCACGCTTCTCCATGTCGATTTGCACTTCTTCCAGCTCGTTCAGCCGCAGCACATGGCGCGCGAAATATTGGTAGGGGCAATTCATCAGGCTGCCATAGCCGCTGGCGGAGATCTCTTTGGGAATGGCGCGGGCATCCAAGCGCGGCGCGGGCCGGCCGTGCACGATAGTGGGCGCGGCAGGTGCTTGTAGGGTGAGCAGCGCGCGCAAATGGGCATCGAGCAAGTTCGCGTCATAAGCGTGCTCATGGCAAGTAGCGAGCAACTCGAATAGCGGACTCAACAGATTACGTTCGCCCTGCCGAAAGGCCTGCCAGGTCACCAGCGTTTCCTGCGCGCGCGCCAGCAGGCCTACTACATCGCTCTGCTCGGTTTGCAGCGCGTCGCGCCAAGTAGGGAGCTTGAGGCTGGCGCGTACTGCTTGATTGAAAAACACGCTGGCGGGTGGCGGCGAGGGCAGGTGAGCATGGTCGCAACCCAAGAGCAGCGCGGCGTCAAAAGCACGCAAACGGGTCGCGGGCAGATGCGTGAACACCACCGTGCTATCGATGCCGGTGTCGAGAAACGTGGCGCTCTCGAAGCGTTGATTGAGCCAATGCCGCCATTCTGCGAAGCGGAAAGTCTCGGACGCCGTTTCCAATTCCGCCGCCGCGCGTGCCAGCATATCGAGCATTTGTCCGCCTGCCAGATCGCGCGCGAGCGGCGCGCGCATGCCGAGTTGCTCGAGCGTATCGGTGAGCAACTTCAGCCACGCGGCGAGCGGCAATGCGCGCCGCGTTTGCCAGCCCGCGCGCGCCGTGTCGAGCGCTTCCAATAGCGTGACGCAAGCCGGCTGAGCGTTGGCACGCGCCACATCGAGATAGTGCGCGAGACGCGAGACGACATTGTGTTCGCGGATCAGCAATTCCAATGCAGACACTGCATCGCGCCGTTCCTCGCGCTCGATCTGGCTCAATACCAGCGGTGATTTGAGAAAATCCAGCAAGTCTTGGTAATAGAAATCATCGGCCACCAAATCCATCCAGCGCATGATGAGGGCGCTGGCCGTGGTGGTGGAAAAGGTCCAGCCGGTTTCATCTTTCACCAGCACGTGATCGCGCTCAAGCAAGGCGCGCACGCGGCGCGCGGCGAGCCGGTCTTGGGCGATGATGGCGATGTCGCGCTTGCCTTCCGCCAGCCACAGCCGCACTTGTGTTGCCGCGGCACGCGCTTCTTCTTCCAGCGATTGCGCGCCGAATAAACGCAGCTTGCCCGCGAGCGGGCTGACTGGAACAACCGCGCGCAAATGCCGTGCCCGCTCGAATAAGCTAGAGGGCGCTTTCGACGCCTGGTCTTCCGAGCACGGATCTTCCCAAGCTGCTTTTAACACGGCGCCGCTGGCCGAACGGTCCTCCTCGGTGAGTGTGTCCGCCACGAACAGCATCACTGGTTGGTGCTCGCCATAGCGCGCAAAAAATTCGATTTCCACCGGCGCGAGATCGGCCAGTCCCACGCCATACAGCGGCGCGGCGGCGGTTTGCGCAAGCTGCCCGAGCTGCAGCACATAGGCGCTGGCAGGATCGAGCCGCGCGCCCAAGTCGCGGCGCAGGGCATGCCACAGTTCGTGCACCAGCCGCGCTTCGAATTGCAGCGATTTTCCGGCAGTGGCAGCGTAAGCTTGCGCCAGTTGCCGCACGAAATCGTCGTAGGAGCCGGGCAGCCGGACTTGGTTCAGTGTGAGTTCGTCGAATAGCTTAAGCAGCTCGCCGGTGAGCGGCCATAGCAGGGTGGCGTCGAACCACTTGCGCGCACGCAGCGCGCCGTATAGCAAATTCTGGCGCACACTGTCGGGTACGCCGGGTTGGCTGAGCACGGCTTGCTGGGCCAACTGCGGCAGGGTGGTGAGCGTAGGCAAGAGCAGCGTCGGCAGCCCCGCTGCTTGCCCCAGCGCGCGCGCCAAGGCGGGTGCGGCATGCAAATTGGGGACGAGAATCGTGCAGGTGCTTAAGTCGGGCAACCGGGCGCGTTCCGCGGCGACGATAGCCGCGGCCGCGCCGCGCAGCAATTCGGTTTCGGGAAGATGGCGTGTCACGGGAGGCTGGCGCACGCTGCGATTTTGGTTAACGCGCTAACAGGTCGCGTTTATCGGTTTTTTTCGCCCACTCGTCCGCATCAGGCGGGGCGGCTTTGCGTTCGATGATGGGTTTCCAGACCTTGGCAAGTTCGGCGTTGAGCGCGGTAAAGGCACGTTGATTCTCGGGTACGTCGTCCTCGGCGAAAATAGCTTCGACCGGGCATTCGGCCACGCACAGCGTGCAGTCGATGCATTCGTCAGGGTCGATGACCAGGAAATTGGGGCCCTCGCGGAAGCAATCCACCGGACAGACGTCCACGCAATCGGTGTATTTGCACTTGATGCAGGGTTCGGTAACAACGTAAGTCATACTGCGCCCTTCTTGGGATTGATTAAGGTTTGCTCGAAAATAACACTGCCGCAATTTTAGCCTTGGGCGCGCCCGAACAAAAGCGATTCTCTTTTTTGCTTGGTAAGCGCTTCCCATTATTTGGTTTTTTAGTTAGGATAGAATTTCTTGTCCGTAGCCATAACAAAAACCCTATTTGTTTCAATCCCCTGCCGCCTTACCCGGGCGGATTTGATGTATGAGGAAGCCATGAGCGAACATATTCATTACGTCAGCGACGACTCGTTTGAACAAGAAGTGTTGCAATCCGCGATGCCGGTGCTGGTGGATTACTGGGCGGATTGGTGCGGCCCATGTAAAATGATCGCGCCGATTCTGGATGAAGTGGCGCAGGAATACGCCGGGCGGATTAAAGTGGCGAAACTCAATATCGACGAAAATCAGCAAACCCCGCCAAAATACGGCATTCGCGGTATTCCCACGCTGATGATTTTCAAGAACGGCAATGTCGAGGCGACCAAGGTCGGTGCGCTATCGAAATCGCAATTGACGGCATTTATTGACAGCAACGTTTGAACTCGCTAGGCTTAGCGACTAAAGTATTCCGAACCGGCGCCCGATAACATTGATAATGGGCGTTTGTTCAAGTTTCGGGCTTCGCCCGGGCCCCGCTCCAAACATCCAAGCCCTTTTTCCTCACATCACACTATTGGTCTATGCATTTATCCGATCTTAAACACCACCACGTGCAAGAA
>Ga0315268_10001591_pt1 | contig 26166 bp, 23 predicted proteins | sample C1_top_MG_FD_204535 | JGI IMG/M metagenome (GOLD analysis project Ga0315268, IMG submission 204535) | Sediment microbial communities from Yellowstone Lake, YNP, Wyoming, USA - C1_top | ecosystem: Environmental > Aquatic > Freshwater > Lake > Sediment | place: USA: Wyoming | collected 2017-08-01
AACTAACAAAATTGAAAATGCAAAGTTCGAAATGTAAAATGGCAGTGCAAAATGTTAAAATATGTTGAATTATAAAATCATTTTTGCATTCGCAGATTTTGCACTTTAAATTGTCATTTTTAATTTTGATTTTTAAATTTTACATTATTTATTGTGTCTCACAAAACCCTCTATATCGACATAGACGAAGAGATTACTTCAATTGTTGACCGGGTGCGCAAAGCTCAAGCAGACGAGGTTATTGTTGTTGTTCCCAAAAGAGCTCTTCTTATTCAGAGCCTGGTCAACCTTAAACTTCTCAAGAAAGAAGCTAATCGGCGCAAGAAACGCTTGATAATCGTAACACAGGATCGGATCGGAAAAAAACTGATAGGAAAGGCAGGTATTTTAGTGCAGGGGAAAATGGATGAAGCCACGGCTCCGGAAGGAAGCGATGACGAAAAAACAGAGCGAGAAAACACAACTATTAAGGAAGAACTTATCGAAGACAATGAAGAGGACAAAGTTGGATCAAGCGACTACTTCGATGAACCGCTTCCGGTTCCCCAAAAATCTCCGGAAACAGGCGAAAATATTGGAAAGATAAGCTTTGAAAAGAAAGAAGAAAAAAATATATCTGAAAAAGGCCCGGGAAGCCAAAAAAGATTAGGAAAAATGGCCAAAACAAGAATTGGAAAAGGCCAAAAAGAAAAAATGATGAGAATGTCTGATATTGTAATGAGCCCAAAGTTAAAAAAAGAAAAAAAGACAAAGGCAGGCGAATTGGTGCCGGGAGCGCCGGCAAAGAAGGAGATTTCATTCAGTGAAAACCACTTCCAATTTCGGGAAGCAGAACGGCAGAAAAATATCAAGCCGGAAAAATTTTTTATGGCTTCCCCCTCGTTTACAGCCAAATCCTCTTCCCGGAAGGAACAAAGGGCTCTTAAGGTGACGCGGGTCAAGGGGAGGTCGGGGAAGTATTTTATTGTTTTTCTGGTCACCTTTTTTGCTCTGGGCGCATTTGCCGGAGCTTATTATTTTCTTCCGCGGGCGACAGTAGTCCTTCATCTCAAGAGCCAGGAAAAAAGCGTTTCGGAATCCATCGAAGCCAGCAAAGATATAAATAGTGTCGGGGAAGGAAAAGTTCCAGCCGCTCTTTATGAAATCACCAAGGAAAAAAGCGGAGAGTTTCAGGCTACCGGAAGCAAATCCCTACCCGGCCGGCAGGCGGGTGGAACAGGAAAGGCAACTGGAATAGTTGTTATATATAATGAATTCAGCTCAGAAAACCAGCCGTTGGTTGTCACGACTCGCCTCGAGACAAGCGACGGGAAAATTTTCCGAATTACGAAAAACATCATTGTCCCCGGGATGTCGAAAATCGGAGGAGAAACCAAGCCCGGAGCGATTGAGGTTGACGTGATAGCCGATAAGCTGGGGGAGGAATATAATATTGAACCAGCCACATTCAAGATCACCGGCTTCAAGGGTGGTCCCAAATATGAAAAATTCTACGCCAAATCATCAAAGGCCATGGAGGGCGGCTCCAAGGGGGAGGGAATCACCGTGACTTCGCAGGATATTGCTCAAGCGAAGGACAGCCTCGTGGCGGATGTGAAAAAAGAAGCGCTTGGGGAGATCAAAAACAAACTGGGCCCGGAAAAAATATTTTTTGAAGACGCGGTGAAATTTGAGCTCCAAAATTCTTCTTCGTCAGTGAGTGTGGGCTCTCAAGCGGAAAAGTTCACTGAGAACGTGAGTCTTAAGGCGCGGGTTGTGGATTTTTCTGAAGAAGACGTGAAAAAATTGATAAGCGAAGCAGAAAAAAGCCAGGATTCCAGTTCTCTTCGGATTGATTTTAGGAAAGAGTTGAATTATGTTTTGGCTGAATCCGATTTTGAAAAAGGATTCGTGAAATTTGAAGTCAAGACCGACGTCAGTGTTGCAGGCGGAATAGATCTTGATAATTTTAAGAGAGGAGCGCTTGGCAAAAACAGAGAAGAGCTGGAAAATTTGGTCAAAAATTACCCGGCCGTCAAAAGCGCCGACCTGAATTTCTGGCCGTTTTTCGTAAGCCGCGTGCCGATGAATGAGAAGAGGATAAAAATAGAAGTTCAGTAGCGGGTCGGAAAAAAAGATTTGAGAAAAATGCGGACTATTGACAGAAAAAATGCTGTCAATTAGTATATAAACTGAACGAAAATACATTTCAGCCACTCAAGCTCTTGGATTGAATTGCCCCTTGAAAAAGGCTAAAAAAGCGGGGCGATTGCCTTTGTTTTTTATTTGGATTAGTCTCTACGAACTACGAAACTGTACGAATGTACGAACTTTCTCATTCGTAATTCGTATATTCGTAGAGCGTAGCGTATTCGTAATTCGTAGAGAATGCCTAAAGACAAGGAAATTATAAAATTACAAGGAATTATCAAAGAAACTCTTCCCAGCACGACTTTTCGGGTTGAGCTTGAAAATGGGCACGAAATTTTGGCTCATATTTCCGGAAGAATGAGAGTGAATTACATTCGGCTTTTGCCGGGGGACAAAATTCTGGTCGAAATGAGTCCCTATGACTTGACGAAGGGGAGAATAGTTCAACGTTTATAGACTACGAAATACGAATCAAATACGAATATACAAATTCGTATATTGGTACTAAATTCGTAATTCGTAGACAAATAATTTATACAACATTATGAAAGTCAGGGCTTCTGTGAAGAAAATTTGCCAAAAATGCAAAGTTGTCAGGCGGAAAAGAAAAGTTTTCGTTATTTGTTCTAATCCAAAACATAAGCAAAGACAAGGGTAGTCTTTACGAACTACGAAACTGTACGAATGTACGAAATACGAATGATTTTTGCAAGATATTTATCAGTTTCTAAAATTCGTAATTAGTATATTCGTAGAGCGTAGCGTATTCGTAATTCGTAGAGAAATTCATGGCACGGATAGCCGGGGTGAACATCCCCGATGACAAAAGAATAGAAATAGCTCTCACCTACATTCACGGCATTGGGCGGTCAAGGAGCAATCAAATACTCTCGGCTTTGGATATGGATCCAAGCGCGAGAACAAAGAGGCTCGGCGAAAATGACATAAGCAAGCTGAAGGATTACATTGAAAAGAATTTCACGATTGAAGGAGAATTAAGGCACCAGAGGCAGATGAACATAAAGAGGCTTAAGGATATTGCCTGCTATCGGGGCATAAGGCACGCCAAGAGCCTTCCGGTTCGCGGCCAAAAGACAAAGACGAATACACGAACGGTTCGGGGAAATGTCCGGAAAACAATGGGCAGCGGCAGGAAACCGGCGGCAGAAAAAACCTAGTGTCTACGAATTGCCTGCCCGCTTTGACTTCGCCATTGCATATGAGACAAATTTCCAAAAGTTACAGAACATTGAATATTTATAGAAACCCGCGATGGTCAAAGCGAAGTCGGGCGCAGCGAATTTCGTACCTGCCCGAAATGCTTTGATTTTTAAAAGCATAGATATGCGAAGGAATATTAGGCAGATTTAACGGTAATATGTTGACATAAAGCATTTCAAATCAGGCGGGCGAATATACGAATTAATTTTCTGTAAAATATTAGGATAAGTGACCGAAGAACTCAAAAAAACTGAAGAAAAAAAAGAAAAGCCTGACGAAAAGCCAGAAGAAGTTGTTATTGATGACAAAAAAACAGAAATAACAGAAGTAAAAAAAGAGGAAAGAAAGACGGGAGAAGAAAAAGAAAAACCGGTTGTTAAGAAAAAGAAGAAAAAAATCCGCCGCCAGGTGCTCAAGGGCCAAGCCCATATCCAGTGCACCTACAATAACACCATCATCACCTTTTCAGATTTGGCCGGAAAAGTTCTGGCTTGGTCAAGCGCCGGATCTCTGGGTTTCAAGGGTGCCAAAAAGGCTACTCCCTACGCAGCCACTCAAATTGTGAACGCGGCGGCGGAAAAAGTGGCCAAGTTCGGGCTCAGAGAAGTTGAAGTTTATGTGAGAGGAGTCGGTTCAGGAAGGGAAGCGTCAATCAGAGCGCTCGTCAACAACGATTTCGAAATAACCTTAATCAAAGACATTACGCCGATTCCCCACAATGGGTGCCGGCCGAGAAAACCTCGAAGAGTGTAGTCTTTACGAACTACGAAACTGTACGAATGTACGAAATATGAATGATTTTTGCAAGATATTTATCAGTTTCTAAAATTCGTAATTAGTATATTCGTAGAGCGTAGCGTATTCGTAATTCGTAGAGAATTTCATGGCGCGAGACCTATCCAACAAATGCAAACTTTGCCGAAGAGCAGGTGAGAAGCTGTTTCTTAAGGGTGCTCGTTGCACTACGCCGAAATGTGCCATGATAAGAAAAGCCTATCCCCCGGGAGCGCACGGTGCGAAGAGGAAAAGACCTCAAAGTGAATTCGGCCAGCAGCTAGCCATGAAGCAAAAGATGAAGAGAATTTACGGCGTGCGGGAAAAGCAATTTAAGAAATATTTCCGCGGGGTCAAAAATAAGCCTGGCGTGACCGGCGACTTGCTCATTCAAAAGCTTGAAATGCGCCTAGACAACATCATATTTAGAGCCGGCTTTTCTTCAAACAGGCTTCAAGCAAGGCAGTTTATAAGGCACGCTCATTTTTTTGTCAATGGGAAGCCTGTCAATATTCCTTCGCGCGAAATGAAACCGGGGGATGTCATTCAACTAAAGCCTGCAAAGTCAGAAAAAGTGTATCATAAATATCAAAAGGAAGCGCTCAAAAGCAGGAAGGAATTTTTGGAGATTCCTTGGCTTGACATTGACCCAGACCAAATGCTCGTGAAAATAAAATCAAGGCCGACCAGGAACGAAGCGGGAGTTGACGTAGACGCGCAAATGATTGTGGAATTTTATTCAAGATAAATCTCCGCAAACTGCGAGTAAACACAGCAGACTAATCAATAAAATCGAAAAAATGATAAGAGTAACACATCCCCCAAAACCAGCTTTTACTGAATCGGGAGAAAATGCTGGCAAAATAATAATCGATGGTTGCTACCCAGGCTACGGAACCACTCTGGGTAATGCTTTGCGGAGAGTGCTGCTCTCCTCTCTTCCCGGAGCAGCGGTCACCTCTGTAAAAATCAAAGGGATTTCTCATGAATTTTCCACTTTGCCGGGAGTTCAGGAAGACCTAATTCAAATTATTCTGAACCTGAAGAAAGTGCGCTTTAAGATGCACAAGGACGAGCCGGTCAAGCTAACTCTCAAAGAAAAGGGCGTGAAAAAAATTACGGCGGCTAAAATTCAATGCCCGTCTGACGTCGAAGTAGTCAGCAAAAATGTTCATATCGCTCAAATCAATGACAAAAAAGCGGAGATCGAGATGGAAATTGAAGTGCAAAAGGGTCTGGGCTACGTTCCCGTGGAGCAGCAGGAAAGAGAAAAGAAAGAAATCGGGCTAATTGCGATTGACGCGATTTTTACGCCTGTCAGAAGGGTAAATTATACGGTTGAGAACACTCGTGTGGGAAAAAGAACAGACTATGACAAAATCACGCTTGAAATCGAAACTGACGGGACTATTTCTCCCAGAGAAGCGTTTGAGCAGGCTGCCTCGATCGTGATTGAGCAGTTTGGAAGCATTGCCAGCCTAAAAGAAGAGAAACTGAAGGAATCAGCCGAAATTTCTGGAGAGAGCCCAGACAAAGGAGAGAAAGAGCCAAAAGCCAAGGTCGAAGATGTTTTCGAGACCAGAGTTGAATCCCTCGCCTTTTCCACAAGAACAGCAAACGTTCTTGAAAAAAATAACATCAAAACCATTTTGGATATCGCGGCGCTTACCGAAGAGGACATTTTGAATTTGGAAGGTATGGGAGGCAAAGGAATAAAAGAAATCAAGAAAGCTCTTGGCAATCTGGGCTTGACGCTAAAAGCTTAAGAACTCACGAATTAAGGAGCGCCTACCTACCGGCAGGCAGGAATTTAAAACGAATGAGAACGAACTTTCTAAAATTATTTGTTCTAATTTGCGATTAATTCGTTCCGCATTCGCGAGTGGTTATTATGAAACATCTTAAGAAAGGAAGAAAACTGGGGAGAAGAATAAATCAGCGGAAAGCCTTGCTGAAAAGCCTGGCTGGCAGCTTATTTGAAAAAGAAGAAGTTATTACTACTGAAGTCAAGGCCAAGGAACTTAAAATCTTTGCCGAACGGCTGATAAGTCAGGCCAAAAAAATGTTGTCTGGCAGGAAAGAAAAGGGCCTTTATGCATTTCGAAAAATCAAATCAAGAATTCCCTCGGGGGCGAAGAAAGATAGGCTCGCGGAGCTTGCCAAAAGATTTGCCCAAAGGAAAGGGGGCTATACGCAAATCGTGAAAATAGCTCCCCGAAAATCGGACGGGGCAAAAATGGCCCTTATCAGAATCCTCAAGGATTAGTTGCGACCTTTATTCCCAAAATGATTATGAAAAACCAATCAAAGTCAAAAAGTCACAGGGGATACTATCTTTTTAATTGCCGTGATTTGACTCTCGGGAGACTGGCTTCAAAAGCGGCTTTTGTTATCATAGGAAAACACAAAGCCGATTATTCCCCGCACGAGGACAAGGGAGGCTGGGCGATTGTTGTAAACAGCCAAGACGTGAAAGTAACAGGCAGAAAAAGAATGAACAAGGTTTACCACCGTTTTTCCGGGTATCCCGGCAGAATTTCTTCGAGAAAAATGGACGACTTGCTCAAAGAAAATCCGGAACGGGTAGTGAGGGAAGCCATCTATGGGATGCTTCCCAAGAACAAACTCCGGGACCGGATGATGAAGAGGATAAAAATTTTTGCCGACGAAAACCACGGCCTTAAAGCCGATCTTATCAGAGTCAAATGAAAGTTATGCCCACAAAAAAGAAGGAAAGCAAAAAAAAGAAACCCGCTGAACCCAAAAGCGCTCCCAAGAGCAGTCGCTATTTTTCCGGAGTGGGGCGCAGAAAAACTTCCGTGGCGAGGGTCAGAATAGTCGAAAGCAAAGAAAAAAGCGTGCCATTTCTGGTCAACGGGAAAGAAATAAAATTATATTTTTCTTTGCCGAATCTTCAGGAAACGGCGGCGAGCCCCTTGGGCGTCGCGGGAGGAGCGGTCGGTTTTTCTGTGTCGGTCAAAGCGAGCGGCGGGGGAATCCGAGGCCAGGCCGAAGCCATTCGCCTGGGGCTTTCGCGGGCTCTGGTTTCTTTCAGCGAGGAATTCAAGAAACCCTTGAGGGCTCTGGGATATTTGACACGGGACGACAGGATTGTCGAACGCAAAAAGCCCGGCCTCAAAAAAGCACGAAGAGCCCCTCAATGGAAGAAACGATAGCGAATCTTGTTATCCAAAAATACCTGTTTTTTTAGGAAGTGTGAAATAAAAAATTTTCTTGTCTCCGCCTGATTCTCTTACGAAATAATAATATCCGTTTCGAGTATCATAAACGGCCGGGAAGTCTTCAAGATTATTTTCAAAAACATCAAGGCAAATCCGATGGTCGCGGGGATCAAGCTCAATCAGCTTGATTTTATTTTTGACGGAAAAGAAAATATGTTCGTAATCGCGATACCAAAAAACATTTTCCAGGGGAGTTGAAAGCCGGATTATGGTTTGAATTTCATTTTCTTCCCGGTATGGCTGAACGTCCCATTTTCTGAGGAACATAACCGATATTTCATTGCTGTTCCAAAAGAGCATTTTTTTTCCGTCGTCAGAAAACTGAATGCCTTCGACGCCGTCGGCAATTTTTTGATAAAAGTCCTGGCTAGCACTGTTATGGACAAACAGCTGGCCGTCCTGGGAGATAAGGGCCTGCCGCTCGTCATCATAAACTATCAGTCTCGAGTCAGCTCCGATAGGCTGATCTGTGAATTGAGTATCATTGATTTGGGAAGCATTACCTCCATCCAATTCGATTTTAAAGAGCATGTTATTTTTTTGAATATAATAAACTGAGCTTCGGGAAAGATCATATGTGACTACTTCAGACATGATAAGCTGCGGGGCGTTGTCTGCTAGATTTATTTGGTAGAGATTGGATGTTTCTTCATTTTTTTTCCTGCCCAAGAAATAGATCTTATTCTTTTCATTCAGGCTCCACCGGGCCTTACTGACAAGTTCAAACCTCGATATTTCTGAAAGATAAATAGGCTTGAAATTCTCATCAATACTGGCGATAAGATAATCTCTCCGGTTATTCTTGGTCACGGGAACCAGCATCATTTCCTCTTTAAAGTTCCATTCAACATTATCGAGCCGGTCTTTTGAAAAAGAAACATTATCTTCCGAATGGGCCAGATTTGTTTTATTTTTTTTGAAATCAGTTATCCAGAGCGAAAGGCTGCCTTCCAAATCTTCGAGGAAGGCAATTTTTTTCCCAAAAGGGGAAGGGAAAAATCTTGCCGTGCTGCGGCTTTCTATTTCCTGGGGAGTGGGATTATTGGGCGCGAGGACCACATTCCAGAATTCCGTCGATAAGCCGCTATGAACTTCGACGCTTTTCTCCCATTCGCTGTATCCCTCTAGGCTGGCTTTGATATGATAGCTGCCCGGTCGAAGGCCTCCGACAGTCATCGAGCTATTAATGACATCAAGGGCTTTTGCCGGTTGAAGCTTTCCGTTTAGGTAGATATTGACGCTGGCCGGCACAGACTTGACGGTTATTGCCCCGCTGTGAACGAATATCATCTTGCTTTGGTCGAACCGATAGCCTTGGGAGTAGAGAATAGCAACCGGCGCAGTGGTCAAAAAAAGCAGAAAAAGCAGCCAGAAGAGTATTCTGCGGATATTTTTACTCATAAAAATATTTGAGCAGCATTTGGTGCGTTATCTAAAAAGAATCTTAGCCCAAGGATTATTTTTTGTCTATCGGGCTAACGGGGGGAGCAACCAAAAAACCGGTCATTGCCGGTTTCTTGGTTGTTATGCAATGTGCAATTTCTATTTTGATTATTTAAAAAAGCTTATCATTTCATTTGAGTCCAGGCACTCTCTTTGAGTATTTCTCGAGATTCTTGAGTTGCTTGTCAGTGAGGCCCTTTGATTTTTCAATGGATTTTGCAATCATGTCTTTCGTGAATTCCCTGGATTCTCCAACTTTGATTCGGCCGTTTGTGACTTGGCGGCGCAGGTAATCTTCAATGTATATTTTATGCTCCGCCGAGAGGCTCGCATCGGGACTTTTTTCCAGGTAGTTAGCCAGAGCTCTTCGGGCCAACTTGGTTGTGCTGTCGCCCTTAATGGCTGTTTCCACGAATGCAGACTCGGTTTCTTTGCTGGCTTCAGCCGGCGCACTTACAGCCGGCTTTGCTGTTGTTTCAGCTGGTTGCGGTTGAGGTGAAGTTTCTCCTTCCTTGGCTGTCTCTCCGCCGATCACGCTGATTTTTCCCTCTCCTCCGTCAGTAGACTGAATGGCTTCTTTTTGCGCTGTTGGCGGCTGAGTTCGTTTGGAATAGGCGTAAATTCCACCAGCGATAGCGACCACAATAACAATGCTTACCAGCATTCTCAAGTTCTCTTGGAACCAAACCTTCATATTTTCCCTCCCATCTTCCGAAGTTTCGTCTTTTTCCTCGGAATCTTTGGGATTTTTTTCCACTTTTACACCTGCCTTTCTAGTAAGGGTTAATTGTTAATGTTCTTTTAACAATATAGAATATAGCAGTTATAAGGGTTTTTTGTCAACATAAATGGAAATTCTTGCCGCTCGCCAACGACCAACCAAGTCCTGGAAAAAATCAACTCCTGAAAATGGCAGAAATCTTTGAGTTATGTCCAAAATATCCTTTTTTTGCTCAGGGCTGATTTCAAGAAGAATCAAGACCTCTTTATTTTTTCCTATTGACACGATTTCCCTTATTTCTCCAATCAGCCTAATATAATGTTCCAACCCTCTTTTTCCGCTTATAAGAGCCTTTTTTGGCTCAAATCGCAGATTTTCTTTGCGTTCTCGGTATATTTTTGGTGAGACATAAGGAAGATTGGCGATAATTATCAAGTTTTCCTTTAGTTTGTTTTTATAAATGAATTTCAACAAGTTCGATTGAGTAAATTTTATTTTTTTGCCAACTTTATGTTTTTTTGCGTTTGCTCTCGCTACTTCCAGCGCTTTTTCAGAGATATCAATTGCAAAGAGTTTAGTATTTCGAGCCATTTTTTCAGGAATATTTTTAGCAATGGCGATAATAATATTCCCCGAGCCCGTTCCGATGTCGATGATACTTGTATTTCGTATCTTGTATTTCGTATCTTGTATGTTTTTTAGAACTAATTCGACTAGTAGTTCTGTTTCTGGACGGGGAATTAATACGTTTCTATTGACGGAGAATTCCAGCCCATAGAATTCTTTCTTTCCGGTCAAATAGGCAATCGGCTCGCCCTTGGCGCGACGAACGGTTAATTTTTCATATGTCTTGATTTGAGACGCGCTTAATTTTCTTTCCGGATGTGCGAAAAGATACTCGCGCGGTTTTTTGAGAACATATGATAAAAGAAGCTCCCGGTCTAATGGAGCCATATATTTGAGCATACTCTTATCTCGCAAAATTTGTTGGATAGTCAAAAGTGCAATGACCAATTTCTAATTGATCTAATTCCTAATCAAATCTCAATTACTAAATCCCAATATCTAAAACTTAAGCTTTGGTATTTGGGGTTTCCTTAGGTCAATTAGAATAATTGGAAATTAGAAATTATTTTACCATCTTTCGTTTCAAATCTTCCTCTTTCAATCTTTCAATAATTTCTTCCAAGTTTCCATCAAGTATTGCTCCAATATTGCTCCAGCTCTCTTTGATCCGGTGATCGGTGATTCTGTCCTGCGGAAAATTGTAGGTCCTGATTTTCTCGCTTCGGTCTCCGGTTCCGATCTGGCTTTTTCTCTGCTCCCCTGTTTCTTTCGCGTGCTTTTTAACTTCCGACGCAAGTAAACGGGAACGCAAAACTTTCAAAGCTTTTTCCTTGTTTTTGAGCTGGGATTTTTCGTCTTGGCAGGTAACAATCATTCCCGTGGGTAAATATGTGACGCGTACGGCGCTGGAAGTGGTATTGACGCTCTGTCCGCCTGGTCCGGAAGATCGGAAAGTGTCAATTCGAAGATCTGTTGGATTAATTTTAATATCAACCTCTTCCGCTTCGGGAAGCACAGCCACCGTTGCCGTCGAGGTGTGAATACGTCCAATTTTTTCGGTTTCGGGAACTCTTTGCACCCGATGGACGCCGGATTCGTATTTTAGTTTGCTGAAAACGTCCTGCCCCTCGATGTTTGCCACAACCTCCTTAAAACCGCCGATGGGGGTGCGATTTGAGTTGAGAATTGATAGCCTCCAGTTGTTCTTTTCGGCGTAGCGCGAGTACATCCGCAGAAGCTCGGCCGCAAAAAGCGCCGATTCGTCGCCGCCGGCACCGGCCCGGATTTCGACAATGACGTTTTTGGCGTCATTGGGGTCTTTGGAAGCAAGAAGGATTTGCAGTTCTTTTTCAATTTTTTCCTTAACTTTCGCGAGTTTCACGTTTTCTTCCATGGCCATATTCTTGAGTTCCGCGTCTTTTTCGTTATTCACGATTTCGGCGTTTTCGCGCATGGTTTTCTCAACCGCTTCCAGTTCTTCTATTTTTTTCGTGATTTCCTCAAGTTCCGCTGTTCTTTTCCCAATTTCCTTCATTTTTTTTGCGTCAGAAACCACCTCGGGCTTTTCAAGCTCGGCTTTCAAGCTTTCGTATTCTTTTTTTATCGCCTCAATTTGGCTTTTCACCGTATTTATATTACTATCAAATCAGTATCACTCTCTAACTAAAGATAATACAGCTTACTAAAACTTACAAATATTTCGAGGATTATTAGGCGATTAATTCACATATCAAATATGGCTGCAAAAACCAGAACCAAAACTGCCCAGGATATTCAGGACAATATCTTCAGAAAAATGCCAGCCGGGAAAAAGATCAGGCTGGCAAGCAATTTTTTTGCTTTGGCCCGAAAATTAAATAAATCAGGAAACCTTTATGGAACAGGAAGAGCTATTGTTTCGCATCGGAAAAATCTTAAACAAGCTTAGAATTCCGTATATTATAACCGGTGGCGTGGCGGTAGTCGTTTGGGGGAGGCCCAGATTCACGGCGGATATTGACGTCGTGATTGAACTTGTTTCTCAAAAGATAGATGAAATTTTTAGCGAACTGCGAAAAATCGATAAAAACATATACATTCGCAAAAAGATGATCGAAGATGCCCTCAAGCGCAAAGGCGAATTCAATCTGATTCATCCGGCAAGCGGAGTAAAAATTGATTTCTGGATTCTTAAAGATGAGCCTTTCGATAAGTCGCGCATTAAAAGGAGAATTTTTAAGAAGATTGCTGGAAAAAAACTATATTTTTGCTCTCCCGAAGATCTTATTCTGATAAAGCTGCAGTGGTACAAAAAGACGAAATCCACCCGCCAGCTGGAAGATATCGAATCAATTCTCGCAATTCAGAAAAAACTAGATTGGAAATATCTGAAAAAATGGGCAAAGGTGCAATCAACTCTTACAATTCTGAAGTCATTGCGAAGCAAAATATAATTCACCCTAACATTCTCAGGGTAAATCAAATTTTGATATTAGCCAACAATCAATTCGCATAAAAACGAGTTGGGCAAGATTGCGAGTCCTCTTAAAAAGTTGAAGATTTTATAAATAATCTGATATTCATAAATTATGAATACAAACAAAAAATTGATTTATGGGATAGTGATTATGTTTCTGTTTCTGATTGGCTTGTCTTTTTTTATCTGGAACAACTATCAAATTCAAGTTCAAGAAAGGCCGGGAAAACCAATAAAATTGCCTCCGCAAATTTCAGGAAAGTGCGGCATGGAGAACTGCCATGGCTTGGAAATCACTTGCGGTCCGAAGGTTCCCGAGGCTTGCGATATGGCGTATGCGGCTGGAGATAACTGCAGAAAACAGGCCAGTTGTCAAATTATTGACGGCAAGTGCCAGTTGGTAAAAAATCAAAAGTTTGACGATTGCAAATCCTGCGTGGAAAAATGTGAACATAATTATAAAAATGACCTAGTCAGACTTTTTGGCTGCGAGAGCAAATGTACGGAATAATATCTCCAAACGCCTGATGTTCGGAGGATACAAAAACCCGCCAAAAGCGGGTTTTTGAAATAATGAAGATTTTCAAAAAATTATTTATTTCTTCTTTGTTGGTTTTGGTTTTTTCCCGCCAGCAACGCTTCGCGTAGCGATGCGGGCAGGCTTGGGTTTTTCGGCGGGAATTTTTGGAACTCTCGGCTTCTTCTTGGTTTTCTTCCCCTTTTCCGCTTTGATTTTTTCGGTTTTGGCAAAGCGTTTTTGGAAGCGGTCAAGGCGGCCAGCGGTGTCGACCAGGCGTTTTTTTCCAGTGTAAAATGGATGGCAGGCGCTGCATACCTCAACCTTCATTTCCGGTCTGGTTGAGCCGGTGATGATGATAGTCCCGCAGGCGCAGATAATTTTGGCTTCGGGATAATATTTGGGGTGGATGTCTTTTTTCATACTGCCGCAGATTAGCATAGTATCGTGAAATTGACAAGCCTTTTTCTAAATGCTAAACTAAAACCTGTATAAAATTCATACTTACGGAGCGAGTGTTCCTTGTCCTTTTTGGGCCAGAAGGGCCGCAATTAGGTAATATACTTGCGATGATGTGAGTAGGTGAACATTAATCAAAGGAATCATCATGGAAAATAGCAAAAAAGAAGATAGCCAAATAAGCAGCCAGGATTCCTCGGCTGGTTTTAAGTTGGACGAGCTGGAGCTTGCCATGGAGCAAATGCTGAAGGCCGGCGTTCATTTCGGTCACAAGAAGTCAAGCTGGAACCCGAAAATGAAGCCTTATATTTTCTCAGCAAGAAGCAATATCAACATCATTGATCTTGAAAAGACGCTTGCACTTCTTGAGAAAGCGATAGACTTTGCAAAAAATATCGTGGGCAACGGCGGAAGAATTCTTTTCGTCGGGACAAAACCGCAAGCCAAAAAACTCATTGAAGAAATGGCAATGTTGGCGGGCATGCCGTATGTCAGCAATCGGTGGCTAGGCGGAACATTCACAAATTTTCCCGAAATCAAAAAAAGGCTAAAATATCTCAACGAGCAGGAAGAAAAATTATCAAAAGGCGAACTTGAAAAATATACCAAATACGAACAACTGGTGATCAAGAAAGAGATTGAGCGGATGAATGAAAAGATGGGGGGAATCAAAAAAATGGAGGCTCTGCCACAAGCAATTTTTGTAGCTGATGCCAAAGAAAACGCCTTGGCCATAAGAGAAGCCAGAAAAATGAAGATTCCCATAATAGCCATTGTGGACACAAACGTTGACCCGGACGGGGTTGATTACCCGATACCGGGAAATGACGACGCGCTTTCTTCACTTAGATACATTGTCGGCATTGTCGCAAAAAATATCGAAGGTGCTAGGGCGCAAATCAAGAATAAGGCCGTTGTCAAGGAAAACGAATTAAACGAATTAAAAAAATAAACCGATTTAAATTTATGGCTCCAAAAATATCAGTTGCCCAAGTGAAAGAATTAAGAGAGCTGGCGGGAGCTAGCGTAATTGACTGCCGCGAAGCCCTGATACAGTCGGAAGGAAATATAGCAAAAGCCTTTGATTATCTTCGGAAAAGGGGCAAAGAAAAAGCCCAAAAAAAATCCAATCGCGAGACAAGAGAAGGAGTCATTGCCAGCTACATTCACAGCAACAAAAAAATCGGCGCGCTTATTGAACTGCGGTGCGAGACAGATTTTGTCGCGAAAAATTCTGAATTTCAGGAACTGGCATACGACATTGCTATGCATGTGGCGGCCATGTCTCCGAAATATCTGGCTATCGCTGATGCTCCCGAAGAGGAAAAATCGGAAGAAATCTGCCTCCTTTCACAAGCTTTTATCAAGGATCCAAATTTGACAGTCGCCGATTTGATTCAGGAAAAAATTTCTAAAATCGGAGAGAATATTCTCATAGAAAGATTTGCCAGATTTGAAATTTAGCTCATAGAGAATGGAAAGTGCATTCATAAAAATCAATCGCTGGGAGAATCCACTCTTAATTCAAGCGCCGTCTTTACTTTCTGAGGGCGATGTCGTAATCATTGAAACAGCCGACGGCATTGCTTCAGCGATTGTCCAGTCACAGGGTTTGGAAAAAGATCCAGGAGAAAGAAGTGAAGGAGCGAAATTTTTGAGGAAAGCCAATTTGAATGACTTGAAAATTATTAGGGAAAATCAGAAAAGAGAGAAAGAGTTTTTGGAAATGTGCCGATCGGAGGTAAAAAAGACGAATCTTCCCATGAAAATTATTGACGCAGTGTACTCATTCGACCGAGGCGGCATAATGTTTGCGTTCATCGCCGACGGGCGGGTGGACTTCAGGGAACTTGTCAAAAACCTCTCAAAAAAAATCCAAAGATCAATTAGACTCCACCAGATTGGAGCAAGAGATGAAAGTCGGCAGGGCGGAGGGTATGGAATTTGCGGCCGAGAGCTTTGTTGTGTTAAGTTTAAGGGAAATTTGCCCAGCATTACTTCCGAGATGGCTAAAATTCAGCAAATTGCCCATCGGGGGTCGGAAAGGATTTCAGGAATCTGCGGTAGACTGATGTGCTGTCTGGCATATGAGTCAGAGCAATATCGCGAACTAATGAAAGAATATCCCCAAATTGGCGAGGAAATCCAATATAAGGGTCAAAAGGGAGTCGTCAAAGAAATGAACCTAATGACCGGAGGGGTAGGAGTTGAATTGGAAGGCAAAAGCGTGATATTTATTAATAAAGATGAATTAAAATGATATGTTCTGGGTTTACATACCGCCGATAATATTTATCGCTGCGCTGATTGCTCTGGTTGTGATTTTTGGGAAAAAAACATCGCGTCTTAGAAAAACAGGCGCTTTTCGGCGAAAGGAAGATCAATTTGAAATAAAAGGAAGGGGCAGCGAGAGATTTAAAAAGATTTGGAAGCATTCCCTGAATCTTTTGGAGTGGGTTATACGTTTTGCCAAAATCGGGATAAAAAAATCAGAGTTGGGTTTGTCGGGAGCCCTACATAAGATAAAAGAAAAGAGGCTCGGAAGAAAAATTCCCAAGACTCTGCCGGATGAATTTCAAAGCAAGCCTGAAGATCATCGGGACAGCCTGGATATCATACAGAGCGCAAGGAAAAAGAAGGAGTCGGGTAGGGAAAAGGTTTTGTCAGCCGACGTAGATTTTCTTCGCAACGAAGTCATAGTCAGGAAAAAAGAGGAGCCGGTTCCTCAAAGGATTATGCCGGATTTGGCGCCCGAGGACAAAGTGAGAGAAGACGCGCTGATTCATCGGATTGCTGAAAATCCGAAAGATGTTGAAGCTTATCGGGAATTGGGTGATTATTATCTGTCAGTTGGAAACATTAAAGATGCAAAAGATTCTTTCAAAATAGTCTTAAAGCTTCGCCCGCGGGATCTCAAAGCAAAAAGCAGCCTGCGGGAGATTGAGATGAAGATAAGATTGGGGAGCTGATACGAAATTTGCCAGCGTAGCTCAGTGGCCAGAGCGACGGTTTTGCGAAGCGGAGCGCAGCCCCGCACCAATTTGAGCCGAGATAGCTCAATGGCACCCCGAAGTATAAATGTTTTGCATTTAACTACGGGGCAGGGAGCAACTGTTTTGCCCCAGAAGCACCTTAGCAAATCATAGATTTGCTTTAGAACTTCGGGGTCCCGTAATTTCTAGCCGACTTAGCTCAGCGGTAGAGCAACTGTTTTGCGCCAGTCCCGCACCTTTGGAGCTTGCCATCCTAGCTCAACTGGCAGAGCAACGGTTTTGTAAACCGTAGGTTGTCGGTTCAATTCCGACGGATGGCTCCAAAGATGCGGGATAAATAGGTCGTCGGTTCAAATCCGACAGTCGGCTCATAAAAAAGTCGGCTGAAATTTCTGGGATAAACAGCAGGTCGTGGGTTCGCCTGCCTGCCGGTAGGCAGGAGTCCGACGAGCGGCTCGCGAAAAAGTGGGTGGATGACAGAGCGGCCAATTGTACCAGACTGTAAATCTGGCGCCTTCGGGCTACGGGGGCCCACCCCGCACCAATCCCATTTATTATTTTAGTTTTTTTGTAAAAAAATTAACTTGGGCAGATACCAAAGTGGTCAACTGGGTCTGACTGTAAATCAGATGGCTTCGGCCTTCGGGGGTTCGAATCCCTCTCTGCCCAAAAGATTGGTGCGGGGTGAGAAATCCCTCCCTCCCCAAAGACAGAAAATTTGATGCGGGGTGAGAAATCCCTCCTGGTCTACAAATAATACTAGATAAGCTAAATCAGTCTTTTCCGGCTGTTTTTTATATTTGCTTCTTTATGGTAATATAAAAGACAATACAGGCTTTCTCAAAAAAACAAAATAAAATGGAGTTTATTTTTTGGCACTATTCAGGCGGTGTGAAAAAAATGCTTGAAGTCTGGCAGGACTTTTTGGTTTTCCTTTGGAAATATTTTTCTCCGGGCCGGCATTTCAAAACTCTCTTTGCTTCCTGGAAAAGAGACATTTCAAAAGTAGGGAGGCGCGGCCTTCATCCCATTCTCTGGCTTCAGTCCGCTATGGAAAACATGATAACCCGCCTTCTGGGAGCTGTAGTAAGAAGCTTTGTTGTTATTGCCGGGATTTTTTCGGAATTATTATTTATAGTGATCGGTGTTATATCTTTTGTGATTTGGCTGGGAATGCCGATTTTCTTGTTGGCAATTTTTTTCGCAGCCTATGGGTTTATTTCGGGGGATTTTCCAGCCGCGTCTTTTTGGACCTTCATCTTTTCGTTTTCAATTCTTCTGTTTCTTTTTTCAAGAAGACTTTTTTCCGATTCAAAAAAGAATTATCTCGCGATGGATCTCAAGGAACTCTCACGACAAGCCTGGTTTTCTCGGGTTTGGCAAAGGGTTGGGAAAAAACCTAGCCAGTCAACTCTCGACGCTCTGGATAACCAGGAGCTCCTGAATCGTTTTCTGGAAGCCTGCCATATCAGCCAGCAGGAATTCGAACAAATTGTTGATTGGGAACTGAAAAATCAAATCGAAGCTGAAAATGCTTCGAAGTTCTGGCTCAAAGAGAATTTGAACCAAGTATCGCCGATTGGGAGAGACTGGACATATGCTTATACCGTGAATCTTGACAAGTATTCAGCTGACTTGTCACAGGGTGATTTTAGCGAGTACAGGGATTCAAAACTTGTCGGTCACGATCAGGAACTGAATATGCTGGAGCTGGTATTGACTCGTCCTAGCCAGAACAATGCTTTGATTATTGCCGAAGCGGGAGTCGGGCGCCATACTCTGGTCCATTCTTTGGCGGAAAGGGTCAGGAGTGGAAACGTTAGCCCGGCTCTAAAAAACAAAAGAATTCTTGAACTGAATCTCGGGGAGCTTATTTCCAGTATGCCGGAGTATGGAATGCTGGATGCGGCTCTCGAGGAGATATTTTTTGAAGCGACTTATGCCGGAAATGTAATTTTGGCGATCAATGATATCGATCGTTATATCAGGCAAAATCCTCAAAGTCCCAAAGAAGATATTTCATCTGTTCTGGTTGAGTTTTTGAATTATCCCACTTTTCAGATTGTAGGTCTTACAACGCCCAGAAAATTTCATGATGATTTAGAAAGGAATGAAGGGATAATGAAATTTTTTGAGAAAATTCAGCTGGGAGAGACAAGCCCGGAAGATGTCATCAAAATTCTTTTGCATAAACTGAAAGATGAGGAAAAAAATAAAATAATTTTCACCTATCCGGCTCTCGAGGAAATCATCAAGCTCTCCGAGAGGTACTTTTCCGATTCGCCCTTTCCGGAAAAAGCCCTTGACCTTATGGAGGAAGTTCTTCTTTACTGGTCACAGAATTCCTATGAAGACTACATAACACCGCAAGTAGTAGACGAAATTGTCTCGCAGAAAGTACGGGTTCCAATTGGGGAAATGACTGAAAATGAAAAAGACAAATTGGTTCACCTGGAAGAGATTTTGCACCATCGCGTTATTGGACAGGATTTTGCCGTTCGGCAAATTGCTGAAACTATGCGCCGGGCGCGAGTTGGAATGGCGAGTGAAAAGAAACCACTGGGAAGCTTCCTTTTTCTCGGGCCAACCGGGGTTGGAAAAACCGAATCCGCCAAAGCTTTGGCGGAAGCTTATTTTGGCGATGAAAACAGAATGACTAGGCTTGACATGAGCGAATATCAAAAGGCGGATTCAGTTGACCGATTACTGGGATCAATTGAAAGTGGGAAGACCGGTGTTCTTTCTGATAAAATAAAAGAAAATCCCTACGCGCTTCTGCTTCTCGATGAAGTTGAAAAGGCTCATCCTGATATTTTGAATTTGTTCTTGCAGATTCTTGACGAAGGCTGGCTGACTGACGTTTTCGGCAAAAAAATAAATTTCAAAAACCAGATTATTATTGCGACTTCAAACGCCGGCTCGGAGATAATAAAAGAAAGCATTGAGCAAAAACTTGCCCCGACTGACATACAGAAGAAGGTGACCGATTACGCCATAAAAAACGGAATTTTCCACCCGGAATTACTGAATCGATTTGAAGGAGTGATATTTTTTCATCCCTTGAGCCAAGTCGATGTCTTGGAAGTTACCGAAAAGCTATTGCGAAATTATGCAGAACGGCTCAAAGAGGAAAAGAATATTGATATTCAATTTGATTCAGGAATTGTTGAAAAAGTTGCCCAAAATAGCTTTGACCCGGTATTTGGAGCGCGAGCAACTCATCGCTACATCGAAGATAAGATTGGAGATAATGTGGTGAAAAAAATAATTAGCGAGGAAGCCAAGGAAGGGGATAGTATTATATTTGGTGTGAAAGATTTACAATGAATATTTAGTTTAGACCCAATGGTATGGCCGATTTATATTGGACTTTTTTTTATTTTCGAGCTAGATTTAGAGTATGCTTCAAAACAAAGTTTCCGAAATAAAAGAGAAAAGCACTGATGAAATAAAGACTTCCCAATCTGAAAGAGAGCTTTATGCTATCCAAGTGAAGTATTTAGGGAGAAAGGGAAAACTGACCGCTATTCTCAAAGGTCTCAAAGACCTTCCGGCTGATAAGCGGCGTGAAATAGGGCCGATTGCCAATGAAGCCAGAAATGCAATCAAGCATCTCATTGCGGAGCGCAAAAAAGAGTTAAGTGAACAAATCGATTGGGAAAAGGAGCGAATTGATGTCACTTTGCCGGGAAAGAGGCAAGAAATTGGCCATTTGCATCCGATAACTTTGGTTCAAAGGGATATCGAGCAGATTTTTACTTCCATGGGTTTTGAAATTGCCGACGGACCGGAAATTGAAACGGAATGGTATAATTTCGATGCCCTGAATGTCCCGCCGGACCATCCGGCGCGCGATATGCAAGACACTTTTTGGCTGAAATCTGAAAAAGAAAAACTTGTTCTTCGTACGCATACTTCTCCGGTACAGATTCGCCACATGCAAAAGAATAAACCGCCGATTCGGATAATCGTGCCCGGGCGGGTTTTTCGGAATGAAGCCACGGATGCTAATCATGAGCACACTTTTTATCAGTTTGAAGGACTGATGGTCGACGATGATATCAGCGCGGCTAATTTTCGAAGCGTGATGAAAATATTTTTTGAAAATTTTTTTGAGCAAAAAGTCGAGCTGCGGTTGCGGCCAAGTTATTTTCCTTTTACTGAACCCAGCTTTGAAATTGATATGAACTGTCTTGTTTGCGGCGAAAAAGGTTGCTCGGCCTGCAAACAAAGCGGCTGGCTGGAAATTGCCGGTGCCGGAATGGTCAACCAGAAAATTTTCGCTGCTGCCGGCTATCTAAAGAATAGATACCAGGGATTCGCTTTTGGCGGAAGTATTGACCGGCTAACGATGATGAAATACAAAATCAACGACATCCGCCTGTTTCATAGCGGCGATTTGAGGTTTATAAAGCAGTTCTAAATATGAAATATTCCTACGCTTGGTTAAAAGATCTATCCGGAACAAAAAAAACACCCGCCCAAATAGCGAATATGATCAATATGCGCGCTTTTGAGTTGGAGGAAACAAAGAAAATTGGAAACGATACGCAATTGAATTTCAATATTCTTCCCAATCGCGCTCACGACACGCTTTCGCATGTGGGCCTGGCAAGAGAAATTTGTGCAATAGATGGAAAACTTTTGAAATCAGAAAAAATAATAAATCTCTCAAACTTTAATGATCGTCAGAGTTTGAAACATGACGGTTTGCAAGTTGCTATAAGGGAAAACTATCTGTGCCCTCGCTATATCGGAGCGGTTATTGAAAACATTAAGGTTTCCGCTTCGCCAAAGTGGCTGCAGCAAAGGCTAATTGTATGCGGAATAAAACCAATTAATAATATTGTGGATATCACCAATTATATAATGCTGGAAACCGGCCAGCCACTCCATGCCTTTGACATTAAGAAGACTACCGGTAATGTTATCGTGAGAAAAGCAAGGCGTGACGAAAGAATAAAACTGCTTGATGAAAAAGTTTACGAACTTAATGAAAACAATTTGCTTATCGCCGACTCCGAAAAGCCACTCGCTCTCGCGGGAGTGATGGGCGGACTGGATTCAAGCGTTTCGAAAAAAACTAAAACTATCATTCTCGAATCTGCCAATTTCAACGCGACGAATATTCGAAAAACACGTACCGCGTTAGGAATACAAACGGAATCATCCTACAGATTTGAAAGGGAAATTGACCCGAATCTGGCGGAAATCGGCGCGGCGCGGGCGATTGAGCTTCTCAAAAAATACGGCGGGAAGAACGTGAAAGTTACGGCGCTAAATGACGTATATCCGAAAAAAATAAAGCCTTGGGCGATCAAGCTTGATTCAAATTACGTGAAGAGTCTTTTGGGTGAAAAAATTCCGGTCGCGAAAATGAAAAATATCCTGGAAAATCTCGGAATTAATGTAAAAGTTGCAAAAAATATACTGAACTGCGAAATTCCGATTCGCCGAATCGATCTCAAAACTCAAGAAGATCTCATCGAAGAGATCGGAAGAATTTACGGCTATGAAAATATCAAAGAACAAGCGCCAACTGTGAAAGTCAAAACTCCGCTCCAAAACGCGAAAAGGGATTTTGAAAATAAATTGAGAGATGTATTAACGGGGTTAGGATTTTCGGAAGTGATGAACTACTCTTTTTACGGCACCGAAGATATCGCGAAATGCAATCTGAAAATTGAGGATCACGTCGAGGTTGCGAATCCCATGAATCCAGAACAGCAGTATATGAGAACGACTCTTATTCCGGGATTGATAAAAAATGTCAAACTGAACCTCAAATATTTCGATAAATTTTCCATATTTGAGATTGGACATGTTTATTCCAAGAAAGAAGAAAAAACAATTCTCGCCGGCGTTTTGGTAAATACGAAAGAAAAAAATCAGTTTTTCAAGCTGAAAGGTGAGCTAAGAGCTTTATTTAATAAACTGAATATACCAAATACTAAATACGAAATACTAGATACCAGATACGAATTTTGGAATCCGGTTCGAACAGCGGAAATAAAAATTGGCAATATCTCGATCGGAAAAATCGGCGAGCTGAATCCTGCTATCGTAAAATATAGAACAGCCGCGTTTGAGATTGATGTTGAGAAATTGCTCAAAATGAGCGCCAGAGAAAAATTATACCACCCAATCAGCAAATTTCCCACCGTCAGGCGCGATATCTCAATGTTCATTCCAATAAATATTACCTATGCCAAAATTGAAAGTGAGATAAAAAAATCCGGCGGAGAACTTGTCAAAGGTATTGAATTATTTGACACTTTTAAAAATAGCCTGGCGCTGCGTCTCAAAATCGGCTCCGACGCAAAAACACTGACGTCAGCCGAAATTGACGCAGCGATGAAAAAAATAATTGCTGCTCTTGAAAAAAAATTGAAAGTAAAGGTGAGAAAGTAAATGAAGAAATATTATAACGCTATTGCTGATTTTCATAAAAAATTCCGGATGAAAGGGACAAATAACGAAAATATGAATTTTCGCCTCAATCTTTTGGTTGAGGAGTTGGGGGAATTAGCCAAAGCGGTGACCAAGGGAAAACCCAGAGCGGAAATTATTGGGGAGAATATAGACTTACTATATCTTGTCCTTGGAAATTTTGTGAGTTTGGGAATTGAACCGAATGAGATAGAAAGGGCGTTCTTTAGTAAACATAACCGAAATATGACTCGCAAAAAGAAAAAATTAATTGGTAAAAATTATAGAGTGTCAGAATTCAAAAGCTGATTATGAAAGAAATTTCAAAGCATTATAATCCACAGGAAACGGAAAAAAAGTGGCTGGCCTTCTGGGAAAAGGAAGGCGTTTTTCGATTTGATAAAAAAACGAAAGGAAAAACCCCGCACCAAAAATCAAAAAATGATTTTGGTGTGGGGCAAGTTTATTCCATAGACACTCCGCCGCCGTATGTAAGCGGGCGAATGCATATAGGGCATTCATACTCGTATTCTCACGAAGATTTTATGGCGCGGTTTTTCAGAATGAAAGGTTATAATGTTTTTTATCCTTTTGGAACAGATGACAATGGTCTGCCGACAGAGAGATTTGTCGAAAAAAAAGCGGATGTTGTAGCCAATAGGATGGATAGAAGTAAATTTATCAAATTATGCATTGAAACGCTCAAGAAAATATCTCCTGAATTCACGAGAGACTGGAAAAACCTTGGGATGTCCTGTGATTTTTCAAAAACTTATTCGACGATTGACGACCACTCTCGAAAAATCAGCCAACTATTTTTTATTGATCTATATAGGAAAAATAAAGTTTATAGACAAGAGGCTCCGGTGGTGTGGTGTCCGCATTGCCAGACGGCGCTAGCGCAAGCTGACCTCGAAGACAAAGAATTGGAAACTTTTTTTAGCGATATAGTTTTCAAATTGCCGAACAAGAAAAACCTCATTATTTCCACGACCCGGCCGGAACTTCTTTCGAGTTGCGTGGCGATTTTTGTGCATCCAAAAGATAAAAGATACAAAAATCTGATTGGCAAAAAGGCCAAAGTTCCTATATTCAATAATTGGGTGCAAATTTTAGTCGACAGCGAAGTGGATATGAAAAAAGGATCCGGCGCGGTGATGTGTTGCACATTCGGTGACAAAGCCGATGTGGAGTGGTTTAAAAAATACAAACTGCCGCTGGCAATCTCGCTCGATAAAGCGGGAAAAATGACCGAGCGGGTGAAAAAATACAAATTACTTGCCCTGAAAGAAGCGCGTGCAAAGATCATTGAAGATCTCAAAAAGAAAAAACTGCTTATTGCGCAGAAAAAAATCACCCATATGCTCAACATTCACGAGCGCTGCAAAACCGAAGTGGAAATTCTGAATTCCGAGCAATGGTATGTCAGAATTTTGGATCAAAAGAAAAAATTTGTTGAACTCGGAAAAGAAATCAAATGGCATCCTGAGTTTATGAGAGCGAGATATGAAAACTGGATCAGAAATCTTGGCTGGGACTGGTGCATTTCGAGGCAAAGATTTTTCGGGGTGCCGTTTCCGGTTTGGTACTGCCAAAAGTGCGGTGAGGTGAAGCTGGCTGACAAAAAAGACCTACCCGTTGATCCGATGAGTGACAAGCCTCGAGGAAAATGCGAAAAATGCCAATCATTAAAATTCGTTCCAGAAAAAGACGTAATGGACACTTGGGCGACAAGCTCCCTAACACCCCAATTGGCGCTTCGTTTATTTTATACTGAAAAAGAAACAGAAATGATGATCCCAATGAGCCTTCGCCCGCAAGCACATGATATAATCTCCACCTGGCTATTTTATACCGTTATTCGCTCGCAATATCATCTCGCGAAAATCCCCTGGAGCGAAGTGATGATTTCGGGCCATGTGCTTGATGTAGAGGGAAGAAAAATGTCAAAAAGCCTTGGGAATATTGTAGATCCGCAAATAATTTTCGCAAAACACGGATCCGACGCGCTTCGCTTCTGGGCAGCAGGAAGAAGCCTTGGGCAAAATATCAACTATTCCGAAGATGAAATTCAATCAGCCAGAAAATTTTTGACGAAGCTATGGAATGTAAGCCGCTTTGTTTTTATGAATTCACCGCTAAAGCCTGAGAAATTTTCCCAATTACACTTAACCGCGATCGCGGACAAGTGTAATAACAAAAAAGTATCATTATCTTCAAAAAGCTTGCTTCTGTTATTTCCGGTGGATAAATGGATTTTAGCAGAACTTCAGGAGCTTATTGATTCGGCCACGAAAAGTTTTGAGAAATACGATTATAGCTCGGCAAAGCTCGCTATTGAAAAATTTTTCTGGATAAAGCTAGCGGACAACTATATTGAAATTGTGAAAAACCGGCTTTATGACGATGGCAAAAAGAATAAAAAAGGCCGAGAATCAGCGCAATGTACGCTTTATTCCGTATTATTTTCCTTACTCAGGCTTTTGGCTCCTTTTGTTCCTTTTATAACCGAGGAAATATACCAAACCTTTTTCCGCGAGAAGAAAAATCCGAAGTCAATTCACCTCTGCAACTGGCCGGATTTTGATAAAAAACTGTATGATCGTGAAAAGATAAAAAGCGGAAAAATTCTTCTCGCGCTTGTTGCTGCGATGAGAAAATACAAAGCCGAAAGGGGACTTTCCATGAAAGCGGAGCTCAGAAAAGTGGAAATTTCCTGCGACACGAAAACAAAAAAAGCGATTCAGGAGATGGAGGGGGATTTGAGAGCGGTGGGGAATGTGAATAATATAGGCATTGTCGTGAAAAGAGTTGCTAAATTGAAAGTTATAGTTCAATAAAATTTATGCTTCTTATCCGAATTAAGAATCCATAATGTCAAATAATTTAGCTATAGCAATATTATTTGACATTATATTTTGAGAGAAAATATGAAAAATAGCAAATTAAACATAACCATCGGTAAACACTCTGGTTTTTGCTTTGGAGTAAAAAGAGCCTATGATTTAGCCTGTGTGAATTCAAGGAATTGCACTGATATTTTTATTCTTGGGAAACTTGTTCACAATGACGATGTATGCCGCGATCTTAAAAAAAGGGGAATTCGGGAAATAGAATCGCTCGCCAGCAAAAAAAACGGAACAGTTATCTTCACCGCTCACGGAATCGGGCCAAAAGTTTATGGAATGGCCCAAAAACGAGGTTTGAAGGTGATT
>Ga0315268_10001592_pt1 | contig 26153 bp, 22 predicted proteins | sample C1_top_MG_FD_204535 | JGI IMG/M metagenome (GOLD analysis project Ga0315268, IMG submission 204535) | Sediment microbial communities from Yellowstone Lake, YNP, Wyoming, USA - C1_top | ecosystem: Environmental > Aquatic > Freshwater > Lake > Sediment | place: USA: Wyoming | collected 2017-08-01
CCAGTGCGGATGCGAAGTTTCGTCGCCGCACTTGAAGAAATTCCCGCGCCAGGTCTGCCCGGCCATCCCACCCAGTGGCCCGATGAAGTTCTCAAACAGCGCAAACGGGATGAAAAACTGCAACGTCCATGTCACGGGTCCGGTGATTTCCGGCTCGACGGTGCGCGGTAGCGAAGTGTGAACCTGGATTTGCCGCGCCACGTCCCACGTCACGCGCGTGAATTGTTTGAAACCATCCGGCGTTCGAGTCGGATCAACGATGTGGTGGCAGAGGAACGCCCCGCCGCAGTTGAACTCGAAATTGAAATAACCGCGATCCGGTTTGGGCTGCGCGAAAAACTCCACGCAACTGTCCTTCCAGACTTCGCTGCCGTATTCCGTCCGCGCGCAGCGGACGAAGCCATCGTGGACCTGGAAAAGTCCGTGAATCCCCTGCTGATCGTGGAGCACCCGCGCGAAGGTTCGCGGGCGATGGTCGCTGCTTTCCGGTCGGAAATTTCGGATGGCGAGCGTCTCCGCCGAAGCCCAGACCGGGTTGAGCCAGTTATGGTCCGGCGGCGGCGCGACTGTAATTCGTCTGACAGTGCAGGTCATGTTCGATGATTTTTTCCGAGTGTCATAGCAGCCGACGTGAGAAAGGCCACTTCAAAATCCACGATGCAGCCCAGCCGGTCGCGCTTCTGATAATTCTCGCACAATTGCCGGCAACATTTTGACCGCTGGTCAAGGATGGCGAGAATAGTTACGCTTCACCCATGCCGAACGCAGAAAACAAATCCCCTCTCGCCCTTCGCCGCGACGGCAAAGGGAAAATTTGGAGTCACATCCGCCAGTCGTGGTTCGTTGAGTATCCCGAGGAAGTGGTTCGCCAGCAATTTGTCTGCAAGCTCGTGAACGACTACGGCTTTTCGCTTGATCAGATGGCCGAAGAAATCGCCACGGGACACGGACGCGGCTCGGTTGAAGCCGACATTGTCATTTGGCGCACGGTGAACGACAAGACGGACGAAAAACCGCCGCTCATTGTCGCCGAGTGCAAGGCTGACAATGTCACGATTGACAGGAAAGACTACGGCCAGGGCGAGAGCTACGCCCGGAACACTTTTGCTCCGTTCTTCGTCACCCACAACAACCGCGAGACGCGGTTCTGGCGTGTGAAAAGGGATCGGATGCCCGGCTACGCCGAAGAAATCACCGATATTCCCCACGCCGACGCCACCGATAAGGAAATCGAGGAACTCATCAAGAAATTGAAAATTTTCAAGGAAGACGAGTTCGCCGACCTCTTGCACCAGTGCCACAACGCGATTCGCAACCGCGAGCATCTTGATCCCGCCGCCGCTTTCGACGAAATCGCCAAAGTGCTTTTCATGAAAGTTTGCTTCGAGCGCCGGCTGCGGCGCGGGCGGGATCGCCGAAACCTCTTCACAGCGGACTTTCTCGATGAGCAGGCGGAGATTCATCGAGACCCGGTCGCTGCCTTGTTTCGAGAAACCAAAGACGAATACGAAGCCGACTATCTCTTTGCGGCGGACGAGGAAATCCGCCTCAAGTTCCCGACCGTCCGCGAAATCGTCCGCCTGCTCGAACGCTACAACCTGTCCGATACGAGCGAAGACGTGAAGGGCATCGCCTTCGAGCGATTTCTTGGACGAACTTTCCGGGGCGAGATCGGCCAGTTCTTCACCCCGCGCCAGATCGTCAAATTCATGGTTGAAATGGCCGAGCCAAAGTTTGGCGACGTCATCTGCGACCCGGCCAGCGGCTCGGGCGGTTTCCTGATTCGCTTCTTTGCCAAAGTCCGGGAGCAACTTCTCGCAGAAGCCGACGCCGAGTACCGGAAGTTCAAAGCCGGGCTTAAGAAGAAACTCGCCCCGGCCAAGAAAGCTGAAGCGCTGCGCAAGAAATACGAACAGCTTCAACGCGACCTCGACCCGAAAGTGCCCAACTCGCCGATCTGGCAACTTTCCAATCGCCACATCTACGGCACGGACGCCAACGACCGCATGGCCCGCACCAGCAAGATGAACATGATCATGCACGGCGACGGGCACGGTGGCGTGCATCACTGGAATGGTTTTCTCAACGTCAACGGCATCTTCGATGGCCGCTTCAATCTCATCCTCACCAATCCGCCCTTCGGCGCGCATGTCGAATCCACCGCGCTGGTCGAAGTGCCGGAAGGCAAGGAATGGGAAGATCGCAAGCGCATCTACGCCCGCGAATACGGTGACCTTTACCGCGAATCCGTCGCCCGCGTCGAGGCCGCTGCGAAGTCCCGCTCTCCCATCGGCAGTCTGTTTGAACTCCCCAAGCGTGGTGATGACGGCAAATCGTCGAGGAAACTCGGCAAAATCAAAACCGAACTCTTGTTCATCGAACGTTGCCTTGATTTGCTCAAACCGGGCGGGCGGCTCGGCATCGTGCTGCCCGAAGGCGTGTTCAACAATCCGTCGCTCGGTTACGTGCGCGAGTTTGTGGAGGACCGCGCGTTTCTCCGTGCCGTCATCAGCCTGCCGCCGGAAACATTTTTCAGCAGCGGCGCGAGTGTGAAAGCGTCCATCCTGTTTCTGGAAAAGTTCACCGACAAAGAGCAAGGCAAGTTTGACAAACTCAAAGCCTCGGCCCGCGCCGAAATCGAGTCGAAGTATGCCGGCGAGATCGAACGGGAAACCAAACGGCTGAACGACGCTTTGGCGGCGCTGGGGAGCGCACGCGCCCCGCGTGCTGCGTCGGACGCCTCGTCCGACGCTTCCACCACCACGGCCGGAAAAGACTTCGACGAGGGCATCGAAGTCAACACGCGAGGGCGCGTGTGCTCCCCGAAAGAAATCGCCGAGCGGCGCAAGGCGCTCCAGCGCGAACTCACCGACTACGAGCGCGTGATGGCGGAGAAGATTGCCGCCGAGAGCCGCGCTCTGCTCAAGCAGCGGTTCAACTACCCGGTCTTTCTCTACGAAGCCGAACACGTTGGCATCACCGCCACCGGCGAGCCGGACGTGAATGAACTGTATCCGAACGAGCGGCAGCCAACGAATGGCAGCGGTGACACACCGCTGAAAACGTGCGTGGAGCTTTACCGCGAGTTCCGAAAGAATCCCGAAAGTTTTTTCGTCCACGGCCCGGCGGAGTAGCGGCGCAGTCGCCGCCTGCTTCCGGCCGGGCCACATTTATCTGGTTCAGCGAACTTGATCGCTGGATTCCGCTCCGGCGGAGTTTCGATGCCAGCAACCTGCCCAAAGGCTGGCAATCCGTCCGTGTTGGCGATGTCGTTTCCCAAGTCGTGGCGCGTGAATTGGCCCAACCCGACAAGGAATACCGGATGGCTGGCGTGCGATGGTATGCAGAGGGCGTCTTTCACCGCGAAACGGTTCTCGGCAAAGAGATGAGCGCAAAATACGTCACTCCGCTTGTTCCTGGCGCGCTCATCTACAACCGGCTCTTTGCGTGGAAAGAATCGTTTGCCGTGGTCGGGCCGGAACACGCTGGCCTGTGTGTCTCCAGCGAGTTTCCGCAATTCCTGCCGGACACGGCGCGCGTGCTGCCGGAATTCCTTTACCTCTTTTGCACGCGCCCCAAGACGATTGAAATGGTGAACGCGGCTTCCGCTGGCTCTGCCGCCGTGAGTCGGAATCGTTTCAAGGAAGATGAGTTTCTGAAATTGGAAATGCCGCTTCCGCCGATGGCCGAGCAGCGGGCGATAGTGGAACGGTGGCGTTCAGCGCAGGCGCAAATCGCCGCCGCCAGTGTGCGCGTGGAAAAGAAGAAGGCCGCGATTGACGCCAACTTTTTAGCAGCATTGGGGTTGAATGCGCTTGCGCAAACCACGCTGCCAAAATATTTCGCCGTTTGGTGGGAAGACACGAGAAAATGGGGTGTTCAACAAATTCTGCAATTCAAGTTGCGCTCTAAGAAAGAAACGAAATTCCCCGAGGTTTTGCTTTCCGAGCTTTGTAAAATTGGGAGCGGCGGAACTCCGTCGCGCCGAAACATCAATTACTTTGGCGGCTCAATCCCGTGGGTTAAGACAACCGAAGTAGTTAATGAGGAGATTACAAAGACCGAAGAAACCTTAACCGATGAGGGGCTTCAGAATAGCAGCGCGAAAATTTATCCAAAAGGATCGCTGCTTGTTGCCATGTATGGGCAAGGCGCAACGCGTGGGAGAACAGCAAAACTTGGAATTGACGCTGCCACGAATCAAGCTTGTGCCGTGTTGTTTGACATAGACCCGCAAATTGAAACGGATTTCCTTTGGTATTTTTTGATGTCGCAATATGACGCCATGCGTACGCTTGCAAGCGGAAATAATCAGCCAAACCTAAACGCTGAAATGATTGCAAATTTGCAAATTTCCCTTCCGCCTTTGAAAATTCAGCGCAAGCTGGTCGAGCGCGTGACCGTCGCGCGAGCGGAGATCGCCCGCGAACGCGCCGCCGCCGCCGAGTTGCGCCAGACCATCGCCGCCGAAGTGGAATCCCTCATCCTCGGCACAAAGTCGCTAAAACAGGCGTGAGATTTTCTGCCGCCGGTGCTCCCGCTGGTTTCAAGGGCAGAAGGCAGAAAAATAGAAGCTAGAGGTCGGAGGTCAGAGTCCGGAAATTGAACTGAGCCTCGTTACCTCGTCTCCTTCGTGATTTCATCGCATTCCGTTGGTCAAGCAGCCTTTTCCAAAGCTACGGACACGCGCAGTCCCAAAGGTTTCAAAATCTCCTGCAAGGTTTCCAAGGTCGGATTGCCGTTCTTGGAAAGTATTTTGTAGAGGCTCGGTCGCTTGAGGCCGACACGCCCGGCCAGTTCACCCACGCCGCCGGCGGCCTCGACCACGTCCTTGAGGGCAATCAGAAAGGCGGCGCTGTCCTTTTCCGCCAGCACTTGCGCGAGATACTCGGCGGCGTATCCGGGGTCGCGCAGCCGTTCGTTCAGATCAGCTTTGTAATTTTTCAGACGCATATTTCAAGAATTGTTGCCAGTGTTGTTGCGCGCGGCGGATGTCGCGGGACTGGCTGCCTTTGTCGCCACCGCCCAGCAGCACCACGACCTGTCGGCTGTGGAGTCCGTAGTAAACGCGGAGTCCCGGGCCGAAATTGATCCGCAACTCGGACACCCCACCGCCCACGGATTTGGCGTCGCCAAAATTTCCGGCGCGCACACGGGCCAGCCGGGCATCCACCGCCGCCTGCATTCTTTTGTCGCGCAGGGAATCAAACCATTCGTCAAACGGAACGAGTCCATTCTGAAGCTCCAGCTTCTTGATTTCCCGCTCGATCATCCGGAGCAGTGTAATCTATAGGTGACAATGGCGTCAAGCCCTTGCGAACTTCCACGTTCTGCTTTCAAACTGCCGCCGGTGTTCCCACTGGCTTCAGAGGCAGAAGACAGGTTGAAGCGCCACTTTCAAAAACTGCATCCCATTGTTGGCCGCCGATATCAAATCAGCGAAACATTCGGTAGCGGATCAGTTTCCATTTTCGGTGGGACGAGCGTCCTCGCGGCCGGCGCGTCAGTAGCCTCGCCCCACCAAACTGACCCACTACCAAACATTCACGCTGCGTTGACACGCAGGCGGGGTTGCATTAACTGTGCGACATGAAATTTTTCTTTCCGTCCGCCGCCGTTGTCCTGGCCGCCGCATCCTTTTCCGCCGCCACGGCTGCGGATTGGCCGCGCTGGCGCGGACCGGACTTGAACGGCATTTCGCAAGAGACCGGTTGGTCGTTCCAATGGCCGGCAGGCGGGCCGAAACAATTGTGGAAGGTGTCGGTTGGGATTGGCTTTTCCTCGCTGTCCGTGAGTCAGGGCCGCGTTTACACGCTGGGCCACGCCGATAACACCGACACGGTTTTTTGCTTCGACGCGAAGTCGGGCACGCCCGTCTGGAAATTTTCGTACATGGCGAAGCTCGACCCGAAATATTACGAGGGCGGCCCGAGCGCGACGCCCACAGTGGATGGCGACCGGATTTACACGTTCAGCAAGCAAGGTCTGGTGCTCTGCCTCGACGCAGCAAAAGGCACGGTGATTTGGTCGAACAACGTGATGGAAAGCCTCAAGCTCGAGATGCCGAATTGGGGGTTTGCCAGTTCGGTGCTGGTGGAGGACGACGCGTGCTTCGTGAACGCAGGCATGGCGGGAACGGCGTTCGACAAAAAGACCGGAAAAGTTCTCTGGTTTTCAGGGAAGGGCGAGGCTGGTTACTCGACTCCAGTGCCGTTCGACGCGGGCGGGGAGCGGGCAGTAGCGCTATGCCTCAAGCAAGACGTGGCGGCAGTGCGGGTGAAGGACGGCAAGGAACTTTGGCGTTACCTCTGGAAAACGGGATGGGACGTGAACGCGGCGGACCCGATAATTTCCGGCGGCAAGATTTTTATTTCATCGGGCTATAACCACGGCGGGGTGCTGCTTGATGTGAGCAGCGGAAAGCCAAAACCGATCTGGGAAAACAAAAACATGCGCAACCATTTCGCCAGTTGCGTCCTTCTGAGCGGCTTTTTGTACGGTTTCGATGGCGACGCGGGCAAGGCAACCACGACGTTGAAATGCCTCGATCTAGCCACTGGCGAAGTGAAGTGGGAGGAGAGAACAGGCGTCGGCGGATTGATGGCCGCTGACGGCAAATTGATTGTGTTGACGGAGAAGGGTGAGTTGATGGTTGTGGCAGCCACGCCCGATGGGTTCAAACCGATTTCCCGCGCGCAAGTCCTCGGCGGCAAATGCTGGACGACCCCCGTGCTGGCCAACGGCCAAATCTTCTGCCGCAACGCACAGGGAGATCTGGTTTGCCTGAACGTGAGCGGCAAATAGCCGGTGACCGTGTTGTCGCTCAGCGGATCAGCACGAAAATCAAGACGCCCACCGCCACGCGATACCACCCGAACGCACTGAAGGTGTGGGTCTGCACGTAGCGCAACAGCCATTTGACGGCGAGGAAGGAGACGCCCGCCGCCACGGCCGCACTCAACAAGAGCAATCCCCAGTTTTCCGGCGGCGCGCCCGCACTGTGGTGGAGCGCCTCGAAGATTTTTAACCCGCCAGCCGCCAGCATGGTGGGAATGCCGACGAGAAAGGAAAATTCGGTGGCCGCCGGGCGCGCGAGACCAAGCATCAGGGCCAGCAGAATTGTGGCCCCGGAGCGCGACGTGCCGGGAAAAACGGCGGCGACAAGCTGGCCGACCGCCACGGCCAGGACGATGTTCCAGGTGATTTCGTTGCTTAATGTTTTACCCCGCAGCCAGCGTTCGACCGTGATAAATAAAATCCCGCCGACGAACAACGCCAACGCGATCGGCAACGGTTTGTCCGGCAGCTTGAAGCCGAGTTTTTCAATGAAGAGGCCCCCCGCGCCAGTGATGGCGAACGCGGCGAAAATCTTCAGCAGATAATCACGCGTTGCGGGTTCGCGCCAGCGGAAGAGGAATTGTTGGAGCCGTTCGGGAAACAAGGGCAGAACGGCGATGACGGCGCCACACTGGATGACGATATTGAACAGGTCGCTTTGATTGACGTGGAGGGCGTGCTCGGCCAGCAGCAGGTGGCCGGTGGAGGAAACCGGAATGAATTCGGTAATCCCTTCGATGATTCCCAGAATGATGACGGCGATCCAGTCAGGCATGGGAATGGTTAGACGTGAAATGCCGGCGAAGGCAAGCGTGAAAGCAGTGGCCGGTGGAAGTTGTTTCTACTTCTTCGAGCCAAAGAAGTTTGAGAACGCAGATTTGCCGGTATCAGCGTGTTGCTGGACCTTGAGCTGGCCGAGGATGGCGTGCCAGCCGATGTAAATCTTGTGCCACTGGTTCTCGACGTTGCGCAACGCGCCTTCGCTCATTTCGGAGAGGTAACGCAGCGAGGGCGCGTTGCCGATGAGGGCATGGATTTCCTCCTTGGTGGGCGAGTTGACATCCACAGCGGCGAGAATCAGTTCCAGTTCCTGAATGATGACGCTCTTGATTTCGAGAAACTGGTTTTCGTCCTCGGCGCTAAATTTCTTTGAGCGCGCCAGGTTGACGAATTGGTTGAACTGTTTCCAGCACTCGAGGTAGTTCTCCACTTGCTGGATGAGGGTGTCCAATTTATTGTTGCTCATAGGGCGGTGGCGTCGGGGTTACTTGGCCGTGCTGATGGGTGACTTGGGTAAAAGAAAAACAATGGCGCCGCCGCGCAACTCGCGCGCGACGATTTTCAAACTGCCGTAGTGCACGACTAGTTCGGCCAGCGGCAACTGGGTGGCCTGCGCTTCGCGAAATGTGTCCAGCACGTGACGGCCAATCTCCCGCAAAGCGGCAGCAGGGAAACTCGATGTCACCGTGCCCACCAGCACGCTACCGGTGCGGTCCAGCGTGAAACAGCCGTTGGGCAGCCGTGTCAGCGGTGGCGCGGGTCTGGCAAAAAGTTTCATCAAGCCCATAACGCTAGCACCTTCCTCATGCGGTCGCGGATTTCCTCTAGTGCCAGTGAGTGCCGCCAGCCCACGCAAAACTGCGTGTCGCCCTGCGGCGCGAGCACAACGTGCCGTTGCGGGCCGAGGCCCTCGATTTGTTCGAGCGGGCCGGCCTGCAGATGTTCGCCGAGCGCGCGAAAGCGCTCCAGGCTCTGGCGCGACCAGCCCGCAAGGCGGTCGGGATTTTCCAGCCCGCGCGCTTCAAAGCGGGTCTTGTCCTTGTCACCGGTTATAGCCGCGAGCACAAACTCCACGCCATCCACCTGCGTCAGCGCGGTCAGCGCCGAAGCCGGCGCGCGCGGAGTTCCGCCGGGCGCCGCATCGGGAATCTCGCCGCGCGATTCGTCAATCACCTGCGCGGTTTCGAGCAGTAACGCGTTGTAGGATTTGAAAATGGTCCGGGGCCGGGCGGGTTCGGCGGGCAACGTCTCGAAGCTGCCGGCACGCCAGGCAAGAATTTTTTGAAATGCCTCCTCGGAGCGCGCGCCATCGGTTTCGGCGTCAATCAAGTCGCCATTGTTGATCCAGATTTTACCGGTGAGCGGGCCGTTGGTGATGCGCAGGGTGGCGGAGCTTTGCGAAATGCACTCGAGCTGGATGAGGTCCACGAGGCTCTTGCTTTGCACGCCGCGGAAGCCGGGTTCGGATTCGCGGCCGAGGAGCGACTCGATACATTCGAGGAACAGTTTGGTTTCGTGTTCTGTGGCGGGTTTCTGCCAGAACAGGTCCACGCCCATCGCATAGACGCGCGAGCGGAATTGCTCGTCAGCCACCGAAGTGAGGATGACGGTGCGCAACGCGGGATACTTGCGCCGCACAATGGAAAGCACCTGCAAACCGTCCATCTTCGGCATTTTCAAATCGCAGATGAGCAGCCGGAACGCGTGGGCTTCAAGCATCGCCATGCCGCGCGAGCCGCTGATGGCGGTGTGGATTTCCGGCTTGCTGGGCAGTTGACCGAGGAGCTCGCGGTATATCTCCAGCAGATCCGGATCGTCGTCCAGCAGTAGGATTTTATGGCGTGTGTCCATTCGTTGGTGCTTCAACGCCTAACTCCGGCGTTCAACAAGTTCAAGCCTTAAAACAGGCTCTGGTCAGCCGCTTTCAAAAGCAAGTGATATTCCGCAACCGCGATAACGGGGGATTATTTACGCGGCCTGTTCGCTGCCGGACGAAACGCATGTTACGAACACGGCTACCCCCTCGTGAAAAGCCTCCCGCCGAATCGGTACGGGGCAGTGGCGTGGACATCCAGTCCACCGATGGGACAACCCATCGCGCAAGCCATGGCGTGACAGTTTTCCGGCGTCGGGCTTTGCGTGTCCGCCGCGTTGCCATCGCGTCAAACACCGGTCGAACCGCCCGTGCTGGCATGTTTTCTGCGCTAGACCTCGCTCGAAATCGTTTACGCGAAGTTACAACCAAATGAATCGTATTCTCAACGCCGAGCAAAGCGGATCGAACGGGCCGTCGGTTCCCAGTGGCTTGGCGTTGGGCTCGACTCGAATAATTGATGACAAGCCATGAGTGCCGTCTCCCAAAGCATGAAATTCAAGTTGGTCGAATTCCTGAAAGGTTTTTTTCGGAAGTTCGACGCGAACATTACCGCGACACCGGCGACCACATTCGACAGACCCGCGATCGCTGCCAAAGTCTCGCCACCGGCCAAACCCGTTCAAGCCGCCTCGCCAGCCGGCCAAAACGGCGACGGCAATCGCGTTCAGATTCCTTTGCCGGCGATTCTCGCCATGCTGCCGTTGGAGTTGCGGGGCCGCGTTGTCCAGCAAGCCGATGTCACCGACCTCAAGGTCCCGGTGGCGATTGACAAAATTCTTTCTCAGCTCGGCAACGGCGTGGTGAAGGTGGCGTTCGGCGAAATTCGTCAGGCGGCGCCGCGCGTTTTTTCTGCGAGCACGAGTTGCGACCAAGTGGGAGTGATTCTGCCTCTGGCGGAAATTCTGGCGCGGCTCAATCCGGCATTGCTGGGGCGGCGATCCGCGCAAAAGCACGTAACCGTGCCCGCGGAAATCTCCAGCCCGTTTGGCGCGCAGGGCCAGGGACTGATTTTTTCGATCGGAAAAGCAAAAACCGCGACGACCGGGACGTCACGATTCAGCGCGCCCGTGGCACCCCTCGCACCTGCCACGCCCGTGGCCCCTCTCGCACCCGCCACGCCCGTGGCCCGTTCGCGCAGTCCATTCGCGCAGCCGACCGCGTCGGTGCCAGATCAGATCTTCCAATGCGCGTCCATCTCACCGGTCGCGCCCGGATCGCCAGTGAAGCCAGCGTTGCCGGTATTGCCGACACCAACGCCATCGCCGATGTTACCGCCGCGCCCAAAGGGTTTGCCGACGGCCATGCACGTCGCGCGCCTTGTGCAGCCCGTCCAGCCAACTCAACCCGTGCGGTCAGCCCTACCCGTGCCAGTCGCAACCGAAGTGCCGGGGCTGTCCGTTTCACTGTCTGCGTTGACCCAAGGCTGGCCCGATGCGTTGCGGCAGGAAATTGTGCAGTTGAATTTGTCGGAGGCGCGCCTGGTGTTGCCAACCAGACTCGTCGAGGCCGCGCTCAAACGCGGTCGCGTGGTGTTCGCCTGGAAAGTGTTGCGCTCGTGGATTCGGCCCACGCCGGCCGCAAATGTGTCGGTGCATGACGGAGCCGAACTCGAATTGCCGCTGAGTGTGCTCGCGCCGCTGTTTATCGCCCGCCAAAAGGCGGAAGCCAAACCGCAACAGCACGTGGCCATTGACGAAAACATTCCCAATCTATTTTTCGGCCTGCCCAAGCCTGAACCCGTCACCGCGCCGGCTCCTGCCAAACCTCCGGTCAACAAAGTGGTGGACACGAATTATTACGTCTGGGACGACGTTTCCGACACCGCGCGCGTGGACGAGGGTGAATTCAAACGCACGATGGCCGGCGGCACCGATTTTGTCGCGAAATATGCCACGCCGAATGAAATTGTTTCGCGCGCTGCGGCGTTGGACAGCGTGGCCGGCGCGCTCATCGCACTGCCAGACGGCTTGATGGTCGCCAGCCGGATTCCGCCAGACCTCAACGGCGACACGCTGGCCGCGTTTCTGCCGCAAATTTTTGCGAAGGTCAGCCAGACCACCAAGGAATTGCGCATGGGCGATCTGAACAATCTCAATTTTACCGTCGGCAACGTGCCGTGGAAAATCTTTCGCGTGAACGCGATCTTCTTCGCGGCGTTCGGCCGCGCCGGGGAGGCGCTGCCCACCGGCCCACTGGCCGCGCTCGCGGGGGAACTCGACCGAAAAAACAAATAAGGAATTTATGGCCATCATCAACCAAGCCACCAAGGAATTGCAGGTCAAGATCGTCTATTACGGCCCGGCGATGGGCGGCAAGACGACCAACCTCGTGCAGGTTCACGATCACGTGCAGACCGCCGCCGGCAACCGCGGCAAGCTCGTCTCGCTCGCGACCAGTTCCGACCGCACGCTCTTCTTTGACTTCCTCCCCATCGAAGCCATGTCCATCAAGGGCTTCAAAACGAAGTTCCAGCTTTACACCGTGCCCGGCCAGGTCATTTACAACACCACGCGCCAACTCGTGCTGCGCGGCGTGGACGGCATCGTGTTTGTCGCCGATTCGCAATACGAGAAAATGACGGAGAATGTCGAGAGCTTTCAAAACCTCACGGAGAATCTCCGCACCCTGAAGCTCAACTTCGAGGAAATCCCCTATGTCCTGCAATACAACAAGCGCGATCTGCCCAACGCCGCGCCGGTGGAATACATGGAATTTTTGCTGAACAACCGCGAGATTCAGGTGCCGTCGTTTTCGTCCGTGGCGCACCGTTGCGAAGGTGTGTTTGAGGCGCTCAACATGATCACGCGCATGTTGCTCAACAAATACATCAACCAGCACGAACCGCAGTACGCATGACATGGCCACTTTGCCCCAACTACTCGAGGAAGACATCCAGCGACTCGACGACGTCTTGCGCGGGTTCCTGGACCACACCGACGCCACCACGGCGTTGATCGTGGACAAGGGCGGCTTTCTCATCACCCACCAGGGCGATGCGCGGCAGTTTGATCTGACCACCATCAGCGCGCTGGCCTCAGGCGCGTATATGGCCAATCAGACCATCGCCAACCTCATTCACGAAACCAATTTCGACAGCGTCTATCAGGCGGGCGCCCAATACAGCATGTTCGTCACAAACGTGGATGAAGAGTGCCTCCTGCTGGTGGTCTTCAAAGCCCAAGTCGGCGTCGGCGTGGTTAAATACTACGTCAACGCCACCCGCGAACAAATTGCCCGCCAGCTCCAACTTGCGCACGAACGCGACCCCAGTGGTGGTCTCGATCTGTCCGTGCTCAATATTGCTGACACCAGCAACGTCTTCAAAAGAAAAGCCTCGGAGGTGGGGTGACTCGTGGCAAGTGACAAGCCTCCCGCACGGCGGCCTCTGTCACTTGTTACTTGTCAATCGTTACAGCCTTGAATGACTCCCGTCGCAAAACGGCGCGTTTTTTGAGTGCTTGCAGCCACACCAAGCCACCGTTTTCTCCCCGGTGATGTCCACCTTCTTCGGCGTAAAGCCCGTGCCTTTGTGTGAGCCGTCGCAGAACGGCTGTTGCTTGGACGCGCCGCACGCGCACCACCAGTAAGAACCAGTGGCCATTTTCTGCACGAACGGTGATTTTTTGGCGATGATGGGTTCTGACATGATTCAATTTGGGTTTCGGCCAGACTCTTAACCCAACCCGCCGGAAGAAGCAAGCCGCGCGCAAACGCGCGGGAAGAAAACTCAGTGTGAATCCGACTCGTCGTCGCGCGGCTCTTTGTCGCGGGTCAGCCACCAGACAACAATCGCCGGGCCAAAGCAGAGCGCCACGCCGATCGGCATCGTGCAGATATTCCAGAATTTATCCATAACGGTGCGGGAAGATGCCCGGCTGCCGGCGAAAGTAAAGCGCGGAGTGACTACGTCGGCGGAAAGGGCGTGCGAAGCGGCAGGCAATAGGGATCACTCCCACCGGGTTTGAGGAGGCGGATGGTAGTTGGGTCAATTGTGGCGCAAAACAGCCGCGCGCTCCACGGCGTCGTGGCGTTTCCAAGAACTCTAGCTCTTGGCCAAATCCTTCTCGGCGGTTTCAGCAAGAACAAGGAGTCGCCCGACCAGCCGGTAGTGCAGTGCAAACAACCGATCCAGGAGCGCATCACTATTGCGATAGATTGTTTCCAATTCATGCTCGCATACCTTCTCAAAGCGCGCGTATTCCGAGATCGTCAATTGCCCACGTGGATGCGGAAACGGATACTTAAGATTGCTCAACGGAGTTTCGATCTCGGTAATGAGCTTCCTCAATTCTCCCGCCAGCCGGGACATTTGTGCGTCCACGTCTTCGGGTTTGGAGTGATTGCCGCGATTCTGTGCAAGCGTCGTAAACGCGCGCAACCGCATGCCAATTCGATGAATGGACGGCATCACCGCGCCAATGGCCGCCAGCAATCCCGCAATCGCTTCGACTTCCAAAGTCGCTTCCCCGACCACTCCGCCTGCGCTTTGCGCGAGCCGTAGCGCGAGCGCCACTCGATTACGCAGCGCCGCGACAAACCCGTCCAGCTTTGCGATTTGCAGTTTGATCGCGTTTGACGCCTCTTCAATCGCGAATTTCGCAGCGGTTTCCTGTTCGGCCACCGACGTGGCGTATTCGGGCAGGCCAAATTCTTTCGCCTCAACTTTGAAGCCCGCCGCCGTGAGGTGCCACGCAGTCACAAAACCGATAAGCTGTTGCTGACGTCGCACGCATTCGGCGGAAGCCTTGGCAGCGTCAAACCGCAATCGCTCGCTCAGTTCCCGCGCTTCCCGCCATTGGGCTGCTGCCGCTTCACGGTCCGCCAACGGAGCAAACAACGCCTCAGTCAGCAATGGGACGAGGCTGATGTTCACGTCGCCATAAAATTTCCGGATCGCAGTGTCGGCTGCAGCATTGGCCGCACTCTCGCGGAGCATTTCCTCCGATGACACCAAATTCTGCGGCGAAAATTCCAGTTCCCACTGATTCTCGTACTGATGCCGCGTCACCACCTTGCTGGTTTCGGCGAAATCCGCGAACAATTCGGTCGTGGGCTTCTCGACTCGGAACACGCCCGGTTCGTTCAGCGCGCGCGCAGCCCTCACGCGGTCCGCATCACAAGGGTGCGTGTCAAACCATCCGGTCTTCTTCGAAACCGCCGAGCTGGCAAGTTTCTGGCGGATGTCGCCGGACAGTGCTCCGGCTTTGTGATCAATGAGCAGTGGGAGATTTTCCGGCAAACGATGGCCCGCCCAACTCTGGCGGACGTCCTCAAACGCGACCTGCGACGCGACATTCAACACCTGCATGCGGGCGGCGGTGGACTCGAACGCGTCGCTGCCCGCCACCTTCGCTTCGTAACTGTCCGCGTCGTATTCCATCTGTCGCAGCATGAAACAACTGATGGCCGTGCCTGCATGCATTAGTGCCCAAAGAATGCGCCGCGTCAGCCAGACGCATCCGCGCGCCGCATGCAGGACGACGCCGAGCCGCAGGTCAACACTCTTCGCCGAATGTTCCAACTCCACATCCCACTTGTCGCGTTCATACACGACGCGGGCGAACCAGAAATTGATGTTCCGGATCACGTAGGTCAGGCGCATCCCCGCGCCTTGCGCGAAATGACCAAATTCATGCGCCAACACTCCCGCGAACTGCCGCATGTCGAGGCCCACCGCCAGCGGCAACCCGATGGTGAGCACCAGGTCCTTGCTCCACAGGCCGCGGCGAAAACTGGCCGAGGCGTTGACCTGGCAGTCCACATCAATGCGGCAAGGCATCGGTGCGTGAACGAGTTGGCAGATTCGCCGCACGAACGCAAACAACAACGTCTCCTTCGCTGGATCAAGTGACAGCGACTCGTCTTTTTTCGCGCGTCGCGCAAAGAGCGGCTTCAACATGAAAAACACGAGAATGCCACCGGCAACTGCCGGGCCCAGGTAAAGGATCAGTTTTATGAACCCGCCCCCGGATCCGCTCATGATCCAACCGTTGTGCGTCAAGTGATACAGAACACCCCAGCCCGTCAGCACGATGAGCGCGAGGTAAATGGCCGGCAGCAACACCATCGCAAAGGCGACGACGGCGAGTCCGATGGTGTATAACGGCGAAAGCCTTGGGCGACGAATGTCCGCAGTGAACGCTTCGAGTGGAGAGTGGACGCGCGTCTCTGTGACTACGGGCAGCGGAGCAGTCATTCCGGCAGGATGCTGCGCAATCAGCAAAGACTCCGCAATGAGAAAGAAGAATTCACAGCAACAGGCCAGAAGGCCTTAAGGGAAGCCGGCGGCGACAAAGATTCCACGGCTCACGGAGATTTGAGCATCATCTTGAAAACGACATTTGTCTTATCTGGAACGCCGTTAACAAAAGTCACAGTTACGGGAGCAGACACCAAATTGGAAAACGAAACTGTTCGGGTAATTGACTCGCTTTGCGCTGGAGCTTGAAACCAAACGAGGTCATCTCGGCTCAAGTTATTGCCTGATTGTCTTCCGCTTCCCGAAGAGTCCGGGCCTGCCGACTTTTCCTGAATCTCATATGTTCCATCCACTGATTCAATTTCACGACCATCCGGTAATTGAATAATGGCGCTGACCAAAGGGCTGCCCCTCTTTGCCCTATCGCTGCGCTTTGACAACAGTTCTTTTTGCTCCTGAAGAAACGATGGCCACTTGCTGCCTGAAATCCATTCGATGTTTCCACTAACGAAAACCACCTGTCTTCCACCGTCCTTCGTTGTTTGCCCGTTATGTCCCAAAGGTTGTTTGCAATACAAGAGTGCGATTCGTGTGTCATCTGCCAGGGTCAAGCCATCCGTGTAGTGCCAGCCACAGGTGTCAGGGCCGAGTAGGTCGCCTCGATCGAGAATATCACGAACTGTATTCTCGGATATGGTCATTCCACGAGTAGCGTCGGCATCAAGATAGTTTGAGCGGCATAGCAAACTCAAAGATGCTTCCGGGGACGATTCTCCTGTTGGGTAGCGTCCGCCATTTTCCCTCGCATACTGCTCAAGCGCACCCATCACCCCGATAATGCAACAATGGCTTTGCCCAAAAGGAAACTTGGATTTGAAGTGATTACCGCCCAGAACCACCAAGACCACGATGATTCCTAAAACAATCGCGATGATGGAAATGCGTTTTTTTATTTCTTCCTCTGCCCCTTCGCCGCGACTTTCAGGCGCAGGGCGTTGAGCCGGATGAAACCGGTGGCGTCGTCCTGGTTGTAGGTCCTGCTTTGCGGGATCGGGTCGGCTTCCATCGTGGCGATCATAGCGGTGCTGGCGTGCAGTTCACGCCTTTTTCTTTCGTCTGGTTTTGGCTTTTTGTTTTGCCTCCATCCCGGCGTGAAAACCAATTTCACGCCTCGGCGGTTCGGGCAGCGGCGGCGGATCCAGGATGTCCATGACGCGCCGCAGCACTTCCACAATGGCAACTTCATGCCCGTCGAGTCGCGCGGTCAATTTCTTTTCCAAGGCGGCCAGTTGCCGCGCGAGCTCCTTCGTGCCGCCGAGCAGTTCGCGCATCTTCACGAACGCCCGCACCACAAACACGCTCATGCGCACCGCTTCCGGGCTGTTGAGTACGTTCGCAGCCATGATCGCGCCGTTTTCGGTGAAGGCGTAGGGAAGGAAGCGACGACCGCCGTGCGAACTTGAGGTTCCAATTTGGAACCTCAAGTTTTCAAACTCTGCTCGCGTGAGCCGAAACATAAAGTCATCCGGAAAGCGGCGTTGATTACGCTTCACTGCCTTGTTGAAAATCTTGGTGGGCGTTCCGTAAGTACGAGCCAGATCGGAATCGAGAATGACTTTTTGCCCCCGAATCGTCCGGATCAGCGAGTCAATTTTATCCACACGCGTTGGCGTTTGATCGCTCATGTTCGTTGCCTTTTGATCCGGTCACAATTTGTGACCGGTTCGCGATTCTATCTTGCGGTCGCAAATTGCGACCGCATCGCCGACTCAACTTGAGGTGCCAATTTGGCGCCTCAAGTTTGCTGACTTTCACTTCTTCCTCTGCACCTTCGCCGCGACCTTCAATCGCAGCGCGTTGAGCCGGATGAAGCCGGTGGCGTCGTCCTGGTTGTAGGCTTTGGTCGGGTCGGCTTCCATGGTGGCGATGTGCGGGTTGTAGAGGCTCACGGGGGATTTGCGGCCCGCAATCATGATGTTGCCCTTGTAGAGTTTCACGCGCACCGTGCCGGTCACGTTCTTCTGGCTCTCGGTCACGAGTGCCTGCAACGCCAGTCGCTCCGGCGCGAACCAGTAGCCGTAATACACCAATTCCGCGTAACGCGGGATGAGCGAGTCGCGCAGGTGCATGACTTCGCGGTCCATCGTAAGTGTCTCCATCTGCCGGTGCGCGAAATGCAGGATCGCGCCGCCGGGCGTCTCATACACGCCGCGCGATTTCATGCCCACGTAGCGGTTCTCCACCATGTCCACGCGCCCGACGCCATGTTTGCCGCCGAGACGATTTAATGTCTTCATCACGGCGAGCGGCGAAAGTTTTTTGCCGTTCACGGCCACGCAATTGCCCTTCGCGAAATCGAGCGTGACGAACTCCGGTTTATTGGGCGCGTCTTCGGGGAACACGGAGAGTGTGGTGAACGAGCCGCGATATTTCTTGTCGCTCGCGTCCATCCACGGGTCTTCGAGAATGCCCGCCTCGTAGGAGATGTGCAGAAGGTTGCGGTCGGACGAGAACGGTTTCTTCGCGCTGGCTTGCACCGGAATTCGCTTCTTCGCGCAATAGGCAATCATTTCGGCGCGACCCGGGAACTGGTCACGGAATCGGGCGTCGCGCCATGGGACAATGACCTGCAAATCCGGCGCGAGCGCGGCGGCGGTCAACTCGAAGCGTACCTGGTCGTTCCCCTTCCCCGTCGCGCCGTGGGCGATAGCGCCGGCCTTTTCCTTTTTCGCAATCTCGACCATGCGCTTGGCGATGAGCGGGCGGGCGATGCTCGTGCCGAGGAAGTATTGCCCTTCGTAAATTGCGCCCGCGTGAATAATCGGGTAGATGAAGTCGGTGGCGAATTCCTCCTGAAGGTCATCAATGTAAATCTTTGAAGCGCCGGTGTTGCGCGCCTTCTTTTCAAGGCCATGAAGTTCGTCCTCCTGCCCGATGTTCGCGCAGAAGGCGATCATTTCCGCGTCGTAGTTTTCCTTGATCCAGGAAAGGAGCACCGAGGTGTCCAATCCGCCCGAGTAAGCCAATACAATTTTCATGTGAACCAGATTAAAGCGGCAACCTGAATGGAACGCAAAGTGGAAATCCTCGCCCATGGAAGACAGAAAAAGACATTATTCTTTGCAAAAGTGGGCTAAATGAGCGAAGCTAGGCGTTGAAAATGCTTATTATCGTCTGAATTTACGCCAGACTGCGCCGGAGCAACATTAAACGAACATCATGCCTCAACGGTTTTCCCGCATTCTTGCCCTCGGCGTCGCGCTTGTCCTGGCGTTGAGCGTTTCCGGACAGCCGGTCACGGAAAAGATTTTATTGGGCCACGTGCCGCCAGTGGTGGCGCAGTTGAAGTCCAACGGACTTTTGCCGGCGACCAATCGGTTGCATCTGACCTTCAGCCTGCCGCTGCGAAACCAGCCGGAACTGGATGACTTGATCCGGCAGCTCTACGATTCGTCCAGCCCGAACTACCGCAAATTTATCACGCCGCAGGAATTCACGGCGCGCTTTGGGCCGGCGGAATCGGATTACGCCACTTTGCTGGAGTTTGCGCGGACGAACGGATTTGAAATCACCGGCACGCAGCCGAACCGGGTGCTCATGGATGTGGTCGGCACGGTGGCAACGGCGGAGCGGGTTTTTGGCGTCACCTTGCGCACCTACCGGCATCCGAAAGAGAATCGCGATTTTTATGCCCCTGACACGCAACCTTCGGTGGCGGCTCCGGTCGCTTTGCTGGACGTCATCGGGCTGGACAACTATTCCCTGCCCCGACCCAAGAGTGCGCTCAAGCCGTTGACGACGACTTCGCAGGCGACGCCGCGCAGCGGTTCCGGCAGCGGCGGCAGTTACCTGGGCAACGATTTTCGCGCCGCCTATGTGCCCGGCACGCCCCTGACGGGCAGTGGGCAGAGTGTGGCGCTGCTGCAGTTTGACGGCTATTATCCGAGCGACATCGCCTCCTACCTGACTACCGCTGGTTACCCGTTGAGTCTGACCAATGCGCTGATCAACGTGCCGGTCAATGGCGGCGTTTCCAAGCCGGGCAGTGGCAACAGCGAAGTGTGTCTCGACATTGAAATGGTGATGTCCATGGCGCCAGGAGTGTCAAACATATATGTCTATGAAGGCCCCAATGGCAGCACCTCCTGGCCAACGATTTTAAGCAAAATTGCCAATGACAATCTGGCCAGACAGGTCAGTTGTTCCTGGGGCAGCACTTCCGCCGGCGCTCCGGATCCGACTTCCGAGGGGATTTTCAAGCAAATGGCGGCGCAGGGACAGTCGTTTTTCAATGCCTCTGGCGACTCGGACGCGTTCGTAGGTGGAATTCCGTTTCCATCGGAAAGCACCAACATCACACAGGTCGGCGGGACGACCTTAAGCACCACCGGGCCAGGCGGAGCGTGGTCATCGGAGACGGCTTGGAACTGGGGCGGCGGCACCGGCACCAGCGGCGGCGTCAGCGCCAATTACGGGATTCCCGTCTGGCAACAGGGCATCAGCATGGCGGCCAATCTGGGTTCCACCAGCATGCGCAATGTGCCGGATGTGGCGCTCACCGGCGACAACGTGTATGTCGCTTACAACAATGGCAGTTCCGGCGTCTTTGGCGGCACCAGTTGCGCCGCGCCGTTGTGGGCAGCCTTCACCGCGCTGATCAACCAGCAGGCGGCGGCCGTGACCAGCCCGCCGATGGGATTCATCAATCCCGCCATTTACGCCATCGGGAAAGGAGGCAACTACAACACCTGTTTCCACGACACGACCACCGGCGACAACTACTGGACCAAAAGCCCGACGAATTTTCCCGCAGTTACCGGCTTCGATCTTTGCACCGGCTGGGGCACGCCCAAAGGAACCAATCTGATCAATACACTGGTGCCGCTGGTTTTCGCCCCGTCCATCGCGGCTGGCACTTGGACATTGCTCGCGGAAAGCGCCTCGCCGACGAACGGCGCGATTGATCCCGGCGAGACGGTGGCGGTGAGTTTCGCCCTGCAAAATCAGGGCAGTCTGGCCACCAGCAACCTCGTCGCCACGCTCCAGCCGAATGCCGGGGTGCTGGCGCCGGGTGCGCCGCAAACCTACGGCGTGCTGGCGGCTTTTGGCGGTTCGACCAACCGGCCGTTCACTTTCACCGCCGCGGGAACTTGTGGTTCAAGCATCGTCGCCGGGCTACAACTTCAAGATGGCACGAACAATCTCGGCACTGTCAGCTTCACCTTGCCGTTGGGCAAAGGCCTTGGTTTGTCCCAAAACTTTGACGGGGTGACGGCTCCCAACCTGCCCTCGGGCTGGACGATGGCGAATGTGGTCGGCACGGCGGCCATTTGGACAACGACTACGGCTTCCTTCGACACGTCGCCCAATTCTGCTTTCATTGCCGATCCGGTCAATCCCGGCGAAAACGCCCTTGTTTCACCGTTGGTTTTCATTTCCAGCACCAATGCCCAGCTCGCCTTCCGCCACAATTACAGTCTGGAATATGGCACCAGCCATGGCAAAACCTACTACTACGACGGCGGTGTGCTGGAGATTCAAATCGGCAATGGCGCTTTCACCGACATCCTCTCGGCGGGAGGAAGTTTTGTCGCGGGCGGTTACAACCGAACCATCACCACTTCATCGGACAATCCGCTCGGTGGTCGCTCCGCCTGGGTCGGCAGTTCCAGTGGTTGGGCCTCTGTCACCGTCAACCTGCCGTCATCCGCTGCCGGGCAAAACATTCAATTGCGTTGGAACTGCGCCACGGACACCGGCAACGTCGGAAGCAGTGCGGTCGGATGGTATGTGGATTCAGTATTGATTACCGATGGCGTCCCCACCTGCCTCTCGGTGCTTACCGACATCGCCGCGAGCCAGTCGCTGGCAACCACCTCGCTTCAGGTCGGGCAAAACCTGATCTACACGCTCGCCGTAACCAACCTAGGACCGCAGCCAGCCGCGAATGTGATTCTCACCGACACCGTGCCGGCGAATGTGACGTTCGTATCCGCCTCGCCCGGTTGCATCTATTCGGCGGGACAGGTCATCTGTCCGGTGGGAATGTTGGCCCCGGCCTCCCTCACCAATTTCACGGTGACGTTCGCGCCCGCCGGAGGCAGTGTATTCACCAATTTCGTCAGCGTCGGCACGGTCACGCCGGAAATCAGCACCGCCAACAACACGGCCACGCTCGTCACCACGCAGTCCGCTTCCGCGCCGCCCAGCATTACCGGCTCCGTCACGAACCGCACCCTCCAGTGCGGCAGCAATAGCGTCACTTTTTCCGTCACCGCATCCGGCACGCCGCCGTTTGCCTATCAATGGAGTCTCGATGCCGTGCCGGTTTTCGGCGCGACGAACACCAGTTACTCGCTCACCAATCTCCATCTGCCCAATCACACAGTTGCCGTCACGGTGACCAATCTTTACGGGAGCGTCACCAGCAATGCCCTGTTGACCGTGCTCGACACGCTCATGCCGAGCATTGCGCTCAACGGCGGCAATCCCATTTATGTCGAGCTGGGCAACGTGTTTGCCGATCCCGGCGCGACGGCCAGCGACACATGCATGGGCGTTGTGCCGGTCACTGTCAGTGGTTCGGTCAATACCAATGCGGTTGGAACCAACACGCTGACTTACACGGCCACCGACGGCAACGGCAACACCAACACCGTCCCGCGCAGCGTCATCGTGCGCGACACCACGCCGCCGACAATTTTGTGGAGCTTTACGAACTTGGTGTTGGCAGCGGACACGAATTGCAGCGCGCGGATGCCGGACGTGACCGGAACAAATTTCATTATGGCAACGGATTTGTCCGGTGCGCTCACGATTCTGCAAAGCCCGACGAATACCGCGATTCTTTCGCTTGGGACCAATGTGGTCATCATCACCGTCAAAGACTCATCCGGCAACGCCGCCTATTCGACGAATAGAATTGTGGTTCAGGATCAAACGCCGCCGGTGATCTCGAGCCAGCCGCAAAGCCAGACCAATTTCGCCGGTGCCACTGCGACGTTTACCGCCGGGGCCACCGCCTGCACGCCGGTCGCGTTCCAGTGGTATTTCGCCAACGCCGCTCTCGCCGCCAAAACCAACAGCACGCTCACGCTGTCCAATCTCACCCTGGCAGCGGCCGGAAATTATTTCGTCATCGCCACCGCGTCCGGCGGTTCCAGCACCAGCGTCGTCGCCACGCTCACGGTGAATCTGCTTTCATCAACCGTCGCGCTCGCTTCATCCGTGAATCCGTCCGGCTTCAAGGACAGTGTGAATTTCACCGCCAGCGTCACACCGACGAACGCAACTGGCACCGTGCAGTTTTTCACCAACGGCACGGCATTTGATTTGCAAACCCTGGTCGCGGGCGGTGCCGTCAGCACGAATCTCACGCTTTTGCCACGCGGCACCAACCTCGTTACCGCCGTTTATTCGGGTGATTCCAATGATTTGCCGTCCACCAACCTGCTGGCCCAGATCGTCACCAACCACCCGCCGGTGGCCGCACCGGCCTTTTACACCAACACTCCCAGTCTCACGTTGAACATTCCCATCGCCGGGCTGGCTACGAACTGGAGCGACGTGGATGGTGACGTTGTCTCGCTGGCCAGTGTCAGCGTCAGCACCAATGGAATCACATTGACGAACAACGACACGGCGCTCGTTTACTTTAATTCCAACAACGTCGCCGACCAGTTTACCTGCACCATCGCCGACGGTTGGGGCGGAACAAATCTCCAGACCGTTTCCATCGCACCCGCGCCGCTGACCAATACCACGCCGCTGATCACCGGCATCGTGGCTGGAGGCAACGGCAGCGTGATCTTGAACCTTGGTGGCGCACCGGGCTACACCTACATTCTGGAAACGACGACGAATTTACCCGTGCTTGTTGCCTGGCTGCCCATCGCGACGAACACGCTCACCACGAACGTCTGGCCGTTCACCGACCTCGGCGCCACCAACTTTCAGCAACGGTTTTACCGGCTCAAACTCGCACCGTGATTCTCCTTCAAACTGTCTCGCGGCTTGGTGAGTCCCTTCTTGTCGCGGGCGGGATGATCTGATTCTCGGCGGGCTGGGCCAGCCAGAGTCATGGTGGAAACCCGATAGCCAGTTTCACCGCTGAATATTCCGGGTGAATCTCGCCGGCGCGCGTGCGGATGGTGAGTGGTGGTTCTTCCCAAGAACGTCCGCGAAACCATTCCGGCAAATCGTTCGCGCGCATCAGGCCGAACAACGCCAGCAGCGGCGGCTCATCCTCACGGAAAACCACCGGACGTTTGCGGACGATGGCCAATCCCGCTGCTTTCGCGCCCGCTTCCATTCGGGCGAGTTGCGCCGGCTCGTTTGGAAAGACACACGCGAAGAAACCGCCCCGCGCGAGATGTCTGGCCGCAACCGTGCAGTAATCCGCCACCGTGCCGCGCAACTCGAAGCGACACGCGAGCCGTTGCGGGTGGTCGCTCTTCACACCCGCGTCCGGCGGGAAATACGGCGGGCTGCCGGTAATGAGGTCAAACTTTTCATCTGCGTGCAGAAGGTTCGGGGCGCGAAAATCGCCCTCTCGAATTTCGTAGCGATCAGTGAGTCCGTTGTAGCGCGCGGACTTTTGCGCGAGCACGACGCTTTCCGGCTGCGCCTCCGCCGTGACGAATCGCGCGCCCGGCAATCGCCACGCACAAATCATCCCCACCGCGCCAATGCCGCTGCCGAGATCGAGCGCGGAGCACGCCGTGGGACACCAACTCGTGCCATACCATGCCGTAAGTATGTCGTCGGTGGAAAAGCGATGGCCGTCGCGCAGTTGGAACAACCGGAAATGTCCGCTGATGGCATCGAGGGTTTCGTGTGACTCAACCGTCACGCCCGAAGCGAGTCCGGGCGGGACGGGCCCGGGCTTGGCCCAGCCTTTGAAATGCGTTTCGCGGGTCACGTCGTCGCCAGTTTTGTCTTCTATCCGCCTTCAAACGCTTCGTCATCCCATGACGCCGGGTCGTCGAGTGATTCGAGGTGCGTGAAGACTACCGAGTCCGGCAGCGCACGACGGATATCGGCTTCGATTTTGTCCAGTAGTTCATGACCGCGTTGCACCGTCCAATCGCCGGGGACGAGAACGTGGGTGGAAACAAATTTCCGCGCGCCGGACTGTCGCGAGCGCAGCGCATGGAATTGGATACCCGTTTGTTCGTAAGTTTGCAGAACTTTGCGCACGGCGACCATGTCCCCGGCGGGAAGTGCAATGTCCATCAATCCGGCGATGGAGCGCCGGACAATTTGGATACCGGTCCATACGATGTTCGCTGCTACAAGCAATGCCACAACGGGGTCAAGCCACAGCCATTTCGTCAGCGCGACCAAACCCACGCCCACGATGACGCCGACGGACGTCCACACGTCCGTGAGCAAATGACGCGCATTGGCTTCAAGGGTGATGGAATTGTGCGTCCGGCCCACACGGAGGAGCAGGAGCGCCACGCCAAGATTGACGATGGAAGCCACCACCGAAACCGCCAGGCCCAGCCCGACGGCTTCCAACGGTTTTGGCATGATGAGCCGCAACACCGCCGCAACAGCGATGCTGACCGCCGCGACGAGAATCAACCCCCCCTCGACGCCGCTGGAAAAATACTCGGCCTTGCCGTGACCGTATGCGTGGTCTTCATCCGCCGGTCGCGCGGCCACTGTCAACATCGCCAGCGCCATTATGCCGCCGACCAGATTGACAAGCGATTCGACCGCGTCCGAAAGCAACCCGACCGAGCCGGTGATGAAATACGCCGCCGTCTTGAGCGCAATCGTGACAAGCGCCGCGACGATGGACAGCCAGGCAAAACGGGTTAGGAATTGGCGGTTCACGTTCAGCGAATTAGACACCAACGAACAGAGTTCGCCAAGCTTGTTGGAGTTCAGTCTTCAGGCTGTCCCGCGCTCCGACGTGACGTCGGAAGCAAGCCAAGGCTTGGACTCCAACATGTGGCAAAACATCGCGTCGCGGAGCTTCGGCTCAAACCACGTGCTCTTGGGGGGCATGATGCCGCCCGCGTCAGCGATGGTCATCAAGTCCTCGATGCTCGTTGGGAACATGCTAAAGGCGCACGAACATTCGCCAGAGTTCACAAGCTTCTCCAACTCTGCCGTGCCGCGAATGCCGCCGACAAAATTGATGCGCTTGCTCGTGCGCTGGTCGGCAATGCCGAAGATCGGATCAAGCACGTGTTTTTGTAGCAATGTCACGTCGAGCTTCTCGATGGGATCGTTCGTCACCGTGAGCTGCGGGTGAAAATGGAGCGTGTGCCACTTGCCGCCAATGAACAAGCCAAGCTCGTGTTTGCGTGTAGGTTTCGCCGCTCCACCGGACTCGATGACGAAAACCGCACCGAGTTTCTCCAGCAGTTTCGCGGGCGAAAGCCCGTTCAAATCTTTCAGCACCCGGTTGTAGGGCAGGATTTGCATCTGGTTGTGCGGGAAGATCAC
>Ga0315268_10001593_pt1 | contig 26140 bp, 20 predicted proteins | sample C1_top_MG_FD_204535 | JGI IMG/M metagenome (GOLD analysis project Ga0315268, IMG submission 204535) | Sediment microbial communities from Yellowstone Lake, YNP, Wyoming, USA - C1_top | ecosystem: Environmental > Aquatic > Freshwater > Lake > Sediment | place: USA: Wyoming | collected 2017-08-01
TCACCGGGGCCGGTTTGTGGATGCTGCTGGAGGCCGAGTTTCTTGCGATCACCCTGGTGCTGGTTTATATCGGCGCGGTGATGGTGCTGTTCCTGTTCGTGGTGATGATGCTTAACCTCAACATCGAAAAAATGCGTGAAGGGTTCTGGTCGAATCTTCCGTTGGCGGCCTTTGTCGGACTCCTGATGGCAATTGAAATGGTGCTCGTTTTGACGGTGGCGGGACGCACCATAGGCGGCGATCCGACTCGCCACGCTGCGGGTTATAGCAATACCAAGGAACTGGGCCTGCTGATCTATACCGACTACGTTTATCCGTTCGAGATCGCCGCCGTGATCCTGCTGGTGGCGATTATCGCCGCGATCGCAATCACCTTGCGCCGTCGCGTGGGCACCAAGCACCAGGATCCGTCGTGGCAGGTGAGCGTCAAGCGCAAGGATCGCGTCCGCATGATTTCGATGCCGGCGGAAGTTGAGTCAGCAGGGATGGGCAGCTTGGCGCCCAACTCGCAAAAGGAAGGGGAATAAAGTGCTGACATTAACCCATTTTTTGATTCTGGGCGCGCTGCTGTTTGCTATCAGCGTGGTGGGGATTTTCCTCAACCGCAAGAACCTGATCATCATCCTGATGGCGATCGAATTGATGCTGCTGGCGGTGAACATGAATTTCGTCGCTTTTTCGCATTACATGAACGATACCGCCGGACAAGTTTTCGTTTTCTTCATCCTCACTGTTGCTGCGGCCGAATCGGCCATAGGCCTCGCGATTCTGGTGGCGCTATTCCGCAACCTGAATACGATTAACGTGACTGAGCTGGATCATTTGAAAGGGTAAGAATAGTCCTGAGTGCTGAGTCCTGAGTGCCGAGTTTCGGTTGATCTCAGGACTCAGCACTCAGGACTCAGGACTGAATCTTATGACTGAAATGCAAAAACTCTATCTGCTGGTTCCGCTGGCGCCGTTGGCAGGCGCTGTGATCGCCGGCCTGTTCGGCCGGATGATCGGGCGTTCGGCTTCCCATTGGGTGACCATCCTCAGCGTCGCCATCTCCTTCATCGCCTCCGTGGTGATCTTTCAGGATGTGCTTGCCGGACACACTTTCAATGGCAGCGTTTATACTTGGCTTACCACCGGGGAGACTCGTTTCGAGGTCGGCTTCCTGATCGACCGCCTGTCGGTGCTGATGATGCTGGTGGTCACCTTCGTCTCGCTGATGGTGCACATCTACACCATCGGCTACATGGCCGATGACCCCGGCTATCAGCGCTTCTTCAGTTATATTTCGCTGTTCACCTTTGCCATGCTGATGCTGGTGATGTCGAATAACTTCGTCCAGCTGTTCTTCGGCTGGGAAGCGGTGGGCGTAGTCTCCTACCTTCTCATTGGCTTCTGGTACACCCGGCCGACTGCAATCTACGCCAATCTCAAGGCGTTTCTTGTCAACCGCGTAGGCGATTTCGGGTTCCTGCTGGGAATCGGCCTGGTGCTGGCAAACTTCGGCACGCTCGACTATGCTGCGGTGTTCGCCCAGGCGCCTGAAATGGCAGGCCACACCATTACCCTGATTGAAGGGCAAACCTGGTCCTTGCTGACACTGATCTGTATTCTGCTGTTCGTCGGCGCCATGGGCAAATCGGCTCAATTCCCCCTGCACGTCTGGCTGCCCGATTCGATGGAAGGCCCGACACCGATTTCCGCGCTGATCCACGCAGCGACCATGGTGACGGCCGGCATTTTCATGGTGGCGCGCATGTCGCCCCTGTTCGAGTTGTCTGAAACCGCGCTCTCGGTGGTTATGATAATCGGTGCCATCACCGCGCTGTTCATGGGCTTCCTGGGCGTCATCCAGAACGACATCAAGCGGGTGGTGGCCTACTCGACGCTTTCGCAGCTTGGCTACATGACGGTGGCACTGGGCGCATCCGCCTACTCGGTGGCGATTTTCCACCTCATGACACATGCCTTCTTCAAGGCGCTTCTGTTTCTGGCGGCGGGCTCGGTCATCATCGGCATGCACCATGACCAGGATATCCGCCACATGGGAGGTCTGCGCAAGTACATGCCGATTACCTGGATCACATCGCTGATAGGCTCGCTGGCACTGATAGGCACGCCCTTCTTCGCGGGTTTCTATTCCAAGGACAGCATTATCGAGGCGGTTGGCCTGTCTCACCTGCCGGGTTCCGGCTTCGCATATTTTGCGGTGGTGGCGGGTGTTTTTGTCACGGCATTCTATTCCTTCCGCATGTATTTCCTGGTGTTTCATGGCAAGGAGCGCTTCCAGGCGCACTCCGGTCATGGTCAGGATGAGCACGGCCATGGCCACGGGGGCAAGCCCCATGAGTCGCCCTGGGTGGTTACCTTTCCGCTCATCATGCTTGCGATTCCTTCGCTGGTGATTGGCTATTTCGCCATCCAGCCCATGCTGTTCGGGGATTATTTCAGTAACGCGATTCATATTGCACATAACCACCCGGCCATGGAAGAACTCGCTACAGAATTCCACGGCGCCTTTGCCATGGCGATCCATGCGCTGACTACGCTGCCGTTCTGGCTGGCTGTTTCAGGTGTGGTGCTTTCCTGGTTCTTCTATCTGAAGCGTCCGGATATTCCTGAGATGCTCAAAAATCGCCTCAGCTTTATTTATGGGGTTCTGGAACGCAAATATGGTTTCGATGAATTCAACGACTGGTTTTTTGCCGGCGGCGCCCGCGCACTGGGGCGTGGCCTGTGGAAGGTCGGCGATGTCACGCTGATCGACGGGTTAATGGTCAATGGCACGGCCAGGTTGGTGGGCAGGTTCTCCGCTTTGCTCCGCCAACTCCAGACCGGATATATTTACCACTACGCTTTCGCCATGATTATCGGTGTGTTCGTGCTGATGACTTGGTTTGTTAAGGGATAAGAACAAGATATGACTGCTGGCCTGCCATTGTTGAGTCTGGTTATCTGGGTGCCGATCGCGGCCGGCGTTGCCGTGCTTGCCACCGGCAGCGACCGCAATGCAGGATTGGCGCGGATTCTGGCGCTGCTTGGCGCCTTGGCGAGCTTCATTGTCAGCCTGCCGCTCTACACTCAGTTCGATACTTCGCAGGCGGGGATGCAGTTTGTTGAAATCAGCCCCTGGATCGAAACGTTCAAGGTGACCTATCATCTTGGTGTGGACGGCATATCCGTCCTGTTCATCCTGCTCACAAGTTTTACTACCCTGCTGGTAGTGATTGCCGGCTGGAAAGTGATCGAAAAGCGTGTGGCGCAGTACATGGCGGCTTTCCTCATCCTGTCCGGTTTGATGATTGGTGTTTTCGCCGCGCTTGACGCCATACTGTTCTACGTATTCTGGGAAGCGATGCTGATTCCGATGTTCATCGCCATCGGTGTATGGGGCGGGCCCAACCGGGTTTACGCCGCGGTCAAGTTCTTCCTTTATACCTTGCTTGGCTCCCTGTTGATGCTGGTGGCGTTCATCTACCTGTACAACAAGGCTGGTACGTTCGAGATTCTCGATTTCCACCGGCTGCCGCTGTCCATGACCGAGCAAGTGCTGATCTTCTTCGCGTTCCTCGTCGCGTTTGCGGTCAAGGTGCCGATGTGGCCGGTGCATACCTGGTTGCCGGACGCCCACGTCGAGGCGCCTACCGGTGGTTCCGTGGTGCTGGCAGCGATCATGCTGAAAATGGGTGCTTATGGCTTGCTGCGCTTTTCTCTGCCGATCACGCCTGATGCGAGCCATGCCCTGTCCGGTTTCATGATTACCCTGTCGCTCATTGCGGTCGTCTACATCGGCCTGGTGGCGCTGGTACAGACCGACATGAAGAAACTGATTGCTTATTCGTCTATTTCACATATGGGCTTCGTCACGCTGGGATTTTTCATCTTCAACGCTTATGGCATTGAGGGCGCCCTGGTGCAGATGATTTCCCACGGCTTTATCTCCGCCGCACTCTTTCTATGTGTGGGCGTGCTTTACGATCGCATGCATTCGCGTGCAATCGCCGATTACGGCGGGGTGGTGAACAGGATGCCGGTGTTTGCCTCCTTCTTTGTGCTGTTTGCCCTGGCTAATTCCGGGCTGCCTGCAACCAGTGGTTTTGTCGGCGAATTCATGGTGATCATGGGCGCGGTAAAGGTTAATTTCTGGTACGCCTTCCTCGCCGCAATCACACTGATTTTTGGCGCAGCTTACACGTTGTGGATGGTAAAGCGCGTGGTCTTCGGGGCCGTTGCCAACGAGCATGTCGAAAAGCTTAGCGACATCAGTCCGCGCGAGTTCCTGGTGCTAGGCCTGCTCGCTGTCGCTGTGCTTGGCATGGGCCTGTATCCGCTTCCGTTTACCGAAGTAATGCACCAGTCGGTAAACAACCTGCTGTCGCATGTGGCACAAAGCAAGTTATAAGAGAGAAGAGAAATGACGATCGCTGTGCCCAATTTGATGCCCGCACTGCCGGAAATCTTCGTGCTGACCATGGCATCGCTGATTCTGGTGGTCGATCTCTTCCTGTCCGGCAAAAACCGCTTTATCAGCTACGCCTTGACTCAGCTTACCCTGCTCGGCGCCGCCTGGATCACTGTCAGCACCAGCAGCCTGGAAGTGACGCACACCTTCAGCGGTATGTTCGTGGATGACGTCATGGCGGACGTGTTGAAAATGATGACCTACATCACCGTGTCGGTGATGCTGGTCTATAGCCGCAGCTATCTTCAGTTGCGCAACCTGTTCCAGGGCGAATTTTTCGTGCTGCTGCTGTTCGCCATGCTGGGCATGATGGTGATGATTTCGGCCAGCCATTTCCTCACCCTGTATCTTGGCCTGGAACTCCTTTCCTTGGCCCTGTACGCGCTGGTGGCGTTGCAGCGCGATTCCTCCGCGGCGACCGAAGCAGCGATGAAGTATTTTATTTTGGGCGCGCTGGCTTCAGGGCTGTTGCTCTATGGCATGTCCATGATTTACGGCGCGACCGGCAGTCTCGACCTCGGCAACATCGCTGCTGCAATTCAGCAGGGCACGGGAAGCAGGACTGTCCTGATATTTGGCTTGGTATTCATCGTTTCTGGCCTGGCATTCAAGCTCGGCGCAGTGCCTTTCCACATGTGGGTGCCCGATGTCTATCAAGGTTCGCCGACTGCAGTGACGCTGTTTATAGGCTCTGCACCAAAAATTGCCGCCTTTGCCTTCATCATGCGCCTCCTGGTCGAAGGATTGCAGGGGATGATGCATGACTGGCAGGGAATGCTGATCATCATGGCGGTGCTGTCAATGGCGATCGGCAACATTACCGCTATTGCGCAAACCAACATCAAGCGCATGCTGGCCTACTCCACCATCTCCCATATGGGCTTTCTGCTGCTGGGCTTTATTTCCGGCAGCCTGAACGGCTACAGCGCTTCCATGTTCTATGTGCTGGTCTACGTGCTGATGAATCTCGGCAGTTTCGGCATGATACTGCTGCTGTCGCGCCAGGGCTTCGAGGCGGAGAACATCGATGATTTCAAGGGGCTGAATCAGCGCAAGCCCTGGTATGCATTCCTGATGCTGCTGGTGATGTTCTCCATGGCCGGCGTGCCGCCTACGGTAGGCTTTTATGCCAAGCTGTCCGTACTGCAGGCAGCGCTGCAGGCAGGTTTCCTCTGGGTGGTTGTATTTGCAGTGCTGATGTCGGTGATTGGTGCCTTCTATTATCTGCGCATCATAAAAGTGATGTATTTCGATGCGCCCCAAGATCAATCGCCGATAGTCGCGCAGTCTGACATGAGCATGCTCTTGAGCGTGAACGGAATGGCGGTGCTGGCACTCGGCATCCTGCCGCAGCCTTTGATGGCGCTGTGCGCCTACAGCATTCAGCATTCGTTGTTATGACTCAAGCGTTGATTCTGCTTGTGTTGACGTTTCTTGCGGCAAATACTCCTTTCCTGCTCGAGCGCAGACTTTTCATCCTGCCGTCTTCCGGTAGGGCTAAAGGCGTAGGTTGGCGACTGCTGGAAATGGTGCTGCTGTATTTTATCGTGGGCGGACTGGCTTATCTGGTGGAGAAGAACCTTGGGCCGGTCCAGCAGCAGCATTGGGAGTTCTATGCCACGACTGTGTGCCTGTTCCTGGTGTTTGCATTCCCCGGCTTCGTTTACCGCTATCTGTGGCGGAGACAGGGCGCCTGATCAAGCGCCCGCCGGATGAAGGCCGTTTAAAAGGCAGTTAGCCTGTACGGCGCCCGCGTCTTCCCTGAAGTAAGACATCCCCGACCACAGCATTCGTAGCGTTCTCATCTATTCTGTTTTTGCTCCGGAATCAGCTGGTATTGCGCGAAACCTGGCATCTTGGGCATTGTATGCGCTACCCGACCTCAACACGAAAAGAGTCGGGACATGTAAAACATCATTAATCGGGGGTTTTAATGGATGCGCCAGATCTGACCGAAAAACAGTTGTCCAGCACCAGCGTCTACGACGGTCGCCTGTTGCATGTCAAGGAAGACCAGGTTTTGTTGCCCAATGGCAACACCGCCACACGCGAATATATCGTTCACCCCGGTGCGGTTGTCGTCGTGCCACTGTTGGAGAATGGTGATGTTCTGCTGGTGCGCCAGTTTCGCTATCCCTTGCAGCGTGATTTCTTCGAATTGCCAGCGGGCAAGATCGATGCAGACGAGGATGTGCTTGCATGCGGACAGCGCGAATTGCTGGAGGAAACCGGTTATGTTGCAAAAGCATGGCAGTACCTGACGACGATACACCCCTGCATCGGCTATTCGGACGAAAGGATACTCATTTATCTGGCGCGGGAGCTGACCGAACATGAGCATCAGCGCGACGAGGACGAATTCCTGGAAAACGCCCGCCTGCCGCTGGTTACGGCATTGGAATGGGTACGTGACGGGCGCATCAGCGACGTGAAAACCATCATCGGCCTGTTTTGGGCGGAGAAAATTGTCGAAAAGAGGTGGGTGCCATAGAATGGGGAATGCCGAGGCGGAGAATCCGGGCAGCGATAACTATGACCAGAACCAATGAAGCCTATTCCCGTGTCGTCATCGACGCCCAGCTTGCAGATCAAGGCTGGAACACGCAAGACCAGAACAGCGTCCGCTATGAAGTGGTTGTCGGCGACGGCACGCGCGCCGACTATGTGCTGTGCGACCGTCATGGTCGCTCGTTGGCCGTCATTGAGGCAAAGCGTTTCTCGGTGAGTCCGGGCGATGCTGCCGAACAGGCCAAGGGCTATGCCCGCCAGCTTGGCGTGCCCTACATCTTCCTCACCAACGGCAACGAAGTGCAGTTCTGGGAATGGGAGCGCGAAGCCTTCCCCCATTCGATCAAGACATTCTTCAAGCAGGACGACCTCGAACGCCGTTTCGCCACCCGCCAGCTTCGCCGCGATCCGCTCGCCGTCAACATAGACACCCGCATTGTCGAGCGCGACTACCAGATCGAGTGTATCGACACCCTCTGCCGCGAGATCGAGCAGGGACGGCGCAAGCTCCTGGTCGAAATGGCCACCGGCACCGGCAAGACGCGTACCGCCGCCGCCTTCATCAAGCGGCTGTTCGAGGCCAATGCCATCACCCGCGTGCTGTTTCTGGTGGACCGCATCCCCTTGGCCAAGCAGACCGAGGACGCTTTCGCCGAGCACCTGCCAGACTACCCCGCCTATGTGCTGCGTGCCGGGCGGCGGTTCCAGGATGAAAAGCAAATCACCATCACCACGCTGCAAAGCATGGTGAACATCTACGCCGATTATTCGCCGGGCTATTTCGATCTTGTTATCAGCGACGAGTGCCACCGCAGCATCTATGGCCAATGGAAGAAAGTGCTGCTGCACTTCGACGGCGTGCAGGTCGGCCTCACCGCCACGCCCTGCGTGGCCGAGGGCGACCTTGGCGACGAGGAAGACACACTCTTCGTGCGCGACACCTTGCGGTTCTTCGAGGTCGAGAAGCCCTCCTTCTCCTACAAACTCAAAGACGCGATCCGCGAGGGCTATCTTGCGCCGTATCAGATTTACAAGGCCATCACCGTCAAGACCGCTGCTGAGGGCGGCTTCGAGGTCAAGCGCGACGAACTGGACTGGTCGGCGATGGATACCGACACACGCGTCGAGTTCGAGAAACTGTTTCAGGCCATAGACACCCTGGTGGTCGATCCTTCCGCTCTGGAACGCCGCTTCACCATTCCAGAACGCAACCGCGCCATCGTGCGCGAGTTTCGCCAAGTGTTGGACAAGGGCTATGTCGATCACAAGGGTGTCTTGCGACAACCCATGTTTGGCAAGACCATCGTATTCGCCGTCAACAAGCGCCATGCCGAGACGCTGGCGCAACTCTTCGATACCCAGTTTGCCGACCTGAAACCCTCGCCCGACATCCGCTATGCGGACTATGTGGTATCCGGCATGGGCAGCGACGACACCCTCGACGGCATGAGCAAGATTCGCCGCTTCAAGAAAGAGCCGTTCCCCAAGATTCTCGTTTCGGTGAACATGCTCGACACCGGCTTCGACTGCCCCGAGGTGGTGAGCCTGGTCTTCGCCCGCTTCACCCGCTCGACCATCCTCTACCAGCAGATGCGCGGGCGTGGCACGCGCAAGGCGACAGGCAAGCCCGTCTTCACCATGTTCGACTTCACTGGCGTGTGCGACTACCACGGTGACGATGACCCGATGGCCGAGGGTGGCGTGATGATCGCCAAGACCCCCTCGAAGAAAAAATACGAGCCGCGCCGCCTGCTGGCATTGGACATCGACGACCACATCGACCCGACGACGCGGGAGTGGATCAGCATCGATGAAAACGGCAACATGATCTTCCCCGAGGCCTCCGAGCAGAAAGCCGCCGAACTGGGCACCCGCTTCGAGGCATGGCTGCTGGCACGGGAGGATATCAACCCCGGCGAGGAAAGTTGGCTACGCATGATCGGCAGCCAGTTGCGCGCCAACGCGGGCAGCATGGACGAGTTCAGCGTCGGCCATTTCGCTTTCCATCCGTTTTCGCAGTTGGGCGGCTACCCGCAGGCGGTGCGCGTCTTCGGCGGCGAGGAACGCCTCGAAGCGTTGATCGACAGCCTGAATGCCGCCGTCTTCGGCCATGACAAATTGGCGTCGCCGGACACTTTCAGCCATGACGGCAGACGCGGGTTGATGCAATGACATTATGGGTTTACATCCTTCGTTGTGCAGATGGCTCTTACTACACAGGGCACACCGATAACCTTGAAAAACGTATGGGTGAACATCAAATCGGCGCATGCGGTGGATACACGGCGGAACGTTTGCCGGTCGAGCTGGCGTGGTCTCAGGAATGCGCTACCCGCGAAGAAGCCTTGGCTGCGGAATTGCAGATCAAGGGTTGGAGCCGGAAAAAGAAGGAAGCCATGATGCGGGGCGATTGGGGTGAGGTGAATCGTCTCGGTCGTGGTAAACATCGTCACCAGCGGACTGCCGTTGGCGCTTCGACTTCGGCGGCCACGGCCCCTACGCTTCATGCTTCGACTTCGGCGGCTTTGCCGCCTACGCTCAGCACGAACGGGGAGGGTGCCGTTCACTGTAAACGTAGTGAAGATGACTCCGTTCGTCCTGAGCCCTTCGACCCCAATTCCGTTCGTCCTGAGCGTAGCGCAGCGAAGTCGAAGGACAAAATTTCATGAGGAAACCACCATGCCCCTGACCCCCGACATGCGGCGGTCTATCGACCAGATACGCGACTACCTCTTCGGCGGCGGCTATCCCGACCCGGTGAGCAACGCCGAACAACTCTCGTTTCTGTTCTTCTTCTATCTGATCGAGGGCATCGACACCGAGAACAAGCTCAAAGCCAAGGTGCTGAAACTGCCCTACGAGAGCCTGTTCGAGGGTGAGTGGATGCTGAAAAACCCGCTCAACGCGACCGTTGCTGCGCCGTTCGCCCAGAGTAGCCCGCAAAGCGGGCGTATCGAAGGGCAATCCGCTCATGCTTCGACAAGCTCAGCGCGAGCGGATTTGACCATTCCCCGCGACCGTTTCCGCTGGTCGGTATGGGCCAGGGGTTTGTCAGGCGAGGCGCTGGTGCGATTCGTGCGCGACGAGGTGTTCGCCTTCGTCGCCGAACTGGGCGAGCGGGGTGCCCACAATTTCATGAGCGGCGCGCGGCTTTCCATCGACGAGCCGACCGTGCTCACCCAGGTGGTGAACCTGGTCGATGGCCTGCGCCTTGACCAGTCGGATGCCGACACCAAGGGCGACCTGTTCGAGCATGTGCTGCGGCAGATCAAGCAGGCGGGCGAGCTGGGCCAGTTCCGCACGCCACGCCATATCATCCGCTCCATCGTCGAGATGATCGACCCGAAAGTCGGCGAAACCATCTACGACCCGGCAGCGGGCACGGCGGGTTTTCTGGTGGCCGCCTACAACCACATCCGCCTTGCCAATTCCTCGCCCGGCGCAACTTATGAGGCCGAACTCGACGGCAAGATGCAGAAGCGCGGCCTGGGCGACAAACTCTCGGCGGCGCAGGTTTCCGCACTGCAAACCGCCACCTTCTTCGGCAACGATGTTGACCCGAAAATGGTGCGGCTTGCCACCATGAACTTGACCCTGCGCGGACTGGCGAATGTTCGAATTCTGCTGCGCAATGTGCTGACCACCACCCTGGACAACGAACGCAAGGCCGAACTGGGTTTGCCCGCCGGGGGCTTCCATGTCGTGCTTGCCAATCCGCCTTTTGCCGGGCGGGTGGACAAGGACAGGGTCGTCGAGGAAGTGAAGGTCGGCACCAGCACCGCCACCGAGTTGCTGTTCCTGAAATACATGATGGACAGCCTGCGGACTGGCGGGCGCTGTGGCGTTATCGTGCCGGAGGGCGTGCTGTTCGGTTCCACTACTGCGCACAAGGAACTGCGGCGGCAACTGATCGAAAACAATCGCGTCGAGGCGGTGCTGTCCCTGCCTGGTGGCGTGTTCCAGCCCTATTCGGGGGTGAAGACCTCGGTACTGTTTTTCAGCAAACCCAAAAACCCCGTTCGCCCTGAGCGTAGCGAAGCGAAGTCGAAGGGTATACAGGGCACCGAAAAAGTGCTGTTCCTCCACGCCGACAATGACGGCTACAAACTGGATGCCAACCACGACACCCCCATCGAGGCCGACGACCTGCCGGGACTGATCGACGCCTACCGGTGCCGCGAGGAACGCTGGGGCGCATGGCAGGCACGCGACAGCAGCGCAGAGTGGACGGACAAATACTGGTTTGCTGATGCGGCGACGCTGCGGGCCAACGACTTCAATCTTTCTGCTGGGCGCTATCGGCCTATGTCCCAAGCCGCCGTTGAGCACCGCGATCCGCGCGAACTGTTGGATGAACTGGCAGCGATTGAGGCGGAGATTGTGGAGGAGGTGGAGGCGTTGCGGGTGGCGTTGGCGGAGCCATTGCAATGACCGGATCGAAAATAGTCGAGTTGCGAGATGTCTGCAAGCAAGATCGCAAGTCGATCCGCTCCGGGGAGCGAAAAGACCTTCGCTATATCGGTATGGAAAGCATCGAATCGAATACCGGCGCGTTTGTTGAAGGGGTGTTGTCCAAGACCCCGGAGGAACCGCAAGCAAACAGTTTTCACTTCAATAATCAGCATGTCCTCTATGGGAAATTGAGGCCCTATCTCAATAAGGTGGCTTTGCCACAGTTCGAGGGCAAGTGCTCAACCGAAGTTATTCCATTACTTCCGAGCGACCAAGTTGATCGATCCTATTTGGCTTACTTCCTGCGCTCGGCTCAGACTGTTGCTCGCATTTCAGCAAAAACGGCTGGCGCGCGGATGCCACGAGCCGACATGGATTTTGTTCTTGGCTTGCAACTACCACTCCCACCCATCAACGAACAACGCCGCATCGTCGATCTTCTCTCCCGCGCCGAGGGCATCGTGCGGCTGCGGCGCGAGGCACAGCGGAAAGCCGCCGAACTGGTGCCGGGGGTTTTTCTCAATATGTTCGGCGACCCGGCGACGAATCCGAAGGGGTTCGAGCACGTCACGCTTGGCGAATTAATCAAGGTGAAGAGTGGCGAGTTCCTCCCAGCGGAAAAGATGGATCAGAGCGGAGACATTCCCGTCTATGGCGGAAATGGCATCAATGGGCGGCACTCAGTAGCGATGTTCGAGGAGACTCAAGTTGTCATTGGTAGGGTAGGAGCGTATTGCGGGAATGTCCACCTTACAGAGAGCCGCAGTTGGGTTACTGATAACGCTCTGTATGTCGCTTCCCGATATCGGCCTGTATCGAATCACTTCTTGGTTTGTGCGCTGCGCGCGTCGCGCCTAAATCAATATGCGAGCCAGGCAGGTCAGCCGCTGATTTCGGCAGGACGCATTTATCCGGCGAAAATTCAACTGCCACCGTTCGACCTGCAACAGCAGTTCGACCAGCATTGTCGGGATATTTTCGGTCTCTGCATCCAGCAATCCGCTGCCACCGCCAAGGCCGAGGCCACTTTCAACGCGCTACTGGGGCAGGCTTTCCCGGCCAATTAAGGAGCATCGTATGCCGGATGTTTTCATTTCTCACGCACAGCCAGACCTCCCATTAGCGGAATTCTTGCATCGCCACATGTCACAGGAAGGGTTGAGCGTGTATCTTGCCTCAATGTCGATACAGCCGGGTGAACAGTGGATGCCCGCAATTATGGATAATCTGCGAGTGTCAACTTGGGTGTTGTGCCTTGCCAGCCGTGCCGCGAGTGAATCACCATGGGTCATGCAGGAGATGGGAGTGGCTATTGGTGCTAACAAGAAGTTGGTGCCTATTGTATGGGATCAACCACCCGAGTCGTTGCCGGGCTGGATGCGCCAATATCAGGCAGTCAATCTTGGCGGTGTGAGCCAGCAGGAAGCCAAGGCTGCCATAGGACGAATTGCCGAGACTATCAAGGCGGAGAAGCAAAAGGGGCTGTTTATTCTGGGCCTGCTGGTCGCTGGCCTTGCCCTGTTTGGGAAATAGATCATGGCTGGCTACTTTGGTGACTCCAACATGAACGGCCTGCTGGCCGCAATGATGCAGCCGGCGCGTCGGAAAATCTTCGTCAGTTATCACCATGGCAATGACCAAGCCTATTACGATGAGTTTTCGCGCTACTTCCATGACCAATATGAGGCGGTGTTCGACAACTCCCTCGATCGTGGAATTGACAGCGAGAATGTGCAATATGTGATGCAACGCATCCGGGATAAGCACATCACGGGCACCTCCTGCACGGTCGTGCTGATTGGTGCACAGACGCACCAACGGAAGTATGTGGATTGGGAGATTAAGGCAACGCTGGATAAGCAGCATGGCTTGGTCGGCATCGTGTTGCCAAATCACCAGAAAATCAACGATGGCAAGATCATTGTGCCTGGCCGATTTCATAGCAATGTTAGCACCGGCTATGCATCGTTTGAGCATTGGGACAACCTGACCGCGCAGCGACTGACCCAGATGGTCAACGCCGCCGCGAACTTGCCGAAAGCGCTGATCGACAATTCAATGGATATGAAACAACGCAACGGGTGACGCCATGATTCTGGAAAAAGGTTCGTTCGAGTTGGATTTGAAACTGATCAAGTTGAAGGCTGACTTGTCAGACCTCGACCGTCAGTGTGCGTGGGAGTTATATACAGAACTTTCAACACGGCGGGCGATCACTGGCCGCCTGAATGACCCGAAGTGCAAGGACTTCACTGGTGAAATCTATGTTGAGAGCCTGGACTCGCTATATCGGTTTTTTCAGGAAGCACGGGCGATCATGCGGAAGTTTCCCGTTGGGCGGCTTAGTGCAGATCAACAGAATCATCTTGGAGCGTTGATCTTCCGAATGATGCAGGATGTGTTGCGACCTTTTCTCGAAAAATGGCATGGACACTACCGCCACTGGTGGGAGAACGATAGCGATAAGGCTCTTCCGCCGTTTCAGCGGCAGGCGGCGTTTCCAAATCATGATGAGTTTCTTCAGGACTGGACCAACCTGCGATGGATGGTGCGCCATGTCCAAAAAAAACTTGTTCAAGTCTATAAGCTGGTAGATATCACGAAGAAATAGCCTGATGGAACAGCACAAATCCCAAAACACCATGCAGAAGGTCAAGGCCGCCACCGACACGCTGCTTGCACAGATTTTCGCTGGAAACCATTAAATGCACGAACCTGTTTGCCTTCCCGCTTATCTTTCGGCGCGCTCCGCGAATGAAGCGATAGCGGCCTGCGGTAGCCTCATCACCGTCGCTGGAGATGTCGACGTAGATGCACGCCGCTTGCGTTTCGCCGACCCTTTTGGCTTGGCCTTGCTGGGTGCGACTTTTCACATGGTTCGGCAACAAGGCAGAGTTGTCCGCGTTTGCGGGCTCAGCGCGGAAATGAGCGGTTATCTCGAACGCATGGATGTCTTCGAGGGCGTGGAACTGGTCGATTGCACGCCGAGATCAAATCAACGGCAGAATCGGGGCGATGCCCTGGTAGAGCTGACAAGGCTCGATTCCCAGCGTGGTGTGGATGATGCCGCCTTCCGTCTGGCACATGCCGTGGTCGGCCATATTCCCGGCATCGATCCCAACGAGCCTCCAGACGAGATGTCAGGTTTTACGGCATTTGATCGGCTGGTCGAGCCGATCCAGTATGCGCTGAGCGAGTTGCTGGAAAATGCCATGACGCACGCCAGGAGGCAGGGCTACGCGAATGCCTGTGTTTGGGTGGCATGCCAGTATTATCCGAAAAACGATATGATCCGGCTGGGTGTGGTGGACAATGGTTGCGGTTTTCTGGCCACGCTGCGCGGCCATCCAGAACTCCGGCACGAGCGCCATCTCGATGCCATCCTGACGGCTCTCAAGCCGCGCATCAGTTGCAACCGCGATCTGCGTTTGAACAGCGATTCCGTCAATCAGGGGGTGGGATTGACGACGACTTGCCGAATCGCCGAACATGCGGGCGGCCACTTGGTCATCGTGAGCGGAAATGCGATTCACGACACATCGGGAAGAAGCGGACTGCTGGCAGGCGGAGCCACCTGGCAGGGAGTGGCGATAGCCATTGAGTGTCGACGTGATCTCTTGCCGACCATCCGTTTCCGTGAACTATTGCCACCTCTGGATGCCCAATTGGCTGTCCGGCTGAGGTTTGAGTAGAGCCCGTATCCATTTTTGGATAATTCTGTTAGATTGCACTTTCAATGGCCTATGCTATGAATACCATGCGTTCCAATATTTCCTTGAATCAATACGCTCGCGGCCACCTGGTCGGCGCGCGTGCCACCGCCTCTCCATTGCGGGAAGAGGTGGAGATCGCGTTGGCACAAGGATTCGAGGTAGCTTTTGATTTCTCAGGTGTTGAGGCGACCCAGTCCTTCATCGATGAACTGGTCGGGGTGCTGATTCTTCGCCATGGCCCCGATATCCTTGGCCGCTTGATTTTCAAGTCCTGCTCCGCTGATGTGCAGGCAATCATTGAGTTCGTCGCAACCGACCGCTGCGACCAATACATCAAATCTCATTCTCACTGATCAACCTCGCCCGCTTTCGTGCCTGAGGGTCTAGTTGTTGCCCCGGCACAGCATGGTATCCCCCCGACGTGAAAACCATCATCGGCCTGTTCTGGGCGGAGAAGATCATACGCAATGAATGGCCCTCTTGAATTTGCTGCGTCAGCCCCTATTCAGTATAGGGTTTTCGAAATTGGAGAAAAAACAAAATGACCGTAGAAGCACACAAGGAAACACTGGGTTTCCAGACTGAAGTCCGTCAGCTGTTGAAGCTGATGATCCATTCCCTCTACAGCAACAAGGAGATTTGCCTGCGCGAGCTGATTTCAAACGCATCGGATGCTGCTGACAAGTTGCGATTCGAGGCGCTTGCCGACGATGCGTTGTTCGAGGAGGATGCCGACCTCAAAATCCGTGTGTCATTCGATAAGCCGGCGCGCACCTTGACCATCTCCGATAACGGCATAGGCATGTCGCGTCAGGAGGTGATCGAGCACATCGGTACAATCGCCAAGTCCGGCACGCGCCAGTTTTTCGAATCCCTGACCGGCGATCAGGCCAAGGACAGCAATCTGATCGGCCAGTTCGGCGTTGGTTTTTATTCCTCTTTTATCGTGGCCGACAAGGTCACGGTGCTGACTCGCCGCGCCGGCTTGGGCGCGGAGCATGGGGTGCGCTGGGAGTCGGCGGGTGAGGGCGACTACACGCTGGAAACGGTGGAGAGGGCGACGCGCGGTACCGAGGTTATCCTGCATTTGCGCGAGGGTGAGGACGATCTTCTCGACAGTTGGCGCATCAAGGGCATTATTAAAAAATATTCCGACCATATCACCCTCCCTATCGTCATGAAGAAGGAGGAGTGGGACGCCGAAAAGCAGGCGCAGCGCGTCACTGGCGAGGATGAAGCCGTCAACCAGGCGAGCGCGTTGTGGGCGCGCCCAAAGAACGATATCAGCCCGGAACAGTATGAGGAATTCTACAAGCACGTGGCGCATGATTTCGAGGCGCCCCTGGCTTACACCCACAGCAAGGTGGAGGGCAAGCAGGAATATACCCAGTTGCTCTACATCCCCGCCCGCGCGCCATTCGACTTGTGGGACCGCGAGGCACGCCATGGCATCAAGCTGTATGTGCGCCGTGTTTTCATCATGGATGATGCCGAGCAGTTGATGCCGCGCTATCTGCGTTTCGTGCGTGGCGTGATCGACTCCAACGACCTGCCGCTCAACGTCTCGCGCGAGATCCTGCAGCATAGCAAGGATATCGATGCCATCCGTGCCGGCTCGGTCAAGAAGGTGCTCGGCCTGCTTGACGATCTGGCGGAGAACAATAAGGAAAAATTCGGCAAGTTCTGGGGTGAATTCGGCCGGGTGATGAAGGAAGGTGTCGGGGAGGACCATGCCAACAAGGAGCGCATCGCCAAACTGCTTCGCTTCGCTTCTACCCTTGCCGATACCACAGATCAGACGGTGTCCTTGGAGGACTATATCGGACGAATGAAAGAAGGCCAGGACAAGATATATTTTATTACGGCCGATAGTTTTTCCGCCGCCAAGAATAGCCCCCACCTGGAAGTTTTCCGTAAAAAAGGCATAGAGGTGTTGTTGCTTTCCGATCGGGTGGATGAGTGGCTGATGTCAAACCTTACCGAATTCGACGGCAAGCCGCTGCAATCAGTCGCAAAGGGTGAACTCGACCTGGGTCAGCTTGAGGATGAAGCAGAAAAGCAGGCGCAGGAGAAGGATGCAGAGGATTTCAAGGAGCTCACCGACAAGGTCAAGGAAGTGCTTGGCGACAAAGTCAAGGAAGTCCGTATCACTCATCGCCTTACCAGTTCGCCGGCCTGCCTGGTGGTGGGTGAGCACGATATGGGAGGTAATCTGGCCCGCCTGTTGCAATCAGCCGGTCAGGATGTGCCGCTGACCAAGCCGAATTTGGAAATCAACCCGCACCACCCGATTGTGCAGAAGCTGAAAGGTGAGGCGGGAAGTGAGCGTTTTGGCGACTGGAGCCACATTCTGTTCGACCAGGCGCTTTTGGTCGAGGGTGGGCAATTGGAAGATCCGGCCGGCTTTGTGCAGCGCCTCAACGGATTGCTGTTGGCAATGGCGGAAAAATAGCGCGCATACACAGCAAAATTTTATGCAGGAAGAATGACCGGAGCGGGCGCAGGGCGTCCGCTCCGGTTTCTTTTTGTGGCCGATTTTAGGTTTATGCGAGGGTATCTTTTTTCGGGTCTTCTCGTGGCGGGGTGATGTCGCCAACGTGCAGGCCGAATGCGCCTTGCCGGCGGTCTTCAAAGTAGTGTTCCAGGGTGTTGCGTACGCTCAGGAACGCCAGTTGTTCCCAGGGAATCTCTTCTTCACTGAACAAGGCTACTTCGAGGCTTTCCTGACCGGGCATGAAGCCTCCGTCCAGCATGCGCCCGCGAAAGAACATATGCACCTGGCTGATGTGCGGCACATTGTAGAGCGCATACAGGGTGAGGATTTCGACCCGGGCGTGCGCTTCCTCGGCAGTTTCTCGCGCCGCCGCCTGGAGGGTGGTTTCGCCGTTCTCCATGAAGCCTGCGGGTAGGGTCCAAAGCCCATAACGCGGTTCGATGGCGCGGCGGCAGAGCAGTATCCGGTTTCCCCACTCGGGAATCGTGCCCACCACCATTTTTGGATTTTCGTAATGTATGGTGCCGCAAACATTGCAAATATGGCGCGGAAAATTATCGCCGGGAGGTGTTCTTAACCCGACCTTTGCGCCGCACTGGCTGCAGTAATTCATCATGGTTCCGAATGTCCCGGCATTGCCGCCCGCGGACAAGTCTGCGGAGCTGGCTGGTAAAATTGGCATGTCTGCGCAAGAAATGCTTACATTATAATGATATTGTCGTGGAGCAAGGAATGCGTTTCCCCCGTTTCGCTATGAGTTGCCGGATTTTTTGATTTTTGTAAACTTTTCCCGATTCCTGCCGCTATATATTCCGGGTCACCGAGATGCTTCTGTATGGAAATTTCTAATAGAGCATGAAAAAAACATTGCGGCTTGTACTGGCGGCGGCATTTCTTACCTTCCCGATTGGAGCGGGGGCTGCCGTCTGGTCGGCGGTATTGTCCAACGAGAAAATGCGGGCTGAGATAGACCTGGCGAGTTTCATGCGTCAGGGAGATATCGTGACGGCTTGGGATCGAGAAGTTTATTTTATGCCGGAACAGGCGCGCCCGGGCGACTTCTATTTTAATTCGTCAAAATCCCTGGTCCGCTACAGTTGCGATGCACGTACTTCAGACCTGCTGATGCGTGTTTATTACGATGAGGAAGGCAGCGAGATCAAAACCATTACTGCCAGTTACTATGGCAGACTGAATTACGTGGTTCCCGATACCGATAACGAGAAAAAATTCGAGTATGCCTGCAAATACCAGAAACCCGTTGAGAAGAAGACTGCGTCTTTAGTCACGAAGAAGGGCAAGAAGTCAAAAAAGACCGGCAAAACCGTGGAATCAGCCGGCAAAGAGGCTCCCGGAGCTAATAAGGTCGACAGCAAGGCTAAACTTACGGAAAAAGGAGGCCTTCCCAAGCCTCCTCCCCGATCCTTGCCGATCCACAAACCTTCCCGTGTCCTTCCCTAGCCATTTGCAGCAAGCTGCAAGGGATAGGATCAAGTGGAAGCTGTGGTTCCGAAGTGCGTAGCCATTGACTTCATTTGCTCTGCCCGAGTACCCGATAGTGAAAATGCCGGCATTATTCCCCGCCCCCTGATCGCCAGTCGCCTCCAAGCGCCTTGAGCAAGGACACGCTGGCAATCAATCTGCGTCCGGTGATGTCGAGGGCGCTTCTATCCGCGACTAGCGATGCCGCTTGTGCCGAGACCACATTCAGATAACTCACGGTGCCCGCCAGATATTGGTTGTTGGCGAGAGCGACGGATTCGGCCGCGGATTTAGCCGCTTCTCGCTGCACCTTGGCTTCTTCTCCCAGAATGCGCAGTGCGGATAAATTGTCCTCCACCTCCAGGAATCCGGTCAGGACGGTCTGGCGGTAAGCCGCGACGTTATTGTCGAATGCCGCGATGGCCTGCTCCTTCTGCGCCGACCGCGCCCCGCCGTCGAACAGGGTGGCCGCGATTGCCGGGCCGAGGGACCAGAACCGGTTCGGCAGCGAGATCAGGTTGGCAAAACTCGAACTTTGATATCCTGTCGAAGCACTGAGCGTAAGCGATGGAAAGAACGCTGCCTGGGCAACGCCGATCTGTGCGTTTGCCGCCGCGGCACGGCGCTCCGCCGCCGCGATGTCGGGGCGGCGTTCGAGTAGTTCGGACGGCAAGCCAACGGGGATGTCCGGTATGCTCGCGAGATGGTTGTTCGGTTCCAGCCTGAAGTCGGCCGGCGCCTTGCCAATCAGCAGTGCAATCGCATGCTCCAGTTGTGACCGCTGCACACCGAGATCAATCGCTTGCGCCTGGGTGGATTTCAACTGCGTTTCAGCCTGAGCGACGTCGATTCGTCCTGCAACGCCTGCTTGGTAACGGTTTCTGGTAATTTGCAGCGACCTTGCATAGGCGGCTACAGTCTGTTCCAGCAATTGCCGCTCTACATCGTTGATGCGCAATTGCAGGTAAGTCTGCGCCAGTGTGGCCTGGGCGCTAAGCAAAGCCGCTTGCAGGTCTGCGGCACTGGCTTCGGTTGATGCTTCATTCGATTCGACGGCGCGTCCTAACCTGCCCCACACATCCGCTTCCCAGCTGGCCGAGAGCGAAATCCGGTCGGTGTTGCCGATCGGAGCAGCAGAAAGACTTGTCCCGGAGGCAGACACGGACTGCCCGCGATTCGCCGCAAGGCCGGCGGACAAAGTCGGGAAGTAGCCGGCGCGCGCCACGCCAAGGAGTGCCAGCGCCTGCCGGTATTTGGCCTCGGCGGCGCGTATGTTCTGGTTGGACAGTTCTATTTGCTGCACCAGCGCATTCAATTGCGGGTCGCCATAGATTTCCCACCATCTGCCGCGCGGGGCGCGATCCTGCGGTTCAGCCATCTTCCAAGCCTGCGTTTCCTTGTAAGCGACAGGTGTTTCGACCGCGGGTCGGCGGTAGTCGGGCCCGATCGCGCATCCGGCAAGAACCAGGATGGAGAGTAGCAAGAAGATGTTGCCGGTTTTGATCGTCATTTCAATGCTCCAGGAGTCGATCCCTTGTCTTGTCGTATTCACGGTCGCACAGCGGTCTGCAGCGATCCGGTGCGCGCCCGCCTGTGCCAGATATCAAGGCACCACAGCCGGAATCGGTCGAAGTACAGATAGACCACCGGTGTCGTGTACAGCGTCAGCAATTGGCTCAGGATCAGCCCGCCGACGATGGATACTCCCAGCGGCTGACGCAGTTCGGCGCCGTCGCCCGATCCCAGGGCAAGCGGCAGCGCGCCGAACAGGGCTGCCATGGTGGTCATCATGATGGGGCGGAAACGCAGCAGGCAGGCCTCATGGATGGCGTCGCGCGGGCTCAGGCCGCGCTGTCGTTCGGCTGCCAGCGCGAAGTCGATCATCATGATCGCGTTCTTCTTGACGATGCCGATCAGCAGGATGACGCCGATCAGCGCGATGATGCTGAATTCCATCTTGAACGCGAGCAGTGCCAGAATCGCGCCCACCCCTGCCGAAGGCAGCGTTGACAGGATGGTGACAGGATGAATGGTGCTTTCGTAAAGTATGCCGAGCACGATGTAGAGCGTGAGCAGGGCGGCGAGGATGAGCAAGGGCTGGCTGTTGAGCGAAGCCTGAAACGCCTTGGCCGTGCCCTGGAAACTGCCGTGCACGGAATTGGGTACGCCGATTTTCATCATCGCATCCTCGATGATGCGCGTGGCCTGGGAGAGCGACACGCCAACCGGCAGGTTGAAGGAGATCGTCGAGGCGGCGAATTGTCCCTGGTGGTTGACCGCCAGCGGCGTCGCAGTCGCTTCCCAGCGGGCGAAGGCGGCCAGCGGCACCTGCACGCCGCCGGGAGCGATGACGAACACGTCCTTCAGCGTTTCCGGGCTCTGCCAGTATTGCGGCGCGGCTTCCATGACCACCCGGTACTGGTTGAGCGGATTGTAGATCGTCGACACCTGGCGCTGGCCGAACAGGTCGTTCAAGGTCGCATCGATCAGTTTCGACGTGAGTCCAAGCCGTGCGGCGGCGTCGCGGTCGACGATGAGCGAGGTCTGCAGGCCCTTGTCCTGCTGGTCGGTGTTGACGTCTGCGAGCTGCGGCAACTGGCTTAGTGCCTGACGAATGCGCGGCTCCCACTGGCGCAGTTCATCGATCCGGTCGGCCTGCAAGGTAAACTGGTACTGGGCGTTGCTGGCACGCCCGCCGACGCGGATGTCCTGCACCGGCTGCAAAAACAGGTTGGCGCCAGGCTCACGTGCCAGCTTGCCGCGCAGCCGGGCAATCACCTTGTCGGCAGACAGCTTGCGTTCGGCCAGCGGCTTGAGCCCGACGAACATCCGCCCGGTGTTGGTTTGCCCTCCGCCGGTGAAGCCGACGACGCTGTCCACTGCGGGATCCTGACGGACGATTTCGACGAAGGCGGCAAGCTTGTCGCGCATGGCCTGGAACGAAATGCTTTGGTCGGCCTGAATGGAGCCCATCAGCCGGCCGGTGTCCTGTTGCGGAAAAAATCCTTTTGGAATGACGGTGTAAAGATAGATATTGAGGCCGACTATCGCCAGCAGCAACAACAGCATGGTGCGGCCGTGGGCGAGCGCCCAGTCGAGAGATACCCGGTAGCCGTGCAGCATCGCCGCGAAGGCTCGCTCGCTCGCCCGATTGAAGCGCCCTTGCGGTATCGCTGCCTGTGGACGCAACAGCCGGGCGCACATCATCGGCGTGACCGTCAGCGATACCACCAGCGACACCAGTATGGCCGCCGAGAGGGTGACGGCGAATTCGCGGAACAGCCGCCCGACGATGCCGCCCATCAGCAGGATGGGAATGAACACGGCGATCAGCGACAGGCTCATCGACAGCACCGTGAAGCTCACTTCGCGCGCCCCTTGCATGGCGGCCTTGAACGGCGGCATGCCGTTCTCGATGTGGCGGGAAATGTTCTCCAGCACCACCACGGCATCGTCCACCACGAATCCGGTGGCGATGGTCAAGGCCATCAGCGAAATATTGTTCAGGCTGAAGCCAGCCAGATACATCACGCCGAAGGTGCCAACCAGCGAAACCGGTACAGCAACGATCGGGATAAGTGCCGCCCGGCCATTGCGCAGAAACAGGAACACCACCATCACCACCAGCGCGATCGAAATCAGAAGCGCATTTTCGACCGCGCGCAGCGATGCACGGATGGTCGGTGTGCGGTCCATCACCACCGACAGCTCGATGGTTGCCGGAATCGACGCGCGCAGCAGCGGCAGCAGCGCCTTCACCCTATCCACCGTTTCGATGATATTGGCACCCGGCTGCCGGAACAGGATCATCATCACGGCCGGTTTGCCGTCGACCAGCCCGGCATTGCGGACATCCTGCACCGAATCTTCCACCCGGGCGACATCGCCCAGCCGGACGGCGGCGCCGTTGCGGTAAGCCACGATGAGCGGCAGGTACTCGGCGGCGCTTTTGGCCTGGTCGTTGGCCAGTATCTGCCAGTGTTTTTCCCCGTCTTCGACCGCTCCCTTGGGCCGGTTGGCGTTGGTGGCGACGATCGCCGCGCGGACGTCCTCCACGCCGATGCCAACCTTGTTCAATGCGCTCGGGTTGAGCTCCACGCGCACGGCGGGCAAGGAACTGCCGCCCACGGTCACCTGGCCGATACCTTGCACCTGGGAGATTTTCTGCGCCAGGATGGTCGAGGCGGCATCGTACATCTGTCCGCGCGACATGGATTCCGAGGTGAGGGAAAGAATCATGATCGGCGCATCGGCCGGATTGACCTTGCGATAGGTCGGGTTGCTCGGCATACCGCTGGGCAGCAGGCTGCGCGCCGCATTCATGGCTGCCTGAACGTCGCGCGCCGCGCCGTTTATATTGCGGTCAAGGTCGAATTGCAGCGTGATGTGGGTCGAACCGAGCGAACTGGACGAAGTGATCTCGGTGACGCCCGCGATCAGGCCGAGCGAGCGTTCGAGCGGTGTGGCCACCGTGGCGGCCATGGTCTCCGGACTTGCGCCCGGCAGCGAAGCCTGCACCGAAATGGTCGGAAAATCGACCTGGGGCAGTGGCGCCACGGGAAGCAGCCTGAATGCAATTGCTCCCGCCAGGGTGATGCCCAGTGCCAGCAAGGTGGTGGCGACCGGACGTGAGATAAAGGTGGCGGATAGATTCATGGCAATACGGCCTGGACTATACGGCAGCGTCGGCTCGATGCCGACGCGATGTGAAACGCTGCGCCAGCCGGTCGAAGGCGAGGTAGATCACCGGTGTCGTAAACAGGGTCAGCACCTGGCTCACCAGCAGCCCGCCGACCATCGTGATGCCCAGAGGATGACGCAGTTCGGAGCCGACGCCGGTGCCGAGCATGAGCGGCAGCGCGGCGAACAGGGCGGACAAGGTGGTCATCAGGATCGGCCGGAAGCGCAGCAAACAGGCTTCGAAGATCGCCTCGCGCGGTGTCTTGCCGTGCTTGCGCTCGGCATCGAGCGCGAAGTCGATCATCATGATGGCGTTTTTCTTGACGATGCCGATCAGCAGGATGATGCCGATGATGCCGATGACGCCCAGACTGTTGCGCGACACCAGCAGTGCCAGCAAGGCTCCGACACCCGCCGAGGGCAGTGTGGACAGGATCGTGACCGGGTGAATATAGCTTTCATAAAGCACGCCGAGAACGATGTACATGGTGACGATGGCCGCGAGGATCAGCAGCAGCGTGTTGTCCAGGGAAGCCTGGAAGGCCAGGGCCGCGCCCTGGAAGCCGGTCTGGAGGCTGGCAGGCAAGCCGAGCTTCTGTTCCGCGCTACGGATGGCCTTGACTGCGTTGCCAAGCGAAGCGCCGGGCGCGAGGTTGAAAGAAATCGTGGCGGACGGAAACTGGCCGATATGATTGACGGCCAGCGCTGTCGCGCGTTCGGAAACCCGGGCAATGCTTGAGAGCGGCACCTGGCCGCCATTGGGCGAGACGATGTACATGCCGTTCAGCGCCTCCAGCCCCTTGTTGAACTCGGGTTTGACTTCCAGCACCACGCGGTACAGGTTCGACTGGGTGAAGATGGTCGAGATCAGCCGCTGGCCGAAGGCGTTGTAAAGCGCGTTGTCGATTGCCGCGGGCGTGATGCCGAGCCGGCCGGCGGTGTCCCGGTCGATCTCGACATAGGCTTGTAGGCCCTGATCCTGTATGTCGCTGGCGACGTCCGCAAGCTCCGGCAATTGGCGCAGGCGCTCGATCAGTTTGGGCGCCCATGCGGCGAGTTCGGCCGGGTTGGCGTCTTCAAGGCTGAACTGGTACTGGGTGCGGCTCACCCGGTCTTCGATCGTCAGGTCCTGCACCGGCTGCATGTACATGGAAATCCCCGGTACCCGTGCCAGCTCCGGTTGCAGGCGGCGGATGACGCCGCTGGCATCGGTATCGCGCGTGTTCTTGGGTTTGAGGTTGATCAGCATGCGACCGCTGTTGAGGGTGGCATTGGTGCCATCGACCCCGATAAACGACGACAGGCTCTCCACCGCCGGGTCTTTCAGTACCACCTCGGCGAGCGCCTGTTGCCGTTCCGCCATGGCCGCGAAGGAAGCCGTCTGAGGCGCTTCGGTAATGCCCTGGATCACGCCGGTGTCCTGCACCGGAAAAAAGCCTTTGGGCACGAACAGGTAGAGCAACACGGTGAGCGCCAAGGTGGCAGCGGCCACCAGCAGCGTGGCGCGCTGGCGGTCGAGCACCCAGTTGAGCATGACGCCGTAGCGCGCGATGACCGCATCGAAGAAGGCGCCGCTGTTGTGGTAGAACCAGCCATGATCGGCGGCGGAAGTATGACGCAGCAGTTTTGCGCACATCATCGGGGTGAGCGTGAGCGATACCACGGCGGAGATCAGGATCGCCACCGCAAGCGTGATGGCGAATTCGCGGAACAGCCGGCCGACAACGTCGCCCATGAACAGTAGCGGGATCAGCACCGCGATCAGCGAGAAGGTCAGCGAGATGATGGTGAAGCCGATTTGTCCGGCGCCCTTCAGCGCGGCCTGCAAGGGCGGTTCGCCGGCCTCGATGTAGCGCGAGATGTTTTCTATCATCACGATCGCATCGTCCACCACGAATCCGGTGGCGATGGTCAGTGCCATCAGCGTCAGGTTGTTGATGCTGAAGCCGGCCAGATACATCACGCCGAAGGTGCCGATCAGTGATAACGGCACGGCGATGCTGGGGATGACGGTGGCGGACACGCTGCGCAGGAACAGGAAAATCACCATCACCACCAGCGCGACCGACAGCATCAACTCCAAGCGGACATCCTCCACCGAGGCGCGGATGGTGGTGGTGCGATCGGTCAGCATCTTGACCTCGACCGAGCCGGGCAGTGTCGTCTGCAGTTGCGGCAGCGTTTTCTTGATGCGGTCCACCGTTTCGATGACGTTGGCGCCGGGCTGACGCCGGATGTTCAGGATCACCGCCGGCGTCGTGTCGGCCCAGGCCGCAAGATGCGTGTTCTCGGCGCCGTCTATGGCATCGGCCACGTCGCGCAAACGAATCGGGGCGCCGTTGCGCCAGGCGATAA
>Ga0315268_10001594_pt1 | contig 26105 bp, 27 predicted proteins | sample C1_top_MG_FD_204535 | JGI IMG/M metagenome (GOLD analysis project Ga0315268, IMG submission 204535) | Sediment microbial communities from Yellowstone Lake, YNP, Wyoming, USA - C1_top | ecosystem: Environmental > Aquatic > Freshwater > Lake > Sediment | place: USA: Wyoming | collected 2017-08-01
GGATGTTCTTCAGATGGCCGAGGCTTGAGAACTTGTTCTCGAGCGTGGACCGCTCCACCAGGGCTCCCCAGGCGCCATTCTTGATCGCGTCCGGAACAAAATCATGCCCGTCGAATTGGTCGCCCTTGATCGCGACGAACAACTCGCCCTCCTTGATCTTTCTGGAGTCTATGGAAACTCCCTTTATCTCCAAACGCTCCACCCTCCCGAGCACGTTACCCAGCAACGTTCGGTCCGCATCGTTCATTGACCTGATAGGTACCGAAGGAACCACGCGTTATCCCTTATGCCGCACGCCGCACTCGATGCCGCACTTCCTGATCTCCGCGCGTGCGATCTCGCGGTCGTCAAAATGCATCTTCTTCTCTCCGATGATCTGGTAGTCCTCATGGCCTTTGCCGGCCAGCACGACCACGTCTCCACGGCGCGCCATCCTGATGGCCGCCGTAACGGCCTCCCGGCGGTCGGGAATGACATAATAAGGTGTTCGTTCTGCGCTTACCGTCCGTGCCGCATCCGAATCCGTGACCCGCATCCCCGACGCGGCCATGCCCGCTTCGATCTCGAGGATTATGTTCAGGGGGTCCTCGGACCTCGGATTGTCGGACGTGACGATCACGACATCGCTTCCCGCTGCTGCTGCCGCGCCCATCTTCGGCCGTTTGGTCCGGTCGCGGTCGCCGCCGCACCCGAAGACCGTGATGATCCTGGCGGTCGCCATTTCCTGCACTGCCTCCAGAAGGCTGACAAGCGACTCCTCGGTGTGGGCATAGTCCACGACCACACCGAACGACTGGCCCTCGTCCACCTTCTCCATCCTGCCCGGCACCGCCCTCATGTTCCGGATGCCTTGTTCGATGACGTTGCAGCTGAATCCCTGGGCCACGCCGACCCCGATCGCGCAGAGAATATTATAGACATTGTGCTTTCCGACGAGCGGGGAAGCAACAGCAACTGGTCCGCGCGGCGTCCGCACGGAGAACAGCAGTCCGCTGAGGCTGTGGTCGATCCGCCCGATCAGCGCGATGTCCGCTTGGTCCTTCATGCCGAAGGTGATTGCCCTTGCCCGCGTGTTTGCGAGGATCTCCTGTACATGCGGATCATCGGCATTGACCACTGCATGCGCTTTCTCTGCGAGTCCGCTCAAAAGCCGCAGCTTCGCCTCAAAATAGGACCGCAGGTCCTTGTGAAAATCAAGATGGTCCTGCTGGAGGTTCGTGAACACCGCTGTTTCGAACACGCACCCTTCGGTGCGGCCGAGCGCCAGCGCGTGGGAGGAGACCTCCATGACCGCGTAGCCTGCCTTTGCCGCGACCATCTCCGCGAGCAGCTTCTGGAGCTCGAGGGACTCGGGCGTGGTGTTCGGTGCGGGATAGACCCTGCTCCCGATCCGGTAGTCGATGGTGCCGATCAGCCCGGACGTGTGGCCCGCTGCTTCGATGATCGATCTCACGAGATAGCTCGTGGTGGTCTTACCTTTGGTTCCCGTGATGCCGATCAGCGTAAGTTTTTCAGAAGGCCGTCCGTAGAACCGCGTTGCCAGGCGTGCGAGCGCTGAACGCGAATCCGGCACGCGGATGAGCGCCGCCTGACCGGCAGCGTCCGCTTCAACAGCCTCCTCCGCCACAATAGCGACGGCCCCCCGCTTGAGCGCCTGCGGAATAAACTGATGGCCGTCCGAGTGATATCCTCGCACGGCCACGAACAGGGAGCCCGGCTGAACAATGCGTGAGTCATGGGCGATGTCCCGGACCTCACGCTCCAGCCAATCCGGCGGGAGGTCTGTTCTGCTTTCCAGCGCGGTCAGCAGTTCACCGAGTTTCATCGTCCCACCAGGAGCATCCTGCCTCCGCTGTCGTCCGACGGCACCTGCAGATAGGCCAGGCTTTGTTCAGCCACGGCCTTGAACACGGGCGCGGCAATACTGCCTCCGTAAATAACGCCCTCGGGCGTATCGATCATCACCAGGACCACCAGCTTCGGAGCGCCCGCAGGAGCGAAGCCCACAAAGGAGCTGACGTAATCCTTCTTTGAATACCCGCCGGTCTTCTGGTCGATCTTCTGCGCGGTCCCGGTCTTGCCCGCGGCGGTGTATCCCGTGGGCCGCGCTTTCTGGCCGGTCCCGGTCTCCACCACGCGCTGCAGCATCTTGTTCACCTTTGCGCAGGTCTCGGGGCTGATCGCGCGCGCCACGGGAGTCGGTCCGAACTTCTTCCCTTCGTTTCCTCCGCGGTCGACGATCTCGGAAACGATGTACGGCTTCATGAGCGTCCCGCCGTTCGCAAATGCGCAGTATGCCGTGGCCATCTGGATCGGCGTTACCCCGATCTCCTGGCCGATGGAGATGGAGCCGATGGAAACGCCCGACCAGAGCCGCTGGTCCTTCAGCAGCCCGGGGATCTCGCCCGGGATATCGATGCCGGTCTTCCTGCCGAACCCGAATGCTGAGATATATCTGGCGAACCGCTCCTTGCCGAGCCGCAGGGCCACCTTGATCGTGCCCACGTTTGAGGATTCGGCTATGACATCCGTAAACGTCAGCACGCCGTTCTTATGCGCGTCGCTGATGACACGGTCCGCGACCTGGATCTTGCCGGCGGAGCAGTCGAGGCGTTCGAGCGGATGTACGATCTTTTCCTCGAGCGCAGCAGCGGCAAGGACCGCCTTGAAGATCGAACCCGGTTCGAACGCGTCGGTCACGGCCCGGTTCCGCCATTCGCCCGGCTTCGAGCGCTGAGGCTCGTTGGGATTGAACGCCGGCCTGCTGTGTCCGGTCGTGCGCACGGAAAGCGCGAGGACCTCGCCGGTCTGCGGATTCATGACAAGGCAGACGCCGCCCTTTGCCCGGGCGCTCTGGACCGCCGCATCGAGCTCCTTGTCCGCAATATGCTGGATCACTTCATCGATGGTCAGGACAATGTCGTGTCCGGGCTTCGGAAGCTTGTACTGGAACCCGGGGCCGCCGGGGAACACGGTCCTGCCCACGGCGTCCTTCTCCGCGAGCAGCCACCCGTCGACGCCGCGAAGCGCCTTGTCGTAAGCGCGCTCCAGGCCCTCAAGGCCTTCATTGTCCATGCCGGTAAATCCGAGTACCGGTCCGGCAAGGGTCTTCTTTGGATAGAACCGCCTCGATTCGAGCCGGATGCCGATCTCTTTCGATCCCAGTTCCTTGACCTTCTCGGCCTTTCCCGGGGTCATTTTTCTGCTGAGCCAAACGAAACGTTTGTCGCTGGTCAGCCTTTTTTCAAGGGAGTGCGGATCTTCCCGCAGGATCTGCGAAAGCTGCTTTGCGAGCTGCCGGGGATTGTCGACCTCGGCAGGCACGCCGTAGGCGGAATCCACGTCGAGGCTCACGGCGAGCTCTCTGCCCATGCGGTCGTAGATCGTTCCCCGCTTCGGCTCGATCTTCACGAGGCGTTCCTGCTGCCGTTCCGCCCTGCTGGCAAGTGCGGTCCGCTGGTAGACCTGAAGATACACCAGCCTCAGGGCGACCAGGCCGAAACCCAGTCCCATCACCAGCAGAACAAAAAGTATCCTCCCGCGTCTTTCCATAGGGTACCGTACTTACCGTTGCTGTGCGCTTTTCCTCTTCACGACAACGATGTTCTCTTTCGCAGGCCGCACCATGCCCAGGCGCTTGACCGCGATCTCCTCGATACGCGCGGGGGACGTCAGGCTCGACGCCTCGATCAGCAGCGACCGGTTCGCCCGCTCCACTTCACGCTTTTCGCGCTCCAGCGCTTCGATCTGGTATCCGAGGCTCACGATCCTTACCTTGCCGCCCACGTACAGCATCAACGCAGTTATGATCAGGAGCACCACGAGCACCCTGCGCACGCTCCCGCGCCTGCCTCGTTCGAATACAAAGGAACCTATGTCATTGACCCGCGTCGTCATACGATATTCACAATTCCGTTCAACAAAGAGCTACGCAGTTCATGCAAAGCATCATCACACGGCAACTCAGAAAATGTAACTGACGAAAACATTCAAAAGACTTGACACGAATGGTCCGAAGGGAACGAATCACACGAATAAGAGCACTGCGATGCAAAGCTGTATTCGTGACATTCGTATTATTCGTGAAATTCGTGACCGCCTTTTCTTTTTACCCCGTCTTGTACGCTACAGTTTCTCCGCCACACGGAGCTTGGCGCTTCGCGCAGCGGGGTTCATCTGCACTTCAGCTTCCCCCGGCAGGATCGGCCGGCGGGTAAGCACGCGCACAACCGGGCGTTTGTTGCATGCGCAGACCGGCATTTTCGGAGGACACTCGCACCCTGTGGCCGCCTTCACAAAGGTCTGCTTGACGATCCGGTCTTCCAGAGAGTGGAACGTGATCGCCGCGATCCGTCCTCCGGACCTCAGGAGGGGAATGCACTGATCGAGGCCTTCCTGGAGCGAACCCATCTCGTCATTGACCGCGATCCGAAGGGCCTGGAACGTAAGGGTGGCAGGGTGGGTCCTCCGGGGAGGGTAGGGGGGGAAGACGCTTGAAACGATCTCGGCAAGCTGAACCGTGCCGGTGATGGGCCCCCGGGCCCTCGCCTTTTCAATTGCCCTTGCTATCGCTCCCGCCCTGGGGTCCTCCCCGAATTCCCGGATGAGCCTGGCCAGTTCGTTCCGGGGGAGCGTGTTCACCAGGTCCGCAGCGGTCTGCGGCCTGCTCGTGTCCATGCGCATATCGAGCGGACCGTTCGTTCTGAAACTGAAGCCCCGCTCAGGGGTCTTGAGATGGAACCACGATACGCCGAGATCGAGCAGGACGCCGTCCACGTTCGCATATCCGATCTCCGCCAGGACCTCGGGTGTCTCCCGGAAATTCTCCCGGCGAAGGATGACGCGGTCGCCAAACGAAGCGAGGTTCGTTCTGCACCGCTCGATCGCCTCGGCGTCCTGGTCCAGACCGATCAGAACGCCATCAGGCGCCGAACGCTTCAGGATCTCCGCTGCATGTCCGCCGTTGCCGAGCGTCCCGTCCACGTATACGCCGCCCGCCTTCGGTGCAAGCAGGTCAACGGCCTCGTTGAACAGGACCGGAATATGGACTATGTTCGGCGTACCGGGTTGGGAGTCCGGAGAATTACCTTCTTCCCCCTGTGCTTCAATTGACTTTTTACTCCCCACGCTGAACTCCGAACTGCGAACACTGAACTAGTGGAGCCCCCTCCGGCAGGAGCCGGGGGAGGCCAAGGCGCGGGATTACAACCCCAGCGGCAGGTTCATCTCCGGCTTGGTTACGCCGAAGCTCCTTGCGGCAGCCTGCGCCGTATCGAAAACCTGGAACTCATCAAGCACGCCGGTGGTGCGAAAGATGTTCTTGATGTAATCGGATATTCCCGCGAGCCGTATATCGCCGCCAAAGGACTGGAGCCTTTTTTTCTCGTCAACGAGAAGCGGAAGGATCGTGAAATGGACGTGCTCAGTGGATTCAAAGTTCAGGATCAGGCCGAGCATCTCCCCCTTGATCAGCTGGCCGATGACGCGGTTGATCTCCGCCATCTTGACCATGTCGACCTCGCCTTCCAGATTCATCTGAAATACTTTGAGCTTCGGTTCCATGCTAGAGACCCAGTGCAGCGAGCGCCTCGCCGATCTTGTCGCCGTTCTGAGTATTTCTCGCCTCCCACGCGTTCGCGTCCCATATCTCGATCTTGTCGATGATCCCGACCAGCATTACGTTCTTCTTGATCCCTGCGTGATCGCGGTGGCCCGAGGGCAGCAGGATGCGGCCCTGTTTGTCGAGCTCGCACTCCGTGGCAGAGGAGAACAGGAACCGCCGGAAATCCTTTACTTCCTGTTTTACCGCGGAGAGCGTCTTGATCTTTTCTTCAAGCTTTTCCCATTCCTCGAGCGGATAGACCATGAGACACTTGTCATAGTCCATGGCGAGCACCAGCCTGCCTTCATACCGGTCCGCGATAATGTCGCGGAACTTTGAAGGAACGCTTACTCTTCCCTTGGAATCCACAGTATGTTCAAAACTTCCCCGGAACATTGCGTCTCCTCGCCATACCCACCGCGTCCCACTTTATACCACCTGCTTGCCAAAGTATATATATGTGTGTGTTTGATGTCAAGAAAAATTTGATTTTTTGAGACGTTACATGGTGGGAGGGCTGTTGTTGAAAAACCGATTATTGGCGTGACAAAAACCCTGAAAAGCAGTATCATTACTGCTGACCATGACGGACTTTTTTGTCACAGCGGACGAAGACCATATCAAGCGCGAGAAAGCGAAAGCACGCGACCTTCGCGAATCCCAGTGGTGGAAAAGGAAACGCGCGAGCGGCATCTGCTATTACTGCGCTCAGAAGTTCAAACCCGCGGACCTGACCATGGACCATCTGGTCCCGATCGTGCGCGGCGGAAGATCGACGCAGGGCAATCTGGTCCCCGCATGCAAGGAATGCAACAGCAAGAAGAAATATCTCCTCCCCATGGAGTGGGAAGAATATCTTGGGTCAATAAAGAACGAAACCGGGGAATAACCCATGTCCGACAAGATCCTCCTCATCACCCCGCCCTTTACCCAGCTGAATACGCCGTATCCGGCAACCCCCTATTTGAAACGCTTTTTAAAACAGCAGGGGTATGACGTATTCCAGGCCGACCTCGGCATCGAGCTGATCAACGCGCTTTTTTCCCAAGACGGGTTTCGGGATCTGTTCACGGCCATCCAAGCGAACACAGACCGGATCTCCCCGAATTCCCTCCATATGCTGCGGAACGAACAGCACTACCTCGAGACCGTAGACCAGGTGATGGCGTATCTGCACTTCCAGGACACGACGCTGAACCAGCGCATCTGCAGCAACACCTATCTGCCGCGGGCCTCGCGATTTGATCAACTGCCCGACCTGGACTGGTCCTTCGGCAGCATCGGCGTGAACGACCGGGCCCGGTTCCTGGCAACCCTGTACATCGAGGACATCGGAGACCTGATCAAGGACGCGGTCACTCCGTATTTCGGTTTCAGCCGGTACGCGGAAAAGCTCGGCATGTCCGCTCATGCGTTTGCACCGCTCGCTGCTGCACTGCAGCAGCCCGGGAATATCATTGAGAACCGGCTGCTCGCCCTGCTGCACGCACATATCGAGCAGCAGCGTCCCGGGATCGTCGGCATCACCATTCCCTTCCCCGGAAACCTCTATGCCGGTTTAAAATGCGGCCAGTATCTCAAAAAGCATTTCCCCGACGTCATCGTTGTTGTTGGCGGAGGTTTTGTGAACACGGAGCTGCGCGAGCTGTCGGATCCCGCTGTGTTCGATCATCTGGATTACGTGTGCCTGGACGACGGCGAACTTCCCTTCCTGAACATTCTCCGATCCCGCGAACGGGAACAGATAACGGACGCGCTCACCAGGACCTTGGTCAGGATCGATGGCAAGGTGCAGTTCATAAACAATGTGCAGGGGACCGAACCAACGTCCGCAGAAACAGGAACTCCGGACTATTCGGACCTGCCTCTGAACAGCTATCTGTCCCTTATCGAGATCGCCAATCCCATGCATCGCCTGTGGTCGGACGGCCGCTGGAACAAGCTCACCCTGGCCCATGGCTGCTACTGGCACAAATGCTCTTTTTGCGATACCTCTCTTGACTACATCAGCAGTTTTGCGGCAACACCCGCGAGCGCGCTTGTCGACAGGATCGAACAGGTGATGAGCCAGACCGGACAGACGGGATTTCATTTTGTTGATGAGGCAGCGCCGCCAGCGCTTCTGAAAGAACTGGCCCTGGAACTGCTCAAAAGAAAGGTCGGCATCTCCTGGTGGACGAATATCCGGTTCGAACAAGCATTTACCAGCGACCTCTGCAGACTGCTTGCCGCCGCCGGCTGCATTGCCGTGACCGGCGGCCTGGAGACCGCGTCCGACCGGCTGTTAAAACTGATGAACAAAGGCGTGACCATCGAGCAGGCAGCCAAAGCATGCGGCAACTTCACCGGTTCGGGGATCATGGTCCATGCTTACCTGATGTATGGTTTTCCCACGCAAACCGAGCAGGAAACCATCGACAGTCTTGAGATCGTGAGGCAATTCTTTCTGCACGGCCTGGTCCAGTCCGCGTTCTGGCATGAGTTCACGGCCACCGTTCACAGCGACGTGGGACAGCACCCCGAGAACTATTCGTGCACAATACGCAGCCGGCCGGCCGACGGATTCGCGCAGAACGATCTTGTGCATGAGGACCCCATCGGCTGCCCGCCTCAGGTGTTTTCACAGGGCCTGAACAAGGCTCTGTACAATTATATGCACGGCATCGGCATGGAGCTCCCGATCAAACAGTGGTTCGACGTGCGGGTGCGTCCGGTCTCCATAAAGAAAGACCATATACAAAAAGCGATCAGCAAGAGACCGCTGCCCGATGGGGACCGGTTGGGATCCCGGATCGTATGGCTCGAAAACCGGCCCAACTACGTTCCGGGAAATGTGCCGAACAAGGGAGAATTTGTTCTATCAACGAGGCAGGAGCGGCTTACGCTGGCCATTGATGCGGCAACCGGAGAATGGCTGACCAACCTGTTCGACCGGTTCACCGTTCATTCGACCAAACCGATACTGCTTGATGAGTTAAGAACAGATTATGAAGCGCAGATCAAAGCGGACTTCGGATCGTTTCTTCGTTCTCCTGTATGGAAAACAATGCGGGAGCAGGGATTATTGTTGATCTAATACCTTTTCGTCACACAAACGGACCGGACAGAACCGGTACTGTTTATTGAAATGAATACAGCACGTCCAGCGTTGCCCCTCCAAACGAATCCCGTACCTTCGTATTCGCTCCCATGCTCGTTCCGTACTTGTAGCCCAGCGCTCCGGTGAACCGTTTTGAAATACCATATCTGATCCCGGACGCAACGAACCATCCCCGTGCCTTCTCGCTCATCTCGGTCGTGGTAAAGGTCTCCCGATCGCTGAAAGGAAGATACACCATTTTGTAATAAAACGAGAAGCGATCATACAACCGTAATTTGCCGCGAAGACCCACGAGCGGTCCGGACACGGTCTCCTTATCCTTGCTCGCGTAATCCCAGAACTGCGAGCTCCGGAACCCGACAAACGCACCTACTGCATGGCGAACCTGATACCCCACCGCGAAATCGAAGTCGCTCCGTGCAATGTCTCTGGGCGTTGCGGTCTCGAGCGTATAGTATGAAGCGGATTGCAAATAGCCGAGCTCGACAAACATGCGATTGGAGAACACCGCATCAACCTCCCATCCGATGAGCGTAGCATTATTGGACTTCACGGTCCCCGAATCCGGCTGTTTGTTCTTCCATGTGTTCACCCATAGTTTAGTCCCCCCATTTCCCTGCATCCTGGTGCTGGTCTCTTCATCTGCACACTCCGCATTGCCAGCGGACAGCGCCAGCAGCAGGGCTATGGTCCCGGTCGCAAAAAACCTCATTCTTCCTCCCTCACAAAAATCACAGGTAGAAACTTTCACCGCAGAGGACGCAGAGCAATCATTGAGGATACTACCGCATTCTGCACTGGCTCAAGTTATTCGCTGACGAAGTCTCACGATGCTGCATTTACAAAAAGTCTTCCACTGTGTCCTGCGGTACATTTTTTCACCGCAAAAAACCGGCCCTTCCACAGGGCCGGTCCATGAGCATTGCCTTTACCTCATGCCCGCGCGATCACGCGGCGCGCTCCCAATCCACGCGCGCAAGTTTATTGTCATGCGACCAGTGGTACGCAACCTCGCCGCGGAACGCCTTTTTAATGGCCCTGCCGAGCCGCTGGGCCAAACGCTCGTTCGTGGTCTGGATGACAAGGCTGCCGTATCCGCTCTCCTTTACGGACATCACACGCTCCAGCGGGTTCAGTCCGCGCGCACGCTCCTCCTCGTTCTTGATGAGATGCATCAGGGCCTGCTTGTGCGGCAGCACGTAATCGCCTTTCAGCGTCACGATGCCGCCGGGAAAGTCGTCGCGGATCTTGAGGCAGGCGGGGCACACGATCCTCGCGGCTTCGGGGTTCGTGAGCGCGGTATCGTCAACAACACCTGCCGCGTACCATCGCTTGTTCATGTACACGGAGCGGCACCCCCCGCACACCGATATCTTGCGACTGCCGCCCCGCGGCAGATAGGGGTCCGTGGTTGCGGATTTCTTCTTGTAGGACAGCTTATAGCTCTTCGATGTTTTCTCAGCGATCTTCATACACACCGCCTCCTTTTCCTGCGCGTGTCCGAGCGTAAGGGAATGCGCTGTTCACCGGGGGGCCGCGTTCCTATCGTCAGGTGCTTAGTTTCCGTCCAAGCTTCTGTTCCACTGACTCGACCTTTCTGTTCATGCGGCCTTCGCTGTGAGCGCGGTCATCAATCTTGATCGTGGTAACGACGCGCTCTGCATCCTTCATCACCTCTGCATGGCACTCTTTGACCACGTTCAAAACCTCGTCCCAGGTCCCTTCGAGCACCGTGCCCATGGCGTTCGCCTTGTACGCTACTCCGCTTTCAACAACGATCTTCATGACCCGGGCGATCACCGGGCTGAGACTGACGCCCTTTCCCACAGGCACGATGCTGAACTCCGCCATAACGCTCATTCCGAATACTCCCCTCTCACGGACCCGGGTTTTTGGCCATCCGCATCTGTCCTGATTTAAGTATAGCCCCTGATCATTGCGCTGTAAAGGATGCAATTGATTGTTTTTCAATTGAAAACCAGTGAGCGCTGTGCAATAATCAGGCTGTATCCCGCGCATACTGAAGCGTCATCAGATTCCGCGCTATGAGGAGCCTTTTACAACAATGCGAGCTCTGTTCAAATGGCTGATCAGCATCGCCCTGCTTGCCTCATTCGTAGTCCTCGCGGGCTCGGTGGGACTGCTCCCCCTGATCAGCAAAACCAGGCGTTCGCTCGCCATTCGCCTTGCTTCGTTCTTTTCCCGCATCATCATCCGGGTGCTCGGTGTGCACGTCCACGTAAAACATCCGGAGCGGCTCCGTACCATGGGCGACGTAAGCCTGATCATAGCGAACCACGTTTCCTACCTCGACGTGCTGGTGCTCTCCTCGCTCGTACCCTCTGTCTTCATCACCTCCACGGAGCTCAGGTCCACGGCAGTGCTCGGACCGCTCGCCCGCCTGAGCGGGTGCCTGTTCGTGGAGCGAAGAAAGCCCGCAGGCCTGAAGCAGGAGATCGGGGAGATCGCCTTCGTGCTCGGCCAGGGCATGCCGGTCGCGCTCTTTCCCGAAGGCACCACATCGAACGGCGACAGGGTCCAGCCGTTCAAGAATTCTCTGTTCGATGCAGCGGTTGCTACCCGTGCGGACATCATACCGATCTGCCTGCGCTACACCCGGGTCAATAAGGAGCCGCTGACAGCGGATAACCGCGACTCGGTCTTCTACTACGGCGGCATTTCGTTCTTCAAGCACCTGCCCCGCCTGCTCTCGCTCCGCTCTGTGGACGTCGAGGTCCTCCCCCTGAAACGGATCGTTGCGCATCGCGACCGGACCCGCAAGGACCTCGCACTGCTGGCGCACCAGGAGCTCAGTGCCGCATATCACGGGTGACGAGCCCGTTGAAGAACCAGTGCTTTATTCATGCTTGTCATCTTTCCGTCGCTGCCTTGACTACCACCACTTTATCGCCTATACTTCAAATCATTGGATCGCGGCTGCCCGTCCCGGGCGACCTCGTCCGGACGCATGGTGCTTAAAAATAACTCGCCGAAGGAGAACAAGAATGGCTGTAAAAAAAGATGATATGCCCATCTGTGAAGCTGCGAATTATTTTAAGGAAGAGATCCTGGAGATCATGCCGGATATTCCTGTAGCCCAGCTCGCCGACATGGTATCGCTGTACATTTACTTTCAATATGGCATTACCAAGGAAGAAGCAAAGAAAGTCATTGAGAAGACCTGCTTATAAGCGGGCAACACCGATACCCTGAGCCGTCTACGCCGCACTGCACCCTGAGAACGTCCCGAACGTTCCTCTTCATTGACACCTGTTGACGCCATCTTTTGACAACCCCGCACCGGAGTGCTATAGTTGAGTTATAACAGGATGTTATCTGTCCTGTATAAAGGATGGCGTTGAAGGGTTCAGCGGCTTTTGACGCGACGAGGAGGTGCAGTATGAAACGCTATTTGATCGAAACACCGCACAAAGCGGAAGATTGCCTCAGGGTATTGGACGAGGAACTGGCAAAAGGGCCGGAAGTTCTGGACAAGTTTGAATATGCGTGCATGGCAGGAGATCATACGGGCTACGCGATCATTGATGCGAATACCCGGGATGATGCTGCAAAATTAGTTCCCACATTCCTGCTGGAGAGCGCCAAGATCGTGGAAGTGGCGAAATTTACCCCGGACATGATCCGTTCCTTCCATAAGAAAGCAGCATAGCAGAGACTCGACCGGTTACTCGTCAGAAAACGATGGGCGTGGATGGTGTCATGCCCATTTTTTCGCTGCGCGACAGGCATGGTCCGGTTCCTGAGAAGGACCTCTCACTGATCTCTGTCGATCCCTCGGGAACCCCAAGATCATGACCGGTCCAGGACCGTCCTTCGGTATTTCCCCCACCCAACACCATGGTCTTCAGCAAGAATTCCTTGACATTTTACCGCCCGGTTGTTATGTTACATGGCTTCCAGCGGGGCTGATATCACGGCTCCCGGGGCAAGGATCGCTTACGCGCACTCATGGACTATTCAGACGAAATAAGCAAACGCCGCACCTTTGCCATCATCAGCCATCCTGATGCGGGCAAGACCACGCTGACCGAAAAATTCCTGCTGTTCGGCGGCGCGATCCAGGTAGCCGGCGCGGTAAAGTCGAACAAGATCAGGAAAAGCACGTCCTCGGACTTCATGGACATCGAGCGGCAGCGCGGCATCTCGGTCGCCACCTCGGTCATGGGCTTTGATTACAACGGGCTCAAGATCAACCTGCTCGACACACCGGGACACAAGGACTTCGCCGAGGACACCTACCGCACGCTGACCGCGGTGGACAGCGTCATCCTCGTCATCGACTGCGTCAAGGGCGTGGAAGAGCAGACCCTGCGGCTGATGGAAGTCTGCCGCATGCGCAAGACGCCGGTCATCATCTTCGTGAACAAGCTCGACCGCGAGGGAAAGAACCCCTTTGAACTCCTCGACGAGCTCGAGACCAAACTGAACATCCACGTCCAGCCGCTCTCCTGGCCCATCAGCATGGGCACCTCGTTCAAGGGCGTGTACAACCTCTACAACCACAGCCTCCACCTCTTCCGTGCCGGCGGGGTCACCGTCGCGACCGACGTGCTCGAGATCCAGGGCATTGCCGATCCCGTGCTGGACCAGCAGCTCGGCGACTATGCGGTCAAGCTGCGGGAGGACGTGGAACTGATCGAGGGCACGCACAATCCCTTCGATGTGCAGAAGTATCTCAGCGGCGACCTTGCGCCGGTATTCTTCGGCAGCGCGATCAACAATTTCGGCGTCAAGGAGCTGCTCGACACTTTCACGGAGATCGCTCCCCTGCCCCAGGCCCGGCCCACGGACCAACGCATGGTCCAGGCAGACGAGATGAATTTCACCGGTTTCGTGTTCAAGATCCACGCGAACCTCGATCCCAGGCACCGGGACCGCATCGCATTCATCCGCATCTGCTCGGGCAAGTTCGAGCGGAACAAGATGTTCCTGCACGTGCGCCTCGGCAAGAACATCCGCTTCACCAGCCCGGCCAGCTTTCTCGGCGCGCGCAAGAGCATTGTGGACGAGGCGTTTCCCGGCGATGTGATCGGCTTGTATGATACGGGGAATTTCAAGATCGGCGACACGCTCACGGAAGGGGAGAAGCTGATGTTCCAGGGCATTCCGACCTTCTCGCCGGAAGTGTTCAAGGAACTGGTGAACCGAGACCCGGGCAAGTCCAAACAGCTTGCCAAGGGTATTGAACAGCTTACGGACGAGGGAGTGGCGCAGCTCTTTACACAGCACCAGGGCAACCGCAGGATCGTGGGAACAGTGGGCCAGCTCCAGTTCGACGTGCTCCAGTACCGTCTGGAGCATGAGTACGGCGCAAAGTGCAGCTTCGAGGCCATGTCCATCTTCAAGGCCTGCTGGATCACGGCAACGGATGAGAAGGAAATGGACAAGTTCTGCAGGTTCAAGTCGGACCGCATTGCCACGGACAAGGACGGAAACACCGTATTTCTCGCGGAATCGGAATGGGTCTTGCGGAACATGATCGAAGCCTACCCCGAAGTAAAATTCCACTTCACCTCGGAGTTCAAGCGGGAGATGCAGACCGAACACACGTAGGAATACGGTCAGTTCTTTTCAGCGCCGAACGCGTCCTTCCTTCTGATGTACACCGTCTTTTCGATCACCGCGTGCACCATCCCGGCCTTATCCTTCAACTCCACACTATAGACCCGTTCAACTGACGGCTCCGCCGCTGTCAGGGTCCTGACGGCCCGGACCTCGTCCTCCGTCAGGACGAACTGCGCGTACAGCGTGCGTGTGCCCGGCTTCCTGAAGCGGATCAACGCGGCCTTGTCCCAGACGATATAGCCCGGACCGAGGATCTTGATCAACATTACCATGTAGATCGGATCAACAGCGCCATACATGCTCCCGCCGTAGATCGTACCCACATAGTTCCGTGTCCTCCAGTTCAACGGCAGCCTGATGCGCACCTCGCGCCAGTCATCCGAAATGTAGTCGATCCTTCCGCCCGTACCGCGGTACGCGGGGAAGAAATTGAAGCCCCAGCGCGCGAACATGGTCTTGATCGATTCAGGCATTTCTCTCGCCCCCCCTCCGTGGACCGCGTGAAACAGAACGGTCTGATTCTACCTTAAGTCCCGGACCATTACAATATTCATCCCGCAGGCCTTCTGTGCGGTCCCTTGCTTATCCCTTGACACCCTTGCTTATCCTCTTGATTTTACAGACCGGGAATGCTATTCTTATCCCGCAGTTTCCGACACCCGCATGCCTTAATCAACCCAAGGAGTGGACCTGATATGATAGTGAGAGCCCTCATGACCGTGATCCTACTGCTGTCCCTACTGTTGGCGCTTCCGCTGTTCGCTTCTGCCCAGGAGATCGACTGCCTCAAATGCCACGCGAAGCTGAAGAAGGAAAAAGTAGTCCATGCTGCGTTGGATATGGGCTGCCCTTCCTGTCATTCCGCGATCGACGCACGCAAGGTCCCGCATAAAAAAACCTCTTCGATCGACAAAGGTCTCTCCGCTGCGCAACCCGAACTTTGCTACGGCTGTCACGATAAAGCCCTGTTCACCAAAAAGACCGTGCATGCGGCCGTCGGTATGGGCTGCACCAGCTGCCACAATCCGCACTCCTCGAAGAATGCCAAGCTGCTTATTTCCGAGGTCCCGGACCTGTGCCTTTCCTGCCACGACAAGGCAGCGTTCAACAAGAAGACCGTGCACGCTCCTGTTGCAGGCGGCATGTGCCTGAGTTGCCATAGTCCGCACTCGACTGACGAGATGTCGCTGTTGCTGAAGAAGCCGTTGGCAACCTGCCTCGAATGCCATCCCGACGTGCCCAATAAGCCTCATGCCGTGGCCGGGATCTCTTCAAAGCGGCATCCGTTAGGCATGCCGAAACCGGAAAAAAAGAAGGCCAAGCAGACCAAGGACCAGACTGCGACACCGAAACCGCCGGAAGAAGTAAAAGACCCGGCGCGGCCGGACAAACCGTTCTACTGCGGCAGCTGCCACGACCCTCACAGCTCGACCGGCCCGAAACTGTTCAAGTTCAATGCTCAATCGGCAATGGGATTGTGCAAAAATTGCCATAAGATGTGATCGGGTCCCTACGCGGAAAATCGGGTCCACGCGCTGCAGCACGAACAGAATAGTTTGCGATTCCGTTTTCCCGTTGAGACGCGATGTTCATTCTTGTGGAACTGTACCTGAAGGGTAGCCATGCTCATAGAATATCTGAAGAACATTCCGCTGTTCAACGAGCTGAAGGACTCACAGCTCAAGGAGATCGCCGCACGCTGCAAGAACGCCCTGTACAAAAAAGGCGACGTGATCTTCCACAAGACCGATCTGAGCACTGACCTGTACATCGTTCATGCGGGGAAGCTCAAAGCCGTGCTCTCGGACGAGGAAGGCGACGAGATCGTGGTCGCGCTGTTCGAGCGCGGCGCGTTCTTCGGCGAATTAAGCCTTCTCGACGGCAAAGGCAGATCGGCCACCATTGTGGCTGACATGGACTCGGAGCTCTCCGTCCTGAACAAAGACGTTTTCCTCGACCTGCTCTACAAGAACCCGAGCATGTCCGTGGAGCTCATGACAACGCTGGTCGAGCGTCTGCGCAAGGCGGACGAGATGATCGAATCCCTCGCGTTCCTTGAGGTCGGCGAGCGCCTGATCAGGACCCTGCTCGATGCCGCAGGAGAGAGTGCAGATCGCACCGGGTTCCTCAAGACCGGCAAGCTGACCCACAAAGAACTGGCAGCGCGGATCGGCTCATCGCGGGAAGCGGTCTCGAAATGTCTGAAGGTGCTGTCCCTGAAGGGCATTGTGAAAGAATCAGACCAGAGCATCCTGATCGCCCAGAATGCGCTGGAGCGTTTGAAGAAAGCGAATAAGACGCAATAAGCCGGCAACCGGTGCCTGCGCATGATATCTGTTGGCATCGTGTTGCCAGACCACAGACCCTCCTCGTCAAACCACGTGTAAGAAGCAAACCTGAAAACCCCAAAAGGCTTTTTACCGCAGAGGACGCAGCGGAAGATCGGCCCGTCTTTCTCAGCAAACTTTGCGGCTTTGCGCGACAATTGCTGTTGTTCGATTTATCGCCTTGTGGAAACTCCGACAAAAAAACGCTCCCCGTTTCAACACAGGGAGCGATTCGTTTTTTACCTATGATCGCGACAAACTTCGAACTGCTTAGATCTTCGGCAGCTTGTCCAGCGCCTTCTTGATGTCCTCTTCCGGATGCTCGTGGTCGAACAGCTTGCCTTCGCGGTAATCGGCGTAGGCCTGCAGATCGAGATACCCGTGGCCGGAGAGGTTGAACAGGATCGTCTTCTGCTTGCCCTCTTCCTTTGCCTTGAGCGCTTCGTCGATCGCGCACCGGACCGCATGGCTGCTCTCGGGCGCCGGGATGATCCCTTCGGTGTTCGAGAAGAGCACCGCCGCTTCAAAACACTTGGTCTGGCCATAGGCCCTGGCCTCGATGATCTTGTCATGATAGAGTTGGGACACGATAGGCGAATCGCCGTGATACCGGAGACCGCCCGCGTGGATGCCGGACGGCATGAAATCATGGCCCAGCGTGTACATGGTCAGGAGCGGGGTCATGCCGGCAACGTCGCCGAAATCATACCGGAACTCGCCCTTGGTCAGCGTGGGACACGACGTCGGCTCCACTGCGATGGCCCTGAGGTCCTTCTTCTTGCCGGAGAGCTTATCGTGCAGGAACGGGAACGCAATGCCGGCGAAGTTGCTGCCGCCGCCGCAGCACGCGATCACGACGTCGGGATAATCGCCCGCGATCTCCATCTGCTTCTTCGCCTCCTGGCCGATCACGGACTGGTGCAGGCAGACATGGTTCAGCACGGAGCCGAGCGCATAGTTCGTGTCGTTGTGCGTGGCCGCATCCTCCACTGCTTCGGAAATGGCAAGGCCGAGGCTCCCTGTGTTGTTGGGATCGATCTCGAGCATTTTTCTGCCCGCGTTCGTCACGGTCGAAGGGCTTGCATGCACCGTGGCGCCCCAGGTCTCCATCATCATCCTGCGGTAGGGTTTCTGGCCATAGCTGACCTTCACCATGTAGACCGTCACGTCGAGGCCGAAGAGCTTGCCCGCGAGCGCCATGGACGAACCCCACTGGCCCGCGCCGGTCTCGGTCGCGATGCGCTTGATGCCCGCCTTCTTGTTGTAGAACGCCTGGGGAATGGCGGTGTTCGGCTTGTGGCTCCCTGCCGGGCTCACGCCTTCGTATTTGTAATAGATCTTCGCTGACGTACCAAGCGCCTTTTCGAGCCGGTGGGCACGGAAGAGCGGCGACGGCCTCCAAAGCGTGTAGATGTCGAGCACTTCCTCGGGGATGTCGATCCAGCGCTCCTGGCTTACCTCCTGCAGGATGAGGTCCATGGGGAAGATGGGCGTGAGGTCGTCGGGACCGATGGGCTTCTGCGTCGCGGGATGGAGCGGCGGCTTGGGCTTGTTCGGCATGTCCGCCATGATATTGTACCACTTGGTCGGGATCTCTTTGTCGGAGAGAACGATCTTGGTCTGTCTCATACTTCCTCCTGAACGGATTAGGGTCGTGATGCGACTGCAACAAAGTGCTAAGATTTTATACTATTTTATTCTGTTTCACAATGGGAATTTTACTGCGGTAGAAGCGCTGCGGAAGCAGGGTGCCGGCCACGCTCATCCACTCATGGTGCCGAGCATCTTGATAAACTCCTTCAGGATCTCAGTGTCGTAATCGCCTGCCTCTTTGGTGAGAATGGACAGCGCGAAGAACGGGGTACGGGCCGCTTGATAAGAGCGCGTGGTCGTGAGCGCGTCGTAGCAATCCACGATGGAGGTTATCCTGCCGAATGGATGGATCTCGCGCCCTGCCTTGTTATAGGGATATCCCTTGCCGGACAGCCGCTCATGGTGCTGGGAAACCGCGATGAACGACTCCTTGGGGATATCCTTGTTCGTGCGCAGGATGTTCTCGCCCTCGGACACATGGGTCTTGATGATCCCGTACTCGGCATCATCGAGCCTGCCGGTCTTGTTGATGATCGTGGACGGGATGCTGCTCTTGCCCACATCGTGCAGCATTGCGCCGATGCCGAGTTTCCGGATCTCTTCCTTGCCCAGGCCGATCGCCATGCCGAGGCCGACCGACAGCACGGCGACGTTCACCGAATGCGTATACGTGTAGTAGTCATAGGTCCTGAGCGAGAGCAGGTCGTACACCGCACTCTTGTTCTCGAGAATGTTGTCGACCATGGTATTGACCAGGCCAATGGACTCCTTGATCTTCTCGCCGCTCCGGGGATTGTCGAAAAGTTCCTTGAGCACCAGTTTGGAATTCTCTTTGATCGCGATGCTCTTGACCTTGTCCCGTTCCCTGCCCACGATGTCGCCCGTGCTCATCAGGGAATCCAGATAGGCGTGATACCGGCCGATGTCCGCGGGCATGACCACGATGTCGCCTTCCGCGTTCCTGGCCTGCTCGTTGATCACAAGCGGCAGCTGCGTTGTGGCCGGGAGCAGCACGTTCATGCGATACGAGTTCAGCGTGAACAGGCTGAACGAGATCTCCTTGCCGGGAATGAGCAGCGCCCGGTCAATGACATAGCACTCGTTTTTCTTCGCAAGATACTGCTGCAGGGCAACGGGATCGGGAAGAGCGCTCTTCTGTTCCGTCATTCGCGCAAGGTATGTTTCGAGCAGGCGGCCGTCTTCGGCCTTGACAGAGATCGTGGAAATGCCTTTATCCTGCAGGATGTTCTGCGCGGTTCCGTCGTACACCGCGCCCCTGTTGAACAGAGGGATTGCCACGCGTTGGTCTTTGATAAAGACGTCAAAGGGCAGGCTGTTGTTCAGAACAAGCTGGTCCACGCCAACGGTGATATAGGGGGCATGACTTAATTCTTCGGACATGGATTGATAGATATCCTTATTCCCAACCCGGACAAGCCGGAAACAAAAAGGCGTCTCACGCAAAGCCGCAAAGCACGCAAAGAAAACCGTTAAGTCAATGGTTTAAAAACAGAAGCCTGAACCTCTCTTTACGCCTTTCTTGGCGTCTTTGCGGTTTTGCGCGAAAAATCTTTTCGTTTTGAGGAGTTGCTTCTCAACCAACTAAAAATATTGGACTGAGACGGTTCACGAAACCCGTGAAGGAGAAAACTACAGCCCGATGGAGAACATGCTCTCCAGATCGTGGCGGGAATGCACCCGGAACGCGATCAGGGTCTCCGACTTCGTGATGCCCTCGACCTTGAGCATATGGTTCGTGACCAGCTCAGCCATCTGCTCGTTGTCCTTCACCCGAATGATGACCGCAAGATCGTGTTGTCCGGCAACAGAATAGACCTCGGAAATGCCGTCGATGTCCGCAAGCGTCTCGGCCACGGAGTTCACCTTGTTCCTCTCAACATTCAGCAGCACCAGTGCAGTTACCATACAGGACCTCCCGTTCGTTCCGTTCTATTATAACAGATTTCCCTGCTCACAGAAAAGCATCAGCTGCTGCAGCACCTCGGGTCGGGACCGGCAAGGTCGCCACTCAACAGGAAGGCATGCGCTGGACAGCCGCCATGGCAAGCGGCGTGGTGCTCGCAGGTCGATCGCGGGCAGCGGTTCCTGTCGAACGCCCGGAAAAAGGAAAGTTTCGGATGCTGCCAGATGACATCGAACGGATCGCTCAGGATATTGCCGAGCCGGAACTCCGGCAGGCTGAAGAACAGGTTGCAGGGATAGACGGATCCGTCAGGCAGGATGCCGAGCTTTGTCGTGCCTGCCGGACACCGCACGCTGCTGAGCTCGGGGTACTGCGTTGTTTCCGGAAGGAAACCGGAGCAGTAGACCGTTCCGACCTGCGACGCATGGAACTGCTTTTGCACAAGGGACATGAAGCGATCGAACGGCACAGAGGTGTCAAGTTTGTCCGGCTCCAACACGTCAGGATAAAGAAGATAATACTTTTCCGGGCCGAGCAAGAGGATGTCGCGAACCATGCCGAGGTCCATGTTTGGCTGAAAGAGCGACTTTACCACAGGCCGATGCTTGCGAATGAGGTCAGCGAGCGGGCCGATCGTCTCATTATCATTGATCGAAATTCCGACCATGACCTCCTGGCCCTGGTCGAAAAGCTGTCCGAGCGTTCCGGGATCCGTACCGTTCGTGCTGATATTGACCTTGAACCCAAGAGCTCCTGCTGCCTGGATCATCTGCACGATATCGCCATGCATGGTCGGTTCCCCGCCCATGATATCGATCACCTGCACATCCGCTTTCCTTAGCCGCTTGAACATCGTGTTGCATGCGTCCAGGGACATGTCCGCAAGCGGGGATAAGGACCGGTTAAAGCAGAACCCGCACGATCGGTTGCACCGCAGTGTGGGATAGAACTGTATATAATCGGGATTGGTTCTCATAGGGGGACCAAGGTTTTCTGATATACCTTATATATAGTACATCTTCCCCTTCTTTTTGATGAAACCCTCTTCATAAAGCCGGCTGAGATTTTGGTTCACCCGTTCAGCGTCCATGCCCGTTCTTTTCACAAGCTGCGCAGCGCTGACCTGCGATCCTGCTACCAGCTCCTTCAGGAGCCGTCCTCTGACCTGCCGGTTCGAATTCTCGAACGGGCTCTGGCGCACATAGTGGGCGCTCTTCCGGTTCGGATTCGCGTGCTCCTTCTTCAGCATGGTGCCGTAGTCCATAAGCGCGTTGTACCAGGTACGGGGGTCCACGTTCTTCAGCGTCTGCTCAACGAGCGGGATGAGCTCGTCGTCATGTACGTTCTCGCGATCGCGATGGAACTCGTGGATATATACGCGCCGGATATTCGTGTCCATGAACACGACCGGCATATTGAACGCGAACGCCATGACCGCGCCCGCGGTGTACGGGCCGATGCCGGGAAGTGCTCGCAGCGCGTCCGGGTCCGACGGCAGCCTGCCTTTGTGCTCGTCCACAACGTTCTGCGCAAGCGACCTCAGTGCGAGCGCCCGGCGATTGTAGCCCATGCCGGACCAGATGCTGAGCAGTTTCTGGAGCGGCGCGTTCGCAAGCGCGGCAAGGTCGGGGAATGCTGCAAGGAACTCTTTGTATTTCTCGATCACGCGCTCGACCTGCGTCTGCTGCAGCATGATCTCGGACACGAGCACGCGATAGGGATTGATGTTCTTTCTCCACGGTAGATCGCGGCCGTGGTTGTCATAGTGGTCGAGGACCCTTTTTTGGAAGGAACGCACCTTGGCTGACGTGATGGGCTTGGTTTTCTTTGGACGAGAACCCACTGCTGTTTGCTTGGCCATACGGCTCGAGAATGTCGCTTTCTTCGCACTCATGTTGGATTATACCTCACTCATCTTTAGGAGGCTACAGAGTTTTGATCGCTCCGGAGAAATGAGGAATAGAAAAGCCGGCCTTGCGGGCCGGCTAACGGGGGAACCTTACATTATTCTGCGAGCTGAACTCAGCTCATGAGGAGCTTCACGTTGGACCGCAGTTGAGCGAGCAGACCTTTGCTGATTGTTTGTCGTCAAGCGGCTCATGGCACTTTTTGTACTTTTTGCCGCTGCCGCACCAGCAGGCATCGTTCCTGCCCGGCTTTACCTGCGGTGCAGTTTCGTCCTTGCTGCTGAATATCGTTCCAAGCTTTTCTATGATTCCCATATACTAGGTCCGCCTTCCTTCGAAGAATATGCGCAATTATACACCTCTCGTTCCCGGGAGGCCACAATATTCATAAGTGGCTGTAATAGCGCGCAATTGGAGGATAACCTCGGGCAACTTGCGTGCCTGGAAATCTATGCTATACTATGAGCCAGGTGCATCAAAGAGACGGACTTACATTTTCAGTTTGCCTTGGGTTTTGAGGGGAGAGGTACCGTAGTATACAACATGCCTTCATGCGTCATGCGGTGTGCAAGCCCTCACCTGCCACAGAGAGGGTAGCCTAAAACATGTGCTGAGGCAGATACTTTGGAACCAGCCTCGCACACACTCAAAACTCAAGGCAGAACTTTTTTCCTGACAAGCCTCTTCTCTGTTTCGTCATCCAATTCCACAATATATCAGTCACCATAGAGCGCTAAGAAAAGGGCGCGACATTTTTGCCGCGCCCTTTTTGAACTTGTTACTGCCTGTTCGTCACGCTCCACCTGTGATCTTCTTCACAAAATCATCTGAAGCCTGCCTGCCGCCCATGCTGGTGCTCTGCGGGTCCAGTTCTTCGATCATCAGCAGTACATACGGACGGAACTGCTGATTTCCCCTGCCTTCGACCTCGACCATGACATCCGTAATCTTCTTGTGGAGCTCTGTCTTCTGCGCCTCGGTCAGCGCGCCCTTCAACGTCTTGATGTTCACAAACGGCATACGTCCTCCTCAGAGCGGTTATTGGGAAACCGCGTTCCTGTTTCCCTACCCTATGAGTGGTTGGTTTTGCCGATGTGTGACAACTCAATAATAATGTTTTTCGTCCTTTTGAGCTGATAAGAATTTGCCGACGGGGAGCAAAACAACCTGTTCGTATATCTCGTCCGATATTTGCAATTGTTCGACGCAGCAGTGTCTGCTTCTGTCACCTTTCTTGCGTGCCCAAGAAAGGTGACCCAAAGAAGGGCACCCGGCGAAGATCCTTAACGGCATGCTCAATCGTCCTCGGTACATTTCGGAAATAGCCCATATTCGCGCTCTGCACTCATAAACATCGGCCACAAGGCTCGCCAAGCCTTCGGCTCAGACAGTCCGAAATGCTTAACCCTCGGACTCAATCGCCTGCCTAGATCTTCGCATGGGGTAATAAAGGAGAAGACCAAAGCAGGGTCAACCGCAAACGAGTTTGCCTTACAACAACCCTTCCCAATAATTCTTCCTCGGAAACACTGTTTCCGACCTTTTATAGAAATTCACCCGCCGCACGATCGAGCTGATCTTTTGATACTCCGAAGCGAGATCGATCTCGTCCACCCACTTTTTCATTCTGCATCTGCACGTGCCTTGCGGATTGTACAGGGTGCAGGTATCGTTCAGGAACGCATTCACTTTTCTCCTGCTCCGGGTGACCACCTGGCGCAATGCGGTCGCGTCCTTGTTCATGATGCTTGAGATCTCTTCATACTCCAGGTCAGCGATGTCTCTGAAAATGTGCGCGAGCCTTGTTTCGTTGTCCACGCAGTGCAATATCCCGGTGATGCACTTGTCGCACATCTGTTTAACCCATATCTGTTTGTCGAGATCAACGTTGTTCGGAGCATCGAACTCGTCCTGGAAGGAATACATGCTGAGAAACCGTGTGGAGAACATCCGTTCGTCTTTAACATAATCCATTGCCACGCGCCGGGTGATGGTGTAGATCCAGGTGGACACTTTCGACTCGCCCCGGAACGAGGGGAAGCTTTTCACGATCTCGACCCATACGCGCTGCGCCGCGTCCCTGGCGATGTCCTCGTCCATGATCATTCTGCGGCAGACACCGGACACGAGTTTGCCGTAGTCGCAGGCAATGTTGTCGAGGGTAGTTGCGTTGTTGTGCTCGGCTGTTTGTGTGTTCATGGTAGTTGCTCGGGGATTACCGCGCCACTTTCTTAAGTGGCACGACAACTCGATTCAGCCTGAGCACAGGCTGAACATCTCCGGTTGCTCCGTTAAAGAATGTGATCTCCATAACATAGGAAGCTGCAGGCGCAGGCGTACCAGATTTTGAAGCGGCTTTCTCCATGGCAGCAGCGAGGGTGCAGTTCAAACCTTGCGTCGACGTCGAGGTGCAATCGCTGCTGATACCTTTTCCAAGAGTGAGGAAGGTTTTTGTCGTCGCCAGAGGCATCATCGTCTGCGTGCTGTTGGTTGACGTTGTTGAGAGACTTATGTTGATCTTGATTGGGACGCTCGTTGTCATTGCGCTGGAAATGCCCAGAAGCGGCCCTGTCAGCTCAGAGAACACCCGGGCTAAATGTGCGGCAAGAGGCGCGGAAGGCTTCCCCTCTGTTACGTCCAGTTCCGTGTCGATCTGGATCATGGGACGTATGTAAGACGGAAAAGAAACCGCAATCGGCTTGATCAGGGAAGGCTGTTCGAACGAGAGCGCCACGTGTGCCTTGGCATCGCGCAACGCGTCGAGACCGCTAAAGGTCAGCCGCCGCGTGAGGTCCGGCTCTTTGCTTTCATCGATCGCGACCACAGCGCCGGGCGCATCGGGCTCAACCGCGGATATTTGGGCAAAAACCCGCCTTCTTTTGTATTGTTCCGTTATTGTGTAATGATAGGTCCGAGAGGGAAGTAGTTCATCCGCTGAAATCAGTTTCAGCTCCACATTCGTCACGATCGGGCAGTTGTTCTGCGGGATTGCCCGTGACCCGTACGTAACCTCGTATTTCCAGCGGCCCAGATGGCTTAAAGGGCCGTTGTCTTCCGATTGTCTCACTCCTTTCTGTTCACGCAAGATGGGCGCATCAAAGGGAGTGAGCCATGGATCGATCAATTGACCTGATGAGGTCCAGGCCGCGATGGTGCGGTTGGTAAGATCAACAATCGGGGTTTCTTTCGATGGTTTTACTTTCACGGAATCCAGGTAGAGTCCGCCCAACTGACAGGGGCCCGAGGGAGGCAGGAAAATGAGATTGAGGGAAAAATAGGAGTCTTTTGCGCGGTTCGAATAACTGAGCTCGTTGGTGCCTGCGAAGAGGCGCGTTGAGATGCGGTGTTCGGAGCCCAGGACAAATTCTACTTTGGCTTTGGTATAGTCCGGTGCAAGGACCGTCGTCGTTATCGCCAGTCCGTTCAGGTCGTACGTGCTGACAATGGGAGGCAAGGAGCTTTCTTTAAGCGCTCCTTGAGCCGGGGCGCCGGCGACTGCCCAGGAAGAGAGGACCATGAAGACGCCGAGAGCCGTCAATATTCCAAACGAGCAATTCAAGATGGACAGCGTTTTCATCGTTCGTTCAGCACGTCGGCGGGAGAACAAAGCCCTACAGAATGTTTTGCTGTTTCTAATTCCTTTTATGCAGGTTTCAATGATGGAGATTGGTCGCATGATTTTCCCTTCTCTCGTATTGCAGCTTAGCATGTGGTTTCATGATGAACACGCGGGTGCGACGCGCGTCTTTCGCGCGTCGGGCTCGATCCGCTGGTTATTCTTATATCTTATTCTTCTGACGTGGACTCTTTCTCAGACGAATTAGGCTCAGACTTCTCCTCATTTTTCACAAAAGCCAACATTTCGACAAAAAGATAAAGAAGTTCTGACCTTTTGTTTTCCTCTTTCGGTTTTTCGGGGTACGAAATGTTGTTGAGTTCATTTATATAACGCTCTAAATTGCTCGACGAAAAATCTTTTCTAAATAGGAAGTAAGCCAATTTGAAAGTGCTAATTTTATCGGATTCAAAACTTTTATTCATTTCTTCTTCTTGAGCCCCGCGAAAT
>Ga0315268_10001595_pt1 | contig 26103 bp, 22 predicted proteins | sample C1_top_MG_FD_204535 | JGI IMG/M metagenome (GOLD analysis project Ga0315268, IMG submission 204535) | Sediment microbial communities from Yellowstone Lake, YNP, Wyoming, USA - C1_top | ecosystem: Environmental > Aquatic > Freshwater > Lake > Sediment | place: USA: Wyoming | collected 2017-08-01
ATCACTGAAGAGCAAGGAGAGGTTGATTTTCATGAGCTCCCATATTCTCAGTGAGGTCTCGGAAGTCTGCGACGAGGTCGCGATGATCGACCATGGCAAACTCGTCGTTTATGACACGATTTCCAACGTGTCGGCCAAGGTTTCTGGCGGAGAAAACATCGTGGAGGTTGGGCTGCAGCGTGCCATCGACTCCGAGCTAGTGACTAAAAAAATAGCAACTCTTGCAAACGTGGTCACGGCAGAAATAAAAGACGATAAGACTCTGAGAATTAATTTCAGCGGAGGCTTGGACGTGCAGGAACGCGTTCTGTCTGACCTAGTGAGAATGAACATTGGAGTAATCAGTTACAGACCAGCGTCATCGGAACTCGAAGACGCATATCTCAAACTCATCACGAGTACGTTGTGATCAAACATGAACGAGACAAAAAACGTATCCAAAAACAAGGTGCCGAGCAGCCTGACGCAGGTTGGCATCACGCTGAAGTATACGTTTCTCGATTACTTCAGATCCCGCAGGTTCTTCATACTCCTAGTCATAACTCTTCTGATAAGTGCACTTCTCACTTTCATAGTAGGGTACTATCGTCCTGAGACTTTTCTGACCTCTGACCTGTCGTTCTATTCTGGTTGGTGGGGCATGTCCGTGACCTTTGTCATTGTACTTTCCGGCATTTTCTTCGGTGGCGATGCCATTTCAGGAGAATTTCAGAACAAGACGGGCTACTTTGGAGTACCGAATCCGATTAGAAGGTCGGCCATTTATGTGGGTAAGTGGTTGGCAGCTTTCATCGCGGCCACCGTAATATTGGTCGTGTTCACGGCGATCACTGTCGGTAACGGGATGTACTATTTTGGCTTGACCGTGCCCTACCAGTTCGTCTTATCTTTGCTTCTCGCGTGGTTCTATCTCGCGGCCGTTCTCGGGTTCACTTTCTTCTTCAGCTCGCTATTCAAGAGCAGCTCGATATCCATCCTCGTGACTGCTATCCTCTTTCTGTTCGCGTTCACACTCATTCAGACGCTTGTCGCAGACCTTGTTCAGGTTGAGCCTTGGTTCATCCTGACCTACGGGGGGCAAATAATAGGAAACATACTGACCGTGCCTTATCCGGCTCACACAGTTGTGTCGACCCAGCACTTTGGCGGTCGTACGCGCACTATCACCACTTTCAGCGCTCCGGTTCCAGAAGGACTCGCAATCATAGCACTGTACTTCATCATCACCGGGGTCCTAGGACTAGTCCTGTTCGAGAGAAAAGAGTTTACCTGAACGAGAGTCAAAGAATGCAGGCAATTGTATAACTGAATGTAAAACGAAAGATACGAAATATCGCAGTTGAGCCCCAATGCGCTTAGACGCGAACCCCATGATGTGTTTCGCAGAAAACAAGAATCTGTTGTCGCCAAATCCTGGGCATCTATTTCCTCCAAAACGAGAGGGAGCCCTTCCAATTGCGATTATCTTACTCGCGAATTGTTGGTATGTGGAAAAGTCTGAACAAAGAGTTTGAAGCTATCCGCGCTAAAGAAACCAAGCACTTTTACCAGTAAACGTGTGTTCAAATTTTAACCCCCACTCACAACTTCTCACATTGTCCTTCTTTTGCTGAAATATGCTCAAAGCAATGCCCCAAATCAAAGTGCGGGGGGTGGGATTTGAACCCACGAACCCCTACGGGATAGGCGCCTCAGGCCTACGCCTTTAGCCATGCTTGGCAACCCCCGCTCTACGACGTCTGCTGGCTTATCTTCTAATTTGCAGTACAAATTAAGTCTTACCCATCCCCTGCCAAGCGAAAAATAGGAGGAGATTGCGCTTGCTGCTCAGATTATGCGGAAATCTTCTTTTACGGTTGTCAAAACAACGTGTGTGTTTGTGCGTTCGACGTAGGGCAATGAGAGGAGATGTTTCGTAAACTTGCTTAGCTCCTCACGGCCCTTGAACTTTGCAACTATAGCTGCGTCTGACAAGCCAGTTAGATCGTATACGCAGCACACGTTCGGAATGCGTGCGATCTCGTTTTCCATCTCCAAAAGCCTTCCTTTCGAGACGGTGATCTCTGTAACGACTGTCAACTCGTATCCGAGCTTTTCCTGATCAAGCAATGCTGAATAGCCTTTGATTATGCCTTCAGCCTCCATTTTTCTTATTCTCGACAGTGCCGTACCGATTGAGATATCACACTGCTTTGCTATCTGCCTCGATGAAAGCCTAGCATCAAGAGTCAATGTTTTCAAGATTTTAACATTTGTCTCATCCAAATCCATAAATCATTCACTCCACTGCACATTCATCCAATATGGTGATCAAATATTTAACATTTGCTTCTCAAATCGGTAATAAAGCTTTTATATGTATGGAATCATCTGATTCTTCTATAAATTTGAACATCGAGGCAAGAATATGGCACATGCCAAACTTCAAACGATCCAAAACTTTGAAGCATATTCCAAGTTGATGAAAAACGCTGATTACATTCTCCTACATTTCACTGACCTGCTCGGCTACCTCAAAGGCAGAACAATACCGGCGGCGCAGGTCGAGAAGGCACTCGAGGAAGGTGTGACCTTCGACGGTTCCTCGATGATAGGCGGATCAAACATAGAAGACAGCGACATGATAATGAAACCCGACCCATCCACATTCACGGTCTGCCCCTACTATTTCTACGACAAAAGCGTTGCCAGCTTCATCTGCGACATTCAACAGCCTGACGGCAAACAATTCGAAACCGACCCAAGACACATTCTCCGAAAAACTATGGAAAAGACACTTAAAGAAGGCTATAGACTAACCGCTGCGCCTGAACTCGAGTTTTACCTCGTACAAAAAAATGAACAAGGTGAAATCTGCCCTGTCGAGAATTACTTGATAGACAAGCAAAGATACTTTGACATCGCCCCGGGTCGAGACCTTACCGAATCCTACCGCATGGACTTCTCAAACGCGTTATCAACTATGGGAATTGAAGTCGAGCGACAGCATCACGAAGTAGGGTCAGCTCAAAACGAGGTCACAATCAAGTACGCCGATCCATTAACTACATCTGACAACATAATGCGGTACAAATTTGCAGCCAAAGCCACAGCTGACAAAAAATACGGGTGGACAGCAACGTTCATGCCCAAGCCATGGTACGGCAAAGCAGGAAGCGGCATGCACATTCACCTTGGACTCTTCAACCCGAAAACAGGTGAAAACCCGTTTCACGACCCAGAAGGCTACGCGTACGTTTCACAGAAATGTCGATACTTCATCGGCGGACTGCTAGAACATGCTAAAGCCTTATGCGCCATAGTTGCACCATCAGTAAACAGCTACAAACGGCTCGTCCCCGGCTACGAAGCTCCGGTGTACGTGGCATGGAGCAAGCGAAACCGCTCCGCCTTAGTAAGAGTACCTGCGTTTCCACCCGAAAACGCAAACGAAGCCAGAATAGAATTCAGATGCCCCGACCCGTTGTGCAACCCGTACCTCACGTACACCGCCGTGTTTGAAGCAGGTGTGGATGGCATCAGAAGGAAGATTGACCCCAGCGAACCCGTGGACACGAACATTTATCACCTGACCGATGCGGAACGCAAAAAACTCGGCGTCGAAGTCCTGCCCACATCACTGAAAGAAGCCTTGGAAGAATGGAAAAGCGATGATATTTGCATAAAGGCGTTAGGAAGGGAACCAGCAGAAAAATACATGGATCTCAAAACGCAAGAATGGCAAGAATACACGCCGCATCTACCGAAAAACAAGAACGAAGTAACAACATGGGAACTGCAAAAATATCTCTACGCATAGCTACATGAGCGCCGACACTAGACCTTGGGTTTCAGCATCAAATCCTCCATTTTCGCCTTCTTGAGCAGATTGACATGTCGCACCAACTCGTCCACAACCGCCTCAAAGATCTTCTTCCCCTTCTTGACGGAGGCCGTTGTGCCTCTACCAAAGACCCCTGAGTTTGTTTCGTCCACAGTGCTGAGTGGAAGCGTTAGACCCTCTACCAGAACAGCGTGTTTGCGAGGCTCTTCGTCCACAGCCTCGCTCATATTCACAAGCTGAGGATGTATAGCCAAATTCAACGATGTTTCTTCAGCCCCCGCATGCCTCCTTTCTTCAGGCGTGAAAAGCTCCGGCAGAAGCTTTCCCGCGGCAGGCCACCACTGGAAAATAGACACGAAAACCCCTTTCTCCCTCAGTTCCCTGGCCAATTCGGTAAGCGCAGCCAAGTTGCCGCCGTGCCCGTTAACCACAACTATTTTCCGTACACCATAATACGTAAGCGACGAGCACACGTCTCTCACGTATTTCTTGAACGATTTAGGAGATATGAAAACAGTGCCCCAGAACTGTTTATGATGAGAACTGATCCCGAAAGGGACAACCTGCAGACAAAGCACTTCCGTACGTTTGGCTGTTTCCTCGGCTATACCCTTCGCAATCAAGTGATCGGTTCCAAGCGGGTTCGCCGGCCCATGCTCCTCGTTTGAACCAACAGGAAGAATTGCAATGTCATTCTTTGCAAAATACCTCTTTGCTTCAGGCCAGCTCATCTCAAAAAGCAATACCTTTGAGGCTCTCACTCATTATCACGAAATCGTTTTATTATAAGCAGATCGAATATAAGCTTGCGGTTCAAGAGGGTGAAAAACTGAAAGCAATGATCTTGGCAGGAGGCTTTGCAACAAGACTTCGTCCATTAAGCTGTACCAGGCCGAAGATGCTCTTTCCAATAGTCAACAAGCCCCTGCTCCAGTGGACTTTTGAAAGGCTTGCCAAGAACAACGTTTCAGAAGCGATCTTGGCGACCAGTTACAGAACCGAAATCTTGTTCAAACAATACAGAATTCCAAGATGCGGCATTCATATCACTTATTCACGCGATCCCTTGAGAAAACCGCTGGGAACGGGTGGACCGATAAGAAAAGCAGAGAAACTCATCGGCCACCGTGAACCTTTTCTCGTTCTAAACGGAGACATATTTGCCGAAACAGATTACCAAGCAATTTTGAAGGAGCACGAAAAAAACGGTGCAACCGCAACGATAGCCCTTCATGAAGTCGAAGATCCAAGCAGATATGGAGTGGCAGAACTGGCAAGAGACGCTCACATAAAAACGTTCGTTGAAAAGCCTCCGCCGGGAACTGCTCCGAGCAACTTGATAAACGCCGGAGTCTACGTCCTCAGCCCGAAGATTTTCCAGTACATACCCAAAAAAAGGGGAGTCTCACTTGAACGTGAGGTCTTTCCGAAACTCGTAGCAGAGGGCAAGCTTTATGGACATGTCTTGAGCGGGTTATGGATGGATATAGGGAAGCCTGAAGATTACCTGAAGATAAACAGGAAGATGCTCGACCTAGTCGCGGACCAGCAGAGATACAAGGTCAGCAGTGAAGTTGAAGTCAGGAAACCCGTGGCCATCGACCGTGATGTTTCAATAGGAAAAGGATCCAAGATTGGACCTCACGCAATTCTGGGGCGAGACGTCGTCGTCGGAAAGGACGTCCACATAAAGGATTCAGTGGCTTTCCCCCGAGCGGTAATATGTGACTCTGCTTCGGTGGACAACGCAATAATCGGCGAAGGCGCGGCTATCGGAAGAAACGTCAAAATCGGGAAAAACTGTGTAATTGGTGATCACGCCAAGATTGGGGACAACGTTTCTCTAGCCGAAGGAGTTCTGATTTGTCCAGCAAACGAGGTCTCTAAAAGCGTATTAACAGCTTGCCGCAATTGTTAGGGGAGGGCAGTTACGGCATGTTGAGTTCAAAACGCTTGTTTGGTACCAACGGGATTCGCGGGCTTGCCAACAAAGAATTAACACCTGAGATGGCGATCAAAGTCGGCGGCGCCATAGGCACTTTTTTCAAGCGTGGAACTCTGATGTTGGGCTACGACGCGAGAACGAGCGGACCCATGCTCGCAAAAGCAGTTGTTGCCGGCTTGAACTCAACAGGATGCAACGTGCTACTCGCCGGAATGGCCCCAACCCCAGCGCTGCAATATGCAATTAAACACCACAAACCGGACGGCGGAGTAATAATAACCGCGTCACACAACCCCCCAGAATACAACGGAATAAAAGTCATCTGGAATGACGGGATAGAGATCTCTCACGAACAAGAAAATGAAATCGAAGAAATCTTCTTCAACGAAAAAACAAGCCTCGCAGAATGGAACGCAATAGGCGAAACCCGTCAACAGCTTGGAACAATCGATGAATACGTTGACGCCGTAAAAACACACGTGAACGTCAAAACAATAGCCGAAAAACAATATCACATCGTGGTTGACGGCGCAAACAGCGTAGGTAGCCTGACTGCGCCACGCTTGCTGCGAGAACTCGGCTGCAGAGTTACAACAATAAACGCGAACATCGACGGAACGTTCCCAGGCAGACCGCCAGAACCCCGGCCTGAAAACCTCGGCGATCTCGCATCGACAGTCAAGGCTGTAGGTGCAGATTTAGGCGTAGCCTATGACGGCGACGCCGACCGTTCAATCTTCATAGATGAAAAAGGCAAGATCAACACCGGTGACGAAACGTTCGCTTTGGTTGAAAAGCACTTTCTCAAAGAAAACCCAGGAGAAAAAATAGTAACACCTGTGAGTTCCTCAACCCTCGTCCAAGACATAGCTGACGAGTACAACGGCAAGATCGTGTGGACAAAAGTCGGAAGCGTAACGGTGGCTCAGACCATGAAAAAACTAAAAGCCAAACTCGGAGGCGAAGAAAACGGAGGCATCTTCTACGGCCCCCATCAACCAGTCAGAGACGGTGCGATGTCAACCGCCTTGATTCTGGGCATCATGGCTAAAACGCATGAAAAACTATCCAGACTGCTCTCAGAACTGCCCAAATACTTCATTGAAAAAGCAAAAGTCGAATGCAAAGAAGAGCTTAAGGAAAAAGTCCTGGAGAAGCTAACACAACAATCCAAAAAACTCAAAGCAAACACCCTCGACGGGATTAAGATCTGGTTTGACGACAAGAGCGCCATTCTAATAAGACCAAGCGGCACCGAACCCATCTACAGACTCTACGCAGAAGCAAAAAACCATCAGAAAGCCCTAGGACTCATCAACACATACAGTTCAAAACTCAAGAAAATAATTCGTGAAGCAAGCTAGACGGCAAGACCTCGCCGGAGCGAACCAGCATGTCCTCACCGATAACGCAAATAAGACCTGAAGAAATCGACACCCCTGGAAAACGGGGAAAATACACCGTAAGCATAATCGGATGTGGACAAACAGGCCTTCTCGCGACTGTTCTTCTTGCGGAGGCAGGATTCAAGGTCACATGCTTAGACGCGGACCAAACAGTAGTGAACGGCATTTTAAGGGGAAAGAACCTTGCCCTCAAAAGCGAAATAGAAAGCAAGCTGAAAACCCACGTGAAAGCCGACCGAGTAAACGCCACGAACGATGTTAAAAAAGCAGTCTCCCAAAGTGACATTATCGTCATAACAACCGCGGTCAGATTTGGCAGAAAGAAAAAAGTCGATTACTCAGAAATAGAGAACACCTGCAAAAAATTAGGCTCAAACCTCCGCTGCGGATCACTTGTTATCGTTATGAGTCTCACAGGAATTGGCGTGACAGAAGGCTTGGTTAGGGAAACACTGGAAAACACCTCAGGATTCAAAGTTGGAATCGATTTCGCCCTAGCATACAGTCCGCTAAGAACTCAGCCTAACCAAACCTTAGAAACAGCAAAGAGTCGTCAAAGAACCGTGGCAGCAACAGACAAGAACAGCCTAAACGTTGCTTCAACCATTCTGCAGACGATCACGAAAAAACCCGTGAAAAAAACACTGAGCGTGAAGACAGCAGAAGCCGCCACACTTTTTGAAGCCGTGCAAGAAGACGTTGAAACTGCACTTGCAAACGAACTTGCAATTTTCTGTGAAAAAATCGGCGTAGATTATCTTGAAGCCCGAGGGCTTGCAGAAACCGGGTTTTACAGTGCGTCTTCCACGCTTGATTTTCTGGACGAAGCCACTAGTGAAGAACCGTATCTGTTCTTAGAAGAAGCTGACAACTCAAACGTAAAACTCCGAATTCCCGCGACCGCAAGAGAGGTAAACGAGGAAACAATCAAGCATGCAACCAGCTTGACCAGAGATGCATTGAGAAGCTGCGGGAAAACACTTACGAGAGCAAACATCTCACTGCTTGGAGCCTCACAGATCCCAAACGACAAGGGCCCGTTCAGAAAAATCACCATGGAAATTGCCGAAGCACTCGAAACTAAAGGGGCCAAAGTGAGACTCTACGATCCGTATTTCTCCGAAAACGCATCAGCCGACACGAAGACCCATTTCAAAAGGAATCTGACGGAAACCCTCGAGCGAGCTGACTGCATAGTCATATTGACCGGTCACGACCAGTTCAGACGCTTGAATCTGGCCAAATTGAAGCTGATAGTGAAGATGCCAGCAGCGATCGTCGATTTGGAAGGAGTTGCTGACCCAGACAAAGTCGAAAAGGAAGGTTTCATATACCGAGGACTGGGAAGAGGAGTCTGGACAAGATGAAGGACAAGTTAGGCGTAGCGGTCATAGGAACCGGTTTTTGGGGAAGAAACCACGCTAGAGTCTACAGAGAACTTGCAGAAACCGAGCTCTTGGCCATCTGCGACGTAGATGCCGAAAGAGCAAAATCCGTGGCAAAACAATTCGGCGTGAAACCCTACACAAACGCCGCCAGAATGCTGAGAAACGAGGACATCGAAGCCGTGAGTGTTTGTACATGGTCAACAAGCCTTGCAAAAGAAGCGATCAGAGCCGCCGAAGCCGGAAAACACGTTCTAGTTGAGAAGCCAATGGCTGCAGACGTGAAACAAGCGGAAAAGCTGGTCGAAACAGTCGAAAGAAAAGGAGTATATCTCACAGTCGGCTTCCTCATGCGGTTTATCCCAGGGCTGCGGCACATCAAAAAAGCCATTGAAACCAAAGAAATAGGCGAACTAGTGTGCGCCACAGCAAAGAGAGTATCCCAATGGCCTGAAAGAATAGGCGACGTCGGCGTTGTCAAAGACACGGCGATCCACGACATAGACGTGATACTGTACCTCTTCAACGAAGACCCAGTTGCCGTCTACGCAAAGACCGGGGCCATGAGGTACAAGAGATTTGAGGACTATGCCCAGATGATGCTCACTTTTGAAGGAGGAAAGAGCGCGTTCATAGAATCCAACTGGTTAACGCCCTACAAGACCCGTGTCCTAACAGCCACCGGAAGCGAAGCAATAATGACCCTTGACTACATCACACAAGAACTGACCGTTGAAAATGCAAAAGAAACCATGCGACCGAGATACCCGATGCAAGAACCATTGAAACTCGAACTTCAACACTTTGCAAACTGCATCACAAAGAAAGAAAAACCACTAATAACAGGACTCGACGGCCTGAAAGCCCTCAAGATAGCTCAAGCAGCACTGAAATCTTCAGCAACAGGCAAAATAGTCAAGCTGAAATAAACCCAGTCAACGATCAATCTCGCCCAAGTTTCTTGAGGTTGAAAGGCTTACCTTCCACCAAAATCTTCTCAGGAATCTCCTCTTTCCACTTCTTCAAAAAAGGCAAATCTTCCTCCCTCTTCCGCAGCTCATCAGGCAGCATCTCAGGAATCTCATCGCGAATCGGATACCACCTCAAACATTTCGGACACACGATCAAACCCTCCACTATCTCCTCATCTTGCTCAAAAACATGTAAATCAAGCGGATAGTACTTATCAATAGGGCATGCCAATATATCCATCAGCTTCTTTTTCACTGCTTCATTCCCCCGACGTATCTTCGTGCCAAAACTATAAAACTCTTTCAGAGATACCCTATTGTTTGCCAAAACTAACACCGCTTTTCTTGAGCTCCTTCCCCATGTTCAATGATTCTGAAGTACAGATCCCCTCCTTTCCATAATCCATTTGAGCTGGAAACTCTTCGCACAAAAAGCAAGGCGCCAATCTCCTGCTTTCAGCACATTCACGAAATGAACAACCCTTGTGCGACTCTAACCTTTCTCAACTGTTCACTAACCCATTTGCATCCTAAACAGCGTTTCTCCTTTCGCCGGCGCGTGGGGCAGTGCTCGCAGTGGACACCGGACGCCCAGAAATTCACAGTCAACAACAACTCACCAGCTACAGGATAATAGCGATCGAAATATCCACGATCGATCGGAAAGAATGTCTGCGAGAGTCTTCGCTAAGCCTTCCTTCAATCTGTCCCACTCAATCCACAAACAAGAAACACCCGGAAACATTTAAAAGCAAAACGGCTTTCCTCTGTAGAAGAGGAAAAGCAACATGGAAAAAACACCAACTGGAATCGTTTATGAATGCGTGAGATGCGGAGCAAAGGTTCCCTCCGAAGAACTCGAAATGCGCGGCGGAGAAATGAAATGCATCGTCTGTGGTTACAGAATTTTGAAGAAAGTGAAACCACCAGTTGTGAAACGAATTACTGCCAAATGAAAAGAAAGAGAAAGGAAAAGCTATTCAATCCGTGCCGCCAAGCGCCCAACGTTATCGAGATTCTCATGAGGTATTTCAGAAGATTTCCTTCTCTCCGATCTTTCGGAGAGCCCTGCCACGCAACTTTACTGGTGGACCGATGACTTCGTCTGGTTGTTTTTCCACAGTTTTCCTTTTTATGGTTTCTCCACAGACTCCTTTCGGCAGCAGTCGTCGCTTCGTGCAAATCGCGTAAGTACAGTTAGCGACGTTGCACATTTCTTCAGTCCAACAGCACCATACCCCATCTCGACGGTAGACAACGGCGCTCTTTGCGCACTTGAAGGATTGACATGAGGGAGAACACGTTTTGACCTGTGCCAATACATGCACGACCTCTGACCATTGTTCAACAAAACTTTACTATGAAAGCACCACTTTCGCTCCACATTAATTCACGCAGGACATAATATAAACTTTTTTCCCAAAAACTTCTTACCGATGGTCTAACTTTCATCTTTCTTAGGCTTGGACCGCATCCTTCTGAAAACTTCAAGCAATACGACGAAAATCACAGTCAAAGCGACAATGATGACGACAACCAGCTGGCCCGTCTCTACCAAGAATCCGGCCAGCAACACGTACTTATCAATCCTGATTTGAACCGTCGTTGAATTGCCAACTGTGAAGCCTTGAGCAACGGTCGGTTCAGCCTGGCCATTCAAATACACGTTCACTTCCAAATCACCGCCAATCACGTTGCTAAATGTAGCCGTCCCATCGCTTCCCGTCTCTGCAGAAACAGGCTGCCAACTTTGGCCTTGCAGCTTGACGTTTATGTTTGAGAAAGGCTGCCCAAAATAATCCACGACTTGGACAGAAACGTTCAAACCGTAAAGGCTGCAGTAGACCGTCAGGTTTTGATCTTGGAATAAGTCCACTGTCGTGGTGTTCAGTTTGATTCTATTACTGTCGTAAACCGTAGTATCATACCTTCCAAAAACCGACCTGAAAGTAGCTATTCCATTGCTATCTGTATGTCCCTCGTAGTGAAGCCCACCAAGTGATTCCATTGTCTCCACGATAGCGTTGTTGATTGGCTGTCCATCTGCCTTCAGGGCTCTGACCTGCAGCGTTTGCAATGGACAAACAATCGTCACGTTAAACCATGGCACGGCATTCCCGTTCACAAACAGCTGCGATCGATCGATCGTCGTCAAATTGAATGGCATGCCGTAGCGAGAAGCGTTCAACACGTAAGTGACGTTAGGCAGTAACGAATGGGCAACGGTGATTCCTGTGACGTCTGTTGTGAATGTTGCATTGTCTGGTGCCAAGTTTATTCCGGCTTCAGCAATGCCTTCTTCGAGCCCGTTGAAGGAAGCCACTACGTTGATTCCCAGATTAGTGAGGTTGCAGACCAAATCTGTTGAGGTTGCATTAGTGACCGTAATGTTGCGTTCACCAACTTGTGTCGCTTTAAAGTACGCCTGACACGTGTAGTCTCCAATTTCAAGCATCAAAACGGCCAAACCGTTCGAGTCCGTTGTCGCATTACTGACGGAGCTTCCATTCTCATATGTCTTAAGGTCTGTGCTAGGAACAACGTCTCCGGCTAGGTTCTTTGCAGTAACGTTAACAGCGAAACCCGGAACTGTGAAGTTTTGAGTGTCAGGCGGAGTCTTTGTCGTCGGGGTAGCCGATATCGAAACTATGCTCACCATGTAACTTCCTATCGAGGCATTTGAGGGCACCGTGAAATTCGTGTAGTGAACTATTCCTACAGAATCAGCAGTCAGGTTTAACGACCGAAGAACGTCGTTTCCGGTTATTGTAAGCGTAACATTCTCATTCTGTTTGTAGACAGCCTTAATGTCCACCATCTGGGTTCTGTGGTACTCCGTTGAATTCGTCAACCCTACGGAGAAGGCGCCGGTGCTAAGCGAACCGTTAAAGAACACATTGTAATTGCCGACAAGACTGGCGTTGGCGCCTGACGAAAAATCACCTGGATAACTCGCGCTTGCGATTGCACTTCCAGCAGTTGACACAGTAAAATTAACCATGTCCACATATGAAACACTGTTCGGGTCTTGAACCGTGATGTTCGCAACGTATATTGCATTTGATTCCCCGCCAGTTATGTTCAAGGAAATTGGAACTGAGTCACCTTCTTGAAGCTGCTTCGGTGCTTGAGGGACTCCAATCGTCATGTTGTAGGATGTTGAAACTGAAAAGAGGGCTGAAGCGTTCTCCACGGTGGCAACATCAACAATCCAAACGGTGTGATTGCCCGCCGCAGCTTCAGGAATTGTAAACGTTGCGCTGACACTGTTTACTGTAGCATTCCCCGAATACATTAGGGCATCATCAAAACGTATTTGATATGTCCCATTAGCCGTGGTCAAGTTGGAAACCAACCGAACACTCGTTCCAACAGTTCCTGAGGTCGGAACTATGGAAGTTATCGCAATTCCAGCCTGAACTTTAGGCAATAGTGAAAGGCTCATTACGGCAACCGTCAATAGCAGAAGCAAGCATGTTAACTGCTCAATTTTGAGTATCATCTTTACCAAGCGTTTTCCCTCATCGTTCGTATTTGAAGATTGTGAACACTTCTAACACTGGGAACATTTTAAACTTTACCTTTTAATAAGATGAGCAACCTTATCTAACGTACCCATAACATCAAAGATCAGGCTGAGCGGGATCGAAGATGATAAGTCTCAAACTGAATGAGCTGAAAGTAATCAAGAAAAATGACTTAAATGTGCAAGAAGCGTAGTTTTGCACAATGTTGGGTGCGTTAGAATGATTGAAGAGATCTTGAATCTGGTAAAGAAGCATGAACGATGGCGTGGAAAACAATGCTTGAACCTCATACCGTCAGAGAATGTTATGAGCCCAGCCGCCAGAGCCTTGCTGTCATCTGAACTTGCACATCGCTACACTGCAAGAGACCGTTTTTACATGGGTACTCGTTTCACTGACGAGATCGAGGAATACGGGGAAAAAATCGCGAAGCAGGTCTTCAAAGCTGATACCGCGGATCTACGCCCGCTTTCAGGGCACATTGCGGACTTGATTGTCTTGGCTAACTTGACGAGACCTAGGGACAAGCTTATGTGCATTTCTCCAGAAGACGGTGGCTACCCTGGAATGTGGGAAAACGGACTTGCAGGACTTCTGAGGCTTAGGGCAGTGCCCTTTCCCTTTTCAAAACAGGACATGAACATAAACGTTGAAGAAGCCAAAAAAGCCATAAGCCGGGTGAAACCGAAGATCATAGTTTTCGGGGCGAGTCTGATTACTTTTCCACACCCGGTTAAGGATCTGGCAGAAGTTGCACGGGAAAACGGTGCGTACGTAGGATTTGACGGTTCCCATGTCTTGGGACTCATCGGCGGCGGACAATTTCAGGACCCGCTTAGAGAAAAGGCGCAAGCCCTGTTCGGGTCAACCCACAAGACCTTCTTCGGCCCTCAAGGAGGTATAATCCTGGCAAACAAAGAGCCGGGAGAGCTCTTGAAGGACAAGATCTACCCTGCCTTTGTGGACAATGCACATTGGAACCGTATAGCCGCTTTGACCTTGGCCCTGACTGAAATGAAAGAGTTCGGTAAGGCTTACGCGACACAGATAGTTCGCAACTCAAAAGCCCTAGCCAAGGCTTTGGACGACTTCGGTTTTCCTGTCATCTGCAAGCATCTCGGCTTCACTCAGTCGCATCAAGTAATCGTAGACTACGGAGACTACGAGAAAGGGAGACGCACAGCGGAAAAGCTTCAACGGGCAAACATAATCGTCGACTGCGTCATCAGATTCGGCACGTGCGAGGTCACAAGACGCGGAATGAAAGAGCCTGAAATGCTGAGAATAGCCGAACTGCTCAAAAGAGCCGTCATCGACGGAGAAAAACCGGAAAGCATAAAGAAAGATGTGAAGAAGCTCAGCAGCGAATTTCAGAAAGTAAAATACTGCTTCGAGAGATGACATTACTTTTGTCCTACGCGTTCTCATTCCTTTAGATGCCTACCGATGAACTTGCCACACCTGAAAAGTGACTGAACTTGGAAATGTTGGTCTCATCTGGCCTCATCGGCGCGCGCGGCGATCGAGACAGGTTACAATTTGATGAATCGATTGAAAGCCGTGTTGTAATTTTGAGAACCTGCAGAATCCGATGCGATTTGGAGGTGGCTGAAATTAGTTGCATTCGATTCATAGACTAAGTGCATTTTCCATGGAGTTTGTGCGTTTCTGAATCAGATGAGAACAAAGCTTAAATATTGCCTCCGTCATTACCCTTCTTCTTATACCAACAATTGCATCTAGGTGTTAACAAATGGTGAGTGATGGAAGGGGGCGCCTATTCAGAAGAAAGGACGGCAAATACCTCGTTTACCTGCCAAAAGACCTAGCCGAGGACAGCATGTTCCCGTTCAAAGGATCTGATTCCATATTAGTAAAAGTCTATTTCAAACTTGGGGACAGCAAGCTACTAGTGGAGAAATGGAAGGAGCCAGCACCTCCAACGGAGTGAGAGACAGCCCCGCTAAGTAAACGATATTCACACATTTCTTATTTTTGAGGATACCGTAAAATACTTCCTCATCCCCGTATTCTAGACTGAATTCAGAGGGCCAATTCTATGAAAACTCTCAAGGTTATCTTGAATGAAGCAAGAAAAGAGCTGACAGAAAAGGACAAGATCCGAGAAAGCACCCTAATGGACATGAGAAAAACAACAAGTTTTTCCAAGCAGGCAATACTTCTGGTTCATCAGAAAAGGGTGAAAGAAGCTGAAAAACTAATTGAAACAGCCACGGAAACCCTCTCCAAGCTTCATGACACCTCAGCCACACATCCCTACATAATCTACGGCGGCATGTACAATGCCGCACTCCAAGAATACTCAGAAGCAAACATTTTCCTAAAGCTAGTTCTGGAATCAAGATTTGTGGCGCCGAAGGAAATCAATGTATCTTCTACCGACTATGTACTCGGACTGGCTGATGTAATAGGTGAATGCCGACGGTGGGCGCTTGATGCTCTACGAGAAGGAAACGTAAAGAAAGGCGAAAAATGCCTACAGACAATGGACGAAATCTACGTCGAACTGATGGCAATGGATGAGTCTTACGTGCTTGTACCAGGTCTTAGAAGAAAATGTGATGTCGCTAGAAAGATTATTGAGATCACGAGAGGAGACATAACGCAGGAAATCCGAAGAAGTGCACTTGAGAATCACCTCAAGCGTTTCGAGAAATCTGCAAAGAAAAGAGCATGAGCCCAAGGGTGTTTGTTGAGAAGAACTACATGCATGAGAAAGCCGTCAGCCCCAAGTTCTCCATTAAAAAGGCTCACGAAGCCCAGCTGCGCCTATCCAATCGTATTGTTTTCAATGACAGGTTGCCTAGAAAAATCAGGTTTGTAGGCGGGGTAGACGTCGCTTATACTGGAGAATTGTCTATTAGCGCTGTGGCAGTCCTAGATTTTGATTCGCTTGAGGTTGTGGAGTCACAGACAGCCTGCTGCAAGACTTGCTTTCCTTACGTTCCGACTCTGCTTTCTTTCAGAGAAATCATGCCGTCTGTTCTGTCTATCCGAAAACTGAACATACAGCCAGACGTATTACTTGCTGATGGCCACGGCTTCGCTCATCCGTATAGATGTGGGTTTGCAAGCCACTTAGGACTCGTAATCGGCAAACCCACGATAGGTGTTGCTAAGCACAAGTTAATAGGCGAAACTGAAAGCGCACATCCAGAGAAAGCCATTGCATTCATAAAGCGTAACGGTGAAGTCATCGGCGTAGCAATCACAACGAGGCGCGGATCTAAAGCCGTTTACGTCAGCGTCGGACACATGGTTTCGCTGGACACAGCCGTCAAAATAGTCAGGCACTGCACAAGTGCCAATCGTGTCCCAGAACCAATCGCAAAAGCTCATGAAATAGCAACAGCGGCAAAACGAAAAATCCATATTCTCTCACCAGATAGAATAAGTCTCTAGTGAAGAGCAAATTGTTGAATTCAAAACTTAAAGCGTTGACAAACAAGATTCATGACAAGTCTCTTCGTAAGAAGATCGTTGATTTACTTGAAAACCCAACGTTCGAGGCTGACGGCAAAACCTATTCAGGCCTGCCTCTCGAAGTCGCGCCAGCCGGCAGGTCACATCACCACACTTATCCTGGCGGATACCTTGAACACGTTGTCTCGGCATCAGACCTCGCTTTGGCAATGTGCAACTCCGTGGAAAGAATCTACCATGGGAAAGTAAGCCGCGACTTTGTATTGGCTGGCGTCTTGCTGCACGACGCTTTCAAGCCAGTAACATACGCCGTGGACAAAAGAGGAAACTATAGTTCAACACACTTGGGCGAATACTTAGATCATCTATCGCTCGCCACCTCAGAACTCGTTCGAAGAGGCTTCCCACTCGAAGTGATTCACATCGTAACTTCTCACCACGGGCAGTACGGTCCAATGAGACCGAAAACCGTTGAAGCCCTGGTCTGCCATCTAGCAGATCTGATGGATTCACGTTTGAATGGTGAGGTCTTGAGCGCGGCAGAATATCTTTCAAGAATGACTGTTGGCCAAGAGCTGTTTGGACTGACCTCGAAGGAAGCGTTCGAGATAGTCCATTCGAAGTCCGTCGAAGGCTGGGAAGGCGTGACAAAAACCGTGGAAAAGATAAAGCGAAAGAGAAGAACGCACAAAACTTAATAGTCAACCCAACGTGAGAATTGGAAAACGGTGACCGCTAAAATGGAAATACCATTTGAAGACTTCCAGAAACTTGACCTGCGCATAGGCAAAATCATAGAGGCAAGTCAGATCCCAAGCTCACGCAACCTTATAAAAATGATTGTCGACTTCAAGACTGAAAAGAGACAAGCCGTCGCCGGACTCCTGCAGTGGTATAAGCCAGAAGCCCTCGTGGGCAGAAAATGCGCTTTCATCCTAAACCTTCAACGGAGAAAATTGATGGGCGTCGAATCGCAGTGTATGGTTTTCGCCGCAGAAGACGACAAAGGCAACGTAGTGATTTTACAGCCTGAAAAAGACATTGTGGAAGGAAGCAAAATACACTGAAAGCAACGGTCATCTTTTAGCCCATCAGCTTGATTATCGCTCTAGCTTTTTCCTAGCTTCCCACAAGATATTCGATCATATCCTGATCCAAATCAAGCCACTTCGCAAGTCCAGCCGCCATGTTCTCATTGTTTTTGAAAATAATCTTCAAATAGGGAACAATTTCCTTTGAAGCCCTCAACGCTGAAATATGGTTCTTGCGTTTGATCTTACCGCCTATACTCAGCCGCATCGCACGTTCAGCCTTTGATCTTGAAAGCATCTGTATGCGCTGTGGAAACTTGAACGGTATCCACCCCGAAGTCTTCGTGTTCTTTCTGGCCATAGCCACGCCAGCGGTCATGTAGTCAATGACGTAACGCAGGAAACCCCAGTCCCGGGTTGCCCGGATTCTTCCACGATAAACATCGGCAATGGCCAACGCGTCCATAGCAGCAGCCAAGTCATGAGGATCAGTCAGATGTGCAGGAACATTTTCATAGATCCATTCGAAGAGCATGTCAGTGTCAACGTCCACCATGTTCGCCGCTTGCTTCGCACTGGCACATGTTTTTCCATAAATTATCATTCTCAACACGTTGAATATGTTTTCCTGTCTGTCGCGGTAGCCAAGCCATGAAACGTCTTCATAAGCCAATTTCTTTTTGCCCTGTCCCAAGGCCTGAAGATCATTGACTGCTGAACGCACGTCGCCTCCTGAACGTTGAGCGATGAATTTCAAAGCGTTCTCATCAGCCTGAATTCCCTCTTGTTCGCATATGTGCTTCAAATGCTTTGCAACTTCACCTGTTGCCAGCTTCTTGAACTCTATTAGCAGACAATAGACACGCAGATTGGTAAAACGCGGGTCGTAAGCGTTATTCGCAGTTAGCACCACTGGGCACTGCGCCGTCTTCACAACATCAGTTATCGCCTTGACCCCACCTCTGTCTGACGAACCGGTCAACCCGTCCAACTCATCCAGCAGAATCATCCTGTTTCCGCCGAAAAGCGAACTGTACTGTGAAGCTAAACCTGCGAAACGATTTATGGCCTCTTCCGTTCGGTAGTCGCTTGCGTTTTTCTCCACGAACTCCATACTGAAATCATGTGCCGTAGCCTCAACAGTGACGGTTTTTCCGATGCCTGGTGGACCATAGAGAAAACAAGCCCTTTTTTTCGGAACACCCTTTTCCCAAAATTTTATCCAATCTACAAACTTCTCAACTGCCTCAGTGTTCCCAACGATTTCAGCCAAGGATTTGGGTTTGTGCTTGACCGTCCAAGCAGTATACAAGAGCTGCACCTATTTTGCGCTTTTCAGTTCGTCGCCAGCCTCAACGAGCTTAGCGAGCAACGCACTCAGCTGAACCTCTTCATCAGACCCTTCAACAAGCCTATAATCAACTTCACCCACAATATCGGCCAGCTTGATCTTCCACTGCTCAGGGATTTCAGCTCTGAAAATCTCAGTGTGAATCTGTCGAATGATATCGCTGCCAGCCACTCCGTATTTCTGAATCATTTCCCGCAACTGTTTTCTCGCGTCTAAGAAGTTGCCGTCCATAGCAACTTTTATCATCTTCTGCACGTCGGCCGGACTTGCCTTCCCGGTGATTGAATAAACAACCTTTGCATCAACAGGCTTGTTCAGTGAGGCGGATGACTGCAGAGTGTTGATAGCTTTTCGTAAGTCTCCACCGCAGACTTCGAAAATCGCGTCCAAACCGTCAGCCGTTAACTTCACCTTTTCCTTCTTAGCGATTTCATTCAAATAACAGTCATGCTCTTCCCTAGGCAGATAGGTAAATCGGAAAGGTGCACACCTTGACTGAATAGGCTCTATTATTTTCCCACTGTAATTTGCACACATAATGAACCGACATGTTCCCGTGTAACGCTCCATCGTCCGTCTCAGAGCCTGCTGCGCGTCTGAAGTCATGTTGTCCGCTTCATCCAAAATCATGATTTTGAACGGAATTTCACCTATGGATTTCACCCTTGCAAAAGTCTTCACGGTCTCCCGAACAACATCAATTCCCCTCTCATCGCTCGCGTTTAACTCCATCATGTGCTCCCTGTAAACGTCACCATAGAGATCTCGTGCCAAGCAGAGAGCAGCAGTGGTTTTCCCAGTTCCCGGCGGCCCAGCAAAAATGCAGTGAGGAACATTTCTCGACTTCGTGAAGCTTTTCAGACGGTCAACAATGTCCTTCTGATCAACAATTTCATCTAACCTTTTAGGCCGGTACTTTTCAGCCCACATCTCAAAACTCAAACCGAGCAAGCCTCCAGCTTATAGGTTATTTTGAAACGTTAATAAAAGTATGTTTAAGAGGGAAAAGAGGAAGAATCAGTCTTCTTCCAAGAACCCTGTCAGGAATATCGCGTATTCACAGGGATGCTCATTTTTCAGTAGAGACTTGATGATCTTTATTTTTCCTCTCTTTCCATGTGAGATCCTTGAAAGTACATAATCTATGGTTTTCTTGCGCAGATTGCAAAGCCACGTCTTTTGCCCCGACTTAACCAGTTGATAGTACGGGCACGTCTTGTACTTGAGCGTGAAGCCACCCTCAAAATACTCGATTTCGACTTCAACGTCCAGCTCCCGGTACATGTCAACGATTCTGTCACCAGCCTCCCTAATCGTCCACGGGTAATCCTCAGGAAAAATCTCATCTATCTGATCCTTTATCATCGCAAAACCTTCATCAGCAGAGTTGGCAGACATCTCGTTTATCAAACTCTGCAACATCTTTTTACGCGGAACAGGCTCAAGAATCGGCTTCTCAACAGTACTCACCTTGAAACTGAGCAGGTTCTGGAAAACCGTTGTCGAAATCTCGTATCCAAGCTCCTTAAACATTGACTCGATCAACGTGCGCTGACTATTCATAACCATCAGGTCGATCTTCTTGAAAATCATCGTGAAATGTTCATCATCAACCAATCGAATTTCAGCATCCGGCTGGATAGATCCAGTGTTTTTGAGAATGAACGCCTGCGCCAGTTTCCGAATTTTCTCAGGATCATTTCTCGCCAGCATTCGGATGGCATTCGAGACCCGGACACCCATGGTACGGTATATTTCATTGAATCTATCCTTGTTGATCTCATAGACCTTAGACGCAAACGAACTGAAGACCTCACGAGGAACCGGGATCACATCCAAAAACTGCTTGCCGATAGTCTGATAAAGACTGACTTCTACCACTTGATCCAGCAAACTTGGATCTTCCGGACCGACATATTGAATGTTCAAGTTAGCAGTTGTCTGCTCAGCAGAAAACTTCAGAAGCTTCCATCCGCGAGTGGCAAGAATAACAGAAAGCATGACAACAGAGAGCTTCGCCACCGACGGTGTTGTCGACTGGAAAGATATATCCAACGTCTTTTCATCAACTTCACGCAATATCTTGGCCTGCTTGAACCAGTTCATCTTTATGAACGCAGAAAGCAGACTTCTCACAAACTCTTTAGGTTCCTTCGGAAGCTCACCCATGCCAAGCACGACCCTAACGTCTTCCAGAAGCGACCCAAAGTCCATTATCGGCTCTTCCAAATGCTTCTCCGCCCAGTGCATGAACGCTGGCCCAACCAGCATCAACGTGTTTCTAAACAGAGCTGGGGTAGCCGTTGACAAGCGCTTTTCAATCTGCTCATTCAACGAGTCACCGAACTCTTTTCTCTTCAACGGGTACATGTCCTGTCGAATCATCTTGACCGCAATGTCCTCCCCCATTACCCGCATGTCAAAACAGATCTGCAGCCCCTCAAGTATGGTTGACGTCTGAAACGCAACAATTTCCGGCAGCCGTTTGAAGGCGTTCGGCCTCAAAATCACCGTACTGTCAATTTCACTGTACGATGCAATCTCAAAAAGCCTAGTAAGGCTCTCCAGCTCTTCAAGAATAATCATGAATTCCTTGAAATTCGAAGGTTTCTTCCAAGCGACAGAACCCTTCAATATCTCGATAGTGTTCTTGGCTTCTACCTTTTGCTCCAAAACAAACTCCTGGATAGTTTTGTCACCAATCGCTACTTCCAATAGAGTGTCCATTGTTTTTCTTCCAACAGACGTTAAATCCAAGGCTTGTCTGAGGTTTACCTGTTCATTCATCTTTGCCTTTATGGCGCAGTCTTCACATGAGCCGACCCGCTCAACCCTTAGCAGGGTCTCCAACGCCTGCTCTATGACACGATTCTTAGCACCATAGGTCTTCGACAACTGTTCAAGCAGATCATCGGTTTTCTTCGTTATCGTAGTATGAAGATGGATAGACATAGCTTTCCCTAATCATGACTTCAAATTCGTTTCTTTTAAATATGTGTTCAAAAAATGCGCTTTATGTACATACGAGACGACAATAGAAAAAGGGAGAGTTAGAGTTTAGCTACCGCTAATTTGCTGGGCTGAACAACAGGGCCGAAGGTTTTCCTTTTGCGCACAAGCATTGCCTCGGAAACCCTTTTCACTGCATTCATGTACGCCGCAACTCTCATGTTCACGTTGTACTCCTGTGCCACGGCCAGAACTTCTTTGAAGGCGTTTACTATAATCAGCTCAAGCTTAGTTCGCACTTCATCTTCCGCCCAATAATAGTTCATCTGGTTCTGCACTTGTTCGAAGTAGCTAACGATGACACCGCCTGAATTGGCCAGAATGTCTGGAATTACAAACACTCCATTTCTGAACAGAATTTCATCAGCATCAGGCGTTGTCGGTCCGTTTGCACCCTCAGCCACAATCTTTGCCTTAATCTTATCTGCATTCGCCTTAGTTATCTGGTTCTCTAGCGCTGCTGGAACAAGAATGTCACATTCCAGTTCTAACAGTTCCTCGTTTGTCACGTTCTTGCATCCTGGATATCCAACAACAGAACCTGTCTTGTTCTTGTACTCCAGTGCTTTTTCAGGATCTATTCCTTTCGCGTTGTATATTCCGCCCCTTGAGTCTGAAACTGCCACGATCTTGCATCCCTGCTCATGCAACAGTTTGGCAGCGTGGAAACCGACGTTTCCATATCCTTCAACCGCCACTGTCAACCTGCGCAGGTCCATGCCTAAGTGCTTTGCAGCTTCAATGACCGTGTACATTACTCCTCTTGACGTTGCCTCGGTTCTCCCAAGCGAACCACCTACTCGAATAGGCTTTCCTGTGACGACTCCAAAAGCGTTGTATCCCATAATCTCGCTGTACTCATCCATTATCCAAGCCATAGTCTGCGAGTCGGTGTAAACGTCGGGAGCCGGAATGTCCGTGTAGGGCCCGATGTATCTTGCAAAGGCACGGGCGTAACCCCTTGTCAATCTTTCCAATTCTCCTGATGACATTTCCTTCGGGTTGCACCTTATCCCTCCCTTGCCGCCGCCCAACGGTAGACCTGTCACTGCGGTTTTCCAAGTCATCCATGCTGATAAAGCTACTACTTCATCCATCGTAAGATCTGGGTGGTACCTTATTCCGCCTTTTGTTGGGCCAAGTGCATCATTGTACTGTACACGATAGCCTGTGAACACTTGTATGCTTCCATCGTCCATAACTACTGGAATATTAATTATGATTGTTCTCATAGGACGTTTCAACATTTCATGTACCCCTGTGTCTAGGTTCAACTTTTCCGCAGCGGTATCCAGCAATTTCAGTACTGCCTCGTATGGATTAGGCGAAGCTTCGATCGGCGTCAGTGTCTCCAGCTTAACTGAAACCGACGTCTGGAATTTTTCCATCATGTTTTGGAAATTCTCTCGTGCAGCTTCACCGTTCCCAACGGAGCTTCCGAAGAACCACAGGTAGGCTTCGATTATGGATTCTGGTCTTTTTGAACTGAAAGAGCTTGCAGGGGACATCTTTGGAAAGTCCGAGAAGTAGTCGACGATCACGCGGAGCATGTTGGTTTCATCTTTCGTTAAGGGACGCCATTTCTTAAGCGGTGGCGGAGCTTCTACCTGAATGTATTCTGCTTCATTGACTTTTCTCTCAAGCTCCTCGAACACCTTCGACGCGTCTGCTTCAGGAATTCCAAAATTCTCTGAATATGTAGTTGTCAAAGCATAATGAGCCGTCGTGTAGCTTTCAATTCTTGCCGTCAGTTCAGGTTTCTCGGCGAAGAAGTCAGTAATCAGTTTTATCATCCCTAATTCTCGTCCTGAAAGTTCTACTGAATTCAACACTCATCTTCATCTCCAATTCTGCAGAACATAAGTGATGTCATGTTCAAATATAGAAACGTTATGTACACAATGTCCACGGTTGAACAGCCTTCGACATGACCACTTATGCAAGACCTAAACATTTTTATCAACGACCACAAATCAAAGCGTGGAGACCCAAGATGGAGAAAACCAAAACCAACATGCTCTCAACGGGAATAGCAACCTTGGACCAACTCTTAGGCGGAGGCCTCATCCTAGGCGAAAACGTTCTCTGGGAAATAGAATCCGGGACATTCGCACTGGAGTTTCTCTACGCTTTCATGAAACAAGGAATTGCAGATGGAAACCAAGTCATTTACTTAGATTTCATTTACCCACCACAAGCCGTGATGCTCCATCTGGACCCTCTAACCAGAACTTTCCCCGAAGGATGGGAGAACAGGTTTCTGGTACTGGACTGTTTCTCCGAGTCATCAGGCCAAGGCGAACTAATATTCAGCGATTTCTACGACAAAGCACCATCATGGATCAAAAAAGTTCCAAGCTCCAAAGATCCTGAACAGTTTCACAGGTTCTTCGGAAGAATCGAAAGAGAATTCGTGTCACCAGGAACAAGACTCGTTTTCAACAGCCTATCTTTAATGGAACACATGTGGGGACGAGACGCAGTGAAGGCCTTCTTCGGACACGTGTGTCCTGCATTGTACGCATATCAGACACTGGCTTACTGGACACTTGCTAAAAGTGCACACCCACAGGAATTCTCAGCCATCATTGAGCACATAACACAAGTAGTCGTTGACCTGTCCAAAGAAGGAATAAAACGCTATATCGAGGTCAAAAAAGGCGGATCCAGGTACAATCCTCAAACATATCAACGCCGCGAATACCTGACCGAAGGGCTAAAAATCAAAATCCTGTAACACCAAAATTCTATGTTCATAAATGTACATTCTCACGCTGTTCCAAGGCAATGCTTAAATGCGGATGTATTTCACTCATCTAGTCTATAAAATTGCAATGTAAAAGGAGAGAGAGGAATGACAGAACGTGTACACAAAAACAGTTCATACTTGAACGGCAAATCAACAACAGGAACCCAAACACGCGTAAAAGACACTAGCCCGACAAGTGGAATGTGCCCCATCTGCATCCGTGACTGCCCATTCCTATGCGAAATAAGCCTTTCAGCCTTCAGAGGAAGAGAAGCACTCTATCCAGAACCAGTGCAGTTCGGCTCAAGCACCGCAGGCGCCTTGAAAGATTTCGGACTAGACTGGTCACACTTCAACATACAAGCAAGTCTATTTGACGCACATGGAATTGAACCAAACTCAGATCTAACCATATTCCCGAATGTGAACATAGAAACAAAAGTCGGAGGCATACCACTAAAAGTCCCAGTTCTGAACGGCGCATTTGGTTCAACCGACGTTGCAAGACTGAATTGGGAAGGCTTGGCCGTAGGAGCAGCAATCTCCGGCGCATCGATAATAGTCGGAGAAAATGTCTGCGGCATGGACCCTGAATCCCAAATCACCAATGGAAAAGTCACTAACTCAAAGGAACTAAAGCGAAGAGTCGATCTATTCCGCAAATTCTGGGACGGAAAAAATGGAGAAATAGTCGTGCAAACGAACGTTGAAGATCAAAGACTAGGCGTCGACGTTTATGCCATCTCGAAACTCGAAGTGAACGTCATCGAAAGAAAATGGGGGCAAGGAGCGAAAGCCATCGGCGGTGAAGTCCGCGTAAGAGACCTAGAAAGAGCCATAATGCTGAAGAAGAGAGGCTATGTGGTTATCCCTGATCCTGAAGACCCCTCGGTTCAGCAAGCATTCAGAGAAGGAGTGTTCAGGTCCTTTGAGAGACACAGCAGGGTGGGCATACCGAAGGAAAAGAGCTTCGTGGAAGACATCGAATGGCTGAGAAAACAAGGAGCAAAATATGTAACGCTCAAAACAGGAGCCTACAGACCTTCAGCCGTAGCCTACACGATGAAAATGGCATCAGAAGCCAAAATTGACTACGTATCCTTCGACGGAGCAGCAGGCGGAACAGGCATGAGTCCAGTACCGATGATGGACGAGATGAGCATCCCAACAGTCTACTTGGAATCCATAGTTCTGAAATGCGCACAAATACTGAAGAAGAAGGGACGATACGTTCCAGACTTGATTATGGCTGGAGGATTCATAGAGGAAACATCCATTTTCAAGTCCATCGCAATAAGTAACTTCGGAGACGGCCCATTCATAAAAGCGGTTCTGATGGGACGCTCACCAATAACTGCAGCTTTCAAAGGAAGCTACTTCAAGCAATTGGCTGAAGAAGGCAAGCTGCCGAAAGCTTTTGCAGACAAATTCGGAGCCACCCCAGACAAGTTCTTCATCGCAG
>Ga0315268_10001596_pt1 | contig 26102 bp, 21 predicted proteins | sample C1_top_MG_FD_204535 | JGI IMG/M metagenome (GOLD analysis project Ga0315268, IMG submission 204535) | Sediment microbial communities from Yellowstone Lake, YNP, Wyoming, USA - C1_top | ecosystem: Environmental > Aquatic > Freshwater > Lake > Sediment | place: USA: Wyoming | collected 2017-08-01
GATCGTGATGCAGGTGTCCATGTTCCCGGAGAAGCCGAAGTACCCCACCGCGCCCGCGTACGGACCGCGGCGCGTGGGTTCCAGTTCGTCGATGATCTGCATGGCGCGGATCTTCGGAGCGCCCGAAACCGTGCCTGCAGGAAAGCACGCACGCACCACATCATAGGAGTCCTGGCCCTTGGAAAGCTTCCCGCGAACGTTCGACACGATGTGCATGACATGCGAATACCGTTCGATCACCATGAGCTCCGAGACGCCAACGCTGCCCGGCTCGCTCACGCGGCCCACGTCGTTCCTGCCGAGGTCCACGAGCATGATATGCTCTGCGCGCTCTTTCGGGTCCGCAAGGAGCTCATCCGCGAGCGCCCGGTCCTCGTCCTCGTTCTTTCCGCGCCGCCGAGTGCCAGCTATGGGCCGGAGGTCGATCCGATCGCCTTCGAGCCGCACCATCACCTCGGGAGAAGCGCCCACGACCGTTGCGTCGCCGCAGCGCAGGAAGTACATATAGGGCGACGGATTGATCAGACGAAGGGCCCGGTAGATCTCGAAGGGCTCGACATTGATCCTGGTCTGGAACCGCTGGGAAGGCACGACCTGGAAAATGTCGCCGGCCTTGATATATTCCTGAGCCTTGAGCACGGCCTGCTCGTACTGCGGCTGGGTGAAGTTCGACGTAAGCGCATGCTCTTTATTCTTTGCTTTAACCTTGCCCCTTGCTGCTTGACCCTTGACCCCTGCCTTCAGCTTCCTCACCAGCGCGTTGATCTTCTTCGTTGCCTCGCGGTAAGCCGCCTCCGCTGACTGGCCTTTCACGTGGGCATTCGAAACGACCTTGATCATATGCGTGATATTGTCAAAGATCACGAGCGTGTCCGTGATCATGAAAAAGACGTCGGGCGTGCCGAGCCCCTCTTTCTCGCGCTCCGGCAGGTCTTCGAAATAGCGGACCACATCGTAGCCCATGAACCCGACCGCTCCGCCGAAGAACCGCGGCAGCGAAGGATCGGGCACGGGCTGATACGCTGCCAGGATGTCCTTGATCGCCTCGAGCGGATCGCGGCCAAAGGTCTTTTTACCTGTCTTCCCGTTCCGCGTGACCAGGACCTCGCGGCCGTAGCTCCTGACCACAACCGAAGGCCTGCTCCCGAGGAACGAATACCGCGCCCACTTCTCGCCTCCCTCCATGCTTTCGAGGAGAAAGGAGTGTTTGTGGTCGTCGATCTTCCGGAATGCGGACACCGGTGTCTCCATGTCCGCCAGGATCTCGCGGTACACCGGGATCAGGTTGCCCTGCTTTGCCTTTTGTTTGAACTCTTCGAGGGAGGGCCGGAACATAAAACTCCTTGCAAAATAAGAGGATTATGTACTATACCAGATACTTTCAAGAGGTGTCAATCAGAAAGACTGCAGTGTCAAAGGGCTAGAGGGCAGATACATGAAATACGGTCAGGAAGGAACTAAGCTGAACAGGTGAGGTTGGTCTTAGCAAGTGAGGCGGGACCAAACAGATCAGACAAGAACAGCATTGTAACCACAGATGAACACGGTTAAGACATGAATCCTTAATCTTCTTTGGATGAAAACTTTGCCTGTTTGCCGTTAACTAATTTATTGCTGAACGTTGATTCAACCGCGTTCATCTGTGTTCATCTGTGGTAAAAGCTTTTCCCAGGCTCATACCTCCACCCGGTTCCTCCCGCCAGACTTGGCGCGGTACAAGGCGGCATCGGCCCGAGCAAGCAGTTGCTCCAGGGAATCGCCTGAAGAGAATTCCGCGATCCCGATGCTGAGCGTCCTGCCGGCAGGCGGCTCTCCGTCCTTGATCGGGATCCTGATCTCTTCCATTGCCTTCCGGATGCGCTCGGCAATGACCTGCGCACCCTTGACCGAAGTATTCGGCAGCGCAACGCAAAACTCCTCGCCGCCGTAGCGGCCCGCGATGTCGGTGGCCCGGACCGTGTTTTTAACCATTGCGGAGAAGGCTTTCAGGAGCTCGTCGCCCTTGAGATGGCCGTAGGTGTCGTTGAATGTTTTGAACTTGTCGAGGTCCAGCATGATGACGGAAAGCGAGGTCTGATACCGCTCTGCCCGGTCTACCTCCTGCTTCAGCCGCTCCATGAAGTAGCGCCTGTTGGCAAGGCCGGTCAGTCCGTCCATCTGGGCCAGCTCCAGGGTCTTTTCGTACAGCTTTGCGTTCAGGACCGCCACACTTACCTGGTTGCCGATGGTCGCCAGCAAGGCCTCATCCTGATCCGTGAACTGTTCCCGCTTTTCGGAATAGAGGGCCAGTGCGCCGAGCACTACCCCGCGCGCGCTGATCGGCACGACCAGCGCGGAGTAAATGTTGTCCTTTTCCAGCCCCGGGACAGCCAATGACCCGTTTCCGTCCTCTTCATCGCCAACAGGGACCCGTATCGGCTTATTCCTCAGGATCACGTCTCCGGTGCACCCTTGGCCGAGTTGGACGATCTGGCGAAGACCTTCTTCCGACATGCCGCGCTGGGCCATGAGGACCAGGGACCTTCCGTCGCCTTCCACCAGGACGACCACCCCTTTCGTAGTACCCATATTGGAGGTCACGCATTCCAGCACATTCGGCAATATCGTGTTCAATTCAAGGGACTGGCTGATGGTGTTCACGACCTCGAACAGCACCATAAGTTCGGTCGTCCTGCTGGCTGCCATTTCTTCAAGATTGGTGCGCCAGTTCGTGATCTCATCCGCCAGCACATTGAAGGAAGTGGCCAAGTAGGAGATCTCGTCCGTGCCGCCCATGTCCACTCTCGTCCGCATATCGCCTGATGCGAACTTGACCGCGGCAGAGGAGATCGACTTGACCCGTTTTGTGAACTGGTAGTGGAAGAGAAAATAGATCGACACGCCCATGAGACCGGACACCAGGGTGCCGATGAGAAAGCTCTCGAGGGCGCGTTCCCGGACCTGCAGTTTCATGGCGGCAAGGCTGAGCCCGATCTGCACGGCCCCCGTACCCTGATTCCCGAAATTGATCGGCATTACGAGGCAGTACTGATCGTACTCCGGATCGAAATAGACCGAGTATCCTCCGTTGATCGACTTGCGAATGGCAGTGATGTCATTCTCGGTGATCTCCTCCGGAAACAGTTCGAGAAGCTTTTTGCCGATCTGGTACTTCTTGTTAGTGGCGTACACCCGTTCCCGGGGATCGTACAGGGTGATCAGTTCGATGTCAGCGCCACGCGCGGTTCCCAAAACGAGTGCGGTAAGTCCCGTGTCGTCATTCTTCTTAATGAAGGTCTCCGCAGGTCCTTTGATCCCCTCGCCGACACGGAGCAGCTGCGATCCGGCATTCTGAAACAACCCGTCGCGATCACGGATGTAGTGGTGGTAGGCGAAGGTCGAGGTGATAACAACGATCGGCAGTGTGACAATGAGTGCGGTCATGGCGCTCATGGACGAGCGAAGTTTCAGGAACTGTTTGTAGGCCACGATCGCGGTCCTTTCACTCGGGCGACATTCACATCAGACACCTAACCCGGACAAGCCGGAACCAAACAAGAAAGACGAACACGAATTACACGAATGATACGAATATCACGAATAGGACAGGACTGCATTTCTTCGTGCAATTCGTTCATTTCGTGCAATTCGTGTTAAACTTTTTGCATTTTCTTTCCATTTTGAGAAGCTTTTGATTCTTTAGTTGCTATCTTATCGGAAACCGCTCTAAAATATTTAATCAGAACATGCTGCCGGGCCTGGTTCACCTATAATAAAAAAAGCAGGCACAATGCCTGCTCTGATCAGTTTTATATTCCCCTGGCCCCCGGACCCTGCATTTTAAATATCCAGGTCCGCATACTCGGCGCGTTCCTGGATGAACGTGAACCGGGCCTTGGGGTCCTTGCCCATGAGCCGCTCGAACACGTCGCCCGTTGCCTTGTGGTCCAGCACCTGCACCCGCATCAGGGTGCGCGTCTTGGGATTCATGGTCGTTTCTTTCAGCGTTTCCGGGTTCATCTCGCCGAGGCCCTTGAACCTTCCCACGTCGTACTTCCGGTTTCCCAGCTTGACCAGGATCTTTTCCTTTTCCATCTCGTCCATGGCGTAGAACACCTCCTTGCCCGCCTCGATGCGGAAGAGCGGGGGCATGGCAAGGTACACATGGCCGTGGTTGATGAGTTCAGGCATGTACCGGTAGATGAACGTGAGCAGCAGCACGCTGATGTGCGCGCCGTCTACGTCCGCGTCGGTCATCAGGATAATGCGGTGGTAGCGCAGTTTGTTCAGGTCGAAGTGGGCGCCCACGCCGCACCCCATGGTCGCGAGCAGGTTCTTGATCTCGTTGTTCTGCTGGATCCGCTCGAGCGAGGCGACCTGCTCCACGTTCAGGATCTTGCCGCGAAGCGACAGCACGGCCTGGGTCTTCCGGTCCCGCGCCATCTTGGCGGACCCGCCTGCCGAGTCTCCCTCCACGATGAAGACCTCGGTCTCCTCCACCTTATTGGACGAACAGTCCGCAAGCTTGCCCGGCAGGTTGAGCTTGAGCGACGACAGCTTCCGGGTCACATTGTCCTTGGCAGCGCGCGACGCCATGCGCGCCTCGGAGGCCAGAAGGACGCGCCTCACCACGGCATCGGACGATGTGGGATTCGCCAGCAGCCAGGCTTCGCACGCGTTCTTGACCGACGCTTCGATGGGCGAGGAGATCTCCGGGTTGTTCAACTTCTCCTTGGTCTGGCCCTGGAACTGCGGGTTCTTGACCAGCACGCTCACGATACCGTAGAGCCCTTCGTACACATCCTCAGGCGCGATGGCCTTGATGTTCTTCGGGATCAGGTTCTTGCGTTCGGCGTATGCCCGCACCGCCTTGGTAAGGCCGGACCGGACCGCAAGCTCGTGCGTGCCGCCGTCGGAGGTGTTGATCGAGTTGGCGTACGAGTGGATCTCCATATCCGTGGCAATGGTCCAGTGCATCGCGCACTCAACCTTGAAGTCCTCGTCCTCCTTCTCCAGGTAAAAGGGTTCGGGGTTGACGACGGTGGTCCCGGACACGATGCGCTTGATGTAGTCCTGGATGCCGTTGTCGTATCTGAACGTGACCGGCTTCTCATTGTCCCGCGGGTTCTCGATCGTGATCTTGAGCCCTTTGTTCAGGAACGCTTTGCTCTCGGACACGTCGAGGATGTTCTTATAGTTGAAGTGGGTCTTGGAAAAGATTTCCGGATCGGGCTTGAAGAAGATCTGCGTGCCGTGCGCCTTGTTCGGCTTGCCCTTCTTGAGGTTGCCTTTTGGCTTGCCGCGCGAAAACTCCTGCGCATACTCGTATCCGTCGCGCCAGACCGTGGCGATGAACACGTCCGCCAAGGCGTTCACGACCGACGCGCCCACGCCGTGCAGGCCGCCCGACGATTTGTACGCCGTGTGGTCGAACTTTCCGCCCGCGTGCAGGGTGCAGAGAATGGTCTCGATGGCCGGCCGCTTGGTCTTGGGGTGGATGTCCACCGGCATGCCGCGGCCGTTGTCCACGACCGTGATGCCGCCGTCCTTCTCGATCCGGAGCGTGATCGCCGTGCAGTATCCGTTCAGCGCTTCGTCAACGGCGTTATCGAGAATCTCCCACACGAGATGGTGCAGACCGCGCACGTCCGTTGAGCCGATATACATTGCCGGCCGTTTGCGGACCGGCTCCAGTCCTTCGAGTACGGTGATGTCCTTTGCGGTATAGGTAGCTGCCAAGAGAAACCTCCAGATAAAGAAGAGCCCCGCCACAGAGGGCACAGAGAAGTGCTGACAGCAGAGGTTCGATTTCACCTGACCCTTGCCCCCTGCCCCTTGACCCTGTCTTTATTGCGGCAGATTATAAATCAGGAAAGAGGATAATGCAATATGAAGTTTCAATGCTGCCAGTTTCCCTGCTGTCCGCCGCTTGCCTTTGACCGGCATTTCTGCTAGTATTCTGTGCGATTTCCTTCCGAACAAGGCGCCGCGATGCGCTTCGCCCGTTTCGGAGGGCAACGCAGTGGAGCCCCCTCCGGCAGGAGCCGGAGGCTCCCACGAACAACGCGACCTCCCGGAACTGCTTTCTCGCGACTGCTCGTTCTTACCAATCGCGGGAAAGCGCTTTCCACCCCCGGCGGGAGCCGGGGGATGCCAAGGCGCGGGATTCCAGCGCGCTCCAATTTTGTTCAGAAGGATCCGACATGTGTGGAATCTGTGGCATCGTTGATTTTTCGGGCCGTACAACCGACCAGGCGCAGCGGGAGGACCTGACCCGTCGCATGCTGAAGCGCATGCACCACCGCGGACCGGACCATCACGACGTGTATAGCGACAGCGTGGCCGCTCTCGGCGTTGCCCGGCTGTCGATCCTCGACCGGTCCGCTGCAGGGAACCAGCCCATGCAGAGCGCCTCGGGCCGATACGTCCAGGCGTACAACGGAGAGATCTATAACTACCGCGAGCTGCGCCGGGCGATGGAAACAAAGGGCGAACGATTCGCCTCGAACAGCGACACCGAGGTCCTGCTCCGGCTCTTCGAGTCCCGCGGCCCGGCGTGCCTCGACGACCTGCGCGGGATGTTCGCATTCGCGATATGGGACCTCCCAAGCCGTTCGCTGTTCCTGGCCCGCGACCGCGTGGGTGAAAAACCCCTGGTGTACACCTCTCACAACGGTTGTTTTGCCTTTGCTTCGGAAATGACGGCGCTCCTCGAACTGCCCTGGGTCTCACGAACACCGAACTGGGAAGGGATCCACTACGGTCTTCACTACGTGCACATCCCGGCCCCCCATACCGCATTTACGGACATGTCCAAACTGCCTCCCGCAACCTCGCTGTCGGTGGACGACAAGGGGCTGAAGTTCAAACGGTACTGGCAGCTCAAGTTCGAACTGCGGTACGGGCCCGATGACAAGAACGCGTGCTGCCGCGACATCCGCGAAGAGCTCGACAACACTATCAAGCTGATGAGCCACAGCGACGTGCCGGTCGGGACCTTTCTGTCCGGAGGCCTGGATTCGAGTTCCGTTACCGCGTCCCTGGCCAGGGTGCTGAAGGGATTCCCCACGTTCAGGATCGGCCATCCGGGGCCGGAGGATGAACGGGAAGGCGCTGCAGCGGCAGCGGTCGCGGCACGCTGCAAAACAACACACCGTAACTATCCGCTCGGCAGCGATGTCCTCGACTCCCTGCGCGAGTTCGTTGCGGTACATGCCGAACCGACCGGGACCATGGTAGCGCTCGACTACTATCGCCTCGCCCAAGAGGCGAGCAAGTACGTCACGGTCGTCCTTTCGGGCAACGGGGCCGACGAGCTGTTCGGAGGATATGACCTGAACACCATGGAGAGCATGGACCGGGACCGGGCCCATTGGGCTGCGATACGCGCGTTCATGCAGGATCCGGGAACCGCTGCTTCCGCTGCGCCGAGCCTGAGGGATTTTGTGGCCCGGATGCAGGACCTGGACAAGGTCGGGCCGCAGCAGTTCTATGCGAACCGGTATCTCCAGCGGGGCAATCATTTCACATCCGAGGTCTATACCAAAAAAATGTCCGACCTCATGGCGCAGCACGATCCCGCGCGCATGATGATCGAGCAGTACCGCGAGGCGAACACCAGTCAGCTGTTCAACACAACGACCTATCAGATGCTGAACCTGACGTGCCAGTACAGCCTCGTCGACCACGGGGATGCGTGCGGCATGGCAAGCTCGCTTGAAGTGCGCTCACCGTTCCTTGATGTGCGGATGATGGAGCTTGCCGCTTCCATCCCCTCTGCCTGGAAGGTGGGACGCCGGGGCGATGATGAGTTCGGGAAGATGATCCTCCGGGAGGCCATGGCCAGACGCCTGCCCGAATCTGCGCGGTTCGGCATCAAGCTGGGGTTTGGCGGCACCGTGCCCTACGGAGAATGGCTCCGCACTGAATGGGACCGGCTGTTCGACCGGGACGCCCTCGCGGCAACCGGCCTGTTCGATCTGCAGAAGATCGACCACATGGTGAAACACGACCTCACCAAGCAGCCGAAGCTCGCCCATATGCTGTTCAATATCCTGACCCTTTCGATCTGGTGTTCCCTGTATCAGCGCCCGGCATCGTAACAAGACCTCTGATTCTTCATCCCCTGAAAAAGACCCGTACACGCCGAACCAAAAAACCTCTTGACAGTGAACGCTCGTTCACCTATAATAGGTCCATGGCTCAAGACCGTAAAAAAGAAGACCAGCTGCAGGCGCGTATCCGGGACATCTCGCAGTTCTACAAGGACAACGGGAGGATGCCGAGCTTCTCGGAGATCGCCGAGAGCACGGGCCTGCGTTCCAAGAACGCGGTGTTCAAGCTCGTGGGCAAGCTCGAAGGACTCAATGTCCTGAGCCGGGATAAAAAAGGAAAGCTCATCCCCGGATCCATCGCCGCCTCGGTCCGCGTGCTCGGCACGGTGGAAGCCGGGTTCCCGAGCCCTGCCGAAGAAGAACTGCTCGATACGCTGTCCCTGGACCAGTTCCTGATCCAGGACCGCAACTCCACATTCATGCTCAAAGTGGACGGGGAATCCATGTCAGGTGCCGGCATCCTTCCCGGCGACATGGTGATCGTGGACAAGGGGCAAACGCCCCGGAGCGGCGATATCGTCATCGCCGAAGTGGACGGCCAATGGACCATGAAACACCTCAGGAAGCGCGGCAGCGTCGTCACCCTCATGCCCGCGAACCCGAAGTTCCCGCCCATCAAGCCAAAGAGCGAGCTCAAGATCGCCGGCGTCGTGACCGCCGTGGTGAGAAAGTATAAATAGTCGGCTTTTCCCGTGTGCATCCATTTAAAAAGACCTTTCAGTAGACACTATCACGACATTTCTATAAAATAGGCGTACATGAGCTCAAAGCGGCGTATGGAACACACTGACCGTATTATCGAACTGCCTGCATTTTGTCCCGATCCATCCTGAAGCTGAAACACTACTAAGGAGATTACCTTGGACTCCACGTTCGATCTGGAGGCAAAACCTCTGACCAGAGCACTGATTTTTTCTGCAGTGAACTCGATAGACCTCGTTGCAGCACCGGATACTGTCCGTGCACCGCTATCTCACCAGGACCTTCTGCATCTCGGAATAACGCGGGGCGCACAAAACATCTCTGACACCGCACTTCTGTTGCTGGGACGAAGCCGTATCTCCTCGAGCGACGTTCTGCCTGGAGATGCCCCCGTTATCATCGGCTTCAGCCTGTTCATAATGCTTGGGATACTGCAAGCGGTGAGCAAGGAGGGCATTACGGTTAACGTAGCGGAGCTGACGGAAAGGTTGATCGAGCAGCATCTTTCTCAAAAGATCCGGACAACGGACAATGATCAAGCTGCAAAAAAAAGATTTCTTGAAATTTCCCGGATAGCGACGCAGATACCGGCCCAAATTGTCGAAACTGCAAAAGGGGAAGTGGAAGAGCTTTTCAGCAGGTGCTATTCCGTGATCCCCGGATTCGTGCAAAGCGACGATAGAACCAGGGCAGGGTTAATGCCGATATTCGGAACTGCCCTGCATGTGCTCTTGCAGTCGCAGGTCGAACCGGATTAATACGCCTTTCACGAAGAACCGGCCACGCCATGACCCGTGCAACGACCGCAGGGCGCATCGATGCTTTGCGCGGGACATTCCCGGTCAATACGTTTTCCTTCTTGTTTTTCCTGGTGACCGAACATGGACAACCAATTCATCTCCCTTTCCTCCTGGCCTCGGGCCATTCTGCACGTTGACGCTGACGCGTTCTTCGCTTCGTGCGAGCAGGCCATCCATCCCGAGCTGAAGGGCAGGCCCGTGGTCTGCGGCAAGGAGCGCGGCATCGTGGCCGCAGCGAGCTACGAGGCAAAGGCGCGGGGCGTGCAGCGCGGGGTGCGGCTCTGGGAGGTCAAGAAGATCTGCCCGGACGCCGTCATCCTCCCGTCGGACTACGAGACCTACAGCCTCTTTTCGGTCCGCATGTTCGAGATCCTGCGCAGGTTCTCGCCGGATGTGGAAGAATACTCCATCGACGAGGCGTTCGTGGACCTCACCGGACTCAGGAGGAGCTTTCACGGGTCCTACGAATCGATCGCCGAGAAGATGCGGGCCGCCATCGAACAGGAACTGGGCATCACCGTGTCCGTGGGTGTGAGCCTCTCCAAGGTCCTCGCAAAGATCGGCTCAAAGCACAAAAAACCGAACGGCCTCACTATGATCCCGGGACGCGACATTCACCTCTTTCTGGAGAAGCTACCCGTGGAGAAGGTATGGGGCATCGGCCCGAACACCGCAGCGTTCCTGAACAAGCACGGGGTCCTCACCGCCCTCGACTTCGCGCGCAGGGACGAAGCGTTCGTGACAAAACATCTCTCCAAACCCTTTCATGAGGTCTGGCACGAGCTGAACGGCAGGAGCGTGTACCCGGTCGTCACGGAAGCGAAGAACACCTACCAGTCCGTGAGCAAGGCCAGGACCTTCACCCCGCCGTCGCAGGACGAGTCCTTTGTTTTTGCGCAGCTTGCGAAGAACCTCGAGAACGCCTGCATCAAGGCGCGGAGATACCAGCTCGCAGCCACGCGGCTTATCGTCTTCCTGAGGCAGCAGGATTTTTCGAGCAGCGGTGTGGAGATCAAACTGACCCGTCCCACGGCCTACCCGGTAGAGCTCTTCGGCCCCCTGCGACAAGGTTTTCAGGAGACCTACCGCGTCCACACTCTTTACCGCCAGACCGGCGTGGTGCTTGCGGGCCTCGTGCCTGAAGCAGGCATCCAGTTCAGTCTCTTCGACGATACGACAAAGATCGAGAAGATGGCGAAGATCTATGGATGTCTGGACGAGCTCTCCAAGAAGTTCGGCAAGCACGCGGTCCAGCACGCTGCGAGCCTGCCCACAAAGCTGCAGGCCCAGCATGAGGGAGAGCGGGGCGACGTGCCCGTGCGGAAGGAGAACCTGTTCAAAGGGGAGAATAATCGGCAGCGGCTGGGGCTGTTGGTATTGAACATCAAGGTATGAAAAATACACCCCCTGCCAAAAAGGCGGGGCTGCTTAGTAACAATAGTTAAGGCTAAAGCTTTGGTCTTTACTCAAGCTCCGCACGTTTCCGGATTCCCTCACCCGAGATAGGCAGCAATAACGCGCTCGTTCTTACGCAGTTCCTCGGGTTTCCCCTGAACAACGACCCTTCCCCGCTCCATAACGTACACATAGTCCGCCACTTCCAGCGCCTTCTTGGCCATCTGCTCCACGAGCAGCAGGGTGACCCCGTTCTTCTTTAAACGCTGAATCGTGGCAAAGACCTCCTCCGCGATCACCGGCGCAAGTCCCATGGACGGCTCATCCATCAGGATGATCTTGGGATCGGCCATGAGCGCGCGGCCGATGGCAAGCATCTGCTGCTCTCCGCCCGAAAGCGTGCCCGCTTCCTGGCGGTTCCGTTCGCGAAGGCGGGGAAAAAGCTCATAGACCCGGTCCAGATCTGCCGAGGCCTTCCGGAGAAAACCAAAGAACTTGGGTAACCGGCGGTACGCGCCCAGCAGCAGATTGTCCTCCACGGACAGGGGCCCGAACACGTGCCTGCCCTCGGGCACATGGGCGAGACCGAGCCGGGCGATGCCGGACGCGTCCATACCCTGCACCGGTGCCTGGTCGAGCAGCACGCGGCCCTTCGACGGCTTCACGAGCCCCGAGATCGTGCGCATGGTCGTGCTCTTGCCCGCCCCGTTCGGACCGATCAGGGCGACAAGCGTTCCCGCTTTCACCTCAAGCGAAGTGCCGACCAGCACTTCACTGCTGCCGTAACCTGCGTAGATGTCATCAACGATAAGCATTGCGTTCTCGTTTCAACGTGATGAATTCTTTTGATACTGAAGAAGCGGATCGATTCCTGATAAAAGCGGAACCAGCTTAGATCAACACCTCATGTTCATGAGCACCATGCTCATACTATAGTTATCCGCCCGGATCCGACCTTCATCCGCCCCTTCCGTGTCAAAGATGCAAATGCGTTCTTCTCCGTTACGCTGTCGCTCCCAGATATGCTGCGATCACTTTGGGATGCCGCTTCACGACCTCGGGCTTCCCTTCCGCGATGACGAGCCCGCCGTCCAGCACGGTCACCGTGTCGCAGAGCTCGCTCACCACCTCCATATGATGCTCGATCAGAATGGTCGTGATGCCGATGTGGTTTATGCTCCGGATGATCTCCACCAACTTTTTCACATCGGGATGGGCGAGACCCGCCGCCGGCTCATCCAGGATCAGCAGATCGGGACGGCAGGCCAGGGCGCGGGCGATCTCAAGAAAACGCTGAGCTCCGTAGGGAAGGTCCTTGGCCGGCGTACGCGCCTCGTCGCTCAAACCGACCAGTGCGAGCAGCGCCTGGGCTCCTGCCTGGGCAAAGCGCTCTTCCTTGCGATCAAGCCCGAGCAGCACCAGCGGCAGGGACTTATGGTATGTATCCTTCATGGCCACCATGACATTGTCCAGCGCGGTCAGCTCCGAAAAGATCTGCAGATTTTGAAAGGTCCGCGAAATCCCCGTTTGCGCGGCTTTGAAGAGACTGCCGACGGGGAGCGGCCTGCCTTTGAGCAGCATGGTCCCTGCACTCGGCGCATACAGTCCCGAGATTACATTCACCAGCGTGCTCTTGCCTGAGCCGTTCGGACCGATCAGCCCGTGGATGCGGCCGGCCCGCACGACCAGGGAAACGCCGTCAACAGCCCGCACCCCGCCGAAATTCCGCTTCAACTCCCGAAGTTCGAGCAGAGGGCTTCCATCGGCGTCTTTTTTAACCAACACGTTGTCCAGCAAGGCCGGTTCGGACAGCGTCGCAGGAGCAATGTGAAATAAGTTCGAAAGGAACCTGGCGGCAAAACCCATGAGCCCTTCGGGTAGCCCCACCACCACCGAGAACAGCATCAATGCGAAGATCGCCCTCCGTAGGTCTTCGATGTTCTGAACGGAGAACGCAACGATGACGAGAAGGCCCATGGAGACGATCGGCGCAAGCGCCTGAAAAGGCTTCATGGTCTTCCGCACGTAGCTTCGTCCACCCGCAGTCAAAGCGATCAGCAGTCCAATGACCGAGAAGATCTGGAACAGGAAGCGGTTTGACAAGAGATTGGGCAGCAGAACAATGAACATGGCGCCGACAACAGCGCCCCAGAGGCTCTTCCTTCCTCCCAGCACCACGCCGAGCAGAAGGATCACCATCAGTTCCCAACCGAAACTATGGGGTTGAAGGTACTGAAAGTTGAACGCGTAGAGGCCGCCTGCCAGACCGCCCAGGGCCGACCCGAACGCAAAGGCAGCGGCCTTGTGCCGGTACGTGCCGATCCCCATGGCATCGGTGGCGATCGGGCTGTCATGCAGCGCTTCGAAGGTCCGTCCCCATTGCGAGCCCAGCAAGTTGCGCATGGCCATCCAGACGAAAGCCAGGAAGACCAGGCAGAGCCAGTAGAAGCCCTGCGCCTTGAGACCAACGCCAAAGAGCGGGGGCCTGGTGAGCGAGAGCCCTTGAGCGCCGTGCGTGACCGACTCCCATTCGTTGAGCACGGTGGCCGATATCGCGGAAAAACTGAGCGTGGAGAGCGCAAACTGGGGGCCTTCAAGCCTGAGCGCCGGAAAGGACAGCAGCGCGCCAAACAGGAGGCCGACCAACAAGCTCGCGGCAAGCGCGCTCAGCATACCGAAACCGAGATAGGTCACGGTGATGCCGGCCGTATACGCACCGAGGCCGAGAAAGGCCGCCTGCGCCAGGTTGACCTGGCCGAGGTAGCCTACGGTCACATCGAGTCCAATGAGCAGAATCCCATATATGGCAAGGAGCGTCAGAAGCCCGAGGGCGAACGAGTTCGTTATGAACAGGGGAACGGCAGCCAGCAGGAGCAGAACGATCAGCTCAGCGCCGTGAATGAATAATAATCGCTTCACCATCGATGCATCACACCTTCCGTATCACGGATTTTCCGAAAACACCGGTAGGACGAACGGCAAGTGCAAAAATAAGGAGCGCGAGGCCGGGCACTTCGCGCCACCCGCTCCCGATGTAAAAGCTCGTGAGTCCTTCGAGGGCTCCCAGGAACAAACCCACGAGAACCACGCCGAAGCCGGATTCAAGACCAGCGACAACCGCCACGGAAAAAGCCTTGAGCACAAGGACCGACGCCATGGTCGGCCCCACCGTCGTGATGGGAGAAACAAGGATGCCCGCCACGGCTGCGGACATGCCGGATAGGCCGTAGGAAAGCATTACCGTCCGCGTCGCCGACACCCCCATAAGCTCTGCGGCATCACGATCTGCCGAAACCGCTTCAAAGGCCTTGCCGAGCAGGGTCTTGCGCTTAAACAGTTCGATGAGCCCCATGATCGCGAACACACCCACTGCCACGGAGATCTCAAGGGGTGTGATGCTGATCCCGAATAGGTGGACGGCTTCCGAAGAGATCGGGGTCGGGAACGGCTGGTCGTCCCGGCCCCAGATGTTCTCCGCAGCCGAAAAGAAGAACAGACCGAGGATGATCGACAGGAGAATCCAGCCCTCGCTCTTCTGTTCCAATGCGAGTCGCACGGCAGCGCGCTCCACAAACAGGCCGAGAAGCACTCCGAAGAACAGACCACCAGGGACCATGAGCCAGTAGGGAAGCCCCAGCTTCGTCAGGGTGAGGCTGATGAACGCGGAGAACATCACCAGCTCACCCTGCCCGAAGTTGATGCTCTTGCTCGTTGCATAGGTAAGTTGAAAACCATAGGCAACGAGCGCGTAGACCAGACCCATCAAGGCCCCGCTCACGATCAACTGGGGTACGACGGAATCTGTCATGCCTCGTTCCTCAAGTTAGTATTGTACATGCGGGACTATCCCCCCTCACCCAGTCCTCTTCCGTCCGGGGAGAGGACACTGTTGAGGTGCAATGCATGAACAAAGGTAATTGCATGTTCCTTACTTGCCCTTCGTCGCGGTCGCGCTCTTGATGAGCCGCTGCCGGTCAGCATCGTTCCCGAAGACCACCCGACCATCCTTCACCATCCCCATCACGACCTGGGCGCGGCGGAAGGCTTCATGCGTGTCCACGTTCGCCGGGTCCCACTTGGTGTAAGGCTTCTGCCAGGTAGCAATGACGCCCTGGACCGGCTCTTTCAGGTCCTCGAGCGCCAGCTTGATCAGTTTCGTGTCCGTGCTCTTCGCCTGCTTCACCGCAGCCGCGAAGATGAGCACTGCGTCGTAGCCCTGGGCCGCGGCGACCGGCGAGGGCATGCGCGTCACATTATAGGTCTTGTGATAGGCGTCGATAAATGCTTTGATCCGCGGCGTTATAGGCTCCTCTATGAAGGTCTGGGGCATGAGGGTCCCGTCCGCGTTCTTACCTGCGTTGTCGATATAGTTCGACATGGAGAGCGTCCAGCCGCCGATGAGCGGTTCCTTCATGCCGAGCTTCGCCATGCCGTTCGCGACAGCGGCCAACTCCGGTCCGATACCCCAGATCAGGATCGCTTGAGCCCCGTTCGATTTTGCCTTCACGAGCTGGGCGGTCATGTCCTTGTCTCCGATATTGTACTTCTCGAGCGCCACAACCTCGAGTTTGTTCCCCTGCAGTTTGATCTGGTTCAGCATGTCGTCACGGCCCGAAACGCCGTAATTCGTGGAGTCGTAGAGGACAGCCACCTTGGTGTATTTCCTGTTGATCGCTTCCTCGACCACCATGGCAGACTGGATGCCGTCGTGCGCCGCGAACCTGAAGATCGAGAGGTCCTTGGGCCCGGTGAAAGCCGGCTTGTCAGCGGCCGCGGGCTTGTTGACCCACTGCGTCATGGAAGCGGATCCCGCTGCCGGGCAGATGATCTTGGTGATACCCTTCTCCATCAGGTGCTTGTCACCGGCCATTGCAACGCCCGTGTTCACCGTACCGATGATGCCGGAGAGATCGTTCATGGATGCGAGTTCCTGCGCGATCAGGGCGCCGCGCTCGTTGTTGGCCTGGTCATCCCGTTCGATGATCTCGATCTTCATCTTCTTGTCGCCCACCTGCATGCCGCCGGCCGCATTGATCTCGGCGATAGCCAGCTTCGAACCGTCGCGCGTAGATGTGCCCATGGGCGCCGAACCGCCGGAATACGGTCCGGTAAGGGCGATCTTGATCGTGTCACCCGCACCTGCCTGCACTGCCAGAGAACCCACCAGAGCAACAGCTATGAAAAGTCTTTTCATTTGTCTGCCTCCTTCACATTTTGTGGATATCACTACTGTAGGTATAGTTACTGTAACAGAAACGATAGGACATTTCAATCGCAATTGAGGAAAGAAAACTTCAGGTCGGGAAACGTCCCACAAGTTTCCGGATGCGCTTGTTAAAGATCACAGTGCAGACTCCACCATCTTCCTGAAGTATCGACAATTCTCCGCCAGGTCCGGCCCCTGCTTGAACAATCCGCCGCCGATCAGGAAGATCAGGTCCCGGCCATAGGTCCCGAGCATGTCCGGGACCTTGTCCAGGCCCATACCTCCGCCGGGTGCAGGAAAGATGGTCTTAAGATGCCCCATCTGCGCAGCGGTTGCCAATGCGATCTCCTTGCACTCCTGTTTGCTGAACGAGAACCGTCCTCCGAAATTAGGAAAGATAGTCGCGTCCGCGCCTGCTAAACGTGCAAGCTGTCCAAAAAGCACGCCATGCGCTATGCCGTCCCTGCCTGTTACGAAACTCCCCTGGAACGCGGGGTGCGCAAGGACCGGCAGGCCGATCGCATCATCATCTGCGATCTCCCGCATCATATCGAATCCCGCAAGCCCCGGTGCGATCATGAGCCCGCCTGCGCCGGCTGTTTTAGCAATGAGCGCACGCTCCCGGATAAGCCTGTTCGGCCCGGTGATATTCGCTATATATAAGGTATGCTGACCGGTTTCCTGGTTCGCTTTGTCGACCGCCTCGGCGCAGCGCCGGACCCGTTCCGCGAAGGGAGAACAGCACTGGTCGGTCAGTCCATGATCGTCCTTGATGATGTCCATGCCCCCAAGCGCGAATTGGTAAGCGAGGTCAGCGAGCTCCGTGCACGACATTCCCATGGGTTTGATCGCAGTGGACACCAGCGGCCGCGTTGGTACGTTCAGGAGAGCGCGCAATCCTTCCCTGCCGAAGCGGGGACCGATGAAGGAGCGAAGCAGAGATGCGGGAAGGTCGAGGTGTTCCACTCTGATGCCGGGCTTGATGCTGCTGTTGCCGAAGATGACATTCAGGAGCTGGGTCAGCTCGTTTGCCGCGATCTCGTTCGCATAGCTGATCACCGCCTTGAACCTGTCGTGAGTCAGACGATCGAACAGTTCGATCCGTCCGAACACCTGGTCCCGGATCACGCCGTCCGGCACTTCGTCTGCAGGAAATTCCACGGTCTGTTCGATGCAAATGGCCTCGGCCTTTTCACGCGCTTCTTGCTCCGTTCCGAAAAGAGCATACGTCACGGAGAAGCGTTCTCCGGAGAAGAGTGCTGTTGGTGTGCAGGTTGTTTTGATGATCATAGCGGGTCAGCGGTACTGCTCGACGCTCCAACAACGATTATAATTTGGCAAATTTACGCGCCAGAAACCTGCCCATCAATAAGAGCGCGGCGCCCCAGACAAGAAGCACGACCGAAACATAATACACTCTGTTGGTCTTCCCTGTATCGAGAAAGGCGGTTGCCCGAGACCTGCACTCATCCAGGACCAGGGGATCAATGATCTTCCTGCTGACCAGGTAGCTGATCCTGAGAACAATGATATCGTCGACCTGTCCCCAGATCGGCACCGTATCAGAGATCAGATCGTAGGGAGAGAGCGTGTAAAGGACGCCGAAGGCGATAACCAGCTTCACGTACCAGTGAACGCGCCGGTCCCGGAAAGCGAACCACATTGCCAGCACTTCCCTGGTGAACGAAACTATGAATTGCTTTAAATACTCTCGAATCGTCATTTAATACAGGATACAGGATCGTATGTGCTCGTTCAACGATTATTCACCTTAAGCCCGGGAGGTGCCCCTGGTCATGTCAGGCTTTTGTATGTTGCCTTGTTTGATACAAGATGAGGGAAAGATACCCCACGATGCCGGCATTCACGACCAGGAGGATCATCTTCGGCCAGGTAACCCCGCGGACGAGTTCGTATAGTTCGATGGGAACATAGACGGCGCCCGTCAGCAGACCATACCATTCAGCCCAGTCCCGCTGGTTCCAGAGTCCGTACGCTTCTATCAAGCGTATCGCTGCATAGAAGATCGCAAAGAACGCCATGACCCACAACTGTCCATCCGAAAGGTGATCTGCCAGATCGAGAAATATCCGGGGATAGCGGCTTGCCGGATTCAAATGAAAATGCCGGACAAGCCGTTCCATGACAAGGTGGATGTCCTTATGGATATAGTTCAGCAATCCGAATCCGACGAGCAATACCAGCAGCCCTTTCATTGCTTCAAAAAATGCTACGATCCGGAGACCGTTCTTGGATTGTGTATCGTCCATGCGCTGTCCCCAAAGAGCCGTTCGTTCAGAGCGCTTCTGCCTTGGCCGTGCTGTGCACAGCGGCTATAAAGGTCTCTTTCAACTCGTCCTCAGATATATTGAACGTTTTCCCCACAAGCGACTCGGCCCCGGCGATCAAAGACATAGCGTCCATATCGTACTTCTTCAGGAGGTAGTTCTTAGAAGCCCCGTGCGCATACACGTCCCGGAGCCCGATGCGGATAAGCTTCTTGTCCATGCCTGCCTCGGCCATCTGCTCGGCGATAATGCTTCCCAGGCCGCCGATGATCGTGTGGTTCTCCATGGTGATGACGCCGCTGCGCGAGCGCCTGATGGCGTCGAGCACGGACGCGTCGGTGAAGGGTTTGAGCGTCGAGATATGCATGTGCTGAACGGACAGCCCGCGCTTCTGAAGGACCAGGACCCCGCGCATGGCCTCTTCGGTCATGATGCCGGAGCTGAGCACGACGAGGTCGTCGCCTTTTGAAATGACCCGCGCTTTGTTGAATTCCATGGGCGTCGAGAACAAGCGCGGGATCTCGCCCCTGAGCATGCGCACGTAGACCGGGCCGTTGATCTTCTCCATCACGGCAAGCACGGACTCGACGTCCGTTGCGTCGCCGCACTCGAGCACGGTCATGTTCGGGAGCACGCGCATCAGCGCGATGTCCTCGATGGCCTGGTGGGTTGCGCCGCCCGGCGTGGTGATGCCCGGCAGGAACCCGATCATGCGCACCGGCAGGTTCGGATAGGATACGGACATGGCGATCTGGTCGAACGCTCGTCGATAGATGAACACCGCGAACGTGTGCACGAACGGCAGGAAGCCTTCGCGCGCGAGCCCGCTTGCCCAGCTCAGCATGTTCTGCTCGGCAATGCCCATGGACAGGAACCGGTCCGGATACGCGTCCCTGAACAGATCGATCTCCGTGGAACTCGTCAGGTCCGCGGACAGCACCAGCACCTTGGGCTTGTCAGCCGCCCATTTGACCAGGTTCTTCGCGTGCACGCGGGAAACGATCTCCGGTCCGGCCGGCTTCGGTCCGGCCGCCGGTTTCTTCTGCACCACAACCTGCGGTGTATCGGTCATCTCCGCAAGTTCGGCAACGTAGCGCGCCTTCTCCTCCTCGGACGTGAAGCGGACATAATGCATCTTCGGCGCCCTGGATTTCAGGACCTCCAAGCCGCGCGCAGCATCCGTGTCGCACAGCACGACCACGGGCCTGCCGTCAGGCGTCACCGCTCCGGCATCCGCCAGTTTTCTGATGTCGTGCCCGTTCATCCGGAACACGCGGCTTCCGAAGGACTCAAGCCGCTTGTCGAGTGGCTCCACATCCATGACGTTGCACATCTTGCCGTCGCACTGGAACCCGTTCACGTCCACGTAGATGGTCACGTTGTCCAGCATGTGATACGACAGGGCCTGGAGCGCTTCCCAGGTCTGGCCGATCTGGAACTCGCCGTCGGACATGAAGATGAACACGCGGCCCTTCTCGCCTTTCCGCTTCCGCGCCATGGCAATACCCGCTGCCTGGCTGATGCCCTGGCCGAGCGAGCCGGTCATGGTCTCCATGCCCGGCGAATGCTCCGCGCCGATCATCTCGACCGAGCTTCCGTCCTTGTTGAACTGCAGCAGGCCTTCTTCCGCCATGCGGCCGGTCTCGATCAGCGCTGCGTAGAGAACGAGCGCGTACTGAGCAGGTGAAAGAAAGAAGCGGTCGTTGTCCGGGCCGGGTCCGTTGAACGAAGCGCCGGTGAAATAGTCGGGGTTGTCCGGTCCGGGCACGCCCGGGAACGGCTTCGGCACCAGGGGCGCTTCGATCTTCCCGAGCTGCATGACCTTGGTATACAGGGTCGCGAAGATCTCGGCAGAGGAACACGCCTGGGAGAGATACCCGCCGTTGTGCCGGATCGTGTGCTCGAGCACGCGCTTCCTGATGCCGGCTGCCACGCGCTTGACCTCGTCCTGCCACGATGATGCTTCTGTCTTTTTCTGCATTGCTTTCATATTGTTCCGAGCGTTCTCCTAAATATAGCTCAAACGGCGTTTCGTTGCCGCGTTCGTGAGTATGACCTTACGCGATCTTCAGCTCTTTGCGTATATTTTCCGCGACCCACTGCCGCACCAGGGTTTGATAGGGAATCCCCTTCTTCGTGGCGACCTTTTTGATCGACAAGAGATAGAGCGGGTCAAGCTTGATCGTGATGTTCCGCAATTTTCTCTTTCGTTTTCCCGAAAGGATGTCCTGCTTGAGCGCATCTTCAAGACTCATCGTGACCTCACCTTCCACGATCTCATTGAGAATGCCTCGCTTATCGTAGTACTCTTCATCGGTCACTTTCTTCTTTACTGATTTTACCTTCATAGCGCCCGTCTCCTCGCATCAACCCCGATGTTTCTGCCAGTATCTGATTTCCGCTTTATCCATGTCCCAGCCCGTTATGACCCGCGCTACGCCGTTTTTTTTCAGGGCAAACACAACAACAAGGTATCGTCCTTCCGCGGTCGGCCCCATCGCGACGTAGTGGGCCTTCTTCGTCTTTCGATCTAATGGCCTGTTTGCGAAGACGTCTTCCGCCTCTTCGGGCTTTACGCCATGACCAAGCTCAATGTGAACGACATTACCATCGTCCCATTCAAATTCCTTGATAAACAATGCAGCCCCTCCGGAGGTAATACATAGTATTACTTATTTTCTTGAATGTCAACGGATCTTTCTCTCTAGGGACCGAACCTCCACAATAATGCATGCTGAATATAAAACAAGGGAGGTGAATACCATCTTCACCTCCCTGAGACCCAGCGTATTTCAGCTACGCGGGACGCTCTCCCCCACAAGGCCGTCCGCGCAACTGTAAATAAAATTCTGTCGTAAATTTACGCCCGCCCTGCGGACCCCAGCACTTCCCTGTTCTTATGCACGATCATCTTGATCAGTTCGTCGCGGGCCGGGCCGAGATACTTCCGCGGATCGAACTCGGCCGGTTTCTCGGCCAGGGTCTTCCGGATCAGTGCGGTCATGGCGAGTCTGCCGTCGCTATCGATGTTCACCTTGCAGACCGCGCTGGTAGCGGCCCTCCGGAGCTGCGCTTCGGGGATCCCCACGGCGTCCTTCAGCTTGCCGCCGTTGGAGTTGATGATCTGGACATACTCGGGGATGACCGACGACGCGCCGTGCAGCACGATGGGGAATCCCGGGATGCGCTTTTCGATTTCTTCAAGGATGTCAAACCGGAGCGGCGGCGGCACCAGCACCCCGCGTTCGTCGCGGGTGCACTGCTCGGGTTTGAATTTCATGGCGCCGTGGGACGTGCCGATCGAGATGGCGAGGGAGTCCACGCCGGTCTTCTGCACGAAGTCCTCGACCTGCTCGGGTCTGGTGTACGTGGACTTGTCGGCCACCACCGCGTCCTCGATGCCCGCCAGCACGCCGAGCTCGCCCTCGACCGTGACGTTATACTTGCGTGCGTACTGCACGACCTTTTTCGTGACCTTGATGTTGTCCTCGTAGGAATGGTGCGAGCCGTCGATCATGACCGACGAAAAACCCGAGTCGATGCAGGACTTGCAGAGCTCGAAGGTGTCGCCGTGGTCCAGGTGCAGGGCGAACTTCACCGGCGACTTCGCGTCCTTGATCATGGCTACCGCGCCCATCGCAAGGAACCGGAGCAGGGTCTGGTTCGCATACTTCCGCGCGCCGCTCGAGACCTGCAGGATGAAGGGCGACTTCGATTCAACGCACCCCATCACGATGGCCTGGAGCTGCTCCATGTTGTTGAAATTATATGCCGGGACGGCGTACTTCCCTTCCATAGCCTTCTTGAACATACTGCGCGTATTGACGAGCCCGATGTCCTTCCATGAGACCTTTTTCATGTTGTTCTCCTCCTGAAAGAATTTAGAAACCGATAATTAATCAACCGCGGAAACGCGGAGACGCCGAGAATCAAGATCTCAACGTATCATTGTTTTCCTCTGCGTCCTCTGCGGTAAATCCGTTTTTCCGCCTTTATCATTATATAGTTCAGTTATATTAGCACGAGTTGCCCGGGAACTGCAAGCGGTACAGGAAGGAATCTGCGCGCCAATTCGATTGACCAGGACCCCTGTATTTGATATAGTTGCGCTCTTCGGATCCTTTATCGAAGGGAAAGCGCGTTACCGGGAACCAGTATGGCACTCAAAGCAACCATCTTCAAGGCAGAGCTGCAGATCTCGGACATGGACCGCAATTACTACCATGATCATGCGCTTACGATCGCGTGCCACCCCTCCGAGACGGAAGAACGCATGATGGTGCGCCTTACGGCGTTTGCCCTCCACGCCCATGAAGCGCTGTCATTTGCCAACCGACTGACCACGGATGACGAGCCCGATCTGTGGCAGAAGGACCTGACCGGCAGCATCGAGCTCTGGATCGACATCGGCCAGCCGGATGAAAAACGGGTGCGCAGGGCCTGCGGCCGCGCGAAACAGGTGTTCATCTATACGTACAGCGGCCACAGCGCCGACGTCTGGTGGAAACAGTCAGGCGCGGCCCTTGAAGGATGCAGGAACCTGACCGTGATCAACGTATCAGCAAAGTCCGATCAGGACCTGGTAAAACTTGCCCAGCGCAGCATGCGCCTTCAGTTCACGATACAGGACGGTCAGGTCTGGGTAACTGACCAGGACACGACCGTGCACCTGGAACTAACGACGATAAAAGGCCCTGCCTGATCCGCCTGACCGGTCAGCGCAAGCGGCTCCTGCAGTGCTTGCAGGTCCGGCGATGGATATCGCTGCCCAGGTATTTGCCGCAGGAAGGGCATTTCCAGTTCACCGCAGTAAAACCGATGAACGAGGCAATGATCAGTGCCTGCATCCCGTAGAGCGTGGATTTCGATATCTCTCCGAAGAAGTCGGGCCGTTTATAGATAACGGCGCAGAGCAGGACCAGGAACAGCGCGGCCGCGATCACAATGATCTGGCGGCTCTGGCGTATTTCGAATTCCTGCATGATCTGTTTGGGGTCTTTCTTCTGCATGTTCTTTGTTCTCTCCCGCACGGGCGATCCTACTTCCCGCAGCATTTCTTGAATTTCTTGTTGCTGCCGCACGAGCAGGGATCATTGCGGCCGGTCTTGGGAAGGGCGCGGATGATCGGCCTCGGCATCGTTGTCCCGGTCTCGAAATACCAGGTCCCTTTTTCCTTCTTGAACGTCGAACGTTCGTGGTGCTCCTGTTTGATCCCCTTTTCCGTGTAGGATACGGTGAATTCCACCTGCCCTTCATCGTCCTCGGGCCCGCCCCTGTCCGTGTGCTGGATCTTGATCCCGTGCCACTCGGCGTTCTCCGCCCAGGTTCGGCTGCTCTCTTCATCATAATCCGCGCGATGCGCAGGATGCAGGGAGGTCAGGATGTAATCGAGCTCCTTCTTGACGTACGCGGTGTATCGGGAACGCATAAGCTGTTCCGCTGTTATTGCCTTTTGTTCGCCCTTGATCAACGGACGGCAGCAGGTATCGTAGGAAACGTTCGAACCGCAGGGACAGAGATCCATGTATGACTCCTTATTACTTGAGAGGAACGTCATATTGTATATCACGCACGACTTTGCCTGTCAAATGATTTTGACCTTCGTCAACCCTGCCTTTTATCCCTGCCCCTCCTGGACCCTGACGCCTGTACCCTGTCGCTTCTCTCCCTGTACCCCTGACCCTGAACCCCGCTTATCCGCCTTTTTTGCATTGATTATTTGCTTGCCAGTGTGCTATATTTCACGCTGTTTCCAATACTTCTTCGCCTGATTCCCCCAGCGCTACCGGCCGCTCCAAACCTGCCGGCGAATTTGGATAATTGAGGTTAACGCACATGGCATACCGCGCCTGGTTCCAATGTATCAATGAAAAGTGCAACGAGACCTATCCGCTGAACAAGATCGTCTACCGCTGCAAGACCTGCGATTCCCTGCTCGAAGTAAAACACGACATGAAAGCCCTGGCGCAGCGCAGCCCCCTGGCGTGGATGAAGCTCTTCGAGGACCGCTACAAGTCCACCCAGTGGCCCTACGGGTCCGGCATCTGGGGCAAGAAGGAATGGGTCCTGCCGCAGGTCGATGACAACAACATCGTCTCGCTGTACGAAGGCGGCAGCAACCTCTTCTGGGCCGAGCGGTTCGGCAAACTCGTGGGCGTGGACAACCTCTGGGTCAAGCTCTGCGGCAACTCCCACAGCGGGTCCTTCAAGGACCTCGGCATGACCGTGCTGGTATCGCAGGTCAAGCAGATGATCAGCGAAGGCGCGCCCATCCAGGCAGTAGCCTGCGCATCGACGGGAGACACCTCGGCAGCGCTTGCGGTCTACTGTGCTGCTGCCGGCATTCAATCCATCGTGCTGTTGCCGAAAGGCAAGATCTCCATGGCACAGCTGGTACAGCCCATCGCCAACGGCGCGCTGGTCCTGTCACTCGACACCGACTTCGACGGATGCATGAAGGTCGTGCGCGAGATCACCAAGGACGAGACCATCTACCTTGCCAATTCCATGAACTCGCTCCGGATCGAAGGCCAGAAGACCGTGGGCATCGAGATCGTGCAGCAGTTCGACTGGCAGGTGCCGGATGTGATCGTCATCCCGGGCGGCAATCTGGGGAACGTGTCCGCGCTCGGTTCGGGACTCCTCATGATGCGCGATCTTGGCATCATCACCAAGCTGCCGAGGATCGTCGTGGCCCAGGCCCAGAACGCCAATCCGCTCTACCGTTCGTATCTGAAGAACTTTGCGTCCTTCGAACCCATGGAGGCCAAGAAAACGCTGGCCAGCGCCATCCAGATCGGCGATCCGGTCAGCTACGAAAAGGCCATCCGCACGATCAAGCAGTTCAACGGCATTGTCATGGACGCCACGGAGCAGGAACTGTCCGATGCCGCCGCGCTCGGCGACCGGACCGGCATGTTCAACTGCCCGCACACCGGCGTTGCCCTGGCAGCAATGATCAAGCTGATCAAAGCGGGCAAGATCGACAAGTCCGAACACGTGGTGGTCATCTCCACGGCGCACGGGCTGAAGTTCACGGATTTCAAGGTCAACTACCACGAAGAGAAGCTGGGCTTCCCGAGCCAGTACGCCAATAAACCCATCGAAGTGGCCGCACGCGTAGACGCTGTCAAGGAAGCGCTCACGAACGCACTGAAGAAGAGGAGAGAACAGAATGTCTAACAAGAACACGAACGCAAAGAACTGGAAACCGGCAACGCTCGCGATCCACGGCAACGGACGGCTGCCTAAGGCCCACCACGCGGTCTCGACGCCGATCATGCACACCTCTAACTACTATTTCGACACCGCGGACGAGGTCGAGGATTTCATGCGCGCCAAGGGCCAGGGCAAGGTGATCCGCGAGCACGAGTACGCCCGCTACGGCAACCCCACGCAGATCGAGACCGAACGCAAGCTCGCCGCCATCGAAGGGGCCGAGCGCGCAGTGCTCTACTCCTCGGGCATGGCAGCGGTGCTGCTCGCCATTATGACCTTCATGAAACCCGGCGGCCACATTATCTTCACGAGCGACTGCTACCGCCAGACGCGCGACTTTGCCATCAACTTCCTCGGCAAATTCGGCATGGACAACTCCATCGTGGACCCCACAGCCGAG
>Ga0315268_10001597_pt1 | contig 26101 bp, 28 predicted proteins | sample C1_top_MG_FD_204535 | JGI IMG/M metagenome (GOLD analysis project Ga0315268, IMG submission 204535) | Sediment microbial communities from Yellowstone Lake, YNP, Wyoming, USA - C1_top | ecosystem: Environmental > Aquatic > Freshwater > Lake > Sediment | place: USA: Wyoming | collected 2017-08-01
CCATCGCAAATGTGCTATGATGAAAAGCGATGATCCAGGTGAAGAACAAAGTGGGCGGCAAGCTCCTGGGGGTCACCCTCCTGTCCCTGCTGGTGGCCCTGGTGGGGCTGCTCCTGGTCATGCAGTACCTGGCCACCCGGCAGGTCCTGGCCTGGCACAAACAAAGGGTGGAGCTGGCGGCCCGCCTGGTGCTGGCGGAATACCAGGGCAAGATCCGGCAGGTGGTGCAGGCGGCCAACCTCCTGGCGGATAACCCGAGTTACGGCGAGATGCTGGCCGCGGGGGACCTGGAGGCCCTGCGCCGCCAGGTCACCCCGGTGATGCAGGCCACGGGGCTGCAGGTCCTCACCATCACCGACCACGAGGGAGCGATCCAGGTCCGGGCCCACGACCCCCAGGCCCTGGGGGTGAACATCTCCAGCAACCCCCTGGTCAAGACCGCACTCAAGGGCCAGGAGGCCTCCCGCATGACCCAGTGGCGGGACAGCATCTCCTTGAGCGCGGCGGCGCCCATTCACTACCAGGATCGGGTGGTGGGGGCCATGCTCACCGGGGTCTTTATCGACCGCCGCTTCGTGGAGTCCCTGGCCCGACCCGGCACGGAAGTGGCCATCTTCTTTGCCAACCGCCTGGTGGTGAACTCCTTCAAGGACCTGCCGGAGACCGCGCTCAACGAGCTCCGGCGCAGCAAAGACCTGGCCGCGGCCGCAGGGGAGGCCTCCGCCCGGGTGCAGAGCCTGGAGTGGGGCGACCAGGCCTACACCATCACCTTCCTGCCCCTGGAGGAAGAAGAGAAGCCCTGGGAAAACCTCATCGTGGTGGGCGTGAGCCGGCGGGAGCTGGACGTCATGCTGCGCACCCTGAAGCTGGTGATCTTCGGGGTGGGGGGCGCCGCCGCCTTGGTCGGCGGGCTCCTGAGCTTCTGGCTCTCCCTGGGGATGCGCCGCCAGATCGCCCACCTGGCCGAGGGCACCCGCCGGGCGGCCACCGAGGAGCTGGCCGGGGATATCCCGGTGACCAGCAACGACGAGCTGGGGGAACTGGCCGAGTCCTTCAATACCATGACCCGGGCCCTTAGGGACAAGACCCGCCTGCTCCAGGAAGAGCGGGACCGGGTGGCGGCCAATGCCGATTTTCTCTCCATGATTGTCCACGACATCAAGGCGCCCTTGACCGGGGTGCGCCTCACCATTGAGGCCCTGCAGGACGAGACCCTGCCGCCGGAGATCCACCAGAGGCTGCAAGGCATCATCCAGCGCAGTGAGGGCCTGCTCCTGCACCTGCACAACGTCCTGGACCTAAGCCGCCTGGAATCGGACCGGCTGGCCCTGAAGCCCGAGGCCGTGCCCCCGGGGTTCATCATCCAGCGGTTGGCGCACCATTTCGGGCCCCTGGCCCAGCAGCAGGGGGTGACTCTGAGCACGCCCCCGGCTCCGGAGCTGCGCCCCATCCTGGTGGACGAGCCCTCCCTGGACCGGGTCCTCTCCAATTTACTGGTCAACGCCCTGGCGGCCACCCCCCAGGGCGGAGAAATCAAGGTCCAGGCCCGGCTGGTCTCCGGCCCCGATAAAGAGGAAGTGGAAATTACCGTGGCCGACACCGGCTGCGGCATGGGCACCGAGGAGCCGGAGCACCTCTTCGAGAAATACCGTCTCTTAAAGAGCACCACCGACGGCGCCGGCCTGGGGCTTTACATCTGCAAGACCCTGGTGGAGGCCAACCAGGGGCGCATCTGGGTGGAGAGCGCCGCAGGCCGGGGCACCACTTTTCACCTGGCCTTTCCCGCGGCCCCCGGGGCCGCGGCCGGGGAGGCCGGGGCCGGCCCCGAGGCGGACCAGCCCCCTGATGCTTAACCTCCGGGAAGGAAGAGCATGGCCCTTTACATCATGTTGATTCAGTTGACCGAAGAGGGGATCGAGAACGTCAAGGCCGGCCCCCAGCGGGTGACCGCGGCCAGGGAGCTCTTCCGGCAGGCGGGCGCGGAAATCAAGGAGTTCTACCTGACCATGGGCCGGTACGACACGGTCTGCGTGGTGGAGGCGCCGGACACCGAGACCATGGCCCGGGCGGCCCTGGCCCTGGGGTCGCTGGGCAACGTCCGGTCCGAGACCCTCAGGGCCTTCACGGAGGAGGATTTTCGCCGTATCATCCAGGCCCTGCCCTGAGCGGCGCAGAACCGCGGTGTAGCCATGAACCAGCCAACCTGCTCTCCCAACCAGACCTGGATTTTGGTCATCGACGACGACCCGGGGACCCGGGAAGCCCTGGGGGACATCCTGGCCCGGGCCGGCTACGGGGTGACCTCCCTGGAGGGCGGGGACCTGGGCCCCCCTCCCTGGGGCCGGGCCTTTCAGGTGGCGGTGGTGGATTACCACCTGCCGGAAGCCACCGGCCTGGAAGTGGCCCGGCGTTTGAAGGCCTGGCAGCCCCACTGCCGCGTGGTTTTGATCTCCTCCGAGTCTCCCCCGGTGCCGGATCCGGTGGTGGACCGGTTTCTGGCCAAGCCCTTCTCCAAGGAAGCCATCCTGGGGGTAATTGCCGAGCTTTGCCCGCCGCCGGGAACTTGACCCCGCCTCTCTTGGCTGAAGCCGCGGCTCCGGAACTGCGCCGGTGGGTGCTGGAGTACGCCCGGCAGGAGCGGCTTTTCGCCCCCGGCCAGCGAGTGTTGGTGGCGGTGTCCGGGGGGCCGGACTCGGTGGCCCTGCTCCATCTCCTTTATCGGCTGCGTCCCGAACTGGGCCTGGAGTTGGGAGTGGCCCACTTCGACCACGGCCTGCGCCCCGATGCCGTTGAGGATGCGCGCTTCGTGGCCGACCTGGCCCGGGAACTGGGCCTGCCCTGTCATCCGGGTCATGGAGACGTCCGGGCCCTGGCCCGGGGGGAGAAGGTCTCCCTGCAGATGGCCGCCCGGCGGCTGCGCCTCAGCTTCCTCAAGGAAACCTGCCGCGGCCAGGGTTACGCCAAACTGGCCCTGGGGCATACCGCGGACGACCAGGTGGAGCTTTTTTTCCTCAGGCTGCTTAGGGGCGCGGGGCCCGAGGGGTTGAAGGGCATGTGGCCCGCCACCCCGGAGGGGCTGGTCAGGCCGCTGTTGTTTGTGGGAAAGGCCGTACTCCTCGCCTGGCTCCAGCAGGAGGGGCTCCCCTGGCGCCAGGACCCCGGGAACTTGAGCCGGGCCTTTCTCCGCAACCGGGTTCGCCTGGACCTGCTGCCGGAACTCAAGAGCAGCTACAACCCCCGCCTGGTGGAGTCCGTCTGGCGCGCCCAGGCCCTGCTCCAGGAAGAGGAACGGCTGCTGACCCGGGAGACGGCCCGGGCCTGGGAGGCCGCGGTCCAAGAGCCGGCCCCGGACTTCTTCGCCCTGGACCTAACAGGTTTTTTGGCCCTGGACCCAGCCCTGCAAAAGAGGGTGCTCCGGGCCGCGGTAGGGAAGCTCCTGCCGGACCACGCCCTCACCGGGGCTCAGGTGGCGGGCCTGCTGGATTTGGCCCGGGGAGGGCGAAGCGGCGGGATGATTCCCCTGGGAGAGTGCATCGTGGCCCGGGCCGGCCCGGAGCTGCACGTCTTTCAGCGCCTGCCGGCGCCTCCCGCAGCCGCGGCGGTCGCGGCCCTTCCGGAGGAGAGCCGCGTTGAGGCCTTCGGCTGGCGCTGGGAAGTCGCCGTCCAGGGACCCCAGCCCGGAGTTCAAGGGCCGCCGGAGACAGTCTGGCTGGACCGGGATAAGGCGAAATTTCCCTTGGAGATCCGCCACTTCCGGCCGGGGGACCGCTTCTGGCCCCGGGGCGGCCCCGGGCCCCGGAAACTCCAGGACTTCCTGGTGGACCGCAAGATTCCCCGCTGGCTCCGGCCCCACCTGCCCCTGGTGGCCGGGGGCCAAGGCATCGTCTGGGTGGCGGGCCTGGAGGTGGCCGAGCCCGCCCGGGCCGGGGCCGGCACCCGGCGCCCTCTAAGAATTACCGTCACCCCCACCCAACCCCATACGCGCCGCGTGTGGGAGCTGCTGCTGGCCTGCCGCCGGCGCCTTCCGGTTCAGGCCAGGTAAGCCTGCAGCCACTCCGGACCTTGGTCCGTGAAAAACCGGGCAATCTCCCGGAAGCCCATGGTTAGCACCTGCCGGGCCCAAGGATAGAGCTGCGCCGCGGCCTGGGCCGACTCCCCCAGCCACACCCTTGCTTCCAGTTCCCGGGGAGACTTCTGCCAGGTCTTGAGGGCCAGGAGCAGGGCCCGGAGGTCCCTTCCTCTAAGGCGGTGGGCCAGGTGCTCCGGCGCGGCCAGAACGTCCACCAGGTAGTCCTCGCCCCGGTCTCGGCCCAGGCGGTGCAGGGCCGCCCGGCGCAGCAGGCAGGGGTAGCAGTAGCCGCAGGAGCCCGGGGCCTGGCGGCGCCAGCGGGAGGCCACCGGCCGGGCGCAGGAGACGCTCAGGAGCGCCAGTTCTTGAAGAAGGCCCTGGTCCTGGCAGCTCGCCAGCACCTCGCCCTTGGACAGGCCCTCATAGGGGTTGAGGACCGTTTGCTTGATCCCCGCCTCCTGCCAGAGGGCGGCGAGGCCGGCCAGGAAGTGGGGGTGGGTGGTGCGGGTGCTGTAAGTGCCCAGGCGGTTCAGGGTGAGGGGCGCGTTCAGGCTGATCCAGCCGTTTTCCGGCATCACCAGGGGGGTGCGGGGGCCCAAGGCCTGGGCCGCGGCCAGCCCCAGGGCCAGATAGAGCAGGGAGCGGCTGCGCAGCGTCAGCTCCGGGCCCTCCAGCTGCACCCGCAAGGCCAGGTGGCTCACTTTGTCCGGGCCGAAGCGCCGGCTCAGGGCCGCGGCCAGGGTCTGCTGGGTGCCGGCCAACTGGCCATAGTCGTAATGGCTCACCAGGAGCAGGCGCTTCCCTGCCGCCAGCAGGTCGATGGCCCCGGCCAGGGAGTCCAGGCCGCCGGAGAAGAGCGCCACCGCCTGAGGCTGCCAGTTGTGGCGCCAGGTGGTCTGAAAGCCCAGGTCCACGGGAGCCTCCCTGAGCTTCAGGGTCCAGGCGTCGCCGGTGAGAAAGGCCAGAAGTTTGGCCAGCTGCGGCGCCAGGGGGCTGAAGGCAGGGGTGGTGGGCAGGTGCAGCACGAACTCCCGGGACCAGGCGTCCGTCGCGGTGCGACGGGGGCAAAGCTTGTCCGCGGCCCATGTTCCTAAAGCCGCCAGCAGAAAGGCCTGGGCCGGGGCAGAGGGCGGCTGGAGGGTGGCGTAGACGCGTTCCAGGTTGTGGTGCAGGACGCAATAGGGGCCGGCCGCGGCGTTGAGGTGCACCACCGCGTCCACGCCTTTGGGCGGCCGCCGCCTTTCCCCCGGGGCCTGAAGGTAGAGGTGAAAAGCCATCCTTTTCCCAGTCAGCCTGCCCAAGGGCAATGGTGTTGTGTCAGACACAACTCCCTCCCCTTAAGGGGGCCTGGGAGAAGCAGCCCATCAAATCACCTCTCCACTTTGCGGGGAGAGGGTTAGGGTGAGGGGTGGCTTCAGCGGCTGCACCCCCCTCACCCCGTCTTCTCCCCCCTGGGGGGAGAAGGAAACCCCCCCACCTTTCCCCTCCCTCTTACGGGGGAGGGTAAACGAATCTTCCGGAATCTTGCAGGGCATTTCTCATTATTTCTTAAATTGGCTGAGCCGCCTTAGCAGGCCTTCCAGGATGGAAGTGACCCAGAGCCACCCCGCCAGGCCCTGCCAGTGCTCCGGGGCCGGGGGCGGCACCGGAGTGGCGGACGCGGCAAGGCTGTCGATGAGGTCCTGAAGGCGCTGGAGAGCTTGCCGGAGGGGGCTGCAGCCCGATGCGGCCGCTTCCAGGGATTCCCCCAGGTCCAGGGCCAGGCGGGAGTAAAGGGCCGCGGCCAGGAACCGGCTGACCCCGCGGGCCGGGTCCGGCAGGGCGGCTTCCTCCATGAGAATCGAGGTCAGGGCAGCCCGGGCCGCGGCGGCTTCCAGGTCCCCACCGGGGCCGCACAAGGCCGCACCCAGGGCCGGGGCCAGGACCTCCGGCGGCTGCTCGGCCAGTTCCGCCAGCCCTCGGGTCGCTAAGGCCCCGGGCCAGCCCCGGGATTGGGCCAGGGCCGTGCACGCGCCCAGCTCCTGGGCCACTTTCCGGGTGTAGCGGAAGGAGGCCAGCGCCCCGCCTTCTTCCCTGGCCCCCTCCCTGAGGGCCGCCAGGTAACGGGCCACCACCTCCCCCGCGGCCGCAGGCGCCGGGGCGTCCGGGGCGAGATAACGGGTGGCTGCGCCCCGGGCCAGGCGCCAGAGGCGGGTGCTGGGGGGCCGGCGGGCGCTGGAGGTTCCCATGGGCGGCTCCGGACTAAGGTTTTTTCCGCCCCTACCCTACCACAACTTCAAGAGCACCTAAAGTCCTCCTTTGAAAAAGGGGGATTTAGGGGGATTTTAGAAAAGGGGGGAATAAAATAAACATTTTTCAACACATGCTAAGCTGCGGCCAAGCGTTTGAGGCGGGTGTACCGCTCCCAGGAAAACTCAGGCCAGCAGGGGAAGAGTGAATGGTTGTGAAACAGGGGGTCCGGGGGCATGGTTTCGGGGCTGGGGGAAAATCCCCCTGACCCCCCTTTACCAGGGGGGGAAGCCAGCTTAGGGCCGGATGATGCGGTCCGCCTGCATCTGACTCTCCAGGATGGTGAACATGTTGGAGACCTGGCCCACGGCCAGCCGCTCCCGCACCTTATAGAAATCCAGGCAGGTGCCGCAAACCAGGAGGCCCACCCCCATTTCCTCCAGGCCCTGGAGTTCGGCCAGGACTCCGGAGTCGTTCAGGGTCAAAAAGACCCCCCGGTTGTAGAAGAGGAGCTTCTGGGGCACTTCCATCTGCACCAGGGACTGGAGGAAGGCGCGTATCAGGATCTCCCCCAGGGCCGGGTCGCCCTCGCCCATGCGGTCCGAAGCGAAGACCACCACCCGGGTGGGGGCGGCAGCAGGTCCGGGCAGGACGCAGGTCTCCGCCGCGGCCCCGGAGGGTGGTTGGATGGTCAGGTGAAAGCAGGCGCCGGCTTCAGCCACGCTCACGCTGCAGCCCCGGCTCTGGACAAACCTGGTGACGTTGTCCCGGGCCGCGGCGTTGTCCACCACCACCACCAGGGGCTCGGCCCCGGCCGCGTCCAGGGCCTCCTTGGTGCGGATCACCGGCAGGGGGCAGGCCAGGCCGCTGAAATCCAGGATTTTTGCCACTTATTCCTCCCTGCTCAGATATGGTTTGGCTAGGTTATTTTAACTTAGAAAAATTTTTCCCTCTCCCCTCTGGGGGGAGAGGGTAGGGTGAGGGGGGGGAGGTTGCCGATGGATGGTACACCCCTCACCCTGGGCCTCTCCCCTCAAGGGGAGTGGGAATTTCTTGTCTGCCGGCGGCTGCAGCAAACCATCAGCATAAAGCCTGGGTTAAAGGGGAGGCGGCCATCCCGGCGCGGCTCAGGCGCCCAGGGAGATAGCCAGGGCGGTGGTGAGCTTCACCACGTCTTGGTTGGTCTTGCGCAGGTGCTTGGAGAGGAGCTGGGCCAGGCGCAGCAGGAGCTTGATGCCCATGGCCGGATGCTGGCGCACCTCTGCCAGGAATTCCTGCCGGTGCAATTCCAGGAGGCGGCAGTCAGTAAGCGCGGTGACGGTGGCGGAGCGCACCTCGTTCTCCAGCAGGGCCATCTCGCCGAAAGAGACGCCGTCCGCGGCCTTGAGTCTGGTCATGACCCGCTCCCGGGGGAAGTCGTCTCCCAGGATGAGGGTGAGCTGCTTGGTGATCTCCACCTCTCCCTGGTACATGATGAACATGCTCTCCCCCGGGTCGCCCTCCTGGATGATAACGGACCCTGAGGAGAATTCCTTCACTGCGGCCCGGTCCAGGACCTTGTTGATCTCGTCGTCCTCCAGGTCCTGGAAGAGAAAGATTTTCCGGAAGAAGGCGGTATCCATGGTCACGGGCTGGGCCTCTGGGGGGCAATGACCACCACGAACTGGTTGGGTCCCAGCAATTGGTGGCCGGAGGGATTGATCTGGCTCTCCACCTTGGTGCGGCCGAAGAGGTGGGTCATCCTGGTTTCGGCAAATTTGCGCCGGATGAAGTCGTCCAGGGCAGAGGGCTGATCGGAAAGCAGGTCTTCCAGGCTCAGGACCCGGCCCTCGGTGTACAGTGCGATGACCAGGGCTTGATGGTTCTCCTTCAGATGCGAGGTCAGCTCATCCAGGGTGCGGCCGTGATAACGGCTGGGGACCTCCACGGCCCACAGACTCTGGGTGTCGCCGCTGAGCAGGTTGGTGAAGATGCGGAAGAGGCCGGGGGAGGCCGCGGCCACCGCCATCAGGGAGCCGTCGTATTGCCCCCGGATCAGGACCTCGTCGGCCCCGGCCCGCTCCAGGTAAGCGCGGTTTTCCGGGCGCAGCAGCTCCGCCAGGATGCGGATTTTAGGATGCAGGGCCTTGAGGGTCAAGGCGGTGAGCAGGGTGTGCTGGTCCACCTGGGCCGTGGTCTCTTCGGGCTGGCGCTCCGCCAGGATGATGGCCTTGAGGGCCTCCTGGACATTGGCCTTGTGCAGGATCTCTTCCCGGGAATAATCTCCCCAGAGGTACTGGATGTCTTGTTTGGGGTATTTAGCTTTCAGCGCGTCCATCTGCTCCGGGGTGGCCCGGTTGACCAGGGCCACGGGGACAGCCACGAGGAGGCGCTTGAAGATGGCGTCCAGCAGGAGTTCCCCATCTTCATGCCAGCCCAGGATCAAGATGTGCTGCGCAATTTTTAGCGGCTCCAAGCCCCTCTCCCGGCGAAACTTGCGTTCAATGAAAACCGAAGCCACGGTGGCCGTGACCAGGGACAGGGTGAGGACGCCGCCCAGCATCAGGACCACCCCGACGCACCGGCCGAAAAAGGTCTGGGGGACCACGTCGCCGTAGCCCACGGTGGTCAGGGTGACCACGGCCCACCAGACTCCCCGGCCTAAGCAGCGCCACCAGGGAGCGTGGGTCAGGCCTTCGGCCAGGCAGAATCCCGCCGCGCCCGCGAGGATGAGCAAGGCAATCGCCAGGATCAGGGCGAAGATTCTCTCCCGGTACAAGATCCGGACGAAGGCGGATGCCGACTCTCTGATCACGACGCACCTGTTATTTTACTACAAATTCGCCAGGAACGCAGGAAAAAGCCACGGCCAAGGCCCGAGTTCAGGCCTGGCGGTGGCAGTACACGCAGTCCACGGGTCCGGCCCGCCCCCCTTGCTGGCGCCGCTTCAGGTGGCAGCCCTTACACTGGCGGTGAAAGGCGTTCTTGGCGTCCAGACGCCCGGCCTGGGGGCTGAGGCCGTGGCACTCCTGGCAGTGCTTCACCGGCTGCCCCTGGCGCCAGAGATTGCGCCGGCCCTGGTATTCATGGTGGCACTGGGTGCAGGCCACGCCTTGGGCTTCGTGCACCTTGTGGCTGAACCACACCGGCGGCTTTTCCCGGGGCTTCTTCAGAGGTATGGCCAGCCGGCTCACGGCCGGGGGTTCGGTCTTGTAAGCCTGGGCCCCCAGGACGGCCAGGAGTCCCAAGAGCAGCCCCGCCCCGGCAGCCCCGCGGGAGGTGCGACTCAAGGCCCGCTCAGCCCGGAAAGTAAGTGGCGCAGGAGGTGTCCGACTCCCACACGCTGACCCGGCTCACCTTGACCCCGCCCTGGTTCAAGGCCCCGGACAGGCGCTCAAAGAGCCAGCGGGCCAGGTTCTCCGAGGACGGGTTCTGCTCCCGGAAGGCCGGCACTTCGTTGAGATACTTGTGGTCCAGCTCCTCCAGCAGCTCCCGGGCCCGGGCCTTGACGGCGCCGAAGTCCATGAGGAGCCCGGCTCCGTCCAGTTGGGCCCCGGTGAGAAAGACCTCCACCTTCCAGTTGTGGCCGTGCAGGGCTTCGCATTTACCGTAAAAGTGTTCCAGGCGGTGGGCCGCGGCAAACTGGGTGATGATCTTCACTTCGTACATCTTAACGGGGGCCTCCTTTGAGGACGCGGAGGCGGGTCTCCAGGCGCTTGATCAGGTTTTTCAGGTCGCTTTGCAGACCGGCCAGCTCCTTATGGTGCCGGGCGTCGATGACTTTCAGCTCGCCCAGCCAGAACTCCAGGAAGCCTATCTCCCGCTGGCGCAGTTCTTCTTCCACCCGCTGTTTCAGTTGTTTGATTTGAGCCTCGTCCATGGCGCGCCCCTTTATTGCTACTCTAAAAGGCCGCTTGTGTCAACGACCGGGAGGGGCCGGGAGAGCCGGCTAAAAATAGCGGATGGGCCAGCGGTGTCTCCGGGCCAGGCGCTTCAGGCGCCAGGAGGGGTTCACCACCACGGGGTGGCCGATGGTGCGGAAGAGGAAGGAGTCCAGGATATGATCCCCATAGGCGTAAGACTGGGATAGGTCCAGCCCCTGGGTGCGGGAGAGTTCCAGCAGCAGGCGCAGCTTGTTTTCCCCCCGGGGGTGGAGGCCGGCGATCTGGCCGGTGAGGCGGCCGTTATCCCGGCTGAGTTCGGTGCCGATGAGCCAGTCCGCCCCCAAAGCCTCCTTCAGGGGCTTAAGGAGAAGGGCCAGGGACCCGGTGAGGAGCACAATGCGGTGGCCCCGGGCCTGGTGCTCCCTGACGCAGGCCAGCCCCGGGGCGCTGAGGCGGGGGGCGATGGCCTGGGTGTAGCACTCCCGTGCCAGGCGGACGATTTCGTCCACCGGCAGCCCTTCCAGGTAGCTCTTGTCCCGGAAGCGCTCTCCGGGGCGCCGGGCCAGACGGCTTAAGAAGCTCAGGGTCCGGGGCGGCTTGAGTTTGCCGGTGCGCACCAGATACCAGAAAAACAGGCGCTCGGTGTGGCCGTGCACCAGGGTCTGGTCCACGTCAAAGATGGCGGCTACCGGGCTCATCAGCGTCCCCGTAAGGGAATAGGGTCCGGAGGCCGAACCCCGAAGGTCACAATTTGTCCGGGGCGAAATAGATGCGCCCGTCCAGGATTACCGGGATGCCCCGGACGACGCAGAGCCCCACTGCCAGTAAGATAAGGGCCTGGTTCAGCGGATGCAAGATCACCGGTATTTGGGGATTTCCCAGGGCCAGGGCGTGGGTGAGATAAAGCTGGCAAAAAACCACGGCCTTGGCCAGCCCGTAGAAGGCCCGCATGAAGCGGGAGGCCACCAGAAACCGGCCCAGCGCGGTGTGCATCATGCCGAAGCCTGACCTGCCCCGGGTCAGGGCCACGCCCCGGATGCCGTCCACCACAAAGGAGCGGATGAGAAAGACGATGGGCACCCACAGCGACACCAGGCCCAGGTACATGAAGGTGATCCACAGGATATTTTCCACGGCCCGGTCCAGGGCGATGTCCAGGACCGCGCCCAGTTCCGTGACTTCGTTGCGCAGCCGGGCCACGTAGCCGTCGAACCAGTCCATCAGGTACAGGATGATGAGGAGCCCCAGCCCCAGCAGCCTTAAGGGAAAGCTGGGTATGAACAAAAAGGCCACCAGCACCAGGAGCAGGGGGAGCCGGGCCAGGGTAATGGTGTTGGCCAGGGACATGGGTCAGGCTCGGGAAAACAAATAATTTTACAAGCAAACCGCCGCAATAATCAAGCCGCCAATCAGGCTTGGAGTAAGTTTTCCGGCTGTTGAAAACCTGGTTATTTTTGTCACCTTGAGCGAAGCGAAGGGTCTCAAGTATTTATTCAAAAATACGAGATTCTTCGCTTCGCTCAGAATGACAATTTGCCTGGCCGGCTGGTGTTCGCCAGCCGGCTTCAGGGGAAATGGGCTTTTTTGTCCCGGTCTTTTATGTTATGGTGAGCCGGGCTTAAGGTACAGCCCGCTCACCCCCTCAAGGCAGGCATCCCATGACCGACTCCGGGCCCGAAGAGTTCCTCCCCAGGACCGTGGGGGACCGCTATGAGGTCGGCCGCCGCCTCCGGGAGGAGCCCTGGGGCGGAGTGTGGCTGGCCCGGGACTCGGTCCTGGACGCGGAGGTGGGGCTCAAGCTCTTTTCCCAGGAGGACCCGGAAATCGACGCGGCCCTGGAGGGCTTCCGCCAGGAAGCCCGCCTGGCCCTGAAGCTGCGCCATCCCCGCATCCTGGGGGTCTTCCATTGCGGCCAGGACGAGGACTTCCTCTACCTGGTGGAGGAGGCCTTCGCCGGGGAGAGCCTCCAGGAGATGCTGGCCCGCCGCCAGCATTTCAGCCTGTCCCAGGTGCTGACCATCCTGGAGCAGGCCGCCCAGGCCCTGGCCCAGGCTCACGAGCAGGGGCTGGCCCACCAGGGCCTCAACCCCCTCCAGGTCCTGGTACTGGGCGAGGAGGTGCGGGTGGCCAACTTCACCTTCCCGGCCCCTGGGGATGAGGAGGCCCGGCACCTGGAGCTCAAGGCCTACCCGCCTCCGGAGGTCCTCCGGGGGGAGGCCCCCACTCCCGGAAGCAATGTCTTTTCCCTGGGGGTCCTGGGGTTCCGGCTGGCCGCGGGCAGCCTCCCCTATCCCCTCACCTTTGACGAGCCCTTCCCCTACCGCCTGGAAACCCCGCCGGTGGACCTGGAGGAAGTTCCCATCCCCATGCAGAATTTGCTGCTTAGGTGCCTGTCGGTGGAGCCGGAGGACCGCCTCCCCGACGCCGGGGCCTTTTTAGAGCAGCTGCGCCGGGTGCGGGACGAGTGGCGGGGGGAGCCCCGGGAGTGGAGAAAAGCCCAGGTACTCAGGCCGGCCGCGGCCCGGGCCGGGGAGCTGTGGGGCAGGCTCAGGGAAGGACTCAAACCCCAGACACAAAGGCTGCGGGAAGGGCTGGCCTCCCTGGGGCCCCGGCTGCGCCCCCAGACCTCCCGGCTCTGGTGGGGCCTGGGCCTGGTGGTCCTCATGCTCCTGCTGCTGGTTTACTATAAAATGCCCCGGGGAATCCACCTGCCGTCTCCGGCCACCGCGCCTCCTGCGGCGGTGGCGCCCAAGACGCCCGCGCCGGCGGGGGGCGGCCCGCCCCTGACGGAGGCCCAGGAGCCCGCGGAGGTGCCCGGGGCCGCCAAACCACCGACCGCCAAAGCGCCGGTCCCCCCGCCGGGGGAGGTGAAGGCGCCGCCCAAGGAAGAGCGGTACCTGCTCATTGCCGCGACCTACGCCAACCCGGAGCCGGCCCGCATCATGAGCCGGCACCTGCAAAATCTGGATTTCCAGGCCCACGTGGCCAAGAAAACCGTGGGCGGGAAGACCCAATACCAGGTGCAGGTGGGGCCCGTCACCGGGAGCAAACAGGCGGAAGAACTGGCCCGCCGCCTCAAGCAGGAAAAGCTCCACCCCAAGGTGCAAAAGCTGACGGCGCCCCCGGGCAGCCCCTCCTCTGGCCGGAGGCCGGCCGCATGACCACGGCGGTGCTGACCACCGTCGTGCCGGGGTTTCCCCGGCACCAGGGCAAGGTGCGGGACATTTACGACCTGGGGGACAAGCTGCTCCTGGTGGCCACGGACCGCATTTCCGCCTTCGACGTGGTCATGGCCGAGCCCATCCCGGACAAGGGGCGCATCTTAACCCGCCTGTCCGCCTTCTGGTTTCAGCACCTGCAGGACATCACCGCCAACCACCTGCTTTCTTTGGAGGTGGGGGATTTCCCCGCGGCCTGCCAGCCTTACCGGGAGCTGCTGGCGGGCCGCACCATGTTGGTCACCAAGTGCCGGCCCCTGCCGGTGGAGTGCATCGTCCGCGGTTTTTTGTCAGGCTCCGGCTGGGCCGAATACCGGCATACCGGGGGCATCGGCGGCTTCGCCCTGCCTGCGGGGCTGGTGGAGTCGGCGCGCCTCGCTCTGCCCATCTTCACCCCGTCCACCAAGGCGGAGTTGGGGGAGCACGACCTGAACATTTCCTTCGGGGAAATGGCGGCGAAGATCGGGGGCGAGCTGGCGGCCAAGGTAAGGGACCTGAGCCTGGCCCTGTACCTCCGGGCCCAGGAGTGGGCCGAACCCCGGGGCATCATCATCGCCGACACCAAGTTCGAGTTCGGGCTGGCGGACGGCAAGCTCCTGCTCATCGACGAGGTGCTGACCCCCGACTCCTCCCGCTTCTGGCCCCGGGAAGACTACCGGCCGGGAGGCCCCCAGCAGAGCTACGACAAGCAGTACCTCAGGGACTACCTGGAGTCCCTGGGCTGGAACAAGAAACCGCCGCCGCCGCCCCTGCCCCCGGAGGTCATCGTCAACACGAGGAAACGGTACCTCCAGGCCCTGAAGGCCTTAACGGGGGAGGATCTGGGGTAGCAATGTGGGGGAGAGGGTCAGGGAGAGCAGCTCCCAGCTAAACAATTGATTTAAGGCTTCTGGTTTTAGCTGAAAGCTGACTGCTATCCCTTAGCTCCCTTCCCCAAATTTCTTTCCCTTCTCCTCACTACCAGTCGCCGCCCCCGCCGCCCCCCCCGCCCCCACCGGAGACGCCCCCGCCGCCGCTGCCTGAGTCGGAGCCCGGGGCAGAGGACGAGGAGGAAATGGCTCCGGACAGGCTGCTCCCCAGGCTGGAAGCAAAGCCGGAGGAGTCAAAGCCGTCCCAGGAGCTGCCGGAATACCAGCGGGGCGAGTAGGGCTGGCCGTCCTCCCCGGCCCGGGCCAGGACCTCGGCGAACTGCTCGTTCCACTCGTTCTCCACGTCCAGGGCCATGGCATAAGGGAGGTATTTTTCAAAGAGTTCCGGGGTCTTCTCCGGCGGGGTCAGAACTTCCAGGCGCTCTTTCTCGGCCACGGACAGGTAAAGCTTGAAGCCTTCAACGAGGTCCATGATTTTCCGGCCCCGGAGGGTGGGTGCCTTGAGCAAGTGGTAAAACAGGGCGTTCAGGAGGACGACGGCCGCCAGGACCAGGGCCGCGATCGGGGAGGTGGTGGTGGCAAAAAACCCCAGGCCCATCAACTCCCCGGCAAAGAAAGGCAGGGCGATGAGGGTCACGAGTATGGCCCCCAGGAACCCCCATAAGCCGCCGGTCCGGACGGCCTGCCACTTCCGGTAGGCAACGACCGCCAGGAAATAACATCCCACGGTCCAGATGCACAGCCATAGGGAGCTGAAGGCCGCGGTGACTCTGTCCGGAGTCGCCGCCACCACGGCCCCGAAAGCCAGCAGGCTGATAACCAGGCCCGGCACCAGGTAGACGGAGTTGGTGACAAAATATACCTTCTCCAGTTTCAGCTTCAGATGCGACTTTAAAGCGTCGATGGCGTCTTTGATCAGGGTGCGGTTGTCGTTTTTCAGCTCCACCTCCTTGCCGTCGGCAAAGAGCTCCCGGGCCACCTTCCCTTCCCCTTTGGAGAGGCCCGCGGGGGAGTCGGTCTTTTGCACCAGGGTGAAGACGCCCTCGTTCTCCTGGATCAGGAGGTGGCCTTTCACCGCCATGTCCACCACCGCCGCGGCAAAGGTCTTGTGGTCAAAACCCATGTGCGTGAGGAAGCGCACCGCCGCGGGGGAAAAACCGTGGGGCGGCGTGAACAGGGGGATGATGGTGCCCCCGGCGGGGTCCCGCCCTACCTTGACCCAGGCCGCGAGATAAAACCAGAAAAGAAAAAGCAGGCCCGCCAGGGCCAGGAAAGCCCCCGGGTCCCGGGACAGGACCGAGGGCCGGCGCACCAGGCCCTTGGGCCAGGACACGGCCACGGTGAGCCCCTGATAGGGGCCCAGGCCGCGGGTGGTCTGAAAAAAGATCTCCCGGTCACCGGGGCGGACGGCAAAATCTTTACCCCGGGCTCCCTGGGGGCCGGTGTAGGCGTCGTATTCCAAGACTTTGGCCCCGGGCGGCAGCTCGATCACCGCTTCCGCCCGGTCAATGGGGAAGGGCCAGCCATTGCCGGTGACGTTCCAGTAGAGTTCGTCGAAGTCCTGAAAGTAGCCCAACTGGTGGGAGGTGCGGTAGCTGATGGTATAGGTGTAGGTGCCGGGCGGCAGGATGACGTTTTTCTCCCCCAGGAAAATCCTGGCGCCGTTGGCCTCGTATTTGATGTGGTAAGGCTCCCGGCCGCCGTCCCGCCGCACCTCCTCAACCGCCAAGCCCACTTTGACGGTCTTGCCGAAGCGGTCCCGGTAGGTGGTGGGAAAGTCGCGCACCAGGCCGTGGCGCGCCTCCGTCTGCCGGATGGTGATCTCTTCCGTCACGGTCATGGAGGAGTCGGGATAGACCACGATGTGGCTGGAGAAGCGGAGGATTCTCTTGCCGGCCGGGTCGGTGGGGGACGCCTCGGCCCCTGGCGAGGTGGCCGCGGCCAAGGCCAGGGCGACGGCCAGAATGAGGCCCAAGGGGCGCAGCGCCACTTTCATGCCGCGGCCCTCAGGGGAAAGCCACCTTGGGGACGGCCCGGTCGGCGGCCTCCTCCAGTTCAAAGTACTCAGCCCCAGTAAACCCGAACATCTGGGCCACCAGGTTGCTGGGAAAGGAGGCGACGAGGATATTGAGGTTCCGCACCGCGCCGTTGTAATAGCGCCGGGCCATCTGAATCTGGTCCTCCACGGCCGCCAGGTCCCGCTGCAATTCCAGGAAATTCTGGCTGGCCTTGAGGTCGGGGTAATTTTCCGCCACAGCAAAAAGATTGCCCAGGGCGGCGCCCAGCGCCCCCTCCACCCGGCCCTTTTCCGCCACCGTGCTGGAGCGCAGGCTTTGGGCCCGGAGCTCCGTGACCTTCTCCAGGACCCCCCGTTCGTGGCCCATGTAGCCCTTCACCGTCTCGATGAGGTTGGGGATCAAGTCGGCCCGGCGTTTGAGCTGCACGTCAATGCCGCTCCAGCCTTCCTGCACCAGGGCCCGGTTTCTCACCAGCCGGTTGTAGATGGCCGCCGCCACTAGCAGCAGCAGCACCACCACCGCCAGAATGACATAAAGTCCGGTCATGGGCAGAACCTCACTTTTTTGGGAGTCGGAGGGCTTGGCCCTCCCTCATCTTAATACTACGGCAGCTATTACACAATAGATTAGGAGCAGGCAGGGCCGGCCCGCCGGTGGCAGGGGGCAGGGGGCAGGATTAGGGCGCGGCGGAGAGCCCATGACACCCGGGGGCGGGTGTCCTACTCCTCCAGGTCCACGTCCCAGGAATATTTCAGGGCCTTGTTGGAGAAGACCGCCTCTTTGAAGCCGGCGTTTTTGAGGTCCCGCAGCAAATCGGTCTTGTCCACCAGGAGGTAGACCCAGGGCCGGGAAAACAGGACGCTGTCCATCCTGATGGTGGTTTTGTCCGGCCCGCCCAGCTCGATTTTGACGTCCAGGCCCTTGCCCAGGAAGTCCCGGTCCAGGTCCGCCACCATCTTTTCCCGGCGTTTGACCATTTCCACCCGGGCCGCCTGTTCCACCGCCTCCCGGTGTTTCTTCTGGTCTTTCTCACGCTCTTCCACTTCTTTCATGAGTTTCCGGGCTTCCTCATACCCCGGGTCACCCCGGGTGATGGCTTCCAGGTGTTGGCGGGCGTCGGCCAGGCGGCCATAGGTCCTTTTCATCAGGTCCTTGGGTTCCGGGTCGCCCTCGGCCAGGGCCTTTTTGGCCTCCCGCAGGTGCGCCGTGGGGGTCAGGGCGTTGAAGGCCTTTTCTTTGGCGGCCTCCCGGGCCAGCTCCTTAAGGATAAAGGGCCGGTCATGGATGAGGACCAGCCGGTAGCCCGGGTCGCTCAGGGTCCTGAAGGTCACCGGGTCCTGGGTGTAATATTTTTCCACGGTGAAGGCCTGGGGGTCGCCGTCCCGCCAGTAAAGTTTAACCAGGTAGGGCTTCCCGCCTTTTTTCTTGCCGAAGTGGCGGAAACTGTCCCGCTGGGACACCCAGACTTCGTCATAGGCCGCGTCCAGGCGGTCGTTGCCCTTGAGGGCCGGGTCATCCGCGGCCGGCGGGAACTTCTGCAGGTATTCCCGGTAGGGGTCCCAGACTTTCAGGGAAGCCTTCCCCTTTTCCCTGGTTCTCCCGGCCTTGCGGAAGTCGCCGAAGAAGGGGGAATTAAGGAGCTTCTGTTGCTCCCGGCTGGGCTCCTGGTCTTTGCCGTGGCTGACCCCGGCCGCCAGGGACAGAGAAATCAGCAGCAGTAGTATCGAATTTAATTTCCAAAAAATCTTCATAAGTTAAAGTTCCCAGCGGTTCCCAGATCAAGGTTGTTTCACTTATTTTTATCTAACCAGCTCAAGAAATTCTCACGAGAAACATCTGCGTCGTGGAGAATCTTGTTGGTCAGTCCCCTACCCAGGTCTTCTCCCTTATGGATCGGAACGGTGGCAGTGCGGCCGTCGGGGTGGCGGAAAAAGATGTGGCTGCCATGCTTGCGGCTCTTTTTGAACCCCATGCCCAAAAGGAATTTGACCATCAGGCTGGCGCTGATGGTGGGCAGCCGGGTCATACCATTATCTCAACCTGCTGCACCGCTTCGAAGCTTAGAGGTAATGGCTCCTCCTCCTGGAGGCAAAGTTCAATGACTTCCTTGATCCGGGGCAAGAGTTCTTCCATGGTTTTAGCCTGGGTATAACAACTCTTAAGGGCGGGAACGGTTGCCACGAGGTAACCGTCCTCATCTCGTTCTATTAGAACCGTGAAGCGGTGCTTTTTCATGGGGGCCTCCAGTGACCTTGGAGATTAAAAACCTTATGGTGGGCGGTGCCCACATTACTCTTTTATATTTTCGGTTATCTTCTCAACTGCCTTTATAAGTGCTTTTTCAATTTGTTCAGTATTAACCTCATCTTTATAATCAAATCGGAGAACCTTCTCCTCTATGGTTTTATGATCTGTAATAACCTTCCTGATAATAAGTTCAACAGTCTCTGATGGGGAATCTCCCTTTTTAATCCCCTCGGACCTAGCTTTAATAATCGCGGTAACCAAATCAATAACGCTTTTTGCAAGTGTTAGGCCTGCCGTCCCCAACGCTAGCCAAACAAGCAATTCAGGACCACTCTCATGTTCTTCGAAATGCACATCTAGTGAGGGACATTTTTGCAAGTAGACATCAATAAGATGATATGCATGTGGGGAGTGTTGCCGGTGGAAACATCCCCCTATTGGTCTAACTTTAATTGATATTGCGTTTCCATGTCCTGGGCGCGATTTGGAAAATCGATTCATGCGCCTGCGGAATTGTTTTACCCAGACTTCGTCCATTTTTTAACCCTTCACCTTTTTGGCGATCACTTCAAAGGCCTCCTGCAGGGCCGCGGGGAGGCGGTCCTTGTCCGGGCCGCCGGACTGAGCCATATCGGGGCGGCCTCCCTTTATAGATAATTCAATAATTCTTCTTTGGTTAGGCCGCATTGTTTCAGAATGGCCAGGAAAGTGCCCCTGGAAAGCTCATCATGAAGGGGAACGACGGTCCGGTATTTTCCCTTCTGCAAGCTCACATGACTGCCTTTGCGGCGAACCATTTGAAATCCGGCTTTCTGAAGCGCTCTTACTAAGTCATCTCCCGATAAGATGGGGAACTTAGGCACTCAAGGCCACCTCAAAGGGATATAGAACAATCTCTCCGGTGGTTTCGGGTAAATCGTCTTCCCCGAAACTTTCCAGATAAAGCTCCACCGCCTCTTTGAGGTTAGCCTGGGACTCCTCGATGGTTTTTCCCTGACTCACCACCCCTAATTCCAGGCAATGAGCCACATACCACCTCTCTTCTTTCGTGATTACCGCGGTAAACTTTTTGGGCATAACCACCTCGGATGGGAATGTTAATTTCTTACCCCCGGGCTTTTTTGGCGATGACCTCGAAGGCCTGGTTCAGGGCGGCGGGGAGGCGGTCTTTGTCCGGGCCGCCGGCCTGGGCCATGTCGGGGCGGCCGCCGCCGCTCCCCCCAACCAGGGGGGCCAGTTCCTTGATGATTTCCCCCGCGGGGAAGCGCCTGACAAGATCTTTACTCACCAGGGCGACGAGCATGGCCTTGTCGTCGGTGGCGCTGCCCAGGACGACGATGCCGCTTTTCAAGCGGTCCTGGAGCTTCACCGCGAACTCCCTTAAGCCCTTGGGGTCCCGGGCGTCCACCTGGAGGGCCAGGACCGGGACGCCGTCGATTTTCTGCACCTGGTCCAGGAGGTCCCGGGCCTGGGACGAGGCCAGGCGGCCTTTCAGGGCCTCCACCTCCTTTTCCAGCTCCTTCTGGCGCTTGAGGACCTTCTCCAGGCGGGGGAGGAGGTCGGTGCGGCTGCCCTTCAAGAGCGCCGCGGCCTGGTCCAGCTCCCGCTCCTCCTCCTGGATGAGGCGGAGCGCCGGCTCGCCGCACACCGCCTCCAGGCGGCGGATGCCCGCGGCCACGGAGGCCTCGCTTTGAATCTTACACAACCCCAGGTCGCCGGTGCGCTCCACGTGGGTGCCGCCGCACAGCTCCCGGCTGACCTCCGGGATGGCCACCACCCGCACTTCCTCGCCGTATTTTTCCTCAAACAGGGCGGTGGCCCCGCTCTTTAAGGCCTCGGTGACGGAGAGGCGCTCCGTCTGCACGGGAAGGTTGAGGCTCACGGCCGCGTTCAGGTCCAGCTCGATGGTCTCCAGCTCCTGAGGCGAGATGGCCTTAAAGTGGGTGAAGTCAAAGCGCAGACGTTCCGGGTCCACCAGAGAGCCGGACTGTTTGACGTGGTCGCCCAGGTGGCGGCGCAGCACCGCCTGGAGGAGGTGGGTGGCGGTGTGGTGCCGGGCGATGCGCCGGCGCCGCTCCGGGTCAACTTCCAAGTGCGCCGGGTCGTTGACCTTGACCACCCCTTCCTCCACGACGCCCACGTGGACGATGAGGTCGTTGGGCAGGCGCTGGGTGTTAGTCACTTTGACGCGCCAGCCGGGGCCGGTAATGACGCCGGTGTCCCCCACCTGGCCGCCGGCCTCGCCGTAGAAGGGGCTGGCCGCGGTGACCACCTCCACTTCTTCGCCGGCCTGGGCCTGCTCAAAGTGGCCCTCCCGGGTAATGAGGGCGGTGATGGTGCTGTCGGCCTGAAGCTGGTCGTAGCCGAGGAATTGCGTGGCCGGCCACTGGGCCAGCTCCTGGTACACCGCCGGGATTTCCTCTCCCAGGCCGCCCCGCCAGGCCTGGCGGGAGGTCTCCCGCTGCACCCGCATGTGCTCTTCAAAGCCTTCCAGGTCCAGGACGAGGTCCTCTTCCCGCAGGGTGTCCTGCACCAGGTCCAGGGGGAAGCCGTAGGTGTCGTAGAGCTTGAAGGCCACCTCGCCGGGGAGGATCTTGAGGGTGTGCTTCTTCAGGTAGTCCAGTTCCTCGCTTAGGAGCTTGAGGCCGTGGTCCAGGGTGTCGGCGAAGCGCTCCTCTTCGTTGGCCACCACTTGGGCCAGGAAGGGGCGGGCTTCCGCCAGTTCCGGGTAGACGTCGCCCATGAGCTCGATGACCCGGCCGCACACCTGGGGCAGGAAAGGCGTCTTGAGGTTGAGGCGCTTGCCGAAGCGGATGGCCCGGCGCATGATGCGGCGCAGCACGTAGCCCCGGCCTTCGTTGGAGGGCAGTACGCCGTCGGCGATCAGGAACGCGGTGGCCCGGGCGTGGTCGGCGATGACCCGGAAAGGCACGCTCAAGGCGGCGTCCTGGCCGTAGGCGCGGCCCGCCAGGTCTTCGACGCGGGCGATGACGGGCCGCAGCAGGTCGCAGTCGAAGTTGCTCTGCACCCCCTGGATGACCGCGGTGAGGCGCTCGAGGCCCATGCCGGTGTCGATGCTGGGCTTGGGCAGGGGATGAAGCTGGCCGTCGGCGGTGCGGTTGAACTGCATGAAGACCAGGTTCCAGATCTCGAGATAGCGGTCGCACTCGCACTTGCCGATGGCGCAGTCGGGGCCGCAGGCCATGGCCTCGCCCTGGTCGATGACGATCTCGGAGCAGGGGCCGCAGGGGCCGGTGTCCCCCATGGCCCAGAAATTGTCCTTTTCCCCCAGGCCGACGATGCGGTCCCGCGGCAGGCCGGCGATTTTCTCCCAAAGGCGGGCCGCCTCCTCGTCCTCGTGGTACACGGTAGCCCAGAGGCGCGCCGGCGGCAGGCCGTAGTCCCGGGTGAGGAGCTCCCAGGCCATCTCAATGGCCCCTTCCTTGAAATAGTCGCCGAAGGAGAAGTTGCCCAGCATCTCGAAGAAGGTGTGGTGCCGGGCGGTGAAGCCCACATTCTCCAGGTCGTTGTGCTTGCCCCCGGCCCGGACGCACTTCTGGGAGCTGGCGGCCCGGGTGTAAGGACGGGCCTCCTCGCCCAGGAAGACCCGCTTGAACTGCACCATGCCGGCGTTGGTGAAGAGCAGGGTGGGGTCCCCTGCAGGAACGAGCGACGAGCTGGACACCCGGGCGTGGCCCCGGGCGGCAAAGAATTTCAAAAAGGTCTCGCGGATTTCCCGGCTGGTCATGACGACTCCGGCTCCGGGGCGGCGGCGGGCACCATGCCGTGCAGGGCCCGGATCTGCTTTTCCAGGTCCGCGGCCAGCTCCGGGTGCTCCTTCAGGTAAACCTTGGCGTTTTCCCGGCCCTGGGCCAACCTCTCCGGCCCGTAGCTGTACCAGGCGCCGCTCTTGGTAATGAGGTTGGCGTCCGTGGCCAGGTCCAGGAGGTCCCCTTCCCGGGAGATGCCCTGGCCGAAGATGATGTCGAACTCCGCCTCCCGGAAGGGCGGGGCCAGCTTGTTTTTCACCACCTTCACCCGGGTGTGGTAGCCCAGGGTTTCATCCCCCACCTTGATGGGGCTCAGGCGGCGGATGTCCAGGCGCAGGGAGGCGTAAAACTTGAGGGCGTTGCCGCCGGTGGTGGTTTCGGGGTTGCCGAACATGATGCCGATCTTGTGGCGGATCTGGTTGATGAAGATCACCGAGGTCTGGGACTTGCTGATGGCGCTGGTGAGTTTGCGCAGGGCCTGGGACATGAGGCGGGCCTGGGAGCCCATCTGGGCGTCGCCCATCTCGCCTTCCAACTCGGAGCGGGGCACCAGGGCGGCCACGGAGTCCACCACCACCACGTCCACGGCGTTGGAACGCACCAGGATCTCGGCGATCTCGAGAGCCTGCTCGCCGGCGTCGGGCTGGGAGATGAGGAGGTCTTCGGTCCTGACCCCCAGCTTGCGGGCGTATTGCACGTCCAGGGCGTGCTCCGCGTCGATGAACGCGGCCACGCCGCCCCCGCGCTGGCCTTCGGCGATGACCTGGAGGGCCAGGGTGGTCTTGCCCGAGGCCTCGGGGCCGAAAATCTCCGAGACCCGGCCCTTGGGGATGCCGCCGATGCCTAGGGCCAGGTCCAGGGAGAGGCAGCCGGTGGGGATCACCGGGACGTCCACCTTTTCGTCCGCGCCCAGGCGCATGATGGCGCCCTTGCCGTAATGCTTTTCAATCTGGCCCAGGGCCTGCTCCAGGGCCTTGGTCTTGTCGGCTCCGCCTTGGTCGCTCATGATTGTGTTCCTTTTCTGATTTTGATTAATGTGTTTAGCAGTCAGCTTTCAGCAGTCAGCTTTCAGCAAAAGCAATAATACCCAGCCGCAGGCTTTAGCCTGCGTCGATTAACGAGCCCATTCCCTATCGTTCCTAAGGTCCCGAGTGGGAGTGTAAATTTAGTCTAAGTTCTTTTTCTTAATTCTTAGCGCTGGCTTAACCGGACAATGAAATTGAAAAAGACAATAAATAGGTTGAAATGTTAATATTTTACCATATCCTTTGCCTTATTTTTTGAACATTAGAAAGAGAATCATGACCATAATAATAGCGACGAAAATAATAAGACTTAGATTTGCTTTATGGACAATGCTTTTGAATCTTCGCGACACTCGCCGTTTTGCCGGGATGCCCATATCCCTCAATGCTTGTGCGGAAGGATTGCATGGCATATCTGGATCATGAGAAAGACCGCAGATTGCACAGAACTTATAGCCCGACATTCACCCTCCTTTGGATTAGTTCATATATTGTTATGGGTCGTGCCGTGCACGCGGTTTATGGAGGCCAAGGGCCGCCTTCATGATGGGTGGCACTATCAGCTTTCAGCCGTAAGCTTTCAGCAAAATGAATAATGATCTTATATAACCGCAGGGAAATGGTGCGCAGTGCGCACCCTACATGTTTGGTGGCACAGGCTTTCCAGCCTGTGCTTAGCACTTCATCATATTTATCATATCAGAAATTATCAATTTTTCCTAGCCCAGGGGGATGACTTTCAGGGGCGTATAGGTCGAGCCCTGGGGCGAAAGCTGGCTGCGAAAGAGGATGACTTCCTTGACCTGAAATGGGGTCCATTGCATTGGCGGCAGGGTCTGCAGCAGCCGGGCCAGGCGCTCCCGGCCCTGGGGGGACTTCACCCTCCCCAGGGTCAGGTGGGGGTGGAAAGGCCGGTCCTCGGGCAGATGCCCCAGGGCCGCGAAGGCCTTCTCCAGGCGGTGGCAAAACTGGCTCAGGGGCAGGACGTCTCCGCCCAGGCCCAGCCAGACCACCCGGGGGGCCCTGACGCTGGGGAAGGCGCCGGGTTCGGTGGCCTGGAGCTCAAAGGGCGCCTGCTTCGCCGCCACTTCCCGGGCCGCGGCGGCGATGGCCTCCACGTCCCCGTCGGGGATGTTGCCGAAGAACTTCAGGGTCAGGTGGATGTTGCCCACCGGCACCCAGCGCACGTCGGCGCCGCTCTCCTTGAGCTTGCCCTGGACCTGGGCCAGCCCCAGGCGGAGGCTCCCCGGCAGGTCAATGGCTAAAAAGGCGCGAATCATTTTTCAGGTGTCAGGTGTCAGCAGTTAGCAATTAGCTTTTAGCAATTAAACCATTTTCTTTTAAAGCTGAAAGCTGAAACCTTACCGCTAGCTATTTTCCCAGCAATTCCCTCCGCAGGCGGTCCAGGGCGGTCTGGGCCGCCAGGGTCTTGATGCCCTCCCGGCCGCCGTGGAACAGGTAGTACCAGGTCTTCACCCCTTCAGGCGCGGCCAGCCCGAAATACACCGTGCCCACGGGCTTCTCCGGGCTGCCGCCGGTGGGCCCGGCGATGCCGGTGACGGACAGGCCGATGGCGGCGTGAAAGGCTGCCCTTACCCCCGCGGCCATGGCCGCGGCCACTTCCGCGCTCACCGCGCCCTTCTCCGCCAGGACCGCGGCCGGCACCTGGAGCAGGTCGTGCTTGGCCTCGTTGCTGTAGGACACCACCCCGCCCAGGAAATAGTCCGAGGACCCGGAGATATTGGTGAGGCGGTGGCCGATGAGGCCCCCGGTGATGGACTCGGCCACGGCCAAAGTCAGGCCCCGGGCCTTGAGGAGCTTTCCTATCAGGGCCTCGAGGGGCGTGTCTTCCGGGCCCAGGAGGGCGTCGTCCACTTCCCGGGCCAGGGAGGCGATAAGCTGCTCCAGGATTTCCTCCAGGGCCCGGCGGTCCCGGCCCACCGCGGTGAGGGTGAGGTGGGTCTCGGGAAACTGGGGGTAGAGCCCCACGGTGACGCCCGGGGTGGCGCCCAGTTTGGAGACCACGGCCTGGAGCTGGTTCTCGGTGAGGCCGAAGAGGCGGAGGGTGCGCTGCACCAGGCACTGGCCGCCGCCGGATAACTCCACCAGGCTGGGGAGCACCAGGGCGTCGAAGAGTTGGCGCATCTCCCGGGGCACCCCGGGCAGGAAAAAGAGGCGGGTGCGGTCCTGCTGCAAGGAAAAGCCGCAGGCCGCGCCCCCGGGGTCCAGGACCACCGCCCCTTTGGGAATCAGGGCCAGCCTGGCATAGCGTTCCTCCCAGGGGATGCCCCGCTCTTCCAGGCAGCGGCGGATGCGGGTGAGCAGGGCTTCGTCTTGCCGCAGGGGGAGATTGAGCGCCTGGGCCGCGGCGGCCACGGTAATGTCGTCCTCCGTGGCCCCCAGGCCTCCGGTGACGATGATGAACAGGGAGCGGCCCAGGGCCTGGAGGAGGACTTCCTGGAAACGGGGGGCCCGGTCCGGGAGAATGGTGATGCTCTGCACCTCCAGGCCCGCTTCGTGGAGGCGCCGGGCCGCATACCGGGCGTTGAAGTCCGCCACCCGGCCGGTGGTCAGCTCCGTGCCGGTGACAATGATCTCCCCGTGCATCATGGCAGCAGTGGTCAGTGCTCAGTGGCCAGTGGCCAGTGGAAGTTCGCCTTCATATTTTGAGACCGTTGCAAAAAGGTTATTTTTTCGGCGTTTCTTTTGCTGGAGAGACGCCGGTTACGGGTTCACATTGATGATTTGCTGGGTGCTAAAAAGTTTTTACCTCGATTTTTAAAGGTTTGCTGG
>Ga0315268_10001598_pt1 | contig 26100 bp, 19 predicted proteins | sample C1_top_MG_FD_204535 | JGI IMG/M metagenome (GOLD analysis project Ga0315268, IMG submission 204535) | Sediment microbial communities from Yellowstone Lake, YNP, Wyoming, USA - C1_top | ecosystem: Environmental > Aquatic > Freshwater > Lake > Sediment | place: USA: Wyoming | collected 2017-08-01
AGACAATCTTAACACTCCAGCCGTAGAGACTCTCTTGCTGAGTGATGCCAGTAACGGTTACGTCGACAGTAAGAGTTTGACCAGTTTCTGCCGTGTTGTTCTTGGGGTCTAGTCGAATAGTAGGCATCTCTGGGGAAGCTTTACCGATACCTGCTGTGGCGAATGTTATTACAAGAACAGCTGTTATAACCGTCCAAAAAAAGTTCCTTGTCATTTGCTCACTCTTCTGGTGTCTTCACGTTTTCGGACATGCGGTTTATGAAACTATCGCTTTTGACTGCATAGTTTAAAAGTGTTGTCATAATTCTCATCTCTATGTTTCTCCGAGGTGGAGACCACATTCCAGAAGGTCGGCTACGCTGACTCTTCCGTCTTGATTCACGTCACAAAGTGGACCCCAAACGGGATCCCACGTCGGGTATTCCGAAAAAATGTGACTTGGCATAGCTATAGCCATGAAATCATCAAGGTCAACAACTCCGTTCGGAACAGGCTGCAGAGTGCCTCCGTACATTCCGCATACGTCGCCTTTGATTCTCACATCGACTGGAGTGTCGGCGTTCTTAGAGTTGTCACTTAAATCGAGTTCTTTGGGAACCTTAAGCGCCACTGCATTTATTACGTACTTGCCACGGGGAGCGCCCGTGGTGTTCCAATAGAAGGGAGCCAACGTTAGATTTTGCCCTACAGATAAGGATACAATCGTCGACCCGATCAGAGTTGAGTTGGCGTAGCACTCAACGTCAAAGATTTCGTCGGCGACTCCTTGATTCTCAACCGTGACTTGAATGGAGACGCTTTCACCTCTGACTATTGTAGTTCTGGATGTTGTGACATTAGTTACTGCAATGTCGTGACGTTCTATGCCATTTTTATAATAAAGGTCGTAGTTGGGCGGATATTGCCTCAAAGAACCCCAGATCACCCAAATAGTCTCATCAGAAGCTTGAGCTATTGAAGGACGCATGTCGTCTGCTAGATGAGTGGTTAATTTCGTGTCTGGAGACCAAACACCGTCAAAAAACTTGTAATATATGTTGTTGTCATGATTGTTCCGGTCCGAATCCCACACAACCCATATCGTTCCGTCTATAGCCTGCATAATTGACGGGTCAAAGTCATGATAGTAATCCCATGTCAACTGAATATCAGAGGACCAAGACGTGCCATTGTAAATCCTGTAGTATATATCTTTCAGTTTCTGTTTAATGATTTTCGTGAAGACAACCCATATCATGCCATCTGTAGCTTGCATGACTGAAGGTTCCTCTTCTATTGTGGTGGTGTCGACTGTTATTCTCGTGTCTTCGCTCCACGAGACGCCGTCAAAGATCTTGTAGAAAATGTCCCCCTGCGCCTCAATCCTAGGTGATGTCCACACAACCCAAATCTTGCCATCACTCGCCTGCATAATTGAGGGCAACGTATCTGGGTAAGGATCTGTGGTCAACTGTGTCTCAGCGGACCATGAGATCCCGTCAAAAACTTTGTAGAAGAGGTTTTCGTTTTGCCCGTTCCTATCTGACACCCACACAATCCAGATTTTATCGTCGCTGGTATGGGTAATTGACGGGTAGTCGTTTATGCTAGGATCCAATGTAAGTCTAGTGTCCTCGGTCCATGAGGAACCGTTGAATATCTTATAGTAAATGGTACCATTATTTCCGTCTCTGTCTGAGCGCCAAGTCACCCATATTTTTCCATCGACTGTGGCGGTTATTGCTGGCGACCAATCAATGTCACTATGCGTGGTCAACCTCTTGTCGTCTGACCAGTCAACTGTGTAACCTGAAGGAGTCATCACTAATACTGCGACGACCAAAAGTATTGTTGCATTTGAGGTAAACTTGATTTTTTGAGACATTTGATCCATTTCTCACACTATGTGCAAGAACAAAAAAAGAAAGGGAAATGTTTAGGGTTGAATGATGTAGACTACGGTCAGTACTTGTTGGTCGACTAGGTCGCTGGGTAGCTCGTATGTGCCCACGGGCACTATTGCCTTAATGATGTAAGTTCCCAAAGGTAGCGCGTCAGTGTTCCAAGTGAACGTCTCAATTCTGCTCTCACCTGGTTGCAGCATTACTGTTCTGGCTTCTATGTCTCCACTTGCAAATTCACCCTTATAGATAACGGTAATATCAAAGGTTTCGTCTAGTTCGCCCCAGTTTGTCACGTTTAAGTAGATCTGCATGTTGTCTCCTTGTGGAACTTGTGTTGCAGGATCTGTTGTTATTTCAGCAATGCCGATGTTGTGTTTCACTGGGATAACGTTGAAGTGGAAGTATTTTACAACATATCCTTGGGCGAATTCACTCATCGAACTATCCTTGTAGTAGCAACTTGCGAAGACTGTGTATCTGCGCATCAAGAATGGGTCTATTGGTTTGTAGGCGGCGTAGTAGCCAAGCCAGTTATAAGAGTCTGGGTTTGGACATCCGCTGAAGGCGCGCCACTTGTTGTCAGTTAGATCCATGACCTCTGATAGTTCGAGAATTTGTCCACCTGTTATGGTAGCGATTGGGGTTCGGATCGTGCCCAGTTTCTTGGCTTCGTCTTTGCTGACTACGGCGAACTCAACGTATACTTGATATTCATCGTTCGTTGGATTTCCAACCCTTGCGTAGAATTCTGGTTCTCTTCCATCTGTGGACTCGTACCATTTTGGTCGCTGTGCCCATGCGCATTTTTGAACCAAGTCTGGGTAGGTTCCGCCTTCCATCCACACTAGGATCGGCATGTCTTGAGAGACGGTGTCAGTGAGTGCGTTGTTGTCTGTGACTCTTAACGCGACCTTGTATGTACCTCTTGATGGGAAGGCGTGGGCTACAACCTTGCCTGTGGCTTCGATGTCGAAGGTTACGCCATCATAGTTGAAGTCCCACTCATAGCTAACAATCCAACCGCCGTCGGCTGCATCGTTGCTTGCGGAAGCGTCAAATGTCACATCTTGGGCTTCAACTCCGTACAGTGGAGCACTAAAGATAGCGTGTGGTGGCAATATCACTGCCCTGTTGTCGAAAACACCGCTCTCTGTCTTGTGGCTAATCGTTACCGAATTCCCAGCTATTACGGTGAACAGTTCTGAGAAGTCAAAGTGCAGAGTGGTTACTCCTTCGCCTACAATGAAGAATTTGATTGTAGCAAGGATTCCACTGCCGACTGCTCCAACAGATGGCAAGTACGGGGGCGTCTCTTTGGGATCTATGTATTCATTCATACGAACGAGGCCGTTGACTACATCGAGCTCATTCATTGATACAGTAGACCAGCCTTGACTGGCTGCTGCGTCGCTTAGGAATGCCCCTTTAGTGATGCCCGAAACCTCTATGCGGCTGTTGTAGGTCGCGCTATCAAAGTAGAGCTTGCCGTAAGTCTTTCCGGTACTGTAATATACGTGAACATAGTAGTAGGCGGTCCATATTGAGCCATCCAACGTTGCAACAGTGGGATGTTGGTTACTTATCCACTCCTCAACAAAGGTCCAAGGCGTGGGCAAATCTCCCGCGGGTGTTTGGCAAAATCGTCCATAGATTTTGACTTTGATTGCGTCAGTGGGTTGCAGGCAGTTTGAAGGGCATGTCCATGGAGCACTCTTGACGATGCTCAGACCTCCGACCATGCTTTGACTTGCAATCGATTCTGGTGTGCCCGATGTAATCTCTGTCTCTGTTCCGGTGGACTCGTGTCTCCACACTCTCATGCCTAGCTGATATATCAGCTTGAATCCCGTGAAACTTCCTATTATCGAGCCTTCGGCACCAGATAGACTTGTTAGTAAGTACTTGTCTGAACGGAAATAGCGAGTGTGAATGACATTGACAATCGACGGGTTAAAGCCCAAGTGAAACTCCCAGCCATATAGGCTCTCCTCTGTGGGGATGTCGGCAATCTTTATGTTAACAGAGAACTCTTCACTCACATCTCCCGTGTTATTGGCCGGATCTACGTAAATTCTAGGTGAAGCCCCTGACATCACGATATTTGGCAATAGAAGACTCATTAGAAGCGTTGCAACAAAGAGTATTGGCGCCAAGCTTCTTACTCTTTCTTTCACTCTATTCACCCCATGTTGGCTAGGGATAGGGATGGTACCAAGACGGTGGCCACGGTTCCGCTAGGCGAACGCCGATTGCCATAAGATCACCCACACTGGTTCTGCCGTCTTTATTCACGTCGCATGCTTCACCCCAAGTGTTGCCCGGAATGGTTGGCCAATTTCCATTCTGACCCTCTTCTTTGAACATGTTGGCCGGCTTTGCCACTTCCATGAAATCGTCAAGGTCAACCCACAAGTCAACATTGACTTTGCCCGTGCCCGAGTTAATACTATGAGTGCTATCGCACACGTCTGGCCAAGTGTACCTTCTGTGGTAGTTGGGATTAGCTTCCAAATGTATCATCTGACCTAGCACACGGTCAACGCAACCAATCTTTGGTGGCAGCGGGCCTGATCCGTCTGGATCACCACGACATCTGAAGGGTCCGGTTCCGATGACTGTCATTGCCACTTCTGGGTCGTAAGGCCAAGACCCCGTTGGCGATCCTGGTGTAGTCGGCGGAATCGGATCCCAAATGTGCTTTGGAATTATAGTCACGGTGGAAACCCAAGTCACTGCCAGCCAGCTTCTCACGTCAAAGCGAATATCCAAAGCGGTGTCGTTCAATTTCACATAACTGTCGTAGTTCAGTACACCTGGGCGTTCAGCTGCGGAAAGAGCTGCTTTCTTGTAGCCAAATGTGAAACCGACATCATCAGGTGTCAGCTTTTGGTTGTCGTGCCATAGTATATTGGGGTTAAGGTTAACTGTTACCTTAGAACAGGTTCCCTTTGTGGGATGCTCCCATGTGTCCTCTTTGTAGCTTGTAGCCAGCCAAGGTATGAACCTAGTTACGTTGTAAGGATCATAGACTATCACGGGTTCGTAGATTTTTTCGAGGACGAGCCAGTCGTAGAACCATTCGGCGTCGACGGGGTCGAATTTTGAGACATCGAGGATCAGGCCTTGCCTGAAGGTTCCACCCTTGTCAAAACCTGCAGGATGGGCGTTGAGGGCACTAAAACCCGGGAATTGTCCATAGAAGCCGAATCCCTTTTCGTTGGCAAAACCTAGCCATTCGCGGTCTTTGTAATTCTGTTCCCCAGGGAAGTCTCCATAATACTTTCTATGAGCTATGTAACCCGAATTACAGTACAATGGTATGTCTCCAACATCGTCATGAAGCATAATCTGGCACTGATCCAAAGCTTCCTCTGCAGCGGCTCTGTTGGGGGCAGTCTCAAGCTTCTTAGCCCAATAGTCGTATTCTTGGCTATGGTAGCGGTAGGTGTTGTCGCCTGCTGGACCTGGATAAACGTCACGGTTTGATTGCCAGACCGAGGCGTACATGTCTGGTTCTCGACCCCACTCCCAACCATCAGTATATATAGAATAGTCATAGCTGTACCAAGCGTGTTGAACGCAGTTGTCTCTAGTATCTATGTAAAGATCGGACTTCACACTGACAAAGGCCAAGTCATCGTAAAGCAGCCTTGCAACGTGTTCCCTTGTAGGATCGTCGACTCTTCCCCATATCTGCAATTCAGGTATCTCCTCCACATCCGGTGGAGGACTAGCTGGGTTACGGCCAGCTGCTTTCCATGCTTCTCTCTCTGTAACATGTTCGCAGTATTCTCGCCATCCGTCTCCGTCATAGTCCATGAAACCGCCTGCGTCCAAGTGTTCCCTAGCGGCAGTCCGATTGTAGTCGTATTTGGGTGCTGCAGGATTCTCCCAATCCTGTATTGCAGGGAAAATGAATGTCTCCATCGCCGTTGCGACTCCTCCGCTTTGACTTCTATAAGAATTCCTGTCAATCAAGTGAGCTATGGCCCGTCTGAATTCTCTAGAATCCAAACATCTCCGACAGGTGTAATCAATGTAGCGATGACCCTCGTCCCATGATGATGGGAACCAACCAACTGCTCCCCAGTTGGCTTCTGGTGGGGGATGGGCACCACCTTCTGCTCCTTGCTCTGGTCGCATTGATCCGTGACCCAAAGGCCACATCTGGACGTTGAGTGAGAGTTCATACCACCCGAATTCTGAATACTCTCCCATAACAATGTCTGAGCGCGCAAGCCAAGCAGTCGCTACGCTTCCAGGTGCAACCCAATCCATCGTATCGATTTCGCCATTCGACAAGGCAGAAGCCTCTAAGGACAATGAACCATACACCTTAAAGATGAGGTCGCTAACCCTCGGCCCAAACTTCTCGACAATCCCAGAGGATGGAACTGGATCTCCTGCCCACAATGGAGTTATGTTGAAGCTTGTTAGAACCATTGTCATCAAAAGCGTCAACGCTATTAAAGCCTTTAGTTTCAAGCTTTTCTCCCTCTCCTTTCATTTTTCGGTAATAACATACTATGTCGTGAAATGATATAAACTTACTTATGGGAGAGCAGTAATGATAGCTCTTAATGCAATGGTTAAATTGTATCGAACCAAATAGGCTCCACTCGCACTGCGACCGCATCAAAAATCTAAAATATCTCTCTGATTCTGTTAAGGCTCTTGGGGAGCATGTGCAACTCGCTTGGGACTCAGAACATACATACTGAAGAGAATCATTTACTCTCTTGTCCTCGTATACTTCGTAATCACAATCAATTTTATCATATTCATGTTGATGCCTGGAAATCCTGTAGCAATTTTCGCTTCTGGACTGAAATTACGAGACCCGGTCTTAGTTAGGGCCATGGAGGAAGCATATGGACTCAATCAACCAATGCACATAAGATATGCAAAGTACATAGTCAACATGTTGACTGGACAATTCGGAATCTCCTACAGGACAAACAAGCCGGTTTCTATCGAAATCGCCACACGTTTGCAAAATACTCTTCTTTTGGTTTTTCCAGCAGAAGTCTTTGCAGTGGCACTCGGCATTCTGCTTGGCGTCATAGCGTCATCCAAGAGAGGTGGAAAGTTTGACAGCGTGGCAGTAACAGTTTCCCTGACGACTTATGCGCTGCCTGTGTTCTGGATAGCAATGATGCTCATACTAATCTTCTCCTACCAATTGAACTGGCTTCCATCAGCTCACAGCCAACCCGACTATTGGTTCATGCATCCGCCTACGAATCTTTTCGAGGACTGGTCAACACGACTTCAATATCTTATTCTGCCTTGGGCCACACTCACTCTACTCTCATACGGCGGATACGTTCTCTTAACACGAGCATCGATGCTGGAGGTAATCACAGAAGATTATGTCCTCACGGCTAAAGCAAAAGGACTCAAGGAGAGAACAGTTTTGTTCAAACACACGTTAAAAAACGCCTCCCTTCCAATAATAACCGAAATAGCCATAACATTTGGCTTTATACTATCAGGCGCGATAATAACAGAACAAGTTTTCGTGTACCCTGGACTAGGGCAGTGGATTTGGGCATCAATAGAGAACCTTGATTATCCTTCACTGCAAGCGATATTCTTTGTAATAGCCTTATGCGTAATCGCAGCGAATTTCTTTGCAGACATTCTATATGGAGTCATTGATCCACGAATCAAATACGGGTGAAACGTTGAGTAGCAAAATGACGAAGATCTCATTAGAAATCAAAAGACTAAAGAATTTCCTAAAAATCTTCAGGCGCAACAAGAGAGGGATGCTAGGAATAGGAATTCTCTTCTTCTTCATAATAATTGGAGTAGCTGGCCCACTAATGACGCCTTACAGCCCAACATCTCTTTCAAGGCATCCTGAAACTCCGCCAATTGCATTCCGGTTTGCGAAACCTTCTTGGTATGAACTTCTGCCTTTAGGTGAAAAGACAAGCAAAAATGTTGACCCTATACCTGACCCATACTTTAACACCGCTACCTCCATAGAAGATTTGGAGTTTACCTCAACCTCAGCCGGGCAGAGTCTGACACAGCCACAATTTGTCTCCGATGTAGGATACACAAAAAACGGATGCGCCGCCATAGTGTTCAGACGAGAGGCAAACGAGAGTCCCATGGGAGAAGTCAAAGCTAACTTAACCAAAGTGTTTAACTACCCCTACACGGTCCCACCTGAACAATTCTTAGGCCAAGCGGCTGTTTTGATCAGGTCTCAAAATATTACAGTGAAAATCGATGTCATAATCGAAAAAGTTGGAAGCGAAAAAAGACTAGATTGGTTCACCAAAGAATTCAGTAGCAGCACAAGTTCTTGGGTGACTCCCAATCCTCTCATAGATTCATTTCAAAACCCAGCGTGGTTAGAACAGAAGTTTGGCCCCGAATGGAAAATAAATCCACAACAAAAGATGTTTTCAGAACCAGGCAACTACAAATACGGTGTCGAGATGACATTCAACGATACCAAGCAAGCGGAAAAGGCTGAGGCAACAGTATACATTGATGATCTTTTCTTTAAACTATTGGGTACCTCCTTCGGTCTTCTTGGAACCGATCAGTTTGGACGAGACGTGTTTACACAACTTGTCTACGGAGCACAAGTTTCCCTTTTGGTTGGTTTGATAGCAGCTTGTTTGTCAACTCTAGTAGGATTAAGCATAGGATTAATTGCAGGATACATAGGCAAGTTCGTAGATCAAATTCTGATGAGATTCACAGACATGCTTCTCGTTATACCTGATGTACCCCTGTTTATTATCTTGATGGCTATCTTCAGAGGCATGGGTATTGCAAACCTATGGAACCTCATACTGTTAATCACCGTGCTCGGCTGGACAGGGTTCGCAAGAGTGGTAAGATCGCAGGTGCTGAGCCTCAAAGAACGACCTTTCATCGAAGCAGCTAAAGCAGTCGGAGCTGGCAGGATCCACATCATTTTAAGGCACATTCTTCCGAACGTTATGTCTCTGGTCTTTGTCTCCCTAGCCATGGCTGTTCCGAACGCCATATCGTTGGAAGCATGGCTCAGCTTTCTAGGTCTTTATGATCCAAACGTTATGAGTTGGGGGAGAATGCTCTATGATGTCGAGAGTGACCCTGTAGGTATCAAAATGTGGTGGTGGGTAATTCCGCCTGGTATATGCATTGCAGCCATTTCTCTTTCTTTTATTCTCTTGGGGTATGCTCTCGATGAAGTACTTAACCCGAAACTCAGAGAAAGACGTTAGCTTGGCAGAGGACCACAACATGACCAAGAACGAGAAAAGCCATTCAAAAACGCCGATTCTGGAGGTTCAAAACCTAAGCACATATTATCACACTCTTCGAGGGCCAGTAAAAGCCGTGGATGACATCAGTTTTCAGGTGAATAAAGGAGAAGCCCTAGGATTAGCCGGAGAATCTGGATGCGGCAAGACCACAGTCGCTTTGTCAATTCTGAGAATTCTTCCAACAGGAGGAAAAATAGTCAGAGGAGAAATATTGTTCAAAGGAGACAACCTTGCCGAGCTCAAGGAAAAGCAGATGCGACACGTTAGGTGGAAGGGAATATCAATTGTTTTTCAGGGAGCTATGAACGCCCTTAACCCCCTGTTCAAGGTTAGAGACCAAATCGTTGAAGCCATCTTGACCCACGAACCCAAAGTAAAGAAGAAGGAAGCTTACAAAAGAGCTAACAGAATGTTAGAACTTGTCGGGATTCAATCTACAAGGGGTAAGGATTATCCTCATGAGTTCAGCGGGGGAATGAGACAACGAGGCCTAATCGCCATGTCTCTGGCCTGCAACCCTGAACTCCTAATTGCCGATGAACCAGGAACGGCTCTCGATGTCATTGTACAAGCGCAGGTACTCAAACTAATGAGCGAACTGAAAGCTAAGCTGAACTTGTCTATGATATTGATAACACACGACTTATCAATCATTGCTGAACTCTGTGAAAAAGCTGCCATAATGTATGCCGGAAAAATCGTGGAGCAAGGAGACATCAAATCTATATTCAAAGAACCTCTGCATCCATATACCCAAGGTCTGATGAATGCCTTTCCAAACATTAAGGCTTCTAAGAGACGCATGACCTCCATTCCGGGCACTCCACCCGACCTGCTGGATCCGCCCAGCGGCTGCAGATTTCACCCAAGATGTCCACACGTCATGGGCATATGCAAAGAGAAGGAGCCAGTTTCAACAAAGATAGCAGGAGAAGAACACCTAGTGGCATGTCATCTCATTAAAGCATAGGAAGCGACTACTGCAATGTCTGAAGGGAAAGCAATCGAAGCAAAAGACCTGAAAAAGTATTTTCCACTCAGCAAAGGGTTTGTTCAGACCTTACTTTCGCGGAAGCAATCTTTTGTGCGTGCTGTCGACGGCGTCAGTTTTGACATCAGGGCCGGAGAAGTTTTTGGTTTAGCAGGAGAAAGCGGTAGCGGAAAAACAACTACAGGAAGACTTCTTCTTAAATTGATTGAGCCGACAAGTGGAAGCATTCTCTTTAAAGGTGAAAACCTTCGGAAGTTTTCAGAAAAGGAATTGAAACCGCTACGACGTAGGATGCAGATAATATTCCAAGATCCATACGAGTCTCTAAATCCTCGAATGACTGTTAGTGACATCTTAGCAGAACCCTTGACTGTTCAAAAACTAGTGGGTAGCGAGGCAGAGATCAGTGAGAAAACAAGAGAAATCCTAGAAGCTGTGGAACTAACGCCTCCAGATGAGTTTCTTTTAAGATACCCTCACGAGCTTAGTGGGGGACAGAGACAGAGAGTTGCAGTGGCAAGAGCTTTCATTCTCAATCCTGAATTCATAGTGGCTGATGAACCTGTATCCATGCTAGACGTTTCAATCAGAGCAGAGATCTTGAACCTGATGCTGGACTTGGTAGAGAAATTCAACGTCTCATTCCTGTACATAACCCACGATTTAGCGCTTGCTAGGCACATGTGCGACCGCATCGCAGTCATGTACCTCGGCAAAATAGTCGAGATGGGTCCCATTGAAACAATTGTGTATAAACCCTTGCATCCTTACACAAATGCTTTGATAGACGCTGTGCCAACACCTGATCCAACAATGAAACGTACAAGAGGGGTTATCTCAGGAGAAATCCCAAGCCCGATTAATCCACCTTCAGGTTGCAGATTCCACACAAGATGCCCAGAAGCGATGGATGTTTGTAGTAAAGAAGAACCAGCAATGCTGAACATTGAAGGCGAACACTACGTAGCATGCCACAAACACAAGTGAAATAGAACAAAGCTTTTTCAAAATTTCTGATGACTATTTGCGCTCTGCTGAGCCAGCCAAACTGGCTACTTTTTCTTCAGTATATGCCCAGAATTCATTCTCAATTTTCTCAAGTGCCTCTCGCAGCCTCAAACTCTTGAGAAGAAAGTAGCCTCCGCCAAAGGGTTTGGTGAGCATTCCTAGACGAATAGATCGATTCGTGAGTTCACTTGCCACAAGCTCGATTACAAAATCGTTAGAGTCGCCAATGACTCTTGTTCTCATTGCTTGTTCCACGTTCTTGGCAACACGCTGTGGAGCCCACAAAATAGTGTGCTCCTCGGCGGATTCCACTCTTTTTGTTAGGAAACCTTTTTCCTTGAAAAAATCTTCAACGCGGTCGCTCAACTCATTCAAGTTGACATTTTTCCCTCTCCATCTCTTTTGCATCCTAACACCTGAATGAACTGAATAGAGAGACTTTTTTTAAACCTTGGCTTTTTTAAGAAACCTAAGTGTGTGTAGGTTGCGATTCAAGTCGTAGAATCTCTCTTGCCTCGCTGGGCGAAGCTACTTCACGTTGTAGATTCCCAGCTAGAAGGCGTGCTCTTGTCACTAGTTCCTCGTTTCGCGCCAGTTTCCCTTTGGCTAAGTAGATGTTGTCTTCAAGTCCCACGCGAACGTGCCCACCCATCAAAATTGCCATAGTGATCATGGGCAATTGCCATTTAGCCATGCCAGCCACTACGAAAGTGGCGTTGCACGGCAGTTGGTTACACATATGAATTAGGTTTTCAGGCGAAGCAGGAACGCCTCCGTCAACGCCCATGACAAGTTGGAAGTGAGCTGGTTCTTTGATCAGTCCTTGTTCGATGAGTTTGATTCCTTGGGAGATGAAGCCCACGTCGAAGGCTTCAATCTCCGGCTTAACGTTTGCCTCAAGCATTTTTCGGGCGAGGAACGTAATCGTCTCCCACGTGTTGACGTAGACCATTGATGGTTTGCGCCCTGCAAAGTTGAGCGAACCTGTCGTAAGGCTTGCCATTTCCGGGTATGTTTTCAGCGGTTGGGCTCGTTCCTCGTCTGACTTGCCAGCTATACCACTTGTTGACACCATAATGATGAGGTGTGTTCGTTTTCGTATCTTGTCCACAGTCTCTTTGAACACAGCATAGTCAGACGTGGGGTTCTCGTTCTCATCTCGGCAATGTACATGGATGATAGAGGCGCCCTCTTGCTCGCATAGGTAGGCTGTTTCAGCAATCTCGTCTGGCGCAACAGGCACGTAGGGCGTGTCCTTTTTCCGAGGCACTGAACCCGTCGGGGCTACAGTGATTATCAACCTATCCATCGTTCAACCTCTACACAGGATGAATCATAAACAGTGTGTCAAAAGAGAGCTGTTAATGCATAGTTTTCTTATTCTCTTTGACTGCGATTCTCCGCTTCTTCATCAGATCCATGAATTTCCTGTAGAGTTTCTCGTTCATTCCGAGCTTTTCTGGTGGAACAACGCCTTTCTCTTCCACGGCCTTTTTGGCTATAAGTTGGGCTACGACTGAAGCTGTGTATGCTGTGGTTCTCGCCATAGCTGTGACCTTGCGTTTTTTGTCGAAACGGTCTAACACGTGATAGGTGTACATGACTTTTTTACCATCTTTCAGTCCGTCAACATCAACGCGCATGACGACAATATCTGGAATTTCAGGTCTCTTCAACTTCCTTTCCAGCAGTCTAGCAGTCATTTCTCGTGGAGGAATCTGGTGGTTCTCAACTTCAACGGGTTTTTCATCGAAGAAACCCAGAGTTTTAAGCAGTTTTATCTTTTCGACGTGCCCAGGATAGCGAAGCGATTTTTCCCACATGTCTCTCACGCCTTTCACTGTGTGTAGCAGTGTTCTCAGCCCATCCGTGTAGAAAGCCTCTAGTTTTCCGACGCGTGGAAACGTTATCTCTTCAAGCCCACTCATTGCTTCCACCTGGACTACTTTGCCTTCTCTGACTATGCTTACTTTCCGTGAGTACATGTCTATGAGGTCCTTTACAGACCATGTTATCACATAGCCTAAAGGCGGTACTGGACTTGCTGGCAGACCTCCGTTTAACATGTGAACACTCTCGACCTGGTCGAGTTTGCTGACTGCACGACCAACTAATATGCTGCCCAACCCTGGGCTCATTCCACAGTCTGGGACAACGCATACTTTAGCCTTCAAAGCGTCTTTGTTCAGCGTCATGACATCCTCAGGCATGTAAGAAACATCGACAATATCCACTTTGGCCGAGATAGAAGCTTTACACGCTTGGTAACCCATCCATCCAGGTAGGGCTCCTACAGCCAAGTCAAATTTCTTTATGGTGCTTACGAGTTCACTGTGACTAGACGCGTCCGCTTGAACCCAAGAAACACCGGCTTGACCAATTTTTGAAGCAGCCTCTTCGGCTCGGCTCTTGCTCACGTCAGCCATGACGATTTCTGCTGAGGGCAAGCTTTCTGCCAAGTCTTTAGCTGCCACAGACCCTATGTTACCGCAACCCAACACAATTATCTTCATGTTAAACGCCTGAGATTCAGTAGAGTGTATCACGCTTAAAACTTGCTCTTCAGAAGAACAACGTCAGCTTGAGAGTGAACAAAAACAAAACACAACGAACCCAAGGAGTTAGGTTTAATTCCAAACAGCCAATCATTAACTGAGACAATCCAACAATGTGGCAACTGCAATCAGAGCAGAAAAGATTCACAATAGGAAAAGTGCCAATAGGCGGAACGCTTGGCGAAAACCCAACCGTGCTCATAGGGTCTATCTTTTACCACAAACAGAGAAGTTTAAACTTTGAAGAAGAAACAGGAGAATTCAACCGCAACGAAGCTGAAAGGCTGATAAGAATTCAGGAAGAATTCTCTGACAAGACAGGATTGCCCTGTATGCTCGATGTTGTATTGCCTTCTAAGAAATGGATAAGTCGAGTGCTGGATTTCATAACCTCAGCCACTGATATGCCTATGCTTCTAGACGCGGCATCAGCCGAGATTAGAGTCGCCGCATTAGACTATGCCAAACAAACACGAATCTTAGACAAGTGCGCCTACAATTCACTCAATCCAGAATCAAAAACCATGGAATTTGAAAAAATAAAAGAAGCCGGGTTAAAGACTGCTGTTTTGTTAGCGTACAATACCAAAAACATGACAGCAGTTGGCCGAATTGAAGCTGTAAAGCAACTTCTACCCTCAGCCACTCAATACGGAATCGAAAAAATACTCATAGACGCATGCGTGCTAGACGTGCCGACGCTAGGTTCAGCGTTCAAAGCAATCTTCGACCTCAAAAACGAATTAGGATATCCCATTGGATGTGGCGCTCACAACGCCATAGGAACATGGAGGGGATTAAGAGCCAAAATGGGTCAGCAAGCTATCAAACCATGCGCGGCTGTAGCCAATTCATTGCCGATTGCGGCTGGAGCAGACTTCATACTTTATGGACCGTTAGAAGACGCGCCTCATGTGTTCCCAGCAGTAGCCATGGCAGACGCCGCCTTCGCCCAGCTTCTAATAGAAAAAGGGAAAATACCTTCACCATCTCATCCAATTTTCAAAATTGCTTAAACAACAAAATCTAGACGGCTTTTGCTTCTATTCCTTCACACCTAAGAGTTTCTTAGCAATTCTTACAGCTTCTATCGCGTCTTCGCCGTAGCCGTCTGCTCCTACTTCTTCAGCCCATTTGGCTGTGGTTGGAGCGCCTCCCACAAGAACCTTAACCTTTTCTCTTAAACCACCTTTTTTTAAAGCTTCAATAACATCGCGTTGAGCTGGAAGCGTTGTTGTCAGGAGAGCAGACAAGGCGACTATGTCTGCATTGAATTCCCTTGTTTTCTTCACAAACTCTTCAGCTGGAATGTCTTTTCCAACATCGTAAACCTCAAAGCCAGCTGTAAAAAGCATCATGGCAACGATGTTTTTTCCAATGTCGTGGATGTCGCCTGCAACGGTTCCAATTACAATCTTTCCTAGCGTTTCTCTCTTTTGGCTGCTCTTTTTTATTAATGGTTCCAGAACCTCAACAGTGGCTCTCTTTGCAGCATCGCCAGCGGCGACCAAATGAACTAAAAATATTTCTCCACTCTCAAATTTCCTCCCAATTTCTTTCAGCACCTCAGTCAAAGCATTAACTATCTCTATCGGTTTGTGACCTTGGTCGACCGATTTTTTCACGGTTTCGATGAATCTGTCGGCATCGAAGGCTAAAAGCTGGTCTCTAAGGGTTGAAGCAAGCGTACTCAAGGTAATTCCCCATAAAGGCTTGTTTTACTCTTCTAAATTTGGTTTTAGTGATTTAAACTCTCTGCTACGCGCAAGCATTGTCGTCTCAAACTCGAAGGTGCTGCAGGCTACTAGGCGGAAAACATTGAATAAAGGTCTCAAAAGATTCAAATGGTCACAGACAAAATAGAATCTGAGGCCCATGAAATGCGGCTTGAATTTTTGAGCCAGAACCAGCTTGAAAGAATTCATTCTGCTAGCTTGAGAATCTTAGAAGAAGTTGGGGTTGAAATTCATGATCATGATTTCCTAGAATTTCTTGCCAATGCGGGAGTAAACGTTGACATTGACAAGAAAAGAGCCAAAATGCCATCGGCCTTGGTCACTGAGTGCCTCAAAAAGGCGCCCAATCGCATAATCTTGTACGCAAGAGACCCAAAACATAATGTGGAATTTGAAGATGGAAGAATCTACACGCATCCAGTCGGCGGAGCGGCCAATGTAATTGACCTCTATTCTGGAGGAGTGCGCCCTGCAATCCGGAAAGACGTTGAAAACCTAACTAAACTCGTAGATGCGCTCGCAAACATTCATACAGCCACCATGATAGTCTACCCGAATGACGTTCCAGAACGTTTGAGGGACATCTACGCAGTAGAAGCCATACTTCGGAACACTGGCAAAAATTTCGACGCGACGCCGTACACCGACGAAAGTTTTCGATTCATGATTGAAATGATTGAGGCGGTTACAGGAGAGGAAAAGTTACGAAGAAATCCAATTGTGACCGTGAGCGCCTCACCTACAAGCCCACTGCAATTCTCAAGCGACGTAACAAAGATAATGGTCAGGGCAACTAAGCATCATATACCTATCGCTCTGTTGCCTTGTCCCCTTGCAGGAGCAACAAGCCCAGTTACTTTAGCTGGAACATTGGTTCAGCAAAATGCAGAGATACTGGCAGGCGTGGCAATCGTGCAAATCCTGAATCCTGGCAATCCATTTCAGTACTCTCCCCGTTGCGCGCCATTAGACATGTCGACGGGTCAAGCCTGCGCTGGGATTGAAGGGGCAATAATGTCCATAGGTGGCGTTCAACTTGCCAGATACTATGGTTTGCCTTCGGATGTTTATGGACTTGACACCGATTCCAAAGTTCTTGATGAACAGGCTGCCATCGAAAGAACTACGAGCGGTCTCTTGCCAGCGCTGTCTGGAGCCAACGCGCTATCGGGCGCTGGATGCATTGAGAGCGGCATAACAGTGAGTTATGAACAATTAGTCATCGATGATGAAATCTTTGAAATGATATTTAGGGCAGTCAGAGGTATAGACTTTGATGAAGAGAAACTTGCCGTAGATGTCATAATGAAAGTTGCACGAGAATCGTCAAACTTTCTCCAACAAAAACACACCCTTCAATACTTTCAAAGTGAACACTTCATGCCTAGACTTTTCAACCGAGCTGCTCGAGCTCGTTGGGAAAAAATGGGCGGTAAAAGCATAGTGGAAGTTGCTCGGGAAAAAGCCAAAAAAATCTTGACCGAACACGAACCTCTGCGCCTTGACGAAGACGTGAAGATGAAACTTAAGGAAATACTAAAGGAAGCAGCCAAGACCTTGGCATCTTAGACGAGTTTAATAGGAGACTCAGCTTTCCTAATCTAGCAACTCTAGTTTCCTGCCAAGGCCTTTATTCCTAGCTAACTTGTAGATTTTATAGGCCAATGCCACATCTTCTGTTGCCATTCCCATGTGGGCAAAGAGAATCACTTCCTCGTTTGTCTCTCTTCCAGGCTTTTTGCCCGCAACGATTTCTCCTAATTCTGCATAAATGCCCTTTTCATTGACTAGACCTTGTTTGTAGAAATCGGATAACCATTCCAAATGTTTCCAATGTTTCCATTCGTCGCAGACTATTTTGTCTATTTTCTTAAGGACATTGGGGAAGAAACCTCCAGTGACAGCGGAGATGAATACTCCCGAGTTGGGAATGATTAGTTTTCCGTGAAAATATGGTTCAGTTGTTCGAGCTGTGGTTACCACAATGTCTGTTCCTTTAACGAGTTTTTCGTATGAGCCAACAGCTTTGATGTTCAATTTTAGTTTCTTTGTCATTTCTTCTACATATCTTCTTGTGGCATCCTTGTCTATGTCAAATATTTTAACTTCTTTAATTTCAAAAACTTCATTCAGAGCTATAAGTTGGTATCTACCCTGAACTGAAGCCCCAATGATGCCGATACTCTGTGACCCCTTCTTAGCTAGAAATCGTGAGCCAACGGCGGTAACAGCGCCTGTCCGTAAGGCAGTTATTAGTGTGCCATCCATAACCGCTATTGGAACACCTGTCTTGGCATCATTAAGAACTATCGTTCCTATTGAAGCAGGTAAATTGCGCTTAGGATTATGCGCATACCCGGAAATCCATTTCATTCCACATACGTCTAAATATTCCAAATAGGCAGGCATAGCCATGAAATAGCTGTTAGGGTACTTTTTCACATGCAATTGAATTTTCGTTGGCAACGTCACTTTTCTTTCATAGTGTGCTCTAAAAACATCTTCAATCACTCTGATGGTTGTCTTCATGTCAATATCCGTTTTTTCAATATCTTTTTTTGAAAGGTAGAGAAATTCTATAGATTCATTCATTGAACGCACACTTCATTTTTTGGTACATTCTAAATGCTTTTACTCCATTTCATGAGGTGCCCTAGAGCAAGTTTCGGAGAGATGGAAACCTGCCCAAATCTCTATGAGGAAAGAACATTGCTGAAGTGAACTCCATCTGAAAATCTGGTTCTGAAGCCAACTCCACGTAATCCACTTTTCGACTGATAGATGAAGCTGCGTCTCGAAGTTTCTTGGAGATCAGCGCCATTCTCGCTCCAGTACCCGCTGCGTTTCCCACAAAGTGTATTAATTCAGTGGGAACGTCGGGCAACATGCCGATTAGTTTGGCGTTCAGAGGGTCTATGTAATTGCCGAAAGCTCCAGCTATGTAGAGTTTTTTGATATCACTTTGATCGATGCTCTTTCTCTTCATCAGAATATAGCACCCGGTGTAAATTGCAGCCTTAGCCAACTGAACCTCTCTAATGTCTTTTTGCGTGACCATGATGTCATGCGTTGCTCCTTCTTCCTTAGACACGATGACAAAAACTTTTTCTCCATTTATTTTTCCCAGTCTCGGCGAAAGAGAAGATTCGGTGAACTTGCCTTCCTTATCAATGACTCGACATTTCAATAAATTGGCAACAGCGTCGATTATGGCGGAGCCGCACAAGCCTATGGGTTTGGCTCCTCCTATTGTTTGATAATTCACTTCGAAACTTGTGGGATCTATGTCTAGTTTCTCTATGGCGCCTGTTATCGCCTTCACGCCAGACTTGATGTGAGCGCCTTCAAAGGCAGGACCAGACGCACAAGAGAACGCCATCAGTCCATGCTTATCGCCGATTATGACTTCGGTGTTGGTTCCTATGTCCAAAACCATTGAAAGCTCATTTGCTTCATGGATTCCTGTGGAAATGATGCTTGCAACTGCGTCTCCGCCTACAAAACCAGCGATTACAGGGAACACGTATACACTAGAGGCGGGATTCACCTTTAACGACAAGTTTCTTGCTTTTTCGTCGATTGGACCGCTCACGGCTGGAACGAAAGGTGACAACCCTAAGTGTTTGGGTGATATCCCGAGGAAAAAGTGGTGCATAGCCGTGTTGCCGACCACTGTCACATCATAAATGTGTTGTGGGTTTAACCCTGATTTCTTGCACGCTTCAGAGATGATTGTGTTCAAACAGTTGACGATTAGTTCTTGCAGTTCCTTTAGAGATACATCAGACTTTGAGGCATATGATATCCTAGAGATTATGTCTTCTCCATGCATTATCTGAGGGTTTTCCATAAATTCCGTGGCGACGAGTTTTCCATTAAGCAAATTGGACAGGTAACCTATGATTTTAGACGTCCCGATGTCAAAAGCGATTCCAAAGGCTTCCTCAGACGTGTTTCCTTTCTCTACAGAGATTATTTCTCTTTCATCCCAAATTGCAATTGTTGCATTCCAGTTTGAATTGCGGAGAATATTGGGCAATCTTTTCAAGAGTTGATAGTCAATGACAACATTTTTGATTCCATAAATGTCCTCTAAAGCGTCTTGAAGTCGCTGAACATCTGACCTAACGTCGCGCAAAGTGGGCTTGGGAACTCGTATGAACACTTTACGAATTAATGGCTCAACAGTAACAGCCTTTTCGGTTCCTTCTATCAGGAGTTTACGAGTCAAAACACGGCTCTCTTTTGGTATATAGACAATGGCGTCACCGACAACCGAGCATGCACAAGCGAGTCGATAGCCAGACTTCAGCTCAGCGCTGGGCAACAATTCTTTCTCAGTGTCAGTGACTTTGGTAAAGCTTGATGCCTCTTTAACGATTACTCTGCATTTGCCACAGATTTCTTGTCCACCGCATTCTGACCTAATGTTTAGACCTGCTTTTCTTAAAGCGTCAAGGATTCTCGTGCCCTTTTTGAACTCAGATTTTGTTCCGTCAGGTTCAAACGTGAGAATTGCCGTTTCCTTTCGACCTGTTTTCATGAAGTTCGCGTCTCACGCTTGAAGATTTCTGCCATAAAAGAATCCAGTTCTTTCTCTTTGTCTGGAGTCAAAGGTTTAGGGTGATGCTCCTCGAGTATCCTGTCGACAAGCTCTCCAGCTCTTTTCAAGGCGTCTTTGGCTCCTGTGCTTTCCCATTTTGGCTTGCTAATCTTGTCGATGACCAATGAAGAAAAATACTCTTCGATCTGAAACCATTTGAGGGTGTGCTTCTCTGACAGAAAGTGTCCTCCAGGACCCACTTTCTCTATCAAGTCAAAAGCGAGGGTTTCATCGTTGACGGTGATGCCTTTCACCATTCTCAGTGCCATGCCACAGATTTCGTTGTCGATAGCTAGTTTTTCAAAACTCTGGCAGTTCTCAAAGCCAAGCATTCCGGGTCCAGTAATACAATTAATGCCCGATAATGTTCCTATAACTAGTCCATTTGCAGATTCGAGTCCGGTCTGCGCGTCTATTATTTTTGTTTCGCTGATGCCCAAGTAGGCGCCGGATGGAATACCATATGCCCTGGCTATTTGAGCGTACCCTGCCGAGAGCATGGCAACCTCAATGTTGCCCACGCATCCAGTTCCATACCTCATATCCATTAGCGAAGGTGAGCCACTGTAAATCACGGGTACACCAGCGTTCACAAGTTGAGACATTACGAGGCCCGAGAGGAATTCAGCATTGTGTTGCACAAGTAATCCGGCGAGAGTTGCTGGTGCTGTTGAACCCAATTGCGGCGCAGGGATTATTTCAATAGGTATGTCAAATTTAGCTGAGTCTATGAGGTTTTGAGAGGTCACCCTACTCCATTTCAATGGGGGCGAAGGACACACGTCCATTAGCAAGCACGGTCGTTTTCTCAGAACCTCTTCTCCGTCCACGACTATTTCTAGCATGTGTTTCATATCGTAGAGACCTTCGACCGTGAAGGCACCAGCAATAATTGGCTTAACAGAGTTTTTGAGTATCACATAAAAACGGAACCTGTCCACGAGTGGATCTGGCACGTCACTAACGGTCATGGCTGTGCTCTGTGCATGCATGTATTCCAGATAGTCAGTCAGTCTCACAAAGTCCCCGAAATCTTTGGAAACCGGGCGTCGCATTTTCATGGTTTCTCTGTCAAGCATGTACAAGGCGGTTGAGCCGGGGTTGAAGTAGACATTTTTACCTGCGAAGACAATGTCGTGTTTTCCATCAAGTCCGGACAATCTGACCTCTGAAGGCACCTTCTCTAAGGCTTCCTTAACAAGCTCTTCAGACATGAAAACCCGTTTCTTTTCAGAATCTACCTTTGCTCCTGCTTTAGCGAAGATTTTCATTACATTTTCGTTTTCTATTTCAACGCCTATTTCCTCAAGAACTTTAATCGAGGTTGCATGAATCGTCTGAACCTCGTCATTTGAGAGAAACTCGAGGAATTCTCTAACCATCTAGCCTTTCACCTCTCTAACGCAAGCCCGTTTACCATACAGTTGGGTCATCTTCTTGGCAGAATGACGTAGAACCTTTCCTGGAAAAACGCCTTTGTGTTTGCCTTTCTCCACCACGATTTCTCCATTCACCAAAACGTATTTTATCCCTTCAGGATACTTGTGAGGAAAGTTAGACAAAGGAAAACGATAGGGATATCGACTTGTAGCTCTGTCTTTTACAGCATCAGAGTCAAATATGACAACATCCGCACACATTCCCTCTCTCAACAACCCACGGTCTCTCAACCCCAGCTTCTGAGCTGGAAACGATGTCATCTTCCTAACTGCTTCATGCAGCGCCAAAACCTTCTCTTCTCTAACGTATCTCTCTAAGATGTAAGGATATTCACCATAGCTGCACGGGGAATAGCCACTGATCTTTCCTAGAACACCGTAAGTAGCAAGTGCGGAGCCGTCGCTGCAGACCATCATCAATGGATGCTTTAACAAAGTGCGGATGTCTTCCTCTTCTATGTAGTTGAAGAGGGCACTCACGTTTCCCGCTTCTTCAATAATCAAGTCAAAGTAAGCGTCAAAAGGATCCGTGCCCCTTGTCTTTGCAATCTCCTTAAGGCTTTTTCCTATCGAATCTTTGTTTTTCTTGCAGTGAAATAGGAAAATTCTGTCCCAGCAACCATGCTTCACTAATCCACAATACCCTGGTCCTGGAGATTTGTCTTCAATCATCTCTCGCTTGATCTTTTCTCGATTCTCATGGTCTTTTAACCTGGCAACTATTTTCTTATTTCCGCCGGCTTGAGCCCATTGTGGAAGCACCTGACTTAATGTAGGATTGAAGTCTGTGTGTGCGTCATTATCGAAAGTCACGTCAATTCCTTGTGCCCTAGCTTTTTCATAGATCTCTGACATCTCCTTGAATCTTCCGTGGCCCCCATACTTTGGGCAGTTGTGTGACACTTGCACGGGCAAACCCGCTTGATTACCTATTTCTATAGCTTCCTTCAAGGCTTCCACTATTGTTTCTCTCTCACCTCGTGTGTGAGAAGTGTACAAGCCACCGTAACGTGCCACGACTTTGCAGAGTTCGACTAATTCGGAAGTTTCTGCAAAACAGCCTGGCAAGTATACTAGTCCACTGGACAGCCCAAAGGCGCCGTCTTCCATAGACTGTGCAACCAAGGCTTTCATCTCTTTCATCTCTTTGTCTGTGGGTGACCTATTTTCGACTCCAATTACTGCAGTTCTCACCGTTCCATGACCCACAAAAGAAGCAACATTCAGCGATGTTCCTCGCTCCTCTAATTGACCAAGATAATCGCCTAAAGAAGACCAACCCCATTTCATCGCCTTGGCTTCAGGTCCCCACTCATCCTTAAGAAAAGCAAGAGTCTCTTTCCTCAGGGGAGCTGCGCTAGAACCACAGTTGCCGATGACTTCGGTTGTCACGCCTTGTCTGATTTTGCTTTCGGCTCGTGGATTCAGTATCAGCGCGAGGTCCGAGTGCGTATGTATGTCTATAAAACCTGGAGAAACCACCAACTCACGAGCGTCTATAACAAGCTCCGCCTTGGTGTTGCCTAGCCTGTCAATCTGTATTATTTTTCCTTCCGAAATGCCAATATCTGCTTTGAACCAAGGGTTTCCAGTCCCGTCGACTAAAAAGCCGTTTTTGATAAGTATGTCAAAGTTCAAGAGAATCCCTCGGTTGCTATGAAATCCACTCTTTAAAGATTTTTCTCACGAGTGCGCTCAAGAAAGGTTTTAAGTGTATCCTAAAGCACACCATTGAACGATTAAAAATGGTTGATTTTGAAAAAGTAAGCAAGTACATCGACGCTCATCTGAATGAACACATCAGCAAAATGCAGGAGTTCTTACGTCAACCGAGCGTTTCAGCAGAAAACTACGGTGTCAGAGAATGCGCCGAACTCTTGAAAACCTATTTTGTGGACGTAGGATGCAAAGACGCAAGGCTCATAGAGACAGGAAGCTTCCCTGTAGTTTACGGTGAATACAACGCTCACGCCGAAAAGACCCTTCTCATCTACATGATGTACGACACCCAACCATTTGCAGGCGAGCACTGGACCAGTCCACCTTTAGAAGCTCGACTCGTTGACATCAAACCGTTTGGAAAATGTGTCATCGCCAGAGGAGCCATAAACACTAAGGGCCCTCTAGTAGCATTCCTCAACGCGCTGGAATCCATTCTAGCTACTGGAGAGGATATCCAGGTAAATCTGAAATTCATGGCTCAAGGCGATGAAGAACTTGAAAGCACTCATTTCGCCAAATTCGTGGAAGACCACAAGGAAATGCTGAGCAAAGCAGACGCACTATTTGGCCCTGACGCCAGTCAAGATGAAAAGGGAAAAGTGATTACGAGTCTGGGATGGAAAGGAATCGAATACATCGAACTCGAATGCAGTGGCAAATCTTGGGGAAAAGGCCCAACAGAATTCGATATACACAGCAGTGACAAGTCTTGGGTCGATAGCCCCGCGTGGCGACTGATTCACGCCTTGGCCACCATGACCTCGGAAGACGGAAACAAGATTCTCATCGAAGGCTGGTATGACAACGTGAAGCCGCCAAGCAAAGAAGATCTCGAGATCCTTGACAAACTGACGAAGACATTTGACGAAGAGACAATAAAACACGAGATTAGAGTGAACAGATTCGTAAACAATCTGCATGGAAAAGAGCTCCTTCAACAATACCTCTACTCCACCACACTAAACATTGATGGAATCTGGGGCGGATACACTGGACCAGGATCAAAAACCGTGCTCCCTCACAAGGTCACTGTGAAAATGGATGCACGGCTCGTTCCTGATCAGGATTCAAAGGAAGTTATCGCAAAGATTCGCAAGCATCTCGAAAAACACGGTTACCCCGACATTGCAGTTAAGTCCTTAGACCCTTACGAATGGTCCAAGACAAGCGTGAAGGAACCAATCGTTCAGGCTACGATTCAAGCGTACCGAGAAATGGGATACGAACCCGAAGTTTGGCCACACAACGCATCAAGCGTTCCCTACCACATGTTTAATCGAGGTCCCCTACATTTGCCATTCTGCGATGGAGGACTCGGGCACGGCGGAAGAGCTCACTCACCAAATGAATATTTTGTCATCGAAGGAAATGAAAGAGTGGCGGGCTTGGCTGGATGCGAGAAATCCTATGTGGCTATATTGAACGCTTATGCAAAATGCTAGCTTTCTGAAATAGCCTTAGCCGCCTTTTCCACAGACTCAAAAGTCTTTTCCACGTCTGATTTAGTGTGTGCCAACGATGTGTAATAGGTTCGTCCTGGCGTCACGAAGACACCATTATTGATTAATTCAAGGTCAAAGTCTCTGCGTTTCTTAATGTCAGCGGATGCAACATCTCTATAGTTCTTAACTTCACTTGAGGTGAATACACACTGCCACATGGACCCCAGTCCAATCACCTGAACCTGGATTTTTCTGTCTGCAAAAGCATCTTTCATGCATTTCTTGACTTCCTGAGCCACCCAGTTTATATGCGCATACGTTCCCCGTTTCTCCAGCGTCTCAATTGTGGCTAAACCAGCTGCGAGCACGGTTGGACACCCGTTGAATGTTCCACTGTGAAAGACTCGCTCATAAGGAGCCTTAGCACCAACTGGTGAAACCCATTCCATAATTTCGTCTTTACCCCCGAACACACCGATTGGAAGACCGCCTCCAATGATTTTTCCCAAAGTAACTATATCTGGGATAACACCAAAGTACTCAGCGGCTCCTCCGAGAGCCAATCTGAAGCCAGTCATGATTTCATCAAAGATCAAGACAATGCCATTTTTCTGGGTTAGTTCTTTCAATCCCTTCAAGAAATCTTTCTCCGGTGGCAAAAATCCTCGAGCCACAGGCTCAATTATCACGGCCGCTAGATAATCTCTGTGTTCCTTGACTATTTTCTCTGTTGCCGCTAAATCATTAAAAGGCAAGATCACGGTGTTTTCAAGAACAGACTCTGGTAAACCCGCGGAGTTAGAAACAGCAGTTGGAGCTTCTTTTCGTCCAGCCAAGTAGAGTGGAGGAGATATGCTGACGGCCACATCATCGTGGGCGCCGTGATAATGACCCTCAAACTTCGCGATTTTGTTCCTTTTTGTGTAAGCCCTCGCAACCCTTATCGCATGATGGGTAGCTTCAAGCCCTGAGTTAACGAATCTCAACTTTTCTATGCTTTTGACAGATCTCTTGAGTTTTCTTGCCATTTTGATTTCCAATTCGTGAGGCGTTCCATAAATTGTCGTGCCTCTATGATCAAGCTGTTTCTTAATAGCTTCAACAACTGCTGGATGGCAGTGTCCAAGAATTAGTGGTCCGAGACAGAGACAATAGTCTATGTATTCGTTGCCGTCAACATCGAACAGTCTGGCTCCCTTCGCTCTTTTCATGAAGATGGGGTATGGTTCAAAATATTTGATGCTGGCCGTTACCCCGCCTGGCATAATCTCAGATGCTTGCTTCCAAAGTTTTGCGGATCCGTGAGTTCGTTTCAAGTAACTGATCTTTGGGTCTTTCATGAAAGCAACTTCGTAATTATCTGCTTTTAGTTTTTTGGTCTAACCGGATGCCACGTTGGGAACTATTGACCACTTAGCGCACGCTAAAAGACACATGCGCTTTG
>Ga0315268_10001599_pt1 | contig 26093 bp, 23 predicted proteins | sample C1_top_MG_FD_204535 | JGI IMG/M metagenome (GOLD analysis project Ga0315268, IMG submission 204535) | Sediment microbial communities from Yellowstone Lake, YNP, Wyoming, USA - C1_top | ecosystem: Environmental > Aquatic > Freshwater > Lake > Sediment | place: USA: Wyoming | collected 2017-08-01
CTCCGGATGGTTGGGTTGGATGCTTCGCAAACACCATCCTATCAATCTCGGCGGCCAGTCTTCCTCTGCGATTTCAATCCGTTACGTTAACGTGGTAATACTGCTGTGGCTAAACTCAGTGCCATTCACCCATACTTGGCTTCTTCAGCGCGTGCCACCGCTTCTTGTTCAGACTTTTCCTTTTTCTGCTTTTCGCTCTTGGCCTCCAGTGCATAGACCTTGTCCTGCGCGGCGCGCGCTTCCGACCCTTCGGGGTTGGCGAGTATGGAGAACTTCAGGTTCTGGATCGCTTCTGGATATTGCTGCTTGAGTTCAAGCGCAGAAGCGAGATCGAAGTAGGCATCGGACCACCACGGGGCCAACAGCAACGCTTGCCGATATTCTTGTATCGGGAGGTCGTAGTCCTCGGGACTTTTGGCGTCCTTTTGCAGCGTGACCGCCTTCACGAAATGCCGCCGCGCTTCCTCCGGCACCGCCGGCGCCGGCTTGAGTTTTTGTGCGAGGTTGATGGTTTTTTCGCGTAGCGCGCTGTCGGATGGGTTCTTCTGCAATTGCGCGACCATCTGTTTCAACTGCTCACGCGGAGATTCCGCGTAAACGTCATTCATCAACATCAATACCCCGAACATCAGCGCCAGTAATTTCATTGTGAATTTCATGTGAATCCCCTTGCTGAACGTTAAGGATCGTTTCGCACCATTTCAATCCAATAGGCTGCGCATCAGCGCAGTCGCGGGTTATTCGTGCGTCAGCGTATATGGATCTTGTCCAGACGGGACACAGGTTCCATAGAACCGTCTATTTTGTGCGTACTCGATTGTGTGACGGTCGCTGCTGATGACCAGATTAATCGGCGACCAACTTACTGGACATCCAGGAGTCTCGTCACTTCTGCCTTCCCAGACTATCTTGCCGGATGGAGAGACAGTTCCTCGAATAAAGCCGCTCGCCTCAGCGTAATCGACTGAAAATGGGTAGTCCTTTCCTCCATGATGAAGCGTACCTTGAATTAACTTGAACTCGACTTGGTTGCCTTCTTTTTTCGCTAAGATGAAACCATCTTCGGTGCTGTTGCCCGATCCATTCATAACGAAACTCCATCGTCCCAGCAGCCACCCGAACTTTGCCTCCTCGGCACGCGCTGCTGCTTCTTGCTCGGACTTTTCCTTCGTCAGTTTCTCCTGCTTGTCCTCCAGCACATAACTGTAGTCTTGAGCTTTGCGCGCATCATCTGCCGATGGGCCGGTGAGCACGAAAAACTTGAGTGATTGGATCGCACGGCCGTAGTCCTGCCGCATCTCCTGTGCCTTGGCAAGGTTGAAATAGGGATCCCCCCACCACGGGGCAATCAACAGTGCTTCTTCGTAACGTTGCACCGCACGTGCGTAGTCATCCTGGCCTTTCGCTTCGCTGAAGGCGGTGTTGCCGCGCACGAATGAACGCCGCGCCTCCTCTGGTATGACGGGAGCCGGCTTGAGTCCCCGAGCCAACTTGATGATCTTTTCGCGCAGTGCATAGTCGGCGGGGGACTTCTGCAATTGCGTGGCCATCTGCTTGAGTTGCTCACGCGGGGATTCGGCGATGGCGGCATTCGCCAGCATCAGCGCCCCGAATACCAGAAACCAGAATTTCATTATGGGCTTCATGCTGAACCTCCCTCCCTACCTCCCTTACCGTGTTTAGGGAACTCTGATTTTTTCATAAATTTAGGGCGCGCCCTGCGTACCGACCAAATCGAATTATCCAGAGTCTTATTCGACTTGAGCAGTTCAAAACATCCGGCGCATTACGCCATGCTCATGCACCCTACCGATCTGCTCAGAGAAGCCTCAGAACTAAACCGGATAAAACGTTTTCTTCATCGCCTCGAGGTCGGGAATGGCGAACACCTTGTCACCGAGCTTGATGCCGGCGGCGATATAGGGCGAGTCCGGCAACTCGGCCTGACCGGCCGCCGGCTGGGAACCGTCGAGTATCTGCGGGCGTGGTTCGGAAGCCACCAACAAGCCGTAGAACTCCCAGTCGCGACGCCCGCCCATAGGATAAAAGATCACGATCTTGGACGCTGTACCGTGCTCCGGGGCATCGGCCCCGATAAGTGTCTCGAACGACACCACCGGTACCACGAGCGTGCGCCAGCCGATCACGCCATACAACCAAGGCTGCCCGAAAGGCACGGGTGTCACCAATGATGGATTGATCACCTCTGCCACCACGGCGCTTGGAATAAGCAGTGGCATACTCTGCAACGGAAGTTCCAGAGTATGCAGGCGAGCGCTCAGGCGTGGTTTCATGACTACACTCCCAGACTTTGCAGATAGGTAATGAGCACCTTGGGGTCTAGGACCAGCGCGACGTGCTTACCGCTCAACCACGCGCCGGAAAACAGATGGCCGTTGCGTGTCAGCGGTAAACCGAGTGGAACGAAAGGCACCACCTGGGTTTCCGTGCGCGGCAACAATTCCACTTCGTCGGCAATCAACCCCACCGCCTGCGGCTTAGCGTCCAGAAAAACCGCGCGCTGCCAATTCTGGCGGCGTACCGGCTTGAGCAGGGCATCCAGGCAATACGCCGGGATACGTTCGGTTCGCATCGCGCGCCAGGCCGCCACGTTGCCCTCGGGGGCCTTGTTGGTCACGAGATTGTCCCGCTGTTCAATGGTAAACGTCGTGGTGCTGGGAAGCAGGTATATCGCCTCCCCCAGGCGCAGGCGCAGGTACTGATTCAAGTCAGCCAAGGACGGTTCTCCCCGATTCGCGAAATATCCCTGTCTCGGGCAAACACGGATGAGTACCAGCGCTGACCCACATCATGATGCCCTGCCCTTAGCCAGCAGGGTGTCGATGTTCTTGAAGAGATCGTCTTCCTGATACGGCTTGCTCATGTACATGTCGACGCCCAAATCGAACGCCTTATCCCGGTGCTTGGTGCCGGCACGCGAAGTAATCATGATGATCGGGATGTGCTTGAGACTGGCGTCGGAACGCACGCGGGTAGTCAATTCGTAGCCGTCCATGCGCGGCATTTCGATGTCGACCAGCATCACATCGGGAATACGGTCACGCAGCTGTTCGACCGCGTCCATACCGTCCTTGGCGACCATCACATCCATACCGCTCTTCTGCAAATGCCGGCTGGTAATCTTGCGCACGGTCAGTGAATCGTCCACCACCATGATCAGCGGACGTTCGCGCACTTCCTGGACTGGCTTGGCCTCGGCACGATGCTCGAAATAAATGACGTCATCACGGTACCAGAGTCCAGGAACGTCCAGGATCAGAATCACCCGGCCGTCACCGAGAATGGTGGCGCCGGCGATGCCCTTGATCTCGCTCAACTGCGGACCGAGCGCCTTGATGACCACTTCGCGCGTGCCGCCCAGACCGTCGATCTGGATAGCCACTTCGCGCGTACCGGTGCGTGCTATCAGCACCGGGACCTTGCGTTCGTTGCGCGGCTGCGAGGAAATTCCGAAACGGCTGCCAAGGTGCATGAAGGGATAAACCTGGTCATGATGATTCAGCAACGGGTTTTTGCCCATCGACAGGCTGTGTAGCTTGGTCACCGGGAACTCGATGATGTTCACCACGGAGGCCAGGGGAATGGCGAACATCTGCTCACCGACAAAAATCATGAGCGCCTGGGCAATCGACAGTGTCAGCGGCAGGCGAATAATGAAGGTCGTGCCGACACCGCGCTCGGAGTCCACCGACATGCTGCCACCCAGCTGCTTGACCTCGTTGTGCACCACGTCCATACCAACGCCGCGGCCGGAAAGTTGGGTAACCTGTTCAGCCGTTGAGAAACCGGACATGAGAATGAACTGAATTAGCTCCTCTTCGGACAGAACCGCATCCTTGGGCATGAGTCCGCGTTCGATGGCCTTGCGGCGAATCGCCTCGATGTTGAGGCCGGCGCCGTCGTCCGAGAAACGGATCACGACTTCACTACCTTCCTGGGCACTCACGATCGAGATGCGACCAAGCGTCGGCTTGCCCTTCTTTTTACGTTCGCCCTCGGGCTCGATACCGTGGTCGATACTGTTACGGATCATGTGTTCGAACGGGCCGATCATGCGATCGAGCACGTTACGATCGACCTCCACCTCGGCGCCTTCGAGATACAACTCGACGTGCTTGCCCACTTCACGCGCGGTGCTGCGCACGATATGCCGCAGACGTGCCGCCTGGGTGGAGATGCTCACCATACGGGTACGCATCAAGCCCTCTTGCAGATCAGTATTGATGCGCGCCTGCTGCTGCAATACCGCCTCGGCCTCGCCCACGAAATTCCCTAAACTGTTCTGGATCGTACCCAGATCGTGCAGGCTTTCCGCCAGACTGCGCGAGAGCTGTTGCAGACGGCTGAAACGGTCGAATTCGAGAGGATCGAAATCAGCGGCGCCTCCGCCTTCGGCGTTGTTCTGTTCCGTGCGGTAGAGAATCTGCGATTCGGACTGGATTTCCAGCTCGCGGATCTGCTCGCGGAAACGCGTGATGTTGCGGGACAGCTCGCCCATGTTGTCGCGAAAACTGTAAATCTGCTGTTCCATGCGTGAGCGCGAAATACTCACCTCACCAGCATAATTCACGAGGTCGTTCAGCAAATTCGTATTTACGCGTACCTGGCCACGGCGCTCCATCTTCTCCGGCCACTGCTTGTCCTCCGTCTCGGGAAGTTCGCGACGCATATCCGGCGCTTCCTCGGTTTGTTTCGCAGTCGTCTCCCTCGTCGGGGTCGCCGCCACCGGTGCAACTGCCGATAGCATATCTTTTTCAGCCGGCGCCACGGCCTCGGGAGTCACGGTGGCTTCTGTGGGCAATGCCGCGTCCGGTGCCGGCTTCGACACGGTCGCCGGCGAGGGGGCCACCGGCAGAGGCTGGCCGGAGGCGAGCGCGACAAGCCTGGCGTTAAGTTGCTGGGTGCTGGGGACGGGCTGGCCGCTTTGCGCATGATTCAACATCGTAACCAACATGTCGTGCGCTTCGTCCAACAGATCAAACAGTTCGGCGACGGCCGAGAGCTTGCCGTCTTCCACGTTCTTGAGCAGTGTTTCCGTATTGTGACTCAGATTACCTATACTCATGGCGCCGGCCATGCGCGCGCCGCCCTTGAGTGTGTGCAATGCCCGCTTGAGTTCCTGCACCACGGGACGATCATCCGGCCGGCCACGCCAACGCGTCAGTGATTCTTCAATAGTATTCAGAATATCACCGGCTTCCTCCTGGAAGATTTCGAGCAACTCCGGATCGATCTGTTCGGTAATGGTCTCCTCCGGTGCGGGCGCAACGCTGACCACCTGCACTGGTTGCTTTATGACGCGTGGCCCCGATACCGGCGCGGCCACGACCAGCACAGGCTGCTCCACCGGTGACACGGCTGCTTCGATCTCTTCTTTCGCTCCCGCCGTCGAGACCTCCACGGGTGGAGTCTGGTATTCTGTAGCGGATTCCGGCTGCACCACATGGACATTCTCCACACGCAAGTCGTGTGTGAGTTCGACGAATTGCTGTCGCAGCTCACCGGAAGAAGTGGCGCCGCTGTTCAGCAGCTCCACCAAACCGGCCACGGCAACCTCGAAGCGACTGGCCAACGACAGATACGTTTCGCTTAGCGGCAGATTCTGGGTTTTCAATGCATGCAACAGTTTCTCCATTTCCGCGCAGGTTTCGGACATAACCTGCAAACCGAGGGAACGTGCGTTGCCCTGCAACGTATGCGTGGAACGGAAAAAGCTATCGGAAACCAGGGAAACACCACCGCTCTTGCGACAGGCCGCAATCTCCTGACGGATGTTGGCCAGATTCCCGCGAGCCTCGTTCGTGAAAATCTCGAGCAGAGTACCGTCGAGTTTCGGCAAATCATCCGCCACCGGGGCCGGGGCCGCCTTGGTGGCCGCGTTTTGCGGTGCCGGGGCCGCGCCGGACTGGGCGAGGGCGTTGGCGCGTTCACGCAAGGATTCGGAATCGACGCCGTGCGCCGGCCCGCCAGCAAGGGTATCCACCATCGCGGGCATGACATCCTGGGTCTGTTGCAGAAATTCGATCATCACGGGTGATGGCACGGCCTTGCCATCACGCACCTTGTTCAGCATGTTTTCCACCGCCCACGCGAGCTCTGCAATTTCGGACGCGCCCACCATGCGGCCACTGCCCTTGATGGTGTGGTAGCCGCGTCGCAGTTCGGTCAAGGCGTTCTGGTTGTCGGTATTCTCACGCCAGGAAACAAATTTACCTTTAATATTCTCGAGCACCTCGCGCGCATCCTCGACGAAGATCTGCATAATCTCTTCGTCGAACGCCTGTTCTTCGGCATTTTTCGGCTTCTCGCGAGCGGGTGATGGTGGTGGTGACAGCTCCAGCTTCGTCGCAACGACAGGGGGTTTCGCCTCCACGGCCTCTGCTTCCACCGGTGTGGGCGACTCATCGGGCAAAGGCGAGGCCGTTCTGACTGCCATACGCCGGCCGGCCAGGACCGACATGGCGGTAAACGATTGCTTCAGCGTATCCACGATTACCGGCGACAGCTGCGTCGGATCCTGCGTGACGAGCCGCAGCAGGTGGTTCATCTCGGCGCTGATTTTTTCAATTTTTTCCTGTCCCTGCTCCTGAGCCAAGCGTGTGAGCTGCCCGAGCTGCTGCTGCATGACATCCAATGATTCCTGACTCTCGGTATTATCGAGCCAGGCCTCGAGGCTCGAGCGCAAATGTTCGATTAGCAGGGTCGGATCAGGCTGCTGGCCATGCCCCCCGCCCACGGCGAGGTTCATCTCATGCAGAGCTGCCTCCACCAACGACTCAAGGTTCTGCCGGCCGGCACGCAGACCTTCGACATAGGCCCCAATGGTTCCGATGCAGACCGCCAGACTGTCCATGACGGTGCTGTCGGCACCCAAACGACCATCGCGGATTTCCTGGATGCGTCGCTTCGTTTCTTCGACCAGCTCCGCGGCGCGGGCCTGACCCAGAATCTGCATCGCTCCCAGAATTTGCGAGAGCAGAGATGGCACCTCATCAAGCAGGGACAGGCGTGCGGTATCGGCGGCAAATCCTTCCAGCGCCTCTTCGATCTTCGCCAGATTGATACCTACTTCGCTAGCGACCACGCCCACCAATTGCCGGAAATCGGATTCGGACAACTCGGCATCAGACACCTCGATACCGCCCGTGTGTGGCATGCCGTCCTCGGGCGAATGCAGGGAATGGAGACGGTAGGTTGCCTCCTCGATTTGTTTCTTCCATTCTGCGGGTGAACGACTAATGTCGCGCGTGCTGCTCTCCATCATCAACAACGCCTCGGCCATCGACATCGAAACCGCTTCCGGATTGGCGATCCTGTTCTCCAGAATGGCACGGCAAACCTCGGACAACTCATCCACCATTGCTTTCATCGGCAGCACACCCAGCATCTCGAGCGTGCCGGACATTTTGCGGAACAATTCGATTAGTGGCTCGAGCGAAACGGAATTTTGGTGTTCCGGGTCATAATAGGCGGTCATCATGTCCTGCGCCGCCTCGATTTCCTTGCCAAGCGCCGCCGATACGGATTGCAGGGCCTCCGGCGTAGGCATACCGCCTTCGTCCATTTCGTCCGCGTTACCACTGGCCAGAAGAAATTCGAGGTCAAACGCGCGCTTGATCTGGGTCACTCTGGGTCCCGTAGACTTGGTCTGGGCCACTTCCCACAACAAGGCGTGGGTCAATGCTTCGGAGGAAGTGCGCACCAAAGATTTCTCCGCGCCATCGATGACCTTCTTGATCTGCTGATCCAGGCGCGCAAAAAGTTTTTTGCGCTCAGCCGTGACCTCAAGCCCGTTATCCGTCAATGCCTCGATAAATCCGCCAGCGACCCAACACAGTTGTTCGATCACGGCCTGGCCGGTCTGCGCCTGAAGTTCGTCAAAAATTTCAGCGATCGTGTGTAACGACTGCTTGTTAGCATTGTCGCGCAACCAGCTCAGCAGGGCGGGCTGGAACGCCCCACGCACCTGTTTCGCCATTTCAGCAAACTCAGCCTCGCCCAGCTTCGCCTTGGGCGTCGCGCCCGCCGGTGGGCGCACGGACAGGTCCGGGGAAAAAAGTTCGAGTTCGGAAATAGGTGGAACGTGGTGTGCCGCGCGCAACTCATTCATGAGTGCGAGGTGCTTGAGTGGCGTGTCCGGCTGGCCTATCTGCAACCTGGCCAGGTAATCCGGAAGGGTAAGAATAGCCCGCGTCAGGGCGTCGAAAACCCGGTTGTCGACCGTGGCCTTCTCGTCCACGACATCCTGCGCCAATGCCTCCGTCTCTTTGGCGAGCATGGCGGCGCCGTCCAGTTCCACCATCAGCAGCGTGCCCACGACCTGGTGCAGGTGGGTGACACAGAAACGCAGACGGGTTTTGTCGGTGGGATTTTCGGCGAACGTCTCCAGCGCGAGACGCGCCTGTTTCAGCGTCTCATCGATTTCATTCTTGACCCAACCCAGTGTGCTTGGGTCAATTTTGCTGTGCGTACTCATTGCAATCGTCACATTGCTCCACCGCGTGTCGCCTCCATTGGGAGGCACCATACACTCCGCCAGGCCGCGTCACCCGGGGAAACGTTTAGGCCGGTAACTTGAAACCCGCCACGGAGGCCTGGAGTTCACGCGCCAGATCGGACAACTTGCCGATGGCTTCCGCAGTCTGTCGGCTGCCCGAAGAAGTCATCGTGGTGGTTTCCTGAATCTTCGCCATGTTCCCGGACACATCCGTTGCCGCCTGGGATTGCCGCTGCGCATCTTGTGCGATATTCACAATCAGGTTCGACAACTGTTCTGAGACGGATTCGATTTCGCCCAACGCCTGGCCGGCGGCGTCGGCCAGGCGAGTCGCCTGCACCACACCGTTGGTGGCCTGTTCCATCGACGCCACGGCTTCGTTGGTATCGGCCTGAATGGTTTTCACGAGTTCGGCGATCTGCTTGGTTGCCTCGGCCGAGCGTTCGGCCAAGCGCTGCACTTCGTCCGCGACTACCGCGAAACCGCGTCCTGCCTCACCCGCCATGGCCGCTTGAATGGCCGCGTTCAGCGACAGGATGTTCGTTTGTTCGGCAATATCATTGATGAGTTCGACGATTTCACCGATCTGCTGCGAGGATTCGCCGAGGCGCTTGATGCGCTTCGCGGTTTCCTGAATTTGCTCACGCATGCCGTCCATGCCCTTGATCGTGTCCTGCACGGCCACGGCGCCGCGTTTGGCGGTGGCCACCGAACCCTGCGCCACTTCGGCGGAACGTTCGGCGCTTTTGGACATGTCCTGCATCGACCGGGCCATGGCGGTCACCTTGTTCGTGGCCTCGGTGATCTGGGCCGCCTGCCGCAGCGCGGCTTCGGTCAGATCGGTCGCTGTCTGCCGGCTGTGCTCGGAAGCCACGGCCACCTGTTGCGCCGCCGTCTTGATGCGATGTACCAGGTTGCGCATTTCACGCACGGCATAGTTGATCGAGTCCGCAATGGCACCGGTGATCTGTTCGGTTACTTCCGGCTGAATGGTTAGGTCACCATCGGCGAGGTCGCCCATTTCATCGAGCAGTTTCAAAATAGCGTCCTGGCTTTGGCGGTTCTGTTCAGCGCTGATCTGGGCACGGTCACGAGCGTCCACCACCAGTTTGCGGGCCAGGAGAAACAGGAACAGCACGGTGGCAAAGCCGGCGATAAAGATCGCCGTACGGATGCCCGCACGTTCCTTGCCGAGATTCTGGTATGCCTCGACCAGTTCCCGCGCCTTCTTCAGCAACGGATCGCTCTGTTCAAACACTGTCTGGCTCGCGCGTTGCGATACAAACAATTCGGCGGCATTACCGAGAATGCTTTCGACGTGGTTGTTGATTTCTCCGAAGATCTCGCCGGACTCATCCAGCTTGGCACGCACTGTGGGCGATGCGTTCTTGCGCAGCTTTTCATCAGATTCCTTGAAGAGCTTGGCATCCTTGCCGAACTGGGCGGCGGCCACCGCCGCATCGCTACCACCCTGAGCGAACAGGTTCACATCCTTGGCAATGCGTTGGCTCAACATGCCTTGGCGGCTGGCAATATACAGCTGATCCTGCTTCAGGCCGGACTTTGCGCCCAGCTCCACGACCTCATCGGAAACCGCGAGCAATAGCGGGCTCATCTGGTTGATGGCCATCACGGAGTCATGCATGTTGAACAAGGTCTCTTCAAGGCCGAGAATCTGGTCGACCTGTGCGCGCAGGCCTTCACTCTTCTTGGGTGACCACATCTTGATAACCGCATCCAGTACGGGGGCCACTTCCAGCGGGCTGGGCGCAACACCTTGTTCAGGACTGCCGTTGAGCAGACTATTCACGATATTGTCGAACCGGTCACGTGACTCTTTCAGAGTCTTAAACGCTGTTGGCTGTCCCACCACCGCCTCACGTGCATCCTTGGCCACACGCTGGGACAACATCAACAGCTGTGACGATTGTTCAATATATTTCGATTCGCGGTCGGACCGCTGGACATTGACTGCCAGCAACCAGATCATGGCGACCATGGCGAGCACCATGCCACCGAGAAGAAACGACAGGCCGCCGAACAGGTTCTTGATGTTCCCCGACAAGAGGGCGAACTTTGGTTTTCCGACGTTCAGAAATTCGCTCTCCGCCGCCGGTGACGCACCGTCATTCGACAGATCAATAATGTCTTCCGACGGTTGATCCAGGCCTTCCTTTATTGCTCTTGCCATATATTCCACCTCATCTCAATTCGCGGATTCTTGACGTTACTGCTTTCCATGTGTCTCACCGTCACCATGACGGTTTCAGGCGGCGACGTGCCGGAAGGAGGGGTTCTCCGCCAAGGACTTGATATCAAACACCCCCCAAAGCACGTTGTCGCGCAAAAAAGCGTGGCTCAACTGCACCACGATGGGATCATCCAATCCGGACAGATCCTGGCGCTCCAGCTCTTCATCGAAGTGCTTGAGTCCCAGTACCTCGTTCACCAGTAACCCCGTATTCAGACCCGGGACGCTGATGATCAGAAGCCTGGCCTTGTCGTCGAGAAAAACCGACGGCTTACCAAAGTACTCCGACAGATCGACGATCGTGATCAGGTTGCCGCGCACGTTGGCGACACCCTTGAGCCATGACTTCACACCCGGCACCGGTGTCATCGATGGGGGCGGCAAAATTTCCAGCACATGATCGAGCGGGGCCACTAATGACAGATCGCCCAAACGAAAACCCACCCCGGACCACAGGACCGCCGTTTCCACCTCCTGCGGCAGGCTGGGAGAGTTTTGCATACTCTCCTGCTGCATCCGGCGCAACAGCTCAAACGGGTCCTCTCGAGTTCGTGCCATGGCCTACAACGTCTTGATCTTTTCCATCAATATCTTTTCGCCGATCGGTTTCACGATGTAATCTTTCGCACCCTGGCGCATACCCCAAGCCTTGTCGGTCTCCTGTCCCTTGGTGGAACACACGATGACGGGAATCGATGCCGTCTCCGGATCTTTGGATAACGCGCGCGTGGCCTCAAAGCCGCTCATTCCCGGCATGACGATATCCATGAGCACGAGATCCGGCTTCTCCTTCTTGGTTTTGGCAATGCCTTCTTCCCCGCTGGAAGCCGTGGCCACCGTAAAACCGTTTTTTTTGAGCATCTCACTCAGCAGATGGGTATCCGTCGCCGAGTCATCCACAATCAGAATATTCTTAATGGCCATATGACTGCTCCAAACGTTGGTTTTTTAAATTCCTTTGTCTTCGTATCACCGGCGGTGCACACGCCTAATGCACATATTTGTTAATCACATCAATCAACTCTTCCTGGGTAAACGGTTTGTTGACATGCTCTTCCGAGCCAGCGATGCGTCCACGCGCCCGGTCAAAAAGACCGTCCTTACTCGACAGCATGATGACGGGCGTGTCCCTGAACCGCTTGTTATTTTTGATCAGCTGGCATGTCTGGTAACCATCCAGACGCGGCATCATGATATCGACGAAAATGATGTCTGGCAGATTGTCGGTGATCATCGACATAGCCTCGAAACCGTCGGCCGCGGTGAAGACCTCATAACCGGCCTTCTTGAGCAACGCCTCGGCCGTGCGCCGGATGGTGTTGCTGTCATCAATGATCATCACTTTGATACTCACGTGATCCACCCTCGCCGATACTGTGCTGGTCATAAACAATTGCCCGTCTGAACGCGATACCACGCCCTTTTATAAGGTAATTTATGCAAATATCTTCCTATTACAATGATTTCGTAGCACAAAGAATACGTAAAATCCACGGCATTCAGACCGGCACCCACCCGATTACCTGAATATAGTCCATATCTTGGAACACCGTGATGGCTAATCACCGGCGCCGAACAATCCCACGTTCGATACCCAGATGCACCAAAACAAGGTGTTGTCAGCATGAATCATGCCAGATTATGGCAATCGACTTGGCCTTCCAGGGACCAATTGGGCTACCATGGGGTCCCAATCCGATAGAAACCAGGGAATCATGGGCAACCCATATCGGCCTGCCGTACCACACCTGACCACGGCCCTGACCGGGCCGTTGCAGAAAATTGAATCGCACCTGCTGACCTATCAGCCCAGCATCGAGCGCTGGTTCCGCTCCCAGTGGCAGCAGTCCCCAGCCCCGTTCTACGGCTCCGTCGATCTGCGCAACGCCGGTTTCAAACTCGCCCCGGTGGACACCAACCTGTTCCCAGCCGGCTTCAACAATCTCAATCCGGCCTTTCTCTCGCTGTCAGTCCAAGCGGTCCAGGCCGCCATCGAGAAAATCTGCCCCAGCGCCGGTGGCGTGTTGGTGATTCCGGAAAATCACACGCGCAACATGTTCTACTTTGAAAGCCTGGCGGGGCTGGTGGAGATACTGACCATGGCCGGCCTGAATGTACGCATCGGCTCGCTGCTGCCTGATCTGCATGAGCCACGCACCATTGAACTAGCCTCGGGCCGTTCGGTCACGCTGGAACCACTGATCCGCACGGGCAACAAGGTCAGCGTCAAAGATTTCAATCCCTGTTTTGTATTGCTCAACAACGATCTCTCCAGCGGCCCGCCACCGATTCTGGAAAACCTCGAACAACCGATGATTCCGCCGCTGTCACTCGGATGGTGGAAACGCCTCAAGTCTTCGCATTTCGCCCACTATCACCGTGTGGCCACGGAGCTTGCCGGGTTGGTGCACATCGACCCCTGGCTCATCAATCCGATTTTCCGCAAGTGCGGGAAAATCGATTTCCAAAAGCATACCGGTGAGGAATGTCTCGCCAGCAACGTCGAGGAAGTGCTGGAAGGGATGCGCGCCAAATATCGCGAATATGGTATCGACCAGGAACCCTTCGTGATCGTCAAGGCGGATGCCGGTACCTACGGTATGGCGATCATGACGGTGAAAAGCCCGGATGAGGTGCTCGGCCTTAACCGCAAACAGCGGACCAAAATGGCGCATCTCAAGGAAGGCCAAGCCGTCACCGATGTGATGGTCCAGGAGGGCGTGTACACCTTTGAAACCTGGGAAGCCAAGAACGCGGTTGCGGAACCAGTGGTCTATATGATCGACCGTTTCGTCGTCGGCGGATTTTACCGCGTGCACACGGAACGCGGACCCGACGAAAACCTGAACGCCCCGGGAATGCGCTTTGAACCGCTCGCCTTCGCCGGCCCCTGCTGCTATCCCGACCCTTATCAGGCACCGGACAGCAATCCAAACCGCTTCTATGCCTATGGCGTGATTGCCCGACTGGCGCTGCTCGCCGCGGCACGGGAACTCGTGGATGCGGCTAAAACCGCGGCGGCCAAGGAAACGCAAATGCCACCTGCCATGAGCATCGGCACACACGAATAACATTAGCGATATATGACCCGTCTCGGTGTCGTCATGGATCCCATCGGGTCCATTAACATAAAGAAGGATTCCACCTTCGCCATGCTGTTGGAAGCCCAGGCACGCGGCTGGGAAATCCACTACCTAGAATTGGGTGACCTGTTTCTGCGCGATGGCACCGCCTGCGCCCGCCGCCGTTCCCTCAGGGTATTCGAAGATTCCAGCCGTTGGTTTGAATTCGGCCCCGAGGCCACCGGCGTTCTGTCAGAGCTGGATGTGATCCTCATGCGCAAAGATCCGCCGTTTGACATGGAATATGTCTACGCGACCTATTTACTGGAGCTGGCCGAAGCCGCGGGGGTACTCGTGGTGAATAAACCGCGCAGCCTGCGCGATGCCAATGAAAAGCTCTTTACCATTTGGTTTCCACAGTGCACACCACCGACGCTGGTCACACGCCGCGCGGCGCTGATCCATCACTTTCTGGTTGAGCACCAGGACATCATCCTGAAACCCCTGGATGGCATGGGCGGTGCATCGGTGTTTCGTCTACGCCGGGATGATCCCAATGTGAATGTCGTGCTGGAAACCCTGACCCACAAGGAAACACGTTTTGCCATGGCCCAGCGTTTCATCCCTGAAATCACGCAGGGTGACAAACGTATCCTGATGATCGATGGCGAACCCATTCCCTATGCGCTGGCGCGCATCCCGGCCGTGGGCGAAACCCGCGGCAACCTCGCCGCCGGCGGTACGGGGGTGGGGGTGCCCTTGAGCGACCGCGACCGCTGGATTTGCCACGAGGTCGGCCCGGCGCTGCGTGAGCGGGGACTGCTGTTTGTGGGGCTCGACGTCATCGGCGACTACCTCACAGAAATCAACGTCACCAGCCCCACCTGCATCCGGGAACTCGACAAGCGTTATGGACTCCATATCAGTGCTCAGCTGCTGGATGTCATCGCGAAACGACTCAAGCGCTGAAAAGCGGCTCCGGCAGTTCCGATTAAGATATAATCGGTTCATCGCAGCAAAAGAATACCGTCCGTTACAGATCGCATGACTGCCGCCACAATGCCTGGCTTCTCTCAAAATGACCGCCTTGGTGTCAGTGTATTCGGATCATTTCTCATCCACATGGTCATCATTTTGGGCGTCACCTTCACCGTGCCCAAGTTGCGCGATTTGCCGGGGCTGCCCACACTGGAAATCACGTTGGTACAAACCCAAAGCGACAAACGTCCCAAGGACGCGGAATTTCTGGCACAGGCAAACCAGGACGGGGGTGGCGACAGCGACGCCTCGGAGATCGCCAAGAATCCGCTGCCGGTGCGTGAGATCAGCCGCACCAACCGCGATTACCCGACCTTCCAGTCCGCCCCGCAACACGAGGTGAAATCCCGGCGCGAGATAAAAGAGCTGCTCACCCAGAAATCGTCCAAAAAGACCCAGGTGCTGGAGTCCCGACCAGACCGGAAGGAACTGCAATTGCAGCCGTCCAACCTCGGACTCATGGCCCGCTCCGATACCCATGAGGAACGCGCCCGCCTCAATGCCGAAATCAGCCGCGAATGGCAGGAGTACCAAAAACGTCCGCGGCGTATGTTTCTCAACGCACGTACCCAGGAATATAAGTACGCGGCCTATATGGATGCGTGGCGCGCCAAGGTCGAGCGTGTGGGCAACCTGAATTACCCGGAAGAAGCGAAGCGCCGTCGCCTCACGGGCAGCCTGGTGCTCGACGTAGCGCTGAATGGGGACGGGAGTATCAACAACATTTCCGTGCGGCGCTCGTCGGGACAGAAAACCCTGGACGATGCCGCGATTCGCATTGTCGAACTGGCGGCGCCGTTCGCGCCATTTCCACCCGAGATTCGGGCGGACATCGACGTGCTGCACATTACACGCACCTGGAAGTTCAATGAAACACTGATGACCAGCGAAAACTAATACCATGAAAGAGGAAATCGTTTCCCTGGCGAATCATTTTCTGATCGCCATGCCCAGCCTGGGCGACCCGAACTTTTCGCGCAGCGTGACATTGATCTGCGAGCATTCCAGCGACGGTGCCATGGGGGTTGTTATCAATCGTCTCACCGACCTGCGCCTGCGTGACATCCTCGCGCAACTGGAAATCGACGCGAGCGGGTCGGAACATGCGGACACGATGGTTTTTCTCGGCGGACCGGTGCAGAACAACCGCGGCTTTGTGTTACACGAACCGCTTGGCAGCTGGGAATCCACCCTGCTGGTCACCGAAACCCTGGGGGTCTCCACGTCACGTGACATCCTGGAAGCCATTGCCCTGAACCGCGGACCGGAAAAATTTCTCGTGGCGCTGGGATACGCCGGATGGGGCGCTGGCCAGCTCGAACACGAAATCACCCAGAACTCCTGGCTCAACAGCCCTGCCGACCACAAGATCCTGTTCGACATGCCGGTGGAGAGCCGCTGGAAAGCGGCGGCCCAGCTTGTCGGTGTGGACCTCAACACCCTCTCCGGTGAGGCAGGGCACGCTTGATCGGCCACGCATAGCCATGGCAGATCCCAAAAAGGCGGCAACCTTCCTCGCCTTCGATTATGGGAAAAAATACATTGGCGTGGCTGTCGGGAGCCATTTTTCACGTCTGGCGGAGCCGTTGACCACCCTGCGCGGGTCCGCCGAAAACCCGGACTGGATACGTCTTTCGCGCCTGATCGAGGAGTGGAAGCCGGATGCCCTCGTGGTCGGACTTCCGCTCAACATGGACGGCAGTCCCAACCCCATGACCCGGGCGGCGCGGGTGTTTGGACAACGCCTGCAGGATCGCTACAATCTGCCAGTACATATGGTGGACGAACGTCTGTCGACACAAACCGCCCGCGAGATTCTGAACGAGGCCGGTATTCCCATGAAACGGCACAAAGCCAAGCTGGACCAGATCGCGGCCCAGACCATTCTGCAGGCCTTCCTGAACGAACTCCCCGGAGCGGAATCATGACCGTCACGGTTAATATCGAGGCAGCGCTCAAACACATGACCGAGGAACTACGTCCCTCGCTCGCGCGCGAGCCGTTCATGATTGGCATCTACACCGGCGGCACCTGGGTGGCCGAACACCTGCATCGTGCCCTCGGTCTCAAGGAACCGCTCGGCACCCTCGACATCTCTTTTTATCGCGACGATTTCACGCGCATCGGCATGAACCCGCAGGTCAAGGTCTCGAACCTGCCCGTCAATGTGGAAGGCCGGCATGTGATTCTCGTGGACGACGTCCTGCACACGGGCCGCACCATCCGCGCCGCCATGAATGAAATCTTCGATTATGGCCGCCCGGCGTCGGTTTTGCTTGCCGTCCTCATTGAGCGCCCGGGGCGCGAACTGCCGATCGAGGCCGGGGTGGTCGGCCAGCACATGAAGCTCGGAAAGCACCAGCATGTTAAACTTACGGGACCAGAAAAATTAGAACTCAAGGTTCAGGAGGTCAGTGGGTGACAGACGACCTGCAATTTGATGGCCAAGGGCACCTGCGCCATCTGCTTACTATTGAAGGACTGTCCCGTCAAACCATTCTCGAAATTCTCGATATCGCCGAATCCTTCATCACCGTCGGCGAGCGCGAAATCAAAAAAGTCCCATTGGCGCGCGGCAAGACCGTCGTCAATCTCTTCTTCGAATCCAGCACCCGTACCCGCACCACCTTCGAGATCGCCGCCAAGCGGCTTTCGGCAGACGTCATCAACCTCAATGTCAGCGCCTCCAGCACCAGCAAAGGTGAGACCCTACTCGACACCATTCGCAACCTCGAGGCGATGCACACCGATCTCTTCGTCGTGCGCCACAGCGAATCCGGAGCCGCACACCTGATCGCGCGCCATGTCCCGTCGCACGTGCACATCATCAACGCCGGCGACGGGCGCCACGCGCATCCCACGCAGGCGCTGCTCGATGTGTTTACTATTCGCCGCCACAAAGGTGCGTTCGACAAGCTCAAGATCGCCATCGTCGGTGACATCCTGCACTCGCGCGTGGCACGCTCGCAGATCCACGCGCTTACCACGCTCGGTGTTGCCGAACTGCGTGTGATCGCACCCAAGACGCTGTTACCCACGGCAGTGGAAAAACTTGGCGTGCGCGCCTTCACCAACATGGAAGATGGTCTCGAGGGAGTCGATGTCGTCATGATGTTGCGCCTGCAGCGCGAACGCATGCAGGGCGGACATATCCCGAGCGAACAGGAATACTTCAACCTCTATGGGCTAACACCGGCCAAACTCGACTTCGCCGCGAAAGACGCTATTGTCATGCATCCGGGACCGATGAACCGTGGGCTGGAAATCGACTCTGCGGTCGCGGACGGCGCCCAATCCGTAATCCTGCCGCAGGTCACCTACGGCATCGCCGTGCGCATGGCGGTGATGGCGCTCATCATGGGTGGGCACGCGGAACCGGTCGCGGGGAGACGCAAAGAATGAGCCTTCACATCAAAGGCGGTCGCCTGATCGATCCGGCCAACAAGACCGATGGTAAAAAAGACCTCTATATCGACGATGAAGGATTTGTCGTCGGGGTCGGAAAAGCACCGGATGGCTTCAAACCCTCCGGCACGCTCGATGTCACCGGCAAGATCGTTTGCCCGGGATTGGTGGATCTACGCGCGCGGTTGCGTGAACCGGGCCTGGAATACAAGGCCACCATCGAGTCCGAGTTGCGCGCCGCCGTGGCCGCGGGCATTACCACACTCTCCTGCCCGCCGGATTCCAACCCCGTCATCGAGACGCCCGCCATGGCGCAAATGATCCAGTCGCGCGCCTGGCGCTTCGGGCTCACCTTCATCCATCCGCTCGGCGCGCTCACGCGCGGCCTGGAAGGCAAACTGCTCGCCGACATGGAGGCGCTGGATGACGCCGGGTGCGTCGGTTTCACCAATGGGTTTGAGCCAGTGAAGGACACGCTCGTCATGCGCCGCGCTTTGGAGTATGCCGCCACCTTTGATCTCACCGTGTTCCTGCATGCAGAAGACCCGTGGCTGCGCAACGGTGGCTGTGTGCACGAAGGTGAGGTCGGCACACGCCTGGGGCTTCCGGGTATCCCCGAGGCGGCCGAAACCGTCGGGGTGGCGCGCGATCTGGCGCTCATCGAACAAACCGGCTGCCGCGCACACTTCTGCAATCTCTCCAGCGCGCGCGCCGTGGCCATGATCGCCGAGGCGCAGAAGCAGGGGCTGCCCGTGAGCGCCGACGTCACCGCGCATCATCTGCATCTCACCGAACACGATATCGGTTTCTTCAACACCCAATGCCACGTGCGCCCGCCGCTACGTTCGCAACGCGATCGCGATGGATTGAGACAAGCCCTGAAAAACGGCGTGCTCGGCGCCATCTGCTCCGACCACCAGCCACACGAACCAGACGCCAAGCTCGCTCCTTTCGCCGAATCCGAACCGGGCATCTCGGCGCTGGAAACCCTGCTGCCGCTGACGCTCAAACTGGTGGACGAGAAGCTTGTATCGCTGCCGGAAGCCATTGCGCTACTGACCTGGCGGCCAGCTGATATTCTCGGCGTGGACACGGGTCGTCTGGACCTGGGCGCCACCGCCGACATCTGTGTTTTCGATCCCGAGGCGCACTGGATACTCACCGAAGACAAACTCGCCTCCCGTGGCCACAACACACCGTTTCTCAACTGGGAATTTCGCGGACGCGTGACGCACACCTTGATTGGCGGCAATCTAGTTTACGAACTGAAGTAAGCCTTATTCGCAAAGAGCCCAGCAAAAAAGCCCCCAAAGGGGCTTTTTTGCTCTACACCTTAAAAACGGAAAATGCGGGAGCTTACTTCACCGTCACGTTGCGCAACGATTCGCCCAGCTCGCGGTTCTTCGCGTCTTTGCCTTCCAACTTGATACGCAGGCGGACGTCGTTGACAGAATCGGCATTACGCAGGGCATCGTCGTAAGAAATCAAATCGGCGTCGTAGAGACTGAACAGCGATTGATCGAAGGTCTGCATGCCGGCCTCGCCCGACTTGGCCATGATCTCCTTGATGCCCGGGACATTGCCTACCATGATCAGATCGGCCAACAGGGGGGAATTGATCATCACCTCAACCGCCGGCACACGTCCCTTGCCTGACTTCATCGGAATCAGACGTTGCGAAATGATGGCCTTGAGGTTCAGCGCCAGATCCATCAACAGCTGATTGCGTTTATCTTCCGGGAAAAAGTTGATGATGCGGTCGAGCGCCTGATTGGCGTTGTTGGCATGCAGCGTGGACAAGCACAGATGACCGGTTTCCGAAAACTGGATGGCGAGGTCCATGGTTTCGCGTGCGCGAATTTCGCCGATCAGGATCACATCCGGCGCCTGACGCATGGCGTTCTTGAGCGCGACCTCGTAAGACGCGGTATCCACGCCGACTTCACGCTGGTTGACGATGCAGTTTTTGTGTTCGTGCACAAACTCTACCGGATCTTCAATGGTGAGAATATGGCCGTAACTGTACTCGTTGCGGTAACCGAGCATAGCGGCAAGCGAGGTGGATTTTCCGGAACCGGTTCCGCCCACGAAGAGCACGAGCCCGCGCTTGGTGAGTGCGACATCCGCCAGCACCTTCGGCAGGTGCAGATCGTCAAATCGCGGGATCTCGGTCTGGATGGTGCGCAGCACCATCCCCACGCGTTGCTGCTGCATGAAGATGTTGACGCGAAAACGCCCGATTTCCTGCGGGGAAATAGCGAAGTTGCACTCGTTGTTCGCCTCGAACTGGCGGCGCTGGTCCTCGTTCATGATGCCGTAGGCAAACGCGCGCGATTGCTCCGGGGTCAGCGCCTGTTTGGTCACGGGCATGAGCTTGCCGTCCACCTTCATGGAAGGGGGCACACCGGCGGTGACAAACAGGTCGGAAGCCTTTTTATGCTTCATGAGCTTAAGAAGATCGATAAAGTTCATTTGATCTTGACTCCCGCCGCCATGCTTGCGCTTATAAACATATCCTTGTTAACCGCCACCGTGCGTGCATCGTCCACGTGCACTTGGCGATTGCGTACCAGTTCCTGCAAACACTGGTCCAGCGTTTGCATGCCCAGGGCCTGGCCAGTCTGTATCGACGAATACATCTGCGCCACCTTGTTTTCACGAATCAGGTTACGGATGGCCGGCGTGCCGATCATGATTTCGTGCGCTGCCACACGTCCACCGCCCACTTTCTTGAGTAGTGTCTGCGAGATTACGGCCCGCAGCGACTCGGAAAGCATGGCGCGCACCATGTCCTTCTCGGCCGCGGGAAACACGTCGATGATACGGTCGATGGTCTTGGCCGCCGAACTCGTGTGCAATGTGCCAAACACCAGATGCCCGGTCTCGGCACCGGTCAGCGCCAGCCGGATCGTTTCCAGATCGCGCATTTCGCCCACCAGAATCACATCGGGGTCCTCACGCAAGGCGCTCCGCAGGGCCTTATCGAAGCCCAACGTATCTTTGCCAACCTCGCGCTGGTTGATGAGACAGTTCTTGCTCGTGTGCACAAACTCGATCGGATCTTCGATGGTCAGGATATGGCCATGCTCCGTCTCATTGATAAGGTTAATAATGGCCGCCAGGGTGGTGGACTTTCCGGAACCGGTGGGGCCTGTCACGAGCACGATCCCGCGCGGCTGATCGGCAATCTGCTTGAACACCGCCGGGGCGTTCAGCTGCTCCAGAGTCAGCACCTTGGAGGGAATGGTCCGGAATACCGCGGCCGGGCCGCGATTCTGGTTGTAGGCATTGACGCGGAAGCGCGCGATATTGGGCAGCTCAAAGGAAAAGTCGGTTTCGAGGAATTCCTCGAAGTCCTTCTGCTGCTTGTCCGACATGATGTCATAGATCATGTTGTGGACAGTGCGGTCATCCAGCGGATCGACATTGATGCGCTTGATGTCGCCGTCCACACGGATCAGCGGCGGCAGGCCCGCGGACAAATGCAGGTCCGAGGCGTTTTGTTTAAAGGCAAACGCCAGAAGTTCGGCGATATCCATCAGGGTCTCCGGTAGTAAGGTCGAAATCAGGAATAACTGCTTAACTAAATCGGCCTCTGCTTAACTTTTAGTCTATTCCGGCCCACCCTGCAAACACGTGGCTGGTTTTCCCGGCGAAAGTACATGGAATCCGCCTCACCGGCCATGGAAAATCATGTCAATCCTACTTCCGTTAGGAAGGTCACCGTCTTACACTTGGCCCCGCGATGACTAACAAGACAGCAAGTTCAGGGCGGATGCGGGTTGGGTTTATCGGCGCCGGCAACATGGCCCGAAGTCTGGCAAGCGGCCTGCTGAACAACGGCTGGGGCAAGGACGACATTGTTGTTTCCGATCCCGATCCGGAACAACGCCGGACCATGGAGTCCAGCCTCGGCCTCAAAACCTTTGCCGACAACCCGGATGTCGCCGTCTTGGCTGAGATTCTGGTACTGGCGGTGAAACCGCAGATTCTGGGGCCGGTTGCAATAACACTGGCCCAGACGGTGCGGAAGAAAAAACCCCTCGTCATTTCCATTGCCGCCGGCGTCCGTATTGAAGACTTGGCGCGTTGGCTTGGCAACGATCTGCCGATTGTGCGGGTGATGCCGAATACGGCGGCCCTGATTGGCTCCGGCGCTTCGGGTCTGTACGCCAACGAACGGGTTAATGAGGCCATGCGCGATCAGGCCGAATCGATTTTGCGCGCGGTGGGGGTAGTCACTTGGGTCTCCGAGGAGTATCTGCTCGATGTGGTGACGGCCCTGTCCGGCAGCGGGCCGGCGTATTTCTTCCTCGTCATGGAAGCCATGGAACAGGCGGCGATTGAATCCGGTCTGGAACCGGCGCAGGCACGACTACTCACCTTGGAAACCGCTTATGGCGCTGCCAAGATGGCGCTGGAGGGCCATGAAGAACCGGCGCAGTTACGCCGCCGCGTAACCTCTCCTGGCGGCACGACGGAACGTGCCGTAAAGGTTCTTGAAGCAGGAGGGCTGCGCGGCCTATTCAAAGAGGCGATGCTGGCCGCCACCCGACGGGCGCAGGAGATTGCCGATATGTTCGGAAAGAACACATGAATTCATTTCTGGCGGATGCCGCCAGTCTGATCCTGCAGATGGTGTTCGGCCTGTATATTCTGGCCGTGTTACTGCGTCTGCTGTTTCAGATTTCACGGGCCGACTTCTACAACCCCATCTCCCAATTTCTGGTAAAGCTCACGAACCCGCTGCTGCGCCCATGCAGGCGGGTCATCCCAGGGCTCTTCGGCATCGATCTCGCTTCAGTCGTATTGCTGCTTGTGCTCCAGTCGATTGAGACCTATCTACTTTTGTGGCTAGGCAGTTTCGTTCCCGGTATCGTCGCAGTCTTTATGGCCGCCGTCATCGAACTAGTGCGGCTTGTCCTTAATGTCTATTTCTTCTCGATCCTGCTGCGTGTGATTCTGAGCTGGTTCATGCCCTACGGCATCCACCAGAATCCGGCCGGGGACCTGCTCGTGAGCCTGACCGAACCCCTGATGCGGCCGGCGCGGCGCCTGATCCCGGCCGTGGGCGGGCTCGACCTTTCCCCCATCGCCGTCCTGCTGGCACTGCAACTCCTGCAACTCGCCCTCGCCCACCTGCTGCGTTAACGTGGCCTGGTTCCGCTGGGACGGCGCCGACCTGATCCTACAGGTGCATCTGCAACCACGGGCGAGCACTGATGCCTTGGTCGGCCCCATGGGGGAGCGCCTAAAAATCCGCATTACCGCACCACCGGTCGATGGCATGGCCAACGACCACCTGATCGCCTATCTCGCCAAACTATTTGGCGTTCCCAAAAACCAAGTGGTCCTGAAACAGGGTAAAACAACCAAACGGAAAGTCGTCCGCATCAAGGCACCGAAAAAAATCCCTGCTGAACTTGGCCTGAAACACCCCTGACTACCAACCCCGGATTTACCCGACTTGGGATCCTAGGGACACCATCCAGCCAACGGCAGATAGCGCTAGATATAATTCTTAATTAAGTTTATATTGTAACCATCTGTATTAATGGTATATTCGACTTCATGATTAGTGCGCAACGGCAAAAAGACCGTCCCCGTCCGACAATCAATGAATTCAGCAAAAAGCTGGGGAATTACAAACATTGGCGCGATGATCTGATCGATATTATCAACGAGTACCAGGCATGGGTGGAGAACCATAATCTCTCCAGCGATGAGCATGATCTTCAAATCTACGATCTCATCGACACCTTACGGTCCGATAAACTTATCATCGCCTTGGTGGCAGAATTCTCGCGCGGTAAAACCGAGCTCATCAACGCCATCTTTTTTTCCGACCACAAACAGCGTTTGCTGCCTTCCGAAGCCGGCCGCACCACCATGTGTCCCACCGAAATTCGGTACGACGAAAACGAAACGCCGTGCCTCAAACTGCTTCCCATTGAAACGCGCAAGAACAGTATCACCATCTCCGAATATAAACGCACGACTACCCCATGGACTGTGATTTCACTCAACCTCAGCGAACCAAAAAGAATTGCCGAGACATTTCAGGAAATCACAAAAACAAAGTTTGTCTCTATCCTGCTAGCGAAAGAACTTGGTCTACACAACGAGCATACGCTGCCGAGCAACGATGGCACCGTGGAAATTCCCGTCTGGCGGCATGCCATCATCAATTATCCACATCCTCTGCTAAAACAGGGGCTGGTCATCCTCGACACGCCTGGCCTCAATTCACTCGGTGCGGAACCGGAATTGACCCTGAGTCTTCTGCCCAGTGCACAGGCGGTGCTGTTTGTACTCGCGGCTGACACGGGTGTAACAAAATCCGATTTAGCGGTGTGGAATAACCATGTTTGCATTGCCAAAAGCGGCAAGGGTGAGGGTCGCTTCGTGGTGCTCAACAAGATCGATGCGCTGTGGGATGATCTGAGTAGCGATACGGCCGTGTCTGCTGCCATCTCGCGCCAGGTGCAGGAAACCGCGCGCACGCTTGGGGTAGGCAAAAATCAGGTAGTAGCGGTATCCGCCCAGAAAGGATTACTGGGCAAAATCAAGGCAGATTATGCCCTGATTGAACGCAGCAACCTCCCGGAACTCGAAGTCAGGCTCGCGCAGGAAATTCTTCCTGCACGCCAAGAACTGCTGCGCGAACGCATTACCCATGATATCGGTTCCCTTATCGAAACCACCAATGCCATGATCGAGGCAAGACTTGCTGCCGTTGACGATCAGATTGGGGAATTACGCGCCCTGTCCGGGAAAAATCAGGACGCGGTTCAGGACCTGATTTCCAGCATGCGTGACGAGAAACTGGCCTATGACCAGACACTGGCAAGTTTCCAAAATACCCGTGCACTGCTATCCGACCAGATCAAACTTCTGCTGCAACACATGAGCATAGAGGCCCTGGATGACCTCAGCTTGCGAATGCGTGAAGAGATGAGCAAATCCTGGACCACACAGGGACTGCGCGCCAGCATGAAGATGCTGTTTGATGGCACGCTGGAGATGATGGAAAAAACCAACAAGCAAACCCAACTGATCCGCAGTTTGGTTCAGGCCATTTACAGCAAATTTCATTCGGAACACGGGCTTGCCAAAATCAAGCCAGCCAATTTTTCGCTGCTTCCCTACCGTAGCCAGTTGCAAAAACTATACGAAGAAGCCGACGCGTTCCGCAACAGTCCACTGATGGTGATTACGGAGCAGCACTTTGTCGTGGAGAAATTTTTTGTCACCCTGGTCGGCCGCACCCGTGAACTTTTTGGCGAGTGTCACGCCGCCGCCCGCACATGGAGCAAGGCAATCATGTCGCCGATTCTCGCCCAGACGCGCGAACACAAGATCATGATGGAGCGACGCCTCGAAAACTTGAAAAAAATCCACGAAAATCTGGATAATCTGCATGACCGGATTGCCGATCTTGAGTCCTCGCGGCAGGACCTCGAAAATCAGCAGCATGTCATACGCAACATGCTGCGTAAGGTAAACCAGCCACTGCCACTCCACTTCTGATCGTGCACCCTTCCGTTGTTCTTGATCCAGAAACCAGAAAAGACGTGTTAGACGTAGAAAAGGCCGGAGAGGTTTCCCTCTCCGGCCTTCTTTTCTACCCGTTGATGTAACGGATTACTTCGCTGCGGACGCAGTCGCTGTCAGCGTCTGGTCGATCGACGAGAAGATAATGCTCGGAATCAGAGTATTCTTGGCAAACGCCATGTAACCCGAGTCCCAGAAGTACAGCTGCATACGCCACATCTCACCGTACTGCACCACCTGCACCTGTTTGCCGTCATTGATGACC
>Ga0315268_10001600_pt1 | contig 26089 bp, 31 predicted proteins | sample C1_top_MG_FD_204535 | JGI IMG/M metagenome (GOLD analysis project Ga0315268, IMG submission 204535) | Sediment microbial communities from Yellowstone Lake, YNP, Wyoming, USA - C1_top | ecosystem: Environmental > Aquatic > Freshwater > Lake > Sediment | place: USA: Wyoming | collected 2017-08-01
GCCATTGGAGATCCTCTCGGGAAATGTCGTCGATATAGAGACCCAGTGTTTCTCTCAAGGGATCGGCAAATCTCATGAGAATGGCTTGATGCTGATGCTTCAAATAATCGGCGGCCGTGTCCTTGCCGGACCCTGACTCACCTACGAGACCGATAATTATTTTTTTTTCATTTTGCATATCTTTTATTCCGCCCCCGCATTATATTTCTTAAATGAAAAAAACAGCCAATTGACTGTTTTCGTTGCTTAAGCCGTTATCCCGAAAGATTTTCCCATGGTGGAACAAACTGAAATATTCTGGATAAACTTTCCCTTAACGCCTTCTGGTTTCGATTTCTTGAGAGCTTCCAGGAACGATTGGAAATTGGCTTCAAGTTGGACGCTATCAAAAGAAATTTTTCCGATTGATTGGTGGACATTTCCGGAATTGTCATTTTTGAAATCCGCTCGCCCTTTTTTGAGAGCCTCGATGACTTCTTTCACTTTCGGAGTGACTGTTTGGTTTTTGGGGTTAGGCATCAGGCCTTTGGGACCCAGCACCTTGGCAATAGTCGCTAGCTTCGGCATAATTTCCGGCGTGGCAATGGTGATATCCGCGTCGATTTTCCCAGTGGACTTTATTTTGTCAATCAGCTCTTCTCCGCCGACAATTTCCGCTCCGGCTGCTTCGGCTTCTTTTTTTTGAGTGGTCGTAAAAACAGCCACCTTGATTTTTTTTCCGGTGCCATGGGGAAGCACGGCGATCCCACGCACCTGCTGGTCCGATTTTTTGGGATCGATATTTAGACGAACATGCACTTCGACAGATTCGTCAAACTTTGCTTTGGCGTTTTTCTTAACTTCGGCTATGGCCTCGGATATTGAGAATTGCTTATTTTCTGATTTTTCCATCTTGTTTCTCTACAAAATTACTCAACCTTGATCCCCATCGAGCGGGCAGTGCCTTTCCCGATTTTCTCCAAATCTTCGATTTGGCAAGAAAATCGAGGACCTCGCCGAAGCTCGGCGAAGGCGGGCTTTGTTATTCAATCTTAATTCCCATTGAACGTGCGGTACCTTCAATAATCTTGGCAGCCGCCTCGACGTCATTCGCGTTGAGATCCACCATTTTGATTTCAGCTATGTTTCGCACTTGCTCCCTAGTCACCGTTCCAACTTTTTGCTTCAATGGATCGGCTGCTCCTTTTTCAATCTGGGCGGCTTTTTTCAAGAGTTCCGCGGCCGGCGGCGTTTTCAGCGCAAAATCAAAACTTCGGTCTTCATAAATCGTAATTTCAACCGGAATGACATCTCCGCCCTTTTCTTTGGTCGCTTCGTTGAATTTCAGGCAGAAATCCTGAATATTGAGGCCGTGTTGTCCCAAAGCCGGACCGACTGGAGGCGCGGGATTAGCTTGCCCGGCGCGGATCTGCAATTTTACGGTTGTTTTTATAACTTTAGCCATAAATATTTCCTATATTTTCTTTATTTGCAAAAAATCGAGCTCTACTGGCGTTTCTCGCCCGAAGATAGAAACCAGAACCTTGACTTTGCCACGGGCCTCGTCGATTGCGTCAATTTTTCCATCAAATTCCTTGAAGGGCCCGTCCACAATCTTGACCGAGTCGCCTTTCGCGACATCGATCTTGTATTTGGGTTCGGCCACTCCCATTCTTTTTTTCATCGATTCGATTTCGGTCGAAGCAATGGGCGTAGGCGTCGTCCCAATCCCGATGAATCCGGTCACATTCGGCGTGTTGCGAACAACATACCAGGAATCGTCCGTTACCACCATTTCAACCAAAACGTATCCGGGAAAAATTCTTTCTTCAACCACGCTGCGCTTGCCGCCCTTGATCTTTATTTTCTTTTCCTTCGGCACCATGACGTCGAAAATTTTGTCCTGCATATCCAAGGATTCGATTCTTTGCCTAAGATTTTTGGCCACGTTGTCTTCGTATCCGGAATAGGTGTGAATCGCATACCATGAGCGGCCGTGATGTTGGGTTTGTTTCGCCATGAAATTCGCGGTAAATTACTTTACGATGAATGTTTTTGACAAAGACTCAAACAAATAATCCAGCGCTCCCAGAAACATCGCCACGGCCAAACTGACACCGACAACCAGAGCGGTAAACTTGGCTGTCTGCTCCCTAGTCGGCCAGTTGACTTTTCGAAGTTCCGCGCGGGATTCTTTGATAAATGTCCAGAGCTTGTTCATAAGCCTTTTTTAAAAAGCCTTGGGGGCTTTTCTGCAGCCTTATCGTAACATTAATATAATTTCTGTCAAGCACTACACGTCTAAATTAGCCACGCTCCGCGCCTCTGCCTGGATGAACCTTTTTCGCGGTTCGACTTCCGATCCCATGAGAATTTCAAAAATTTTGTCCGCTTCCTCAGCGTCCTCAACTTTTACTTGAAACATAACCCGATTCTGAGGATCCATAGTCGTCTCCCAAAGCTGCGAGGGATTCATTTCTCCGAGACCTTTATAGCGCTGGACGTTTATTCCAGCTGTTTTATCCCCGCCTGCATCGCTTTGCGAAGCATTGCGGGCAGGAACTTCCTCAGTAGCTTGTTTCCCCTTTTTAGCCTTGGATATCTTTTCAGAAAATTCTTCGATTATATCTTTTCGATCAGCCTCGTTATAGGCATACTGAAATTCTTTGCCTTTTTGCACTCGGTAGAGTGGCGGCTGGGCTATATACAAATATCCACGCTTGATAATTTCCTCAAAGTTGCGATAAAAGAAAGTGAGAAGCAGGGTGCGAATATGCGACCCATCGACATCGGCATCGGTCATGATAATAATGCGATGATAGCGTATTTTATCAATATTGGCCTGGTCTCCAACTCCCGTTCCCATCGCGATGATCAGATTTTTGATTTCCTGCGACATCAGCATTTTGTCGATGCGAGCCTTCTCAACATTCAAGATTTTTCCGCGCAGCGGCAGGATCGCTTGAAAATTCCGGTCCCGGCCTTGTTTGGCGGATCCGCCAGCTGAATCTCCCTCCACAATATAGAGCTCGCATTTCTCGGCGTCTCGCGATGAGCAATCGGCCAATTTTCCCGGAAGCGTCATTCCCTCGAGCGCGCCTTTTCTGATGACCGCGTTCTTGGCAGCTTGAGCGGCCAACCGGGCTTGCGCCGAAATCAGACATTTCCCGATGATGGCTTTGGCGTCCTGGGGATTTTTTTCAAGATACTCCGAGAATCCCTCGGCCATAACTTGCGAGACGATTCCCCGCACCTCACTATTTCCGAGTTTCGCCTTGGTTTGACCTTCAAATTGCGGATTTTTGAGCTTCACGCTGATAACCGCCGTCATACCCTCAGTCACATCATCGCTCGTGAGACTGCCACCGTTTTTTTCTTTGATCAGATTATTTTTCTTGCCGTAATCATTGAGAATTCTAGTGAGGGCCGCGCGAAAACCGGTTACGTGCATTCCACCTTCGGTGGTGAAGATATTATTGGCAAACGCATAAAGGTGCTCTTTGAGGCCTTCGATATACTGAAGGGATATTTCGACATAAGTGTCATTTAGAGTTTTTTCGATATAGAAGGGGCGTAAATTCTTCACTTCCTTGCCGCGGTTGAGAAATTTGATATAGGAAGCGATTCCTCCGTCAAAACAAAAACCGATTCTTTTCTCTTTGTAGGAGTCTTCTGGGGATCCGACCTCTCGCCGGTCATATATTCTGATGTTCACACCTTTAGTAAGATAGGCCTGCTGGCGTAAATAGTCGACGATCTTGTTCCAGTTCCAGGAAATTTCCGGAAAAATTTGGGGATCCGGCAAAAATGAGACAGTGGTTCCGGTTTGCTTTGATTTGCCCTTGGCCTTCACCTGATAAAGGGGCTTTCCGCGCTTATACTCCTGCGCCCAAATTTTTCCGTCCCGCTGAACTTCTACCAGCGTCCATTCTGAAAGCGCGTTCACGACGCTGACACCAACTCCATGGAGTCCCCCGGAAATCTTGTAGCCCTGGCCTCCGAATTTTCCCCCGGCGTGGAGCTTGGTCATGACAGTTTCCAGGGTTGATTTTTTGGTTTGGGGATGTTTCTCCACTGGAATCCCTCGTCCGTCGTCCGTGACTCTGACTTTGTTTTCCGGCAGAAGCTCAATCGTGATATTTTTTGAATGCCCGGCCATAGCCTCGTCAATAGAATTATTGACGACTTCCCAGATCAAATGATGAAGGCCCTCAACCGAAGTTCCTCCAATATACATACCCGGGCGTTTCCGGACAGGCTCCAAGCCCTCCAAAACTTGGATTGATTTCGCAGTATAGTCTGATTTTGCCGGTTCTTTAGATTTTTTTGGCATAGGATGAAAAATTTTTTTATTTCGATAAAAACCACAGTTCAACAAGCAGCACGCCTACCATCACTAGTGCCGCATCCCACCAGACCAATATCCTGAGGCTTTGGAGAAAAAACATTGCAACGAGGGTCAACGCTACCAGGGCTCCCTCTCGGAAGCTCATGCCTAAATTCTCATAGACAATTTCGTTTCCGGACACATGCCGGCGGAACCAAAACAAAAAAAGTGCAGCCAGGCCCGTAACAGAAAAGAATAAACTGAAATAAAAGAGAATTTGGCCCATGATTCCGTCGCGAATTGGATCAACAAATATCACGACCACGGCTAGCCCCCCGATAGCAACTAGGGCTAAAAGTCTCAATCCCCAGAGATAAGATCGAACGGTCATTTTTTACTTACCCCGTACCACAATGTCCTCGCGAAGTAAGCCTGTCGAACAATGGCAAAACTTCCGGAAAATCCTCTCTTTTATCGCTTTTTATGTTTGTGGTTTGGGGTTTGTTTTATGCTCTTTTTATCTATTATATTTTAGCAAATTTTCAATAAAAAATCAACCCCTGAAGGCCATTTTTTTCCAGCTTATATTAGCTTTATATAAGGCAATATTCTCCATCTACCCCAGCATTTTCTCCACAAAATCTTTCTCCGTCATCCGGAGGCTCATTTTCTCCATTGGGCAGGGGCCATCTCCTTCGCGGTTTTTGACTCCGGCAATCACTTTTTTATATGTTAGCTTGACCCCATTTTTTGCCAAATATCTCTTCCCTTCGCGGCTGATTGTCGGTGTCCAGACTTCCTTCACTTTCGCGTGAACCAACAATGTCGCCGCTGCCCGTCCTATAATTTTATCGTAAACTGTCGCGCCGTGCATTCCGCGAGAATATTTTTTTATGCACAAAATCAAAGGCTTCAGCCCCGGAAGTTTTGATTTATAAATTATTTTATTTTTTTGAAGAAGAACCAGAGACCAAGAGGTCCTGGAAAAATAGTCCAAATTATATACCCTTTTCATCTCGAAAGTTGCTTTGAATCAGAAAAACTATGGCCGGAATTGCGATTAGCTGAATAATGATCCCCAGCAGGCCCGCCCTTACGCCTTGGATTACATAACTCCAAGCGTTCATTTTAGAAAAGAGAAACATTGAAATTCCAATTATCGCCCAACCCGCGAGAATCGCACCCGCGACAGAAATTATAGCGTTATGCTTTTCGCGCATAGTTCCTGCCACCGCGCCGTAAGCGACGAGTTGCAGAGTGATAAATGGCAATATGTTTGCCATCGGCATTCCGGAGATAAAATAACTTATGAGAGGACTGGCGATAGCCGTAGCCAGTCCGGCTCTCCAGCCCAGGAGCAATCCCGCGAGCAATACAAAAAATGGCATAGGAAGAAATGTTCGCCCGCCGTCAATCCCAGTAAAATAATGGATTACTGCCGGCGTAGCAACCGCCAGCAGCGTAAACACTGCAGAAAAAATCATTTCTTTAGTCCGGCTAATTTTCAGTGTTTGAATATTTTGCAACATATTTTTTAAATTTATTAAAAGTAAAGTCGTATCGCGACACCAAAATTTTAAAATTAAAAATTAAAAATTTACTGTATATATCCCCACGACTGCAGTTTGTCGCTGTCCTGAAACCAGCGCGTGCCGATATCGACGCGATAGAAAACATCATGCAACCTGATATTTCTGACCCGATTGTAGGCTTGCCGCCTGGCATCTTCAACCGTTATGCCAGAGCCGGTAACGATAAGAGCATAGCCTGATTCCCCTGCCAGTTTTAAAACTCCTTCAATCATTTTTACGTCTCCCCAGTGAATTCCTTCCATATTTGCCTTAGTTTTGAATAATATTGAGGAATCTTTATACATAGAAAATATTTCTTCGCTATAAAATGGGTAGGGCGGGACCGCCAAAACCACTCCAATCTGAAAACCTTTTTTAGTCCTTATTTCAAAGTTTTCTCCGCTGGCCAGTTTATAAAAAAACTCTCCCATAGGCTCAAGAATCCCTTCCGCTTGAGTACTGATAGTCGGATAGCCAAAGCGGGACGTGAATTCCAAAGGATAAATGCCGCGTCCATTCACAATGCAATTTATGTCAAAATATCCGACATATCCGTCCTCCGCGAGCATTTTCTCCATCTTAAGCAGGGTATTGTTATAAATAGTATTTGGCGCCGACCAATACATCAGAGCCCCCATGTCACCCGTGAAAGGTCCCTGGTCTCCGGGAAACATTTTCTTATGTTCAAAGTTGATATTGATGGGATAGATGAAATTCTTGCCGTTGAAAAATGCACCGGCTGCGATCTCCACTCCTGCTACATATTTTTGCAAGATGAAACTTCCTATCTTCTTCGCAAGAACATCTTTGTTATTTTCCAAGATCTCAATAATATCTTTGCCATCCTCTTCCTCGCCGATAAAAAGCAGATTTTTCTCATCCGCCGCCTCGCCATTGGGCTTGAAAACATATCGGCCAGGATTTTCCTTGATGAATGAAATTGCCGCGTCGAAATTGCTAAAATTATAATTAGGCAGAATATTCATTCCAAATTTTTTCATTTCCTCTTGTCCGAATTCCCTATCTTCTTCCAAGCGGTCGGTGTATGTTGTTCCTCCCACAACCAGCTTCCCTTTCTTTCTTAATTTTTCGACAGTTGGCCCAAATCGCGTATCATCGAAAATTATCACGTCCGCCCAATCGACATGATCTTCCCATTTGGAAACTTTTTCCAGCAGGCCGTCATAGACATCCGCGTCTTCTTCATCATCAATATATATTTTTACCTCATGCCCCTCTTCTTTGATTTTCCACGCTAAATCTCCGCTTAAGCTTATCCAGGACACGAAGAGAAATTTTCTTTTTTTACTTGTGCCGTTCATAGTGAAGTAGTTAGCCTAGCTCTTATCACTTTTTAATAATTTTCGAAAAACCAAGATTGTGCCACCGTTTCCTCCATCAAAACTCTGGATGAACCGCGTGCCCTGCTTTTCAAAAATTTTAATATATTCACTCCTCGCCAGCACACTTTTCCGGAATTTGTCTGGATTCCATTTTTGGCTCGCGGTCCAAGCATGCTTGAAAATGGCTCCGAAAAAAATGTATCTTTTGGCAATATCAACCAAATTTTTTATAGCTGTTGGAACTTCATCCCTCTCTAGATAGTTTATCACATCCAAACAAATTATGGCATCGAATTTATTTTTTTTAAACTTCAGATTCAAAATATCTCCCTGGCTGATTTTTTTTCGAACGGATGGCTCGCAATTCCTGACCGCGTAAACGGAAAAATCAATACCTCGAACTGAATGATCATATTTATTCTGGAGTTCGGCGATCAGATAGCCTTGGGCGCATCCGACATCCAAAATTCGAGTCCTCGGTTTTTTGATAATCCGGTTGATTTTTTTGGCAACCGGCGGAACCCACCGTTCGATTTCTTTTTGATAGCTCCTATAGGAACCGGAGCTGAAATATTTTTTTCCGAAAACATTTTTACTCTCCTGTTTTTTTCTCTTTGAGATTATTTTCTTTTTTGCCATTCTTTTAGGGCAGCTGCATAAAAGGGTAAAACCATCGTCGCGTCGGCCAGAACTTCGCTGAACCGGCCGTGCTGAATGTCCATTTTTCTCCAAGATCCGCCTTCGGAATAGGTGCAACCGGAAAGATTCCCGAGATACGGCAGTGTCGGATCAATCCGGCAGCCGTAGGAAAACATTTTTTCTGGAAGATCAAGATTCAGTCTTTGATTCATTATTTCAATTAGCGGCGCTACATTTTGGACGTTATTGCGCGGAACGCCGCCGCCGACTGAAAAAATTCCGACCTTTTTCGCCGTAGTTACTAATTTTACCAGCAAACGGGAATCAGTCTCATGATTGACCATTATTTGTGGCTTTCCTTCCTTCACTCGCTTCTCATTGGTGATATAAATATCATTTCCCAATTCTGAATCAACTGAAGCTGGAATAAAAACCGGAACCTTCTTTTTATAGGCCGACCGTAAAATACTCGGGCCGTCCGGATATTTTTTCGCAAGATATTCTCCGATCAGAGAGTTTATTTCGGTTGGGCTGACCGGATCGCCGCCACGCAATTTTTCATCGAGAATATGATCCAGAATTTCTTCCACCTGATCCAGGTTTTCTTCCGGTTCAACCGAATCAGTAATCCGGTTCAATTTTTGACCAGCCATTTCGATGTCTGAAAATTGAGGATCATATTTGAAATGTTTGAGCCCAACTCCCTCCACGAAACCGTGACAGATCAGCGCTCCCGTAGCCGCGATGGCTCGCAGCCATTTTGCGTCTATCATTTCCGAAATGATCCCTCCCATCTTGGCAACTGTCATAATTCCGGAAAAAGTCCCAAACACCAGACAATCCGGATCATCGATCATTTGGTGGAGGGTCTCAAATCCGTGAGCGGCTTGAGCCGCCGGGCCGCCGAATTTCGACCACAGGGTGATCAAATCCGAGATGCTGTGAGATTTCCCTTCCAATCTTTCTTCGAGTGTCAAAAAGATAATCGGCATGACAAGATTCGGATCAGCTGCGATAAAATCCTGGAAAAATCCGTCTCTCACCTGGCCAGGACTGAATTGATTGGAAAGATTTATGAAAATCCCCCGTTTAGCTTTTTTGTAAATCGCATCTTCATGCCGCTCGGAAAAACTGCCGACTGCCAAAATTATATCGTTCTTGATATTTTCATCGCCCGCATATTCTTCCGGGCTCGCGAGCTTTGCAAACCATTTTTTTTGTTTCACTATTTTTTGCAGCAATTTCCCCAATTGACTCTCTCTTTTTCCATCATAGATAATGGATATTTTTTCTCCGCGCGAGACAAGATCTGTGAGCGTTTTCGCAACTTCTCCGATCATCCTGGCGCCAATCGCGCACTTTTCCATCTGTTCGACGGTTTTCCCGACGGAGCTGCATTTGGCCAAATCCAAAACCTCGAGGGGCTGCAATTTTTTTCGAATATCTTGAGTCATATAAATTTATCCAAGAAATTTCAAACCAATGAGATGATACAAAAGTTTGGCGGCGGCAAATTCGGTGAGAGTTTCTCCTTTTCTCGGCGCAACTTCAACAATATCGAGGCCAACCACATTTTTTTTCGCGAACAATTCTTTGAAAAATCCCAGCCCCCAATCCCAGCTCAATCCTCCCGGCTCGGGCGTCCCTGTCGCCGGCATCACCGCCGGGTCAAATCCATCAACATCGATCGTGAGATAGATATTCTCACTTTGGCACCTTGAAATTATTTTTTCATAACTGTCTTTTATTGGAGTGAAAAAAATATTCGTCTCCATTTTTTCTTTTCGGATGAATTCGGCTTCCGTTGGAGCGAGCGATCTGATTCCGATCTGAACCAGTTGGCATCCGAGCTCATGTGCTCGGCGCATGACACACGAATGCGCGTATCTGGAAAATTTTTTCGGGTCAGGTTCATAATCGCGGTTGTCTTCTCGCAAATCCGCGTGCGCATCAATCTGCACGACCGTCAAATTTTGAAATTTATCTCGGGACGCTGAAATTGGCCCAAGACTGACAGAATGCTCTCCCCCAAGAGTCACTGGAAATTTTCCGAGATCAAGAATCGCCGCGACTTCAGACTTGACCGCTGGCGCTAATTTTTCCGGCAGTATATTTTTCGCCGGCAGATTTTTTTCCGCAATCTTCACTTTATCGCAAACGATCTCGCCGAGAATATAGTCATATAATTCAACTTGATAGCGCAGCATATCCACAATTGCGCCTGGACCAGCCGAGGCTCCTCGGCCTCTTGAAACCGTGCCTTCATAGGGAACTCCCAGAAGAACCGCATCTGTTTCCTCGACGGGAATTGATTTTATGATCTCACTTTCGAGCATATAAATCTTATATTTTTTCAACGATTGCTTATTTCACAATACACGGAATAGTTGCAGCCGACAAGATAATTTTTTCAAAATCCCACCATTTGAACTTCTTCTTTGAGCTGGATTCCGAATTTATTTCGGATGCGGGTTTTTATCACCGCGGCCAAAATGATAAAATCTTCAGCTTTCGCGTTTCCGGCATTCACCAGAAAATTTCCGTGCTTCTCGCTGACCATCGCACCTCCTATTTTTTTTCCCCGCAGGCCGAGCGCGTCAATCAAATAACCCGCCGGAATTGCGCCATCATGAATTTTATTGCCGGTATCTTTTTCATATTCTTCTATTAATTTCATACTTTTTACAACCGGATTTTTGAAAAAACTGCCGGAACTCGAAAAATCGGTTGGCTGCAAAGCGTTTCTTTGTTTCAAAATCTCTTTTATTTTCTGTTCGCTCTCTACTCGATTTCCTTTTTTTAGTTTTAATTTTACAGAAAGAATAATCAAATTTGGATTTTGCTTGAAAATGCTGCTGCGATAGTTAAAATCACACTTTTTCAAATCGTAAATATTCAATCGTGAATCTTCTAAATCTAGTATTTCAACTGATTCAACGGTATCCGCGATTTCTCCGCCAAACGCTCCCGCGTTTCCCCGAATGGCGCCGCCAACTGTCCCCGGTATCCCCGCCGCCCATTCGAGGCCAGTGAGCCCAGCTTTCACGCTTTCATTTACTAACTTGCCCAGTAAAACACCCGAACCGCAATCAATATGACAATTTAAAATTTCAAATTTCAAATTTAAAATTCTTAATACCAGGCCTTCGAATCCTTTGTCGCTCACCAAAATATTGCTTCCCCCGCCTAGCACAAAAACCGGCAGCTTCTTTTCTCGGGCAAATTTCAGCGCCTCGACGATTTCGTCTTCATTTATTGTTTCAACGAAAAACTTTGCCGGCCCGCCGACTTTGAGAGTTGTGTATGGAGCCAATGGAATATTTTCTTGAATTTTCATACTTTATTGCTAGACCCTTGACAAAACAGACAACATGTTCTATACTCCCTACACTCAAAAAAGGGAGGAGAATTTCGGAAATGGAGCATCAGAAAGTCATTGGGATATTGGCCAAAGACTCGAGGATGTCTGATGTCAGAGAGATAATTATCGATGTGGCGGGTATAATCACCCGACAAAATATCGAAATATTACTCTCGGGCAGAAAGATTCCGGACGGAATCAGAGACCATCTAAATCGCATCCGCGAATTGATGAAAGTCCGTGAATTTCCAACCCTGGATGACGATACCGAATTCTACAATAAAATTATTCAACCCGCCTATCTGGAAATTATCCGGATCGGCGGATAAGCGGGCTTTTTTAGAATTTTTACTAAAGCCCGTTTTTCAATTCTGAAAGATATCCTCCAATTTGCACTGCCCACCTTCTGATTTGATTTCTATCGTTTAAGTCGATATCATCCGGACAAATAATGTTTTTTGGAAAATCTATTCTTCTCGCGAATAACATCTGTCTTCCGGCTTCAATTTCCTCATTTCCCCACATTTCAATTACTTCATCACTTGCTTTCCCAAAATTTTTCATCATAAAGCGATTGGCGATATTTATATCTGACATTAATGCTTCATGTTTTATCTTTCGAAGCTGGTCTATTTCCATAAACATTTTTCTATAAGCAGACGGTTCATATTCTTCTTTTCTTGCTTCAAGATTTTTCATCCTAGCGATAATCTCCAAATATTCACCTGTTTTACGCAAAACGACTCTAATCATCTGCCTTGCTTGCTCTTTTTTCTTATGTAGTAGCTCTATTTGCTCTTTATCCTCTTGATGTTGTTCATCAATATTTATATTTTCAATCAAAGATAGGGTATTTTTCAAATGGTCCAACGCGTTTATTTTGCCTTTTTGTTCTTCCTCGTTTTCATAAAAACTTTGCAGCTTTTTATCTTGATGATACTCTCCTGCGCCATAACCATGTTTACGATAAAAAAGCACGGATGATCCGCCTTCCATCTTATTCTTTCCGCCGGAATTTTTTTTATTGTTCGTCATTTAAATATTTTTTATTCCTTCAGCCCTTCCACTACTTCCCAAACATTGCCCGCGCCCATGGCGATGACCAGATCTTCTTTTCCAATCTTATCCGCGAGATATTCAATCGCCTCCGGAATGGTCGCGATATATTCCACATTCCGATGATATTTTTTGGCCTGTTCCACCAAATCACGCGAGTGCACTCCCCCTTGCGTTTCCCGCGCGCTGCCATAGATGTCGAGAACAATCACTCGGTCCGCATCCTCGAAACTTTGCGAGAATTCGGAGAGCAAAGCCTTCGTCCGGGTGAAGGTGTGCGGATGAAAAACACACCAGATCCTGCGTTTTGGGAAAAATTCACGAGCCGCCCGGAGCGTCGCCTTGATTTCCTCGGGATGATGACCATAATCATCAATAAGAATCGCTCCGCTTCGTTCCCCGATATATTCAAATCGCCGGGACGTTCCTTCGAAATTTGCCAGAGCTTCTTTTATTTTATCGAGCTTAGCGCTGAATTGATAGCTCATCGCCACCGCGGCGGCGGCGTTCAGGACATTGTGAACCCCCGGAATCTCAAGCGTGAACTCGCCAAACTCGCGATTATTGAGAGAGAGCGAAAATATTTGCCGGCCGTCTACCAGGCGATGGTTTTTTATTTTCAAATTGCTTTCGGGACTGAAACCATAAGTAATTACTTTGCATTTCGCATTCTTGGCAATTTCCAGTGTTTCGGTTCGATCGGCCGAGACAATCAGAAAACCATGTCGCGGAATCTTTTCCACGAACTTTTCGAAAACTTTTTTATATTCTTCATAAGTTTTGAAAAAATCTGGATGGTCCCAATCGGCGCTGGTGAGAATCACCGCTTGAGGATTATAGTGCTGAAGCTTATCTTGATATTCGTCGGCTTCGATGATCATAAACTCCGATCGGCCGGCGAGCGCCGAACCTCTCCACTGTTTCACCAAAGAACCGACCACCGCGGTCGGATCAAAATCAGCCTCGAGGAAAATTTCGGCAAGCATCGCCGTTGTCGTCGTCTTGCCGTGAGTGCCCGCAACCGCGATTCCGTATTTCCGGTTGAACAGCTCACCCAGCATTTCCGGATAGGAAAGCATTGGGAGGCTCTTATATTTCGCGGCTTTCCATTCCTCGTTGTTCGTTTCGTTGTAGGCAGTTGAATAGACGACAAGATCAATATCATTCGTGATGTGATCCTCGGAAAAACCTTCGTGATATTTCACAAACAATTTTTTCTTGAGAATATCCTCGGTAAAAAATTTCTCCTGGGTATCCGATCCCGTCACATCAAAACCCCAGCGATTGAGAATTTCAACCAAAGCGACCATGCCGCTCCCTTTGATGCCGATAAAATATATTTTCTTTATCTTCGATAAATCAAGCATGTATTTTGATAGTGTAATAAGTTTTTAGCGGTTCAGCCCAACAATTTTTTGATCTGGCTGACTTTTGCCTCAGTTGCCCGACGACCCTCTGCGATCATTTCCTTCATTTGACTGACATCTTTTCTTCCAACGTGGAGCACTTGCGGTCGAATAGCCACGTCGCATTCATCATCCTGGAACAACCCGCGCCGCTGATCCGAGCTGGTTATCCGCAGCGCCAGAAGAAAAATTTCCACAAAATTGAAATCATGCTTTTCATAATCATCAAGCAGATGAATTTTTTTCATTATCTGCTTGACCTTGCCTAAAAAGTGATGCTCATCGATCTTTTTTACTCTTTCCTGAATTTTGAAAACTGGACTGGTCAGCTTGGCCAACCGGCTTTTTTTCAAGATCCGGCGAATATTTCCAGCCATGCGCGTAATGATGCTTCTTCTCACGCTTACATCGATCCCAATGACCTTATCGGCTCCCATTTCATAAGCTACCTTGGCCGGGACAATCATGGCTGCTCCCCCGTCAATCACAATTCTCCCTTGGTAGCGCTTCAGAGGCATGAAACCCGGCACCGCGACTGTCATCTCAAGCGCTTCCGCGATGCTACCGCTATTGAGAGTTATGGTTTCTCCGGTCAAAGCGTCTGCTGTTACGAAAGACAATTTTATGCTCTCCAGGTCTTCGAAATTTTTGTGCGCCGTCAAAAAACCGAAAAAAGATTCCAGGCGCTTGCCTTCGATGAGACCGTGTCCGTTGAAGGAAAAATCGAGCAATCGGCGGGCCCGTTTGCGGCTTATATCCAAGACTATTTCTTTGAGCTCCTGGAGCCGTCCACAAGCAAAAGCGGCAGCCACAATCGCGCCGCTCGAGCACCCGACCAAAAAATCAATCGGTATCTTATTTTCTTCGAGAGCCTCCAAGACACCGATGTGAGTCATTCCTCTGGTTGTCCCCCCTCCGAGAGCAACTCCAATTTTTGTTCTTTGCGTGGACATGGTGGGGATTATCTCGCAAGCTGAATAATTTCAGTCGCGATCAATTCAGGCGCCTGGGGGTTATAAAATTTCTTGATTCGCTCCGAGAGTTCGAAGCTCAATTCTTTGTCTTCTAAGATTTCTTGGATTTTCGCAAAGAGGATATTCTCTCCTAAATTATTTTGCTCGAGGACGATTGCCGCTCCCGCTTGCGAAAAAACAAAAGCGTTTTGTTCTTGGTGATTGTTGGCTGAGCTGTCAATAGGAATAATTATGGCTGGCTTCGCGTTGGCTGCGATCTCCGAGAGTGAATTGGCTCCGGCCCGGCTCACCACCACGTCCGCAGCCGCAAGAGCCAAAGCCATCTCGTCACTGAGAAATGGAAAGGGATGATAACCTCCACGCCCGGCTTTGAACCCAAGCTTCCCGGCTTCACTCACAACTTCTTCATAGCCATTTTTTCCAGTTAGGTGAATCAGCTCCCATTTGGGAAGAATTCGGGGCAAAAGATGCGTGATGGCTTCGTTTATGGCTTTGGCACCTTGGCTGCCACCCATAACCAGGACCACTTTCTTTTCCGGCTCGAGTGAAAAAAATCGCTGAGCCGCAGGCACATCTGCAATCGCGAATTCGCTCCGAATCGGATTTCCGGCCAAAAATATTTTTCGATCCGGAAAAAAACTTTCCGATCCGGAAAATGAAAGAGCAATTCGCTGAGCGAATTTTGAAAGAATTTGGTTCGCCAGTCCCGGCATCACGTCCGATTCGTGGATCAAAACCGGAATGCGATAAATTCTGGCCGCGATCACCACCGGAACGCTGGCATAGCCGCCTTTGGCAAAAACCGCGTCCGGCATAAAGGCGAGCAGATGCCAGAGCGCTTGAACGAGACCAACCGGCAATTTGAAAATATCGAGAAAATTAAGACCCGAAAAATAACGGCGCATTTTCCCGGAGATTATGGGTTTTTGTTCGATATCTTCCTTGGCCAGAGCGTCCCGTTCCATCTCCGTGCTCGGACCCAAAAACAAAAAATCGCATTCTTCTTTTTCTCCGACAATCCTGCGAATTTCCCGGGCTACGGCGATAATCGGGAAAAAATGACCTCCCGTTCCCCCGCCGGTTAAAGCAATACGCACAAAATTAAATTCAAAACTTAAACTTCAAATCTCAAAACTTTGGCTTTCGCTTACATTTTCCCACATTTTTTGGAAATATTCAAGAGGATTCCCACCGCCGCCATCGAAAAAACAATTGAGGTTCCGCCATAGCTGATAAAGGGCAAGGTCACGCCGGTCAGCGGGATAAGGCCGAGGATAGCCGCCATATTGATAAGAGCCTGAAAAACGATCCAGGAGGTTATGCCGACCGCCAGCAATTTTCCAAAAGTGTCCGGCGCGTATCTCACGATCTTCAAGCCCCGCATCGCAAAAATTATAAACAGAATGACGAGGGCGGCCGCACCGATCAAACCAATTTCCTCGCTGATAATCGCGAAAATGGAGTCCCCGACCGGCTCCGGCAGATAATTGAATTTCTGGCGACTGTGCCCAAGTCCCAGCCCAAATAATCCGCCCGACCCGACCGCGAGGAGCGCTTGGTTGATCTGATATCCGATCCCGCGCGGATCCAGTTCCGGGTGGAGAAAAACCAAAAAACGGTTCATGCGATAGGACTCGATTTTGACCAAAACCCATAGCGCCAGCGCTCCGAGTCCCAGCATGCCCACCATATGGGATGTCTTGGCCCCGGAAATGAAATACATCGAGAGAGCGATCAGAACAATTATGCCGAGCGTGCCCATATCCGGCTGCTTGATGATCAAAAACCCAACCAGTCCCAAAATCGCGAGAAACGGAATCAGGCCTTCAAACAAATCGGTCTTGAGCTCTCTTTTGCTCTCGAACCACGCAGCCAGATAAATAATTATCGAGAGCTTGAGCATTTCCGAAGGCTGGAAGGATAATGGTCCCAGTTTTAGCCAGCGGCTGGCTCCCTGAAAATTCAAACCGAATCCCGGGATAAAAACCAACATCAATAAAAATAGGTTGACAACGAAAAACAAGAAAGCGAACTTACGCCAAAAATGATAGTCAATTTTCTGAGCCACAAACATCAAGAAGAGCCCCGGCAAAACTCCGAAAAAAAGCTGGTGCTTGAAAAAATAATAGCTGTCGCCGAAACGCAGCTGGGAAACAGCGACTCCCGCCGATGAAATCATCACCAGTCCAAAGACAATGAGAGCAAAGGTGGTGACGGTTAATATCTGATCTGGTTTTTGATTAGATTTTGAAGTCATTCTCAGAATTCAATAGTTGAAAAAATAAATCTAGCTTTGGGTAACAAAGTCATTGGCAGTGGGTCTGGTTGTTGGCTATAAGTCATTGGATTTATTTTCCAATAACCAAAGACTAAAGACCTGTCTAACAGTTAATAACCATATTACTAATGACTATTGCTTTGCCCGTCTGCTGTTCTCCCTCCTCCACTCTTCAATCTCCTTATGATTCCCCTTGAGAAGCACTTCCGGAACTTTCCAGCCCTGAAAATCCGCGGGCTTAGTGTAGTGGGGATTTTCGAGATAACCTTTCTTCGAGAAAGATTCGTGCTCGGAGGAAGTCGAATTTCCCAAAACTCCCGGCAAGAGTCGGTTGATCGAATCCGCGACAACCAGCGCTGGAATTTCCCCGCCGGTCAGGATATATTCTCCGACCGAGATTTCCTCGTCGGCGAGATGTTGGGCCACTCTTTCGTCAACGCCTTCATAGCGTCCGCAAATCAGGATGATATTTTCGTATTTCATGAGCCGCCGCGCTTCGACCTGGGTATACTGCTTGCCCTTGGCCGAAAAAAGAATAATTCTCGTTTTTTTTGGATTTCTAGATTTGCCGCCTTTCTTTATTTGGGATTTGATAGCTTCCAAGCATTTATAGATCGGCTCGACCTTCAGAACCATCCCGGCCCCTCCGCCATACGGTGTATCGTCGACGGTTCGGCGCTTGTCAGTCGTATATTTCCGCAGGTCATGTATTTTTATTTTGGCGAGTTTCTGTTTTAGGGCTCGTTGAAGAACGCCGTATTCGAAATACGACTCGAAAATATTGGGAAAAATTGTGATGATATGAAAAGTCATTGCTTAGGTAAAAACCAAAAATACTAGTTTTTCCAAACAAAAACCGCGCTTTTAGTTTAGCACGGTTTTTGCCTGAAATAAAGCGGTAAACCGCTTTGATGTCTTCACTCGCTCGGGAATAAAAATAAAATTTCTATTCCGCTCGCTTCGCTTGACAATAAAGCCTTAAAACTTTACAAAGATTTACACGTTGATGTCATTGACAACTTCATCAATGCTCTTTTTCTTTTCACCTCGGGTTGAGCCTTCCGGTTCATTGATTTTGAGGTTGACTCGAGCATTGCGTTTGGCACCGACAACTCTCAAAAGAGTGCGGATCGCCTTAGCAGTCGCTCCATCCCGGCCGATGACCATTCCCATGTCCTTTGAATCAACATCCAAAGTGATGAGAACGCCCCGCTCGTCGATGGTTCGATTGGTTTTGACCACGTCTGGATTGTCAACGAGTCCTTTCACGACAAATTCCACGAAATCCTGGTCTTGTTCAGTAGCCATCTTTTCTGATTTAAGCTTATAATTTTCGGTTAGTTGGCATTTCGGACATCGACCCTCGCCCCGCTCTAATTCTATCCACCTTTTCTGATAAGCCCATTTGAGAGAGGCGAAGCCGTTTCGCTCTCATAATAGATACTAAGAAAAAAGATGAAAGGAATTAGTGCGGGGTTTATCCGCCACTTATTCCGATGCAAATTCAATATATACGAAAAATCTTTTGGCTGTCAACTTTTTTGCTCCTCTGGTTTTTTCTCCTCCGCCACTGGCTTTTCTTCCGTTTCCGCTTCTTTTTTCTCTTCGGCTGGTTGAGTCATATCTCGAGTTTCCGGCTGATCTTTAGCCTCAACTTGGGTTTTTTCGACTTTTTCTTCCTTGGCAGGAGCTTCCTCTTTCTTTTCGGACTCGGTGGGTTTTGCCTCGCTTTCTGGAGCTGCAGGAGCCTCTTTCTTTTTCATCTTGATGGCCCGCTTGGGTTCTGAAATGATCTTCGCCGACACCAAGAGATTGTGGGCTGTGTCAGAGCATTGGGCGCCTTTTTCTATCCAGTATTTCACGCGATCGGCCTTGAAATTCTTTTCTTTGGTGTGGGGATTGAAAAAACCGAGCACCTCAACAAAGCGCCCCTTGATCGGGGACGTATGTTCGGCCACTACCAAACGATAAAACGCACTGTTTTTTTTGCCCTTGCGGGTCAGTCGGATTTTCAGCATCTAGAAATTCCTTAAGCAACAATAAAATACTTTGGAATCATAGCCAAATTTCGAATTTTTGTCAATCGGCCGGAATTTGTTTTCGAAATTCTTCCAGTTTTTCTGCGAAATTATTTTGAACGACTTCTTTGGTGGTGAGGGCCAAGACCGCCATCGGTTTTTGGCCACAGATATTTTCCATTTCCGAAAAAGCCTTTTTGTCGCCACTGCCGCCCATGGTGCAAAAAAACGCGACCCGTTTCAAGTTGTCTTTATATTTTTCGAGAAAAGTTCTGACCGGAACCGAGACCGTCCAGGCCCAGATCGGCGTGCCGATCAGGATGAGATCATACTCGGCCAGATTTTTCTCAAGAGGCTTTATCTCGGTTAGTCTTTTTTTCATCGAGTCACGACCGGAAAATATAAACCCCAAGGCTCCGGAACGGTCCTTAGTGTCGATAATTTCTTCGCTATCGGCGCCGAGGTCCGCTGATAATTTTTCAGCAACTTTCCGGGTCGTTCCCGTGCGGGAGTAATAAACCACTAAAATTTTCATATAATTGGCTTAAAAAAAATTTATTATCGTTTTCATTTTAGCAGAATAAAAAAAATCCGCCAAAATGCGACCGACTGACAGCTTTGAACTTTGTTCCTACAAAAAATACAATTTTATCAGCCAGTAAATTCCAAATGACATCATCGCCGCGACCGGAATTGTGAAAATCCAGGCCCAAACAATATTGACGGTGATGTTCCAGCGCACAGCCGAAAGGCGCTTCACGGAACCGGCTCCGGAAATGGCACCTGTGATGACGTGGGTCGTACTCACCGGAACACCCATGTGCGTCGCAATAAAAATGCTCGCCGCGCCGGCCGTATTCGCGCAAAAACCATCAATCGGCTTGAGTTTGGTGATTTTCTGCCCCATCGTTTTCACAATTCTCCAGCCTCCGCTCAAAGTTCCAAGCGCGATGGCCCCCTGCGACACGATGACTACCCAAAAAGGAATGTGGAAACTCTGGCTGAGTCCGCCCGCGACCAAAAGGCTCGCGATGATCCCCATGGTCTTCTGCGCGTCATTTCCCCCGTGGCCCAGACTATAAAGCGCCGAAGATACTACCTGTAGGCGTTTCGCCCATTTATCGATCACCGAAGGAGATTTTCGGTGAACCACCCAAGCTGTCAAAACTTCCAAGAAAAACCCCAATACCAAACCGATAGCCGGAGCGAGAACTATAAAGAACAGGGTCTTATACCAGCCGGCAACGATGATCGCGCTGAAACCGGCTTTGGCAATCGCGGCTCCCGCGTAACCTCCAATGAGGGCGTGTGAGGAGCTAGTAGGAAGCCCCAAATACCAGGTGAGCACATTCCAGGCAATCGTCCCCAAGAGACCCGCGAAAATGACGGTCGGCGTCACGATCTTGATATCAACCATACCTTTCCCGATGGTCGTCGCCACCGCCGTGCCAAAAACCAAAAAAGCCACGAAATTGAAAAAAGCGGCCCAGATAACCGCTTGCTTCGGCGTCAGCACGCGTGTGGAAACGATTGTCGCGATGGAATTCGCGCTGTCATGCATTCCATTCGTGAAATCGAAAACGAGCGCGACCAGAATAATGAAGATGATGAAAAACAATTTTTTCCCTAGTTAAATTTTACAATTATCCCCTCAATCGTATCGGTGGCTTCCTGATATTTATCCATCACGTTCTCCAAATCTTCCAAGATATCTTTCCATTTTATTACTCGGAGAGGATCATGGCCATTGGCGAAAAATTCACTGATAGTTTTTCGAAAAATACGGTCTCCTCGAGTCTCCAAATCGTGCATTTTCTTTTTCAATTCCCGGAGGCGCTGGGTATACTTGAGCTCGCTCAAGCAGCTGGAAAGATCGACCAGGATATGCGAGGCTTCCTTGATCAGATTGGCAAACTCGACCAAGGCCGGTTCCTTCGTCTTAATGCCGTAAACTAAAATATTATTGATTACATTGTCCATGAGATCCACCACGTCGTCCAATTCCTGGGCGAGCTTATAGATATCTTCCCGATCAAAAGGAATGATGAACGTTTGGTTCAGTTGGTGGATAATCTCGTGGGTTTTGTCGTCCGCCCGATGTTCGATGTCCTGGGCTTTGGCGGCATGATTCTCGAAATCGGAAAAAGAAATAACTAACTCCTCAAAATTTATCGCCATTTCTCTCTGCAATTTGGCGAGATCCGTGATGAGTTCGCAAAAAACCGATTGTTTGGGAAGAAAGAAGCGTAGATTCATTTATTTTTCATTTCAAAACTCCTTTCATCTTATCACGAAGCCGGCCGCCGCTCAAGATAATACTGGAAAAATCTCGCGCTGGACAATTTCAGTCGAATTCTCTATATTGATTAGAAACAAAAAATCCAAGATTCGGGAGGCAGTTATGTCCTTTAATATTACCCGCTATGGTCTGTCCTTTCTCGCAGCCTGTATTGTCTTTGTCTATTAGGCTTCATTTCTTCACCACCTGAATCCGAGCACAATTATCATGTTTCTTACGCGCCTTATTTTCGCCATCGGGGCCTTCCTGCTGATTTTCTTTTTAGCCAGCTTATTTGCCGGCATCAGGGTAAAAATATTTACTCAACCAACAAAAAAGGAGGGCTGAAAGTGCTCGGACTCAATGCGCAGGAATACTTCGACACGGTCAGGCTCCGCCAGCAATGGGACGAGCTGTCAATGGGCAAAAAAACTAGCCCAGTCTTGACTACAAGACTGGGCTTTTTCCTAACATTGAATGTTAGGAAAAATTTCTTTGTTGACGGATTAGACAGATAATGTAGAATTTAGGCATAAGAATGGGCTAATGGTCGAACTCGGGAAAACCATTGAATACGCTCTAACAAACGAGAATAAAATATAAAATTAATAAAAAAATATGGACGAAAACAAAACGCCAGACAAAAAAGAAAATGAAGAAAAGAAATCTTTCAGCCGGGCACAAATAGTGACGATCTCAATAGCGGTTGTCGCTATTTTGATAGTCACTGCATTTTTTGTCTATCAACTGAAAAAAAGAAATGCTCTCGACAAAAATGCCGGAACCAACGTAGAAAATGTCGCAAGCGAAGCAACCGAAGAGGGAGCGACTTCAAGCACGGTTGATGAAGCAGCTGGAACCGGAACGACAACTCCCGAAACTGCAACCACGGCAGAGAAAAAAGCCGATCTTTATGTCGCCAAATATTCTTTCAGCGAAAATCCAAAAAGCGGGGAGGAATTTACGGTTAGCCTAAAAATTGGGAACAAGGGAACTGCGAGCACAGCAAGCTTCCACTGGGAGTGGTGGCCGACCTCGTCCGGAAAAGCTTGCGACGGAAAAGTTGATGGCCTTTCAATCGGAGGCACAACGACCGTTTCATGCAATTACACCTATGCAAGCTGGTCGACCTATCCGACAAAAGCAGTCGTAGATTCCAAGGGCGAAGTGGCTGAACTTGACGAGAATAATAATGTTGCCACAAAGCAGGTCGTTCCAATTCATGATGAAGAGAAAGCCGACCTCTATATAAGCGACTACTCATTCAACCATCCGCCAAAACAAGGCGAAGCATTCACAATCAGTATTTCCATTTACAACAAGGGCGATGCCGCCGCCGGTTCATTTTGGTGGGAGTGGTGGCCGACCTCGTCCGGAAAAGCTTGCCGGGCCAAAATCGACAGCTTGGCGGCTCACGGCGGAAGAGTCGTGACTTGCCCCTATACTTATGGCGGATGGGCAAACTACACAACAAAAGCTGTTGCTGATGCGGACGACGATGTCGCAGAGAGCGACGAAGGAAACAACGTATATGCCCAAAATGTCGTGCCTATACACTAGGGCCGTTTATCCTAAAAACCCTGACATTCAATGTCAGGGTTGTTATTTTTGATTGTTTTTTTTCATCCCCGCCCCGCTTTTTGCGCTCCTGGCTCGTCCGAGCCGAAATGATGGGCGATCTCGTGCCGCACCGTGCTTCCGATCTGATTTTTGAGTTCTTCTTCGGTCCGGCAGAGGCTTTCCAGCGGTTTTTTGAAGAGAGTAATCCGGTCCGGAAAAACGGATCCCACATTGAGCCGCTTGGACTGGTGATAACCTTCATAAAGCCCCAAAAGCAGTGCGTCCTTTCTCGCGAGCAGTCTCGCTTTTCCCAATTGCTCCCGGGTTGGATAATCTTCGACGAAAATCGCCAGATTATTGATCCTCTCCTGAAATTTTTCCGGAACGCTGTCGATGGCTTCAGCCACCCATTTTTCAAATTGCTCTTTGGAGACACGCATAATTCAAAAAATTTCAGCAATAAGCTCGCTTTGGCGCCATCATCTCAATCCGTGGCTCATAAAACATTCTTTGTATTTTTGATCCATCTTCTCCAGATGATCGTCCAGCCAGTCTTTCAAAAAATAAACGATGTTGCCGTAGAAATCAATTTCGTTCCCGCCTGCCTGGCTTTTGATCTTTTTTATCTCGGCTCTCATCTTCTCATGCTCAAGTTTGTGCTCGGCCGCTCCGTCATAGTTGAATTCATCGAAGTATTTTTCTTCGGCCGCGAAATGTTTTTCGGCATAGTCGGCAACCTTTTGAAAAAGCGCGCTGAGCTCTTCCCGGCCTTGATTTGAGACAATCGCATTATATAGCTCGTTCAAAAGCCCGATGAAATACTTGTGCTGGTCATCGATCTCCTGGATGCCCACACTGTATTTTTCTTTCCACTGAATTTCCATAATAAAATTTTTAATAATTTATGATCGTATTATCCCCCGCCGGAAGTCGAGCGGCGAAGTTTTTCCGATATAATTATTATATCTTAAATAGAAACACTTGTCCGCCTGGGGCGGAAATACCAATCGGGAAAGAATTGGACAAAACTTCAAATAGTCTGTAATATCAAGAGCTGGAAAAATACAGCAAGGAGGGCTCAATATGGCTGAGAAAAAGAGTTATCGGTATTTCATTGAGCACAAAAACGCTTATACCAACCAAGTTCTTTCTGACAAGCTTTCGCCAGATTATCTTTGCGAGCCGAGAACGCTCTGGACCGGGAGGGTCTGTCCTGCGTGGGAGGTGCCGGATCGCCGGTTCGTAAATTTCCTGCTCAAAAGCAAACAAACCCTTAAAATTGAGTTCGACGCGTTTATTCAAGAGAATAACAAGCCTCTGCGGCCCTTCCCCTGGCCTATTGCCAAAAGAAAAGGGGCACCCGTGAAAAGGAACCTGGGGAGAACACGAAACTCGAAATAAATAAGCGGTCAGCGGCGAACGCCCAGCTTGAAGTCAAAGCTGGGCTTTTTATTTATAAAAAAAGGCAGAGTAGCCTGCTTCGGCACCCTGCCCACGTCCGGAGGATTATTCCTAGGGAAAACCTAGCGATTTCAGCACCCCCTTCAAGTCCCGTTCCAAATATTTCTTGTCGGCATAACCGTCGGCTTCGAGCTTTACAGCCAGCTGCTCCACGTATTCGTGGATCGTGATAATGACGGTTTTGACATTTTCGCACCGTTCCTTAGCATAGCGGATCAAGTCGCCTCCATTTCCATCTCCCAGTTGATAATCGGTTATCAGCAGGGAGATCTCATTGCCGCGCTGGTCGATTATTTCTTTGGCCTCGTGGAAACTTGCGGCCGTTAGAATTTCCCCGATCTTCTGTTCCCGAAGAAGAATAGCGAACAGATCAAGATGGGCCGGATAATTATCCACGAATAGAACGAGCTTCTCTTTTGGCATTCTGCTCATACTGACCTCCTTGAAATAACGCCGTTTTTGGCGATTAGCGTAGCTTGCGGATCAAGAGACATTGGTAAAAATATAATTTGTATAAAGAGCGTCCAACACTGGTTATACGCTAGCTAAATAATAATTTTTTAGCAAATTATTTTCCCTCCCTCGCCGGAAGTCGAGCGAGAGGTTCACAGCCCAATCGAAGTGATTTGATAGGAAAACTGATAACCCGCCTCTTTCGCTTTTTCTTCAATGCTCTTTCTGATTTTTCCGAAATCAAATTTGTATTCGTATTTTTTTCCGAAAAGATCGGACTGTTCTTCGATCGTTCCCTCCCGGGCGCCCGAGAGAGTATTATATTTTTCCGTCTTGAACCCGAATCCGGGGCTCATCTCGAGATCCCCCGTGCCGGCAGTCATTCCGAAGCCGCTTTCTTTCAGCATCTCCGTGAACTTCAATTCTTTTTTTTCATCATCTAGGCGAAACTGGGCTTTGTAAGTCAATTTTTTCTTCGAAAGAAACACTTTCCTCTCCGCGACCAGGACGTGAAATGTCCAGACCCCCTTTTTCTCTGTCATTTCCGCCGGAATCTCTGCAACGATTTTTTTGATTTCTTCGAGCAGGTTCATAATTTTTTATTTAATTGTTTAACGGCTTTCACTTTGAGGCTTTCAAGCGCGATGCCCTGGTATTGCTTTTTGCTGATATCTTTATCCTCAGAAAGAATTTCGACTTCGAAGCCGGCTTTTTTGAGTTTGCCGATATAGTCGTCTTTGAGGAGCGCGCCGCCAACGCAACCAGAAAGGAGGGTTTTGTCTTTTTTCAGCTCTGCGGGCAATTCCTGAAGCAGGACGATATCCGACACGAACATTTTTCCGCCCGGCGCGAGTACCCGATAGGCTTCCTGAAAGACTTTTTCTTTGTCCGGCGCCAAGTTTATGACGCAATTGCTGATGAGAATATCAAACGAACTGTCTTCGACAGGAAGGGCTTCGATATCCCCGAGCTTGAACTCAACGTTTTTATATCCGTATTTTTTTGCGTTCTCCTGCGCTTTTTCCACCATTTCGGCCGTCATATCCACACCAACTACCTTCCCTTCTTCACCAGTGCGCGCAACCGCCAGAAAACAGTCGAATCCCGCGCCCGATCCCAGATCCAAAACAGAGTCCCCTTTCTTGATTTCGGCCATAGCTGTCGGATTACCGCAACCCAGGCCCAGATTGGCTTCGGAAAATTTTGCGATTTCTTCCTTTGAGTATCCGATTTCCTCGGCGATTTTTTCCGGCGCCTTACTAGTCCCACAGCAAGAACATCCCGAAGATTTGGCAATTTTCGAATAGCTGTCCCGAACAATCTCCTTTATCTCATCTTTTTGCATAATATTTCAGTGAAATTATAACCTACAATTATTTTCATCT